>JACCDX010595643.1_pt1 | contig 10792 bp, 11 predicted proteins | sample 7449681 | NCBI WGS metagenome assembly JACCDX01 (sample SAMN15323450, study PRJNA562643) | freshwater metagenome | isolation source: river surface water | place: USA:Blue River Watershed | collected 2017-08-18
ATGGCGTCGCCCACTTTGTTTTGCATGTCGTTAGCAATCGTTTGCATCTTTTGCATGATGTCTTGCGGATTCATGGCGTCTCCAGATAAATCTTTAATGTTCTCTTTTTACCAAATTTACGAAAATAGTATGCACCAAAATGAGGCGCAATGTTGGTGCATGAAGCATTAACAAATTTGGTGCAAGACGCAATTAAAAAGAAATAAAAATAATTTATTTGGTGCAAGACCATGAATTTATTGATAAAAAATAAACTGGCACACCTTTTGCTTAATAACATGCAAGGAATTTCCCTTTGATTGTTTATTAGGAGTGCAACACATGAAAACTTACTTAACTCTCTCAGCGATCGCATTAGCTGCAGCTGCAACTTTATCTTCTGGCGCTGTGATGGCTGCTGATCCAGCACCGGCTGCAACACCAGACTTCGTTGTTACTGGTAACTTTGGTATCACAAGTGACTACCGTTTCCGTGGTATTTCACAAAACGATCAAGATGCATCTATGCAAGGTGGATTTGATGTGGCGCACAGCTCGGGTATATACGTGGGTACATGGGGTTCAAATGTTTCAACTTGGACAGCTGGTGCTGGCACGTTAGAGTTGGATTTGTACGGTGGATACAAAACAGAGTTGTCCGGTATTGGCGTGGACCTTGGCTTGATTGCTTACACATATCCTGGATCGGTTCAATCAACAACTCATGCCGATACGGAAGAGGCTTATGTTGGTTTAAGTTATGGTCCAGCTACCTTCAAAACCTCATATGTTTTGGGTAAAAATTACTTTGCATCAACAGGAACTACGGGCGTAAGTGCAAAAGGTACTATGTATTACGACTTAACACTAACCCAAGAATTGATGCCTAAGTTGACAGCATCAGTGCATGCAGGCTACACGGACTTCAGAAAAGATTCCGAATCAACTGCTGGTAAATTTTCGTATGCTGATTACAGCGTAGGTCTTGCATATGACCTAAATGGTTATGTATTTGGCGTTAAATATTATACGAATGATGCCAAAGTTGGTACAAAAGCATACGCAGGTACAGCAGGCTCTGGGACCGGCAAAAATTTACTTAAAGACGGTTTTGCAGTATCACTAACCAAAGCTTTCTAACCCAGCGATCTCACGGAGAAACGTATGAAATTAATCACAGCAATTATCAAGCCCTTCAAGCTTGACGAAGTGCGTGAGGCGCTATCAGAAGTTGGCGTTTCAGGCATTACCGTTACTGAAGTTAAAGGCTTTGGTCGACAAAAGGGTCACACTGAGTTGTATCGCGGTGCTGAGTACGTTGTTGATTTCTTGCCAAAGGTCAAAATCGAAGCAGCAGTTGATGATGGCATTGTTGAGCGAGCAATCGAAGCGATTGAAAAATCAGCTATGACCGGCAAGATTGGTGACGGCAAAATTTTTGTCTCATCTGTTGAACAAGTTATCCGCATTCGTACCGGTGAAACCGGTCAGTCTGCCCTTTAAAGCGAGGTAAGAAAATGACACATTGGATTAAACGTCTACTCGCAGCCGGCGCGGCGGCGCTAGCACTAGGTACAGTATCAATGGCAGTTTCATCAACAGCTTATGCTGCTGATGATGCTAAGCCAGCGGTTACTGCTCCTGCTGCAGCTGCTGCAACACCTGCTGCTCCAGCAGCTCCAGCTGCCGTTCCTAACAAGGGCGACACAGCTTGGTTGTTGATTTCAACTGCATTAGTTATTTTGATGACATTGCCAGGCCTTGGTTTGTTCTATGGTGGCTTGGTGCGTAGCAAAAACATGTTGTCTGTGTTGATGCAATGTTTGGTGATCTTCTCATTGGTAGCGGTTCTGTGGGCAGTCTATGGCTACAGTATTGCGTTCACGGAAGGTGGCGCGTTCTTTGGTGGCTTTGATCGTATCCTCTTATCTGGTATTACTGTTGATTCAGTGGCTGCAACATTTAGTAAAGGTGTTGTGGTGCCAGAGTTTGGTTACTTTGCATTCCAAGGCGCTTTCGCAACAATTACTTGCTGCTTGATCATTGGTGCATTCGCAGAACGCGCTAAGTTTTCAGCTGTATTGTTGTTCATCGTTTTATGGTTCACATTCAGCTACTTGCCAGTTGCTCACATGGTTTGGTTCTGGCCTGGTCCTGACGCATTCACTGATGCAAAAGCTGCTGAAGCTGCAACAGCAACAGCTGGTTGGTTGTTCCAAATGGGTGCTCTAGACTTTGCTGGCGGTACTGTTGTTCACATCAACGCAGCTGTTGCTGGTTTGGTGGGCGCCTTTGTAATCGGTAAGCGTATCGGTTTCGGTAAAGAAGCCATGAAGCCACACAGCTTAACGATGACTATGGTTGGTGCATCACTATTGTGGTTTGGTTGGTTTGGTTTCAACGCTGGTTCAGCATTGGAAGCAAACGGTGGCGCTGCATTAGCATTCGTGAACACATTCTTGGCAACGGCTGCTGCTGTATTGGCATGGACATTTGCTGAATGGATCGCAAAAGGTAAACCTTCAATGTTGGGTGGTGCATCAGGTGCTGTAGCTGGCTTGGTTGCAATTACTCCAGCAGCTGGTTTCGTAGGCCCTGCAGGTGCATTAGTAATCGGTTTCATCGCAGGCTTCGTATGCTTGTGGGGTGTAACTGGTCTTAAGAAAATCTTGGGTGCAGACGACTCATTGGACGTGTTCGGCGTTCACGGTGTTGGCGGTATCTTGGGTGCTCTATTGACTGGTGTATTTGCTGACCCATCATTGGGTGGCACAGGCATCTATGACTATGTTGCTAACGCAGTAGCTCCTGACTATTCAATTGCTGGCCAAGTGTTTATTCAAGCTAAAGCTGTATTAACAACGATTGTATGGTCTGGCGTGGTTTCTCTAGTTGCGTACAAGTTGGTTGATCTAGTGATCGGTCTACGTGTGCCAGAAGATGAAGAACGTGAAGGTCTTGACATCACTTCTCATGGTGAGACTGCATACGAATCTTAATCAGTGTTTTGTAGTCAATCTGTAGAAATGTAGTGTGGAATAACCCCAATAATTGCAGCATTATTGGGGATTTAAAGAGCGGTTTCTTGAATAAGAACCCGCTCTTTTTTTATCTGTCTTAGAATGACAATATGGTCCCACATCTAATTACTGCCCTGAATGGTCCTTTACTCGAATTAGAGCAAAAGGTTTTAGAAGCTACGCCTGCTATCGAGCGTTGGTTTAGGCTCGAGTGGCAAGAGCACACGCCACCTTTCTACTGCTCTGTTGACCTCAGAAATGCAGGCTTTAAGTTAGCTCCTGTAGATACCAACTTATTTCCTGGTGGATTTAATAATCTTTCGCCAGAAATGCTACCTCTGGCCGTTCAAGCAGCTATGGCATCGATTGAAAAAATCTGCCCAGATGCTAAAAATTTATTGTTAATACCAGAGCGCCATACGCGCAACATGTTTTATTTGCAAAACGTAGCGCGTTTAGCATCGATTCTTCGTCAAACTGGATTAAACGTTCGCTTAGGTACTCTTTCTGAAGAGATTACAAAAGCCACACCGATTGATTTGCCAGATGGTCAGAGATTAATTCTGGAACCGCTATCGAGAATCGGCATGAAAGGGCGTCGCCTTGGCCTCAAGGATTTTGATCCTTGCACGATTCTTTTAAATAATGATTTATCAGGCGGTATCCCGCCAATATTAGAAAACTTATATGAACAGTATTTGTTGCCACCACTGCATGCTGGTTGGGCGGTGCGCCGTAAATCAAATCATTTTGATGCTTATGATGATGTGGCAAAGAAATTCTCAAAGGTCATAGATATTGATCCTTGGATGATTAATCCATTCTTTACTAAATGTAATGGCATTAATTTTCATGAGCGTGTTGGCGAGGAATGTTTGCAAGAGAGCGTAGACAGCATCTTGAAAAAAATTGCTCGCAAATACCGCGAGTACGGTATTAAAGAAAAGCCATATGTCATTGTTAAGGCGGATGCTGGTACATATGGCATGGGCATCATGACTGTCAAAGATGCTAGTGAGGTGAAAGATCTAAACCGCAAAGAGCGCAACAAGATGAGTGTTGTCAAAGAAGGTTTAGAAGTTGCAGATGTGCTCGTACAAGAAGGTGTTTATACCTTTGAAAAAATCAATGAAGCCGTTGCAGAACCTGTTGTCTACATGATGGATAGATATGTGGTGGGTGGGTTCTATCGCGTTCATACGGGTCGTGGTGTTGATGAAAATCTCAATGCGCCTGGTATGCACTTTGTGCCTTTGGCTTTTGAGCACAATGCTATTCCTGATGTGGCAGCCAAGCCAGGTGTGGCTGTGCCAAATCGTTTTTACTTGTATGGTGTAGTTGCTAGACTAGCCTTGTTGGCAGCCTCGCTGGAGTTGGAGCGCACGGATCCAGAGGCTGAGAATTAATGAGAAAAATACTATTTATTGCAGATCCATTAATTGAATTTGCAATTGAAAAAGATAGTACTTTGGCAATGATGGATGCCTGTCAGAAGGCAGGTCATCAGGTTTGGCATTGTCATACTCATGACATCAAAAGTATTGCATCATCCATTAAAGCTAAATGTTCGTGTATTGAGGTAAACCGAGGTGGTAGCGATTGGTTTGTGACTTTAGAAACTGCTACTAAGCGTTTGGCAGATTTTGATGCTGTTGTCATGCGTAAGGATCCGCCTTTCGATTTGGCATATGTGACCGCTACTTGGTTTTTATCGGCAGCGTGTTTAGAAGGCGCTAAAGTTTTTAATAGCCCTGATGCTCTCAGAAACCATTCTGAAAAACTATCTTTATTAGAGTTTTTAGAGTTTGCGCCGCCAACGATTATTAGTAGAGAATTGGTTGATATTAAGGAGTTTCATCAGCAACACCAGGACATCATCATTAAGCCATTAGATGGTATGGGTGGTATGGGTGTATTTAGAGTTAAGGCTGATGGCTTGAATCTTGCTAGTATTGTTGAAACACTTGGTGAGAATGGCAGCAAGGCATTGATGGTGCAAAAGTTTATTCCTGAGATTATTGATGGCGACAAGCGAGTCTTATTAATCGATGGTGAGCCCGTGCCATATTCCTTGGCAAGAATTCCTCAAGGTGGTGAGGTTAGAGGTAATTTAGCCGCTGGTGGTAAAGGGGTTGCACAAAAACTAACGCAAAAAGAATTTGATATCGCAGATCAAATTGGGTCACAATTAGCTGGGCGAGGTTTGCATTTAGTGGGTTTAGATTTTATTGGTGGGTATCTAACCGAAATAAATGTGACTAGTCCAACTTGTTTCGTGGAAATTACCAATCAAACTGGACATGATGTTGCCGCTCAGTGGTTAAAAAGTTTAGAAAAAAAATTAAATTAATATGGCTGGAATACTAATCATTGCTCATGCACCATTGGCTTCTGCTCTTAAAGAGTTTGCTAAGCATGTCTATGGTGAGGTTCCTAACAGATTGGTTGCTGTTGACGTGATGGCGCACGAAGATGCGAAAATCACATTAGATCGCGCTGTAGAGGCTGCACATACAGTTAGCTCTCAAAATGGGCTATTAGTGTTGACGGACATCATGGGGGCAACGCCAGCAAACGTTGCCAATCGCCTAGCTCATAAACCTGAATTTAATGGCCGCGTGCGAGTGATTGCAGGTGTGAATTTGCCAATGTTGATGCGTGCGATTTCTTATAGGGCAGATTCATTAGATTCTGCCATGCAAAAAGCAATGCATGGTGGTCAGCAAGGCATTATTCCGATTGGCCATTTAACTCCTGCTATGGATACTCAATCAAACAAGACTTCGGAAGTTAAGGAATAAAAATGCCTAGTGCAGAAATTAACATCATTAATAAATTAGGTTTACACGCCAGAGCTTCTGCGAAATTAACTCAATTGGCTGCAAAGTACCCTTGTGAGATTTTTTTGTCGAAAGGTGGTCGCAGAGTGAATGCAAAAAGCATCATGGGTGTGATGATGTTAGCTGCAGGCATGGGTAGTTCTGTTTTGCTTGAGACAACGGGTGAACAGGCTGAAGAGGCTTTTGCTGCATTAGAAGCACTTATTAATGATCGATTTGGAGAGGGTGAGTAGTTTGTCATTCACGCTGCACGGCATTCCTGTTACCAACGGCATTGCAATTGGCAAGGCGCTACGCATTGCGCCATCTGCCATGGACGTCAAGCATTATTTGGTAGATGAGGGTGCCGAGCAAGCAGAGGAGGCGCGCTTACTGAATGCATTTGAGGTTGTTAGACAAGAGTTAAGAAGCTTAAGAGCTAGTTTGCCTGATGCCGCTCCAGAAGAGATGGGCGCATTTTTAGATGTGCACGGCATGATTTTGGCTGATCCAACTCTCACAGAAAAACCTTTAGAGTTGATTAGAGGTCGAAGATATAACGCTGAGTGGGCGCTGGCTACTCAACTAGAAGACTTGTTAGAGCAATTTGCGGAAATTGAAGATGAATATTTGCGTGAGCGTGCGGCAGATATTAGGCAAGTAGTTGAGCGGGTGATGAAAGTTCTGCATCACGGTGAAGATCATCAGACACTTTCATCGTTTTATAAAACCGTTTCAGAAAATCGAGAGCTAAGCGAAGTCATCGTTGTGGCGCATGATATTGCCCCGCCTGACATGATGCGTTTTAAAGATTTGGCATTTGGTGGTTTTATTACAGACTTGGGTGGTCGTACATCTCATACGGCAATTGTTGCCAGAAGTTTGGATATTCCGGCTGCTGTTGGCGTTAGAAGAGCCAGTGAGCTAATCCGTCAAGATGACTGGATCATTATTGACGGTGACCGTGGTATTGTCATTGTTGACCCTAGTCCATTGATACTAGAGGAGTATCGGCATCTTCAATCAGAGCGTAAGTTAGAGAAGAAAAAGCTATTAAGACTCAAATACACCCCAACTCTGACTTTAGATGGCGTGCCGATTGATTTGATGGCTAACGTCGAGATGCCAGAAGATGCTGAGCAGGCATTAGATTCTGGTGCAGTAGGTATTGGTTTATTTAGGTCAGAATTCTTATTCATGAATCGCAAAGGCGAAATGCCTAGCGAAGAAGAGCAATTTTGGGCTTACAGAAAAACAGCCGAGGCAATGAAAGGTCTCCCAGTTAGCATCAGAACTATAGATATCGGTGCTGATAAGCCTTTAGATGGTCAAGATGATGGTGGCCATTATCAATCCCCACTCGGTTTACGCGCTATCAGGTGGTCACTCTCTGAGCCAGAAATGTTTTTGATTCAGATTAGAGCTATCTTGCGAGCTTCAGCATTTGGAAAAATGAAAATTTTGATTCCTATGTTGGCGCATGCCCAAGAAATTGATCAAACCTTAGAATTAATCAGCGTAGCCAAGAAGCAACTTGAAAATGAATGTGTAGCATTTGATCCAGATGTGCAAGTGGGAGCTATGATTGAAATTCCTGCTGCAGCACTCTCTTTGCCGCTATTTATTCGTCGCCTAGATTTCTTATCAATTGGTACCAATGATTTGATTCAGTACACATTGGCAATTGATAGGGCAGATAACTCTGTTGCGCATTTGTATGATCCATTGCACCCTGCAGTCTTAAGACTCATTTCTGGTGTTATTAGAGAGGCTAAGGCTGCCAATATGCCTGTGTCTGTGTGTGGCGAGATGGCGGGTGAGCCATCAATGACCAAAGTATTGTTGGGTATGGGTTTGACTGATTTCTCCATGCACTTCAATCAACTTTTATCTGTGAAGAAAGAAATTCTTAGAGCGGATATGAGTGTATTGAAGCAGTCTGTAGATGAGTTATTAAACGCCATTGAGCCAGAAGAATTGCAAGCTGCTTTGCAAAAAATTAACGCTGTATAACGTTTTATAAGACAGTATTTAGCGGTACTTTGAGCAAACTGGGCAATCATCCCTTTGATGCAATGTGATTTGATCAACTTGGGAAGATCTTGCATCCCATAGTAGTAATTTGCCCACCAACGGCTCACCAATTTGCATAATTACCTGAAGTGCTTGGGCTGCTTGAATGCTACCAATGATGCCTACTAGCGGTGAAAAGACGCCCATTGTTGAGCATTGCACTTCATTAAATTCTTGATCTGCTGGAAACAAGCACGCATAACAAGGTGTGCCTGTTTGGCGTGGGTCAATCACAGTTACTTGACCATCAAATTTAATTGCTGCGCCACTGACAAGTGGTACTTGATGTTTAACGCATGCGGCATTAACCATGTGTCGAGTTGTGAAGTTATCGCTGCAATCTAAAACAACACTTGCGTTAGGCAATAGTTGTTCTAGTAGGTCAGCTGTTGCTTTTTCTTGTATGGCATTCACCTGAATATGGGGATTCAGGTTCTGTAGCATGGTTTTGCCAGATTGAACTTTAGCCAGCCCCACAGAATTTTGGTTATGCATGATCTGACGTTGTAGATTTGTTAAATCTACCGTGTCGTGATCAATCAGAGTGATTTTTCCGATTCCTGCAGCAGCCAAATAGGGCGCGGCAGCTGATCCTAAACCGCCAGCGCCAATAATTACAGCGTGTGCTGCCAGAATTTTTTCTTGACCTTCAATGCCAATATCATCAAGAAGAATATGGCGAGAGTATCTAAGAAGGTCTTGATCGTTCATGCGTCGCTCTAGTTATTCCAAGCGAGATTTAGATTTCTTAATAGGCTGACCTTTTAAATAAGCGGCAGCTTGTGTCAGCATGAAATCTTCCGCAGAACCAAATTCAGCAGGACGTTTCTTACGATCCTTCTCTTTTTCTTCTGGTGTCTTTTTCGCATTAATTTCTTCAATGCGTTGCAATTCTTCGAGTCGACGTTTTTCACGTTCGTTGATTAGTTTCTCTTCAGAAGACTGCTTATTCTTCAGGTGTTTCTCACTATCAATCTCTCTGGTAATGAGAACATCATCGGGGTCTCCCTCTGCATTCTGATCGACTGCAATATCAGGTTTGATGCCGAATGCCTGAATTGATTTGCCCGATGGTGTGTAGTAATAGGCTGTGGTTAACTTTAATGCGGAATCCGAGCTAAGTGGCCGCACTGTTTGCACAGAACCTTTGCCAAAAGTTGTTTTTCCGATGATTGTTGCGCGCTTATGGTCTTGCAGTGCGCCTGCAACAATTTCTGAAGCAGATGCAGAGAATGCGTTCACCAAGACAACCATTGGTACTTTTTTAAAGATTGGGGCAAGCTCAGCTAGTACGTCATTGTTTTCTGACAGCCTGTAGTTATCTACATTAGCTTTAAAAACTTGTTTGGCATCTTCAGATTGCCCCTTGGTTGACACAACTAAAGTTCCAGCTGGTAAGAAAGCTGCTGATACGCCAACTGCACCTTGCAATAAGCCGCCACCATTATTTCTTAGATCTAGCACTAGGCCTTTGATTTGAGAATCTTTTGCGGCAAGCTCATTCAGCTTTTTGGCTAAATCTGGAATTGTTCTTTCTTGAAAGCTTGTAATGCGAACATACGCAATGCCAGCATCAAGTAATTTTGCTTTGACAGATTGAACTTTAATTTCAGCGCGAGTAATCGTTACAGGGAAAGTTCTATCTTCACTCTTTCTAAAAATAGTTAAAGTAATTTTTGTACCAGGCTCACCACGCATACGTCTGACAGCTTGATCTAGAGTCATGCCGCGTACAGGCTTGTCGTCCAGCCTAGTAATTAAGTCACCTGATTGAAGCCCTGCTCTAGCGGCGGGGGTATCCTCAATTGGATTTAGAACTTTAACCACGCCGTCTTCTGATGTGATTTCAATACCCAAGCCAGCAAATTTGCCTTGGGTATGTTCTTGCATCTCGGCAAAATCTTTTTTATCTAAATAGGAAGAGTGAGGATCAAGACCGCTCACCATACCTTTAATGGCATCAGTTAATAATCTTTTATCTTCAACTGGTTCTACGTAATCTCTTTTAATTTGGCCAAAGACATTAGATAGATTACGTAACTCATCAAGTGGCAAATTAGAGTTGCCCTGTTGAGCAGTTGCAGAAAGTTGCAGTGTTAGTGCAACACCTGCGATGAGGCCTGTGCAAACAAGGGCAATACTCTTAATCGACCGGGACATAATTTACTTTTCTAAATAGAAATGTTTAATAGGTTTCAAGTTGTCATCTAATTCATAAACCAATGGAACACCATTTGGGATGTTGATTTCCATGATGTCTGAATCTGAAACTTCATCTAGGTACTTTACTAGGGATCTGATACTGTTGCCATGAGCTGCAATTAATACCCGTTTACCTGAGCGGAGCGCTGGAGCAATGGACTCTTCCCAAAGCGGTAAAACGCGAGCAACGTTATCTTTTAGACACTCACCTAGTGGTATTTCTTCGCGCTTTAATTTGGCGTAACGCGGGTCGTTATACGAAGTTCTAGGGTCATTAGGATCTAATAGTGGAGGTCTTACGTCGTATGAGCGTCTCCAAATATGAACTTGTTCGTCGCCATATTTCGCAGCTGTTTCTGTCTTATTTAGGCCGGCTAGTGCGCCATAGTGACGTTCATTGAGGCGCCAGCTATGCACAACGGGTAGCCATAATCTGTCCATGGCTTCTTGGGCGTGCCAAAGGGTGCGAATCGCCCTCTTCAGCACAGATGTGTAAGCGATGTCAAAATCATAGCCGGCAGCCTTTAAACTTTCACCAGCTTGGATAGCTTGTTGAACACCGGTTGGTGTTAAATCTACATCAACCCAGCCGGTAAAACGGTTTTCTAGGTTCCATTGGGATTCGCCGTGGCGGATAAGTACGAGTTGTTTCATATTCACATTCTATAATTTACTGATGGACTTCTTTACAAATACAAA
>JACCDX010981149.1_pt1 | contig 10792 bp, 10 predicted proteins | sample 7449681 | NCBI WGS metagenome assembly JACCDX01 (sample SAMN15323450, study PRJNA562643) | freshwater metagenome | isolation source: river surface water | place: USA:Blue River Watershed | collected 2017-08-18
AATGTTCAAGCCGATTTGCGAGTTTACCAAGCAGACAACGGAAACTCTTCCTTACGGGGATCATCCAAATCTCTTCAATCTCTTGTATTCAGATACGCTTCTTCAGCTGCAAGGTGTCTTGGATCAAGCAGAGTTTGATTCGCTTACCAAAAAGAAAGCCTTCCGAGTCTGTGAATTTGTGCACAACTCCTTTGAGCAATTTTTGGAGAAAGCAGTCAATCCTGAATGGAGAAAACGGTCCGTGGAAGAAAAACAAGCTCATATTCAAACTCTTTGTGCACGCCCGCAAGTACCACAACGCACAGATGAATGGTACAAGCAAACTGCCAATGTGCTCACCGCCAGTGAATTCTCTAATCTCTTTGGGTCAGCGCGCCAGCGGGCAAACTTGATTTCCTCCAAAGTCAATTATGTTCCCAAAGAGTATCTCCCTCAGCTTGCTTTTCCAAGCTCAGACATTAATGCATTGACCTGGGGAATTCGCTTTGAGCCTGTTGTCAAGCAGATTTTGGAGAAAAAATGGTCCGCCAAGATTCATGATTTGGGTCGTCTGGTACATGCAACAGATACACATTTGGCAGCCAGTCCTGATGGACTCATTGTGAGTACCCCGCATAAAGAACGACTGGGTCGTCTCATTGAAATTAAGTGCCCCTACAGTCGCAAGGTGGGAGGCGACATTCCCTTTGAATATTGGGTCCAAATGCAAATTCAAATGGAAGTTGCAGATATTGATGAATGTGAGTATGTTGAAGTGGAAATCACATCCAAACGTGCAAATCAGGAAGGTCCTCTTGATTTGAGTGGATGTAAATACAAAGGAGCCATTCTGTTGTGGAGTCATGAAGAAAAAGGCTACGAGTATGAGTATTTGGAAACAGAAACAGTTGAAGGGACACCCATACGAGAGGGATGGGAGCTCATGGAGGTCATTCCTTGGGGTGTCTCTAAATATCATCAGAAGACAGTCCAACGCGACCGAAATTGGTTTGCCTCCACAGAGCCTTGGAGGACAAGTTTTTGGGAAGATGTAGAGCGTAGTCGGAAAGGGACAGAACTTCTGATTCCTGCACCACCTCCTTCTTCTGCTAAACCCAAACTCAAAATCAATGTGTGTAAAATTCAAGATGATGAATCCTCCTAAGTTCGCCGCAGCTTTCGCGTTTTCTCAGCACGTCCTGCACCATTCATAAGTTTATTGGCAATGGCTTCTTCAACTATGTAATTTTCAATGTCCAAATAGTTTTTTCCAAAAGATTTAATTTTTTCTTTGAAAGCTTCTGGAAGCTTTGAAACCGTAAGGAAATGACGCACTTCTGCTTTGAGAGAAGTAGGAATGGGCTCATTCTCACCATATAATTTTCCATTGTATACCAATCCACTGTAGCCAAAATCAATAATTTTTACTGTGAGCCTTGACTCCTTCAAAGAACCATCTTTTCGCAACGGGTTTTTTCGGAACAGCAAATTCTTACTGTGAAGGTCTCCATGTTCAAATTGATACGTTTTACGGAGGTATTGAAGAACTTTATAGAGTGGTCCGTATGTCTTGAGAAGAATTTTCTTATTCAATTCAACATCTTCTGAAAGAAGAAGAAATTTGTCCAAAAGAATGAGTGTGGGACCAAGGCTTTCCATTTTGTAAATGAGGGAGTAGCCCTTGTCTGTCTTTTCACAATAAATCTTAAACAGCATACAAATGGACCTTCCAACAACAGGATCACTTTGCAAAATCACATTGATTAGAGGTTCCACAAGAATACTTTGAATCCATTTGTTTTTTGAATTCAGATAAATGGGTGTTTGGAAATATTTATAGGCATAGGGTCTGGAACGGTTTTGATGAACGTAGCCAAATTCTCCTTTTCCTATCGCACGATTATTTTCATCTACATTGATTTCATTTTCTTGAACAGATTCGGTTTGATTGGTATAGTATTTTGGAGGCGGCAAATGATCAAGGATATCTTTCATGTAGGTTTCAGAAGGAAATTCTTTTGTGTCCGTAGACATGAGCTTTAAAAATGTTCCAGCTTCCTCTTTTGAAAGACTAAAGACATAGGCGATTGAGTTTAAAACTGTATCTTGCATCCTATTTCATGCACGTAAAAATTGAAGCTTGATAATGTGTGTAAATTGCATGCACCATGAAATTTCAATTTGCATCTGATATTCATCTTGAAATCCTGGAAGGAGACAAAAGTTTTAACCCCAATGATGATGAAGCTTTTCGGTTTCTCATTGAACCAGAAGCTCCAATTCTTGTCCTGGCAGGAGATATAACTGCCCCGCATGCAAAAACAACCATTCCCTTTCTAAATTGGTGTTCTCGGAAGTTTGAACATACCTTTTGGGTCATGGGAAATCATGAATACTATACACCTGTTGTTATGCTCAAGGAAGATATTCTAGAGAAATACAGGAGTCTGTGTCCTGAAAATGTTCATATTTTAGATAACCAAACCTATTCTTTCGAGGTGGAAAATGAGCAAGGATATCTTGAGAAAGTTCTCTTTGTTGGAACAACACTCTGGTCAAATATCCCTGAGGAAGATGAGCGAGAAATTCAATATCGTATCAATGATTACCGCATGATTTATTCCGCAAATGGACGAAGAATTACTCCCCAAGAAACACGTGCAGAATTTCAAAAGAATCTGCGATTTCTTGAAGATACGATTCAAGCAAATCCAGACAAACAAATAGTCATTATTACACATCATGCACCACTCAATCAAGGAACATCCTTTGCAGAGTATGAAGGAGAGCCGACGAATGGTGCGTATGCAACTCACATTGACCTCAAGCAAGATTCCAATGTGAAATATTGGCTCTATGGACATACGCATCATAATGCCCAAATCAAGAAAGGCAATTATATGGTCATGAGCAATCAATTGGGCTATTTTGGCGAGCACACAGGATTTACCTACGAATTCTCTGGAGTTCTCGAGGTTTAATTCTTGGAAATCATTTGGAATGAACACGTAAACGCAGGTGAAATTTGAGGAAATTTTTAATGGAAAAAAGCAGTCAACATGGAAGACCTGACGTTGTATATTCATTCCCTTGTGAAAACAAAATACCAGTGGTGGACCGATGGACCTACAGGACCAACAGCACCCTTTTATGCAGAAAATGGTGTACCTCCACCTCTGAATACAATCAAAGCAAATGGACTGAATTGTGCAGGATTTATGAATCTTCTTCGTCGGCACCAAGGACTTGAAGTTCCTGGTGTCAAAGAAAGTCTCTGGAATGCGGGTGGAACGTATGTTTGGTTTCGATACTTTCAAGAACGTGGACTCTTGAAACAATTCCAGCTTTCTGGAAACTACCCTGAAGGGACTCTTCTTCTCCGTGATTATACCTCAGTGTTTGATCAAGGGCATCTTGCCATAACAATGGGCATGAATCGCATTGCGCATTGTTATCCTGATGATCCGAATCCTGTTCCTGATGTTCTTGTTGAACCAGGTGTTCTTCTTGAGCCTATGAATCTTTCCATGTCATGGGGATTCAATGGATATTATACTCATACAGTTGCTCCAGAAGATTGGATTCTTATGTCCGATAAAACGCAGTCACAAATTGCGTGAGAGGAGCTGAGCAATTGTCAGGATATGCATGTTTGTAATTGTTCGTCATTTGTTTATAATTCCCCACCAAATCAATCCGATTTTGCATACTGGTCTCGTAGCAGCATCCAGCTGTCATGCATCCGACAGTATCACGAGGGGCATCTTGGAGCCAATCGTTGAGCGCATGGTAAGGAGTCCGAGGCTTATCCAAGGTGGCAGGAGCTAACAGTTCCTGAAATCCTTCTGCTTTTTGTATGGGGATGATTTTTGCAAACGCAGGAGGAATGAAGTTGATTGTTTTAGGGAGTAAAAAAAGTGAAAGGAAGAGAACTAAAATTATAAAGAGGACAAATGTCTTCATTTCTATAGTGCTCCTAGATTTTCATCATTATCCAGTGGCATACCGGAGTGTCCACACTTTTGCCTCTGCTTCATAAGCAGCACGATTGGTTTTATAGAGGGTGGCAATATCTGGAACAAAGGGATCATCTGGATTCGGGTCTGTAAGAAGACTGGTAATGCTGAGCAGAACTTTACTAATGGTGAGTGCTGGAGACCATTGCTGTTTTAGAATATCAAGACAAATCAATCCTGCACCATTGATGTTGGGGTGGTAGATTTTCGTAATGAACTGAACCATGGGAGGTTTGAAGGGATAATCAACGGGGAATTGGATACGAAGACGAAAGACACCACCGGTATAAGGGCTATCACTGGGTCCGTAAATCATGCCTTCCCATTTGAACATATCGTTTTCATTTTCTGGACCTGCACTGCAATTTGACGGAGGGTCTTTCTTAAGGTCATTGAGCTCTTTGAGGATACGTTTGGCTGCCATCTAATTTGGTTGGATGTTGTCCTAAGCTTTTGGCAGGCGCGCGATTCAATTTTTTTGTCGCCCTTCCGGGTAGAAATGAATACTCTTGCTGCAGTCTCTGAATTTGCTGGAACGTTCCTTTTGCTTTTAAGCATCCTTGCCACTGGCAATGCATTTATCATTGGTGCTACTCTTGCTGTCATCATTTTGTTGATTGGTGCTACCAGCGGAGGTCATGTCAATCCTGCCGTGTCTCTTGCCATGTATGTGAAGGGGGCTCTTTCCTTGAATGAATTGGTCATGTATGTTGCTTCACAGACGTTGGGTGGTGTTGCTGCAGTGTACGCCTACCGTTCATTTGCGTAGATAGCGAAGTCCAAGAGTTGCTGTTAATCCTAAAAGAAGAACTGTAGGCAGAAGAAGTTCTGTTGTATCCATATGACCTACAAACCCGCTTCTGAGTGAAACAGGTTTGGAGCAATCACCCCCAGGATGTTGAGATTTGCGAAATCCATTTGGACAATACTCGGCAGTTGCACTTTCTTTTGCATATTCTTCTTGAGTAATCCACCGATCTAAGACCCATTTTGTTTGCTCAGGGCGACCTTGTGCATTTCGCCGAATATCAGGGGTTTGAGGAATCCAAACCGTTCCATCTGAAGCGCTTAAGGAGCCTTTGTGGTCTCCAATTGGTTTTGTCTCTTGTTTGCATTTGGCATAGCCAGAGCCCATAAGTGTATTCACAATGGGAAGTGGATTCAATGCACTCTGTGCATCTTCTAATATTCCAGGAGCCAATCCTCGTAATCCGGGAAGATTTGACTCTCGCAATGCTCTGTCAACTGCAGAGCCTAATGATTTTCCTGTAGGGATTCCCTCCACATACGTATACATATCCGCACCATTGGAACATTTGGTACCCGCTTTGATAAAATAATTCACTCCCATGGGAAATTGTCCCATTCCTTGTGTAAATTTATTGCTGGATTGTCCAAATCCAATCATATCTGTATAATACATTGCACCCTTGACAGAATCAAACACTGAAGAGATTGAATCTCCTTCATACACACCAACATTCTTGGGTGTAGGGAGCTCACCTGCATAATCGTAGGGAGGTCCCAATGTATTTACATCACCTGTTTCTTGTCCGACTGGTGCAACACTGGAACGATTTTCCAATCCAAGTTTCTTTGGATCTGTATTGGATGTTCCTGCTGGCGCTGCCATACTCTCTATTTGACAGGTCTAAACTTTCCTCCCTAAGAACAACAAGAAATGGTTCAAGGATTTACAGTGGCAATCCCAACCATGCGCCGTTGGTCTTCCTTTTTGGAAAAATCCATTCCACAATATCTTGACTACGACCTCGTATCGCATGTCATAGTCTGTGATGAAACTGGTGAAGACGCTCAAGCTCTTCTTCAATCTCCCTTTGCAAATCATCCCAAACTCAAAGTCTATGCAAATGCGAAACGGTTGGGAGCGTATTTGAACAAACGCCAATGCATTGAGAAAGCGCCTTCCGAGGGGGTTGCAGTGTTAGATTCCGACAATATTTTTTCAGAAGATTTTTTTGAAAAAGCCTATTCTGCTCTTCAAAAGGAATCCTTCAATCCAAAACTTGTTCTGGCTTCAGCTGACAATGTTCGGCTCTTTGTGAAAACGGGTCAAGAAGAAAAACGAACCTCCCATTTTTCTGGACTGCGCATCACCCGAGCCAATTGGAATGCTGTTTTAAAAATGCCCGATTGGAATTTTCTTCTCAATGATGGAAATTATATTGTACATAAATCTCAGCTTTCTTCATTGAATCCAAACTTTACATTGGAGCAAGTCTATGCCTCTGATGCAATTTTAGCCGCAAAACAATTTGTCCAGGCTGGGTGTACCTATTATTTAGTTCCAGGATTGTGGTATATTCACACAGTCCATGATGACAGTGAATGGTTAAAAACGGACCGGCAATCTACTTTTGTATTAAATACAACGGATTGGCGTATCCTTCCAGAAAATTGATTCCAGAACTCAACCAGGGAACTTATCAAAAGATGTCTTCAATTCTCCTTCCCTCTGTATTGCACCCTCATAGACAATTAACAATTCAAGAATCCCGCTGGTTGGACGCAGCCCAAGAAAAACACAAGGAACATGATAGTGTTCGTTGCACAAATTGTGGATCAACATCGGATGAATGGATAACAGATGAGCAAAATGTTTGCAAACTGTGTGGAGAAGTTCAAGATTGTAATTTGGAAGTAGGAGCTGAATATCGGTTCTTCAATGCGGAAGATAGGTCAAGCAATGACCCCAGTCGTGTCGGTGCACCGATTGATTCACGATTTCCCTCTTCCAATTTGGGAACCATCATACTTCTCAAAACTAACGGAGGCAATAGTTCCAGTGCCAAAGCCATGAATCGGATTCGGCGATACCACACCTGGAATATGATTCCTTATAAAGAGCGCTCTCTCCTTCAAGTGTTTGAGCAATTTGCTATTGCATCCATTAACAATGGAATTAATGGAAAAGCCATTGATACTGCAAAAGAATTGTATATTCAACTCGTGGAACACTGTGACCGCCGTGGAATGTCGCGCAACTGTGTTGTGGCAAGCTCTGTCTATGCTGCACTCAAGATTGTGGGAGAGCCTCGCAAACCCAAAGAAATTGCAGATATGTTTCATTTGACAACAGCCCAATTTACCAAAGCCTACAAATATTTCCAGGAAGTTCTTGCGATGGCGAAGCAACGTGGACATATTTCCAAGGTTCTTGCCCCGGCTAATCTTGCCAGTACAAAGGCATCGAACTACATAACGAACCCTTTGAGCAAGCTTCCTATTTCACGGTCGCAGTATGCGGAGATTCAACAAGTCTGTATGACTGTTGCTGACAAAGCAGAGTCCTTGCTGGTAAGCCCGGAAAATATGCCTCCTTCTTTGGCGGCAGGGACAATCGCCTTTGTTCTTCAACGGACAGGCTACACTGAAATTCCCATGGAGAGAATTGCCAATGTGTGCAATGTGAGTGAAGGAACTCTTTTGAAATGCTTGAAGCGTTTGGAGAGTGCCAAAGAATCTTTGTGGAGTTCCAAGTAGAATGGGCGCTGGCGCATCAAAAGCTCCTCCTGACATAACAGCAAAATCATTAGAAGCAAAGCGAATCACACAAGAAATCTTTCGCTTCATGGTAACACAAATGAAATTTGAAGAATATTTAGCCTTGGCGAATCCAGACCAATGCAAGAAATATGTTATTTTAATTGCGGATTCTCTCCAAAAGTTCTTCGCAAAAATCAAAATTGTTCCTGATAAAACAAAAGATGGCTACATTTATTTTCGGAAGTTCGATGATGTGAAGGGAGCAACACCCATGTCAGCACAATATTGCACAGTGATTGCTCTTTTTTATGTACGTATCTTCCAAATCTATGGTGCATTGGCATTGAGTATTTTGGATACTGATACAAATGTCTATGAATTTGCTCATGGAGGTGGATTGGATGAATTGGAAGCGATTGAGGATGCTGAGTCTGTTCAAACGGGTGGTGCACTTCCCATCATTCCAGAAGAACCTCTTCGTTCAGGCGAAGCTTTACCAGGAATTTACAATGCATTAACACCTTTTTTGAGTCGGATTCGTGGAGACAACACGTTCTATAAATTTACAGGAAAGTACATTCTCTTGAGTATGAATCCCACTTTCTTTGGTGGTGACCAGCAATATGGAATGCAGTTTATGTATGAACGAGGAACAACAACGTATGGGATGACAGGCAAATATGGACAAATTATCTGTTATATGCGAATGGAGCCTACACCCAAGGGAATTAAGCTTATTCTTTCGGCAATTAAAATCAAAGAAGACAAACGCAAAGATATTTTACTTGAAGATTCTACCATTCTTTTGAAACGGAGAGAAAGTGTCATGTTTGGAATTGGAGAATATGGCAACATTGCTGAAATCTTAAATGAACGATTCTTGGATATTTTACGCCAAGGAACCCGTGAACGTGAAGACGATGATGATGATGAGGATGATAGAAGAGGTGAAAAACGATATGATTATGCGGGGAGACCAATTGAAGGAAAGAGAGAGACAAAAGTCGAACAGTTTCGCACACTTGCTTTGTTGGACCGTTTGAAGAAAATGGACACTCAACCCATTAAAGCACATTGCATTGCCCGTGCGCTTCAACTCGTTTCACCGAAAGGTTTGCAGAAGGAATTTCCTCAGACTATCATTAGCAACATTTGCGATTCGAAGTTTTATTCCAAAGAAGACCGACGATTCCCGCAATCTCTTCCAGGAATGGACAAAAACATTCTGGATTCACAAGGCATTTATACACTCTGGCAATTATTCTTTGACAAAGTTGTGCGTGAAATGAATCCTGACATGAGTGATGCGACTCGTGCAAAATATGCAGCTGCATCTGCTTATTTATCCAAAGTGTTTGGACAATCCGATAAGGTGCCTATGAAAGATATAAAAGCCAAAACAGGGAAAGCCTATTGTGCAGGAAAAGAGGATAAACAATTGAAAGTTGAGTCCAAGGAAGCCATCCAAGCTCTTCGTACTGTGGTTGGAAAAATGATTGAGACTCAAGCTCTTCACACAGCGAATGTGATGAAACTTTTAGGAAAACTCTTTTTGATTCAACCTGGAAAACCTATTCAATTGCATCCGAATGTCTTGGAGGGTGGATTGCCTGCGGTGAATGCCATTGGAGAGCAAGCCCGTGCACTTCTTGTTGCCTATTATACAAACTGCGAGGGATTGTATGGAACAGGCATTCAGGTCATTGAGCGAAGCAAGGCAAAGATCATTGAACGATTTTATTAATAATAAAAATCAAAGCACAGTCTGTAGTACAGAGCTAACTTTGCATTTTTTATTGTTTTCGTAATTTTCTTCTTTTTTGTTTTTTCTTCCGTGTCCCACCGTCTTTCGTTTCCAGATTGGATAAATAGTTGCTGCGAACTTCTAAGGCTTTTTCAATACTTGCACGTCTTTCTTGATTTTCAACCGCAGAAGTTGTTCTACGTAGAGTGGCACCCTTTTCACAAGTAGCATCTACAGAACGACAAATTGTAAAATAATGAATACCGGGTAAGTTTTCCATAATACTTTTTGTATTTAGGTGTATTGTCGTGTCCGAACCATTTTTATTATTATTGTTGTTATTATTATTGTTATTATTATTGTTGTTATTATTATTGTTGTTATTATTGTTGTTATTTATATTAGGATACTTTTGAATAACATCATAAACATTATATTCTTTTTTATATAAAATTTCCGCTATATTCATTAAATCTTTTACATTTAATCTTGTGTTATTTTGAATATCTTTGTTATATGTATCAGAGTAATACTCGAAGATTGTTTGACTCAGATCAAAAGGAGAAGGTAATCTGCTCGCTGAAAAAAAAGATAAAAACTCTTTATATGTCACATTGCATAGATATTCCTCTAAATAAGTTTGAAATTTTTCTGGCGATATATAGGGTTCGGTTCCAGCTATTGTATTGAAAAACTCTATTGTTTCGGGTGAACCTAATTTTTTAAATAAAGTATTATTATGTTTTATATTAGATGTATATAACTTTGCTAAAATTTTTCCAATATATCTAGTCATTAAACCACCAGGTAATTTGTTACCATATTTTTGTAATTCTCTCCAAATATCAGGGATTATTTCCTTGTCAATATGATAAGTTTGAATGCTATCAGGTAATCGTTCCATATCTCTTTTTTCACATAATCCTGATACTCTAAATTTAAAAAACTTTGGTGTATTCCATTCTGCAACAGGATAAAACGAAGAAACAATGTACTTCTCCCCTGGAAATTTTATATGAAAATTTTCAATAGGTTCATTCAAACGTTTCGAAAGTTCAATAAGATTTTCTTTTAGGTAAGGATACCGCAATAATCTTCGTGATTCTTCTGATTCTTCACGAAACAAATTGATTCTATCTTGATTAAAATATGTTACACGCCCACAAAGACCCGTTGTGACCAGAATACAATTATCTGGAACGATTGCTTCTAGAGGTTGATGCGTGATAGGATCGCACATATCACTTCCATGACCATTGTATAAATAAATGTTTGTATTTGCAGGAAGTGCATCGAGTTTTTTCTTATTCCTGGGATACTTTCTATTGTTTTTTTTCCTGGTCGTTTTGTTGTTTACTGAATTTGAATTCATATCTTCTATAATTTTGAAATATTTTTTTAGAGATAGCACTTAATTGTAATACAATATGATGTTATCAATGCACTAAATAATTAAAGTTAGTTATACTTCGCTTTCTCAGCATCGCTTAATGAGCGCCAACGCTTGCCCATCTCCTTGCCAACCGCCATAATGTCGCTCTTCAAT
>JACCDX010622690.1_pt1 | contig 10791 bp, 7 predicted proteins | sample 7449681 | NCBI WGS metagenome assembly JACCDX01 (sample SAMN15323450, study PRJNA562643) | freshwater metagenome | isolation source: river surface water | place: USA:Blue River Watershed | collected 2017-08-18
AAGTACCATTAGAGGTCAATACCTGTCCCGATGTTCCTGCTAAAGTAAATGCATATGCAGTTCCAGTTCCATATGCTGCTCCACCTGCAGTTGGAGTTGCAGTTGCGTTTGTGCCTCCATTTGCAATCGCTAGAGTTCCTGATGATATATTACCGGCATTCAAAGAAGTAAGTGATGCGCCAGAACCACTGAATATACCAGCAATTAGAACATTTGTTGATGGATTATATGACAATGAAGTATCAGTTTCTGCACCTTGCGATCCAGTAGCACCATCAACAAATACTGGATATACAGTTTCATTAGTTGAGTTATTGGCAGTAACTGTAAATTCTGTAGCAGTTCCACTAAAAGTAGTTGCTGTTACAACACCAGCAATATTTACATTACTACCATCAAATGTGAAGTTTGATGATCCTGCAAAAACACCAGAATTATTGTATTGAACCTGACCACTGGATCCACCAGGAGTTCCACCACCACCACCACCTACGCTAGCATCCAATTTTATAGTTGCAATACCAGAAGAAACTGTGACTGTAGAAACAGCAGTTCCAACAAAATTAATAATAGTTGCTCCAGCTCCTATAAAAACACCAAGAGAACTAATTCCAACTCCAGAAAGAATATTAGTTAACTTTGATCCATCACCGTAGTAAGTTACAATTCCAGATGTTGCAGTTATAATACCAGAAGATATTTGTACTGTTCTTGAAATAATATCATCGACAGAAAGATCACCAGTGATTTGAACATCGCCTTTGACATAAAGTGATGTTTGTCCTGTTGATACTGGTGAACGAACATCCAATAAGTATGCAGGTATTTCTGTTCCAACACCAACAGAACGAGCAGCGCCTACAACAGAAAGAACTGAACCATCCGATCCAACTTTAATATTACTTATAAAAGTAGCAACCCCAGAAATATAAACATCAGTTGCTCCAATACCACCGGCAACATCTAATTCAAATCTTGGTACAGTAGAACCAATACCAACCTTACCTAAATCAGCATCAGCAATAATAAGATCGGTGTTGACTTCAAGGCCGTTACGAACTACAAAATTCTTATTGACAGCCATTTTTTCTCCTGAGGTTCACTGTCCCCTCGTTTACATTTTAACTATTTATAATTATGCCAATTCAATTTTTGCATGACCATATTGGCTCGTCCATCCACCACGAATTGATGAAATAATGGTTGCTTCGCCATTTGTATATCCAGATCCACCTCCACCTCCAGAGTAATTAATAATCCCACCAGCTCCATCACCACCATAAGCTCCGCCGCCACCTGCTCCACCTTGAGTTTCTCCAGCATTTCCACCATTATTTCTATTTGCAGGTCCTGCTTTATATCCTCTTTCAATAGTATCAGTAGAACCACTTATTACAGCACCATCTGCAGTTCTTGCTTTCACGAAACCCATATTTTCGCAAGGGGAAAATCCTTTATTTCTCCAATATTTTCCAAAAGTACAACAACTCAATTTTCCACCAATTTAAAAAGTTCTGTCCTGTGTTATTTCATCAGTAAATTTACCATCCACTCTTCTCATGGTAGAACCATCCAGTCCTAAGGATCCTACGGGAGCTAATTGTCCTCCAGCACCAGGTGCGGCTCTGGACGGAATTTGTCCAGTGATAGTTCTTGCCAGTTTTCCATTAGAACCGCTTTGTTCAGCACCGCCCCCGTTACCTCCATCTGCATATATTCCACTACCCCCTCCACCACCAGAAACTACTAATACTTCAGATTGCCTATAAAAAGCTGACAATCCACCTCCATTGTTGTATCCTCCAGACGGAGTTCCCCCTGTATTATATTCTGAACCTAATTTAAAAACATATTCCACATTCTTTCTAAGAATTATCTCAAAAACAGTATATCCTCCGTTACCCCCGTTACCACCTCCTCTAGTAGTACGACTCCTTCCCGCAGCACCGGCAAGACTAATTCTTACTTTAATATCTTTCTCTGGAGCATATATAACCACACTTTGATCATCCTCATTAAAAGAATTTAACTCAAAATTTGCAACTTGTGTCAAATCAAAACTACCCGTCGTTATTCTTGTAGATCCTTCATTGAATTTTTCAAAATTAATAACAGATCTTGTAACTAAGACATTGAAGTTTGCTGATGAAGTATATACCGGACTATTGGATGCCGTTGGATGACTAATTTCTGCTCTAACAGTGTTAGATGATCCTCCTGTTAAAGATATTTGTAAAGTGTTAGTATTTGATCCAATTATTGTAGTTCCATTATCTACTAAAAAAGAACCATTTAGTTGCCATCGAAAAGATACTGCAGTTTCATCACTAGACGATCCACTTGCAGTAAAAGTAGCTAAAACACCCTCAGAAACTTCTTGGTCTGATGGATTACTTATTACACTAATAATAGGATTGACAGTTAATATTGCAGTGTCGGAAGATTTGGGTCTATTTGAGGCATTTCCCGTCGATCTTGCGGTTCCGGCAATAACTGCAGATCCTGTTGGTTGAGAGTATGCTGAAGGAATTACATCTGCAACTAAGTAAAATCTTTTATTATTCGATGTTGGTGTTGTTACATTCGAGACAGATAAAGTTGTTGTTGCAGATCCAACAACAGTCAACCCCAGAACAGGAATAGATCCATCCACCAATGCACCATAACCATCAACATACCATTGATATGAAATAGATCCAGTGTTAGTTGCAGGATTTACTGGATCTTGTGTTGGATATGTTGCAGTGGCAATGCCACTAAATGTGGCAGATTCGCCAGAATTCAATGTTACTGAAGATGGTTGTTGTATAAAGGATAGAATAGGACCATTGAGGTCTAGAGTTGTCTGCTTATTAATCATAGTTTTTTACTATGCGAAGTTTTGGCCAACAACAATACCATACCAAGTAGATCCACCATCAAAAGTTTTAAATGTATAGATATCAGATCTATTTGCGGTTGGAGTGACGATTGGAAGAACACCTCCAGCAGACCAATAAACAGGAATTGCAGATCCACCAGAAGTTCTGAAATCATCAATATCAACTACTCTACTTCCAGTTCCATCTTGATCAATTTTAACTGTAAAAGAACTTGTCTCGGAAGGAGTATTCGTAATTACAAAATAATTGACATTTTCAGTTGCAGTCAATGTAAAATTTTGTGCCTCAGATAGATCAAAAGTAACTACATTAGAAGAACTTGCAATTGATTGAACATGCTCAAAATAAGTTTTTAACCTTGCTCTTCCCTCAATATCAAGTTTTGCTCTAGCAACTGAAGTACCAACTCCAACATTACCTGTAGAGGATGTTACATTAAATACAGTGCCTGCAGATCCAACATGAATAATATTAGAGGTAGTTACACCAACTTGAATATATCCTTGAGAAAGGCCATTCAAATTAAACTTTGTAGTGGTTAATGTGCCTCCAATTGCAACTTCGCTTTCAAATATTGCGTTAGAAATAAAGCGAGAACCATTCTTCACATAAAGTGAAGTAGCCGCTGTTCCTGCGATTTGAAGTTGTGCGGTGACGCCAATACTTGTTCCAATTCCAACAAAGTGATTTGGATTATCTTTATCAAAGATGAATGTGTTAGATACATCCTCTTGCCAGATACTATCAAGATTTGAAAGCAATGAACCATCTCCAGCAAATGTCCCAAAGATAGTTCCATCAACATACAATCCATATCCTTGTGTAGATGTTGTTCCAACTCCAATCTGACCAGATCCATTGACAAAAAACTGCGATGTTCCAGATCCAACTTGGAATGTGTTACTTCCAACAGAAGTAGTTCCGATTCCAATTCGATCAAACAACGCAATGTTGCTATCTTGAGAAACACTTACATTTCCAAAACGATACCAATCGTTTTGATTTGTATAAACCCACCCAAGATATCCTCCTCTATCGGGTCTTGCGTTGTAAACAATATCTCCAGGGTTTCCAGATAGAGAAGGAGTTGCAATTCCTACAGTATATTTTCTAGAAACTGTCACATCACCCTGTAAGAAGATAGATGCAGCTTCGATACCTTTGGTTGAATTTGAAGTAATCTTATCGTTGAAAACTACAGGTCCATCAAATTCAGAAATGATATTATTATCAGGACCACCTTCAACTCTTAGGGAGCGACTGATAGAAACTTCAAGTGGAGAAAGAACATCAAATCCAACACTTACGCCAGTAGGAGAAATATCCTCACCAGTTACAGTAGGTATTGGTGCATCAAATACTTCCTCTTGACCTGTTGCAGAGCTTACCTTCTTGTTTCCAATATAAAAGTCACCATCGCTGTTCATACCAGTGTAAACAACGATACCTCCATCATACTTGATGGACTGAGAAAGGAATTCTTCAGCAGCAGAAAGTTGACGATCTTGACGCTCTGGAAGTGCAGTAGAGTAATTACCTGGACCATATCCAAGATATTCGAATGTATGACCAGACGCACGGAGAATTGAGTTTCTTCTGAACTCAACTGGCAATACTTTAATTCTTCTTACAACACTATTAATAACATGACTTGTTGCTCTTGTACCAAGGACACCTCTGAATACTGAGATTGGATTTCCAGTTACAGTTTCTTTTACTCTTACAATTTCATCATCAATAATTAAATAATCACCAATGTTGACATCTAGAGTGGAAATATTCTGAAGTTCAATACTTGTTGTAGTCGAGTTTGAAATAACTGCAGATAGTGTAGTTGTGATACCTGCATACTCTATAACTTGGCGACCACCGATATTTTCATTTTCAATTGTTACATTACCTTCGTTTGAGGTAATGCCATTTCTATAGATGAACAGAGTTCCTGAAGTAGAAGGTGCAGAAGTACTTACACCAATATTCAAGATAAATGTATTCAGATCTACATTTCTAGTTACGATAAAATCTCTATTATAGAAATTATTATTTGCTCCAGCAATACGAACTTTGTTATCAACTCTTAATCCATGTCTCTGTGAAGTAACAACAGTTGCAATACCAGAAACATTGTCATATGTCAGTGAAGTGACATTAAGTGCCTCACCAGTTATGTAACCAAAAGCATCTGAAGTGAAGTCAAGTCCAATTCCATTCGTATGAGAACTTCCTACAGTAGAAGATGATGCAACATTAATAGTTTTCGTCAGTCCAACAGGTATAGAAGTAATACGATATAGTTGGTTATAATCGGATAGTGATTCCGAAGAAACACCAGTAATTCTAACTACATCACCGGTATTATCATAAACATCAGTTACAGTAACATATCCTTGAACAAATCCAGTAGTGGTTGCGATACCAACAACCGCAAGAGTATTACCAATACCATATGCACTACCACCATCCATGATCTTAACATTGGTAAGACCACCAATACCATCAACAGTTACTCTTGCTGTTGCATATTGACCAGTTACTGATCCAGCAAATCCAACAAGACGAGCATTATAGAATGTTGCGGCAGATCCATTACCATATCCAGTACCACTACTTGCAATACTTACAGAAGTAATTCTATTCAGACCATGATCAATATTTGTTCTAATTGTATGTGCAGTTCCTGCTGCATTTGAAAGGATATCAGTAATTGCAAATCCAACATTAGTATCACTCAAACTCTTAATAACAGTTTCTTTTGTAATACTGTGTTTTGGATCATCAACAACAACTTGTCCAATTGGAGATGCGATAGCAAATGACGCAGTTTCTTTTGGATCTGATTCTGGCGTATCTCTATTTGTTTGTGGATACAGATATTGAACAGGTTGTGCAAATTTCTGTCCAGTAAAAGGAGATACTGTTGGAGAATTAGATGCATTCAGAACAACCAGATGATAAATGCCATCTTGCTCACCAGGAACATATCTCTGAATTTCTTGAGACCTATAAACATAGTAAGTATCATTATACTTTTTACGACTGAATCTTGGTAGAGATGTTGTTCTGTTTGATGTATCATTCGTGAATGTTCCAGGATCTTCTCCAAGTTCAACATAGAATGACTTTGCACTACTAATACCAGTAACTTCAAATGTATTATTAAATCCAGAACTTGAAATTCCAGTTGCGTTATTTGTGCTGTTTATACTTAAAGTTTCAACTACAGACCCAACAGAAAGATTGTGTGGAAGTTCAGTTTCATAATATGCAAATGTTCCATCCCATGTTGCATTTGAAATAAACTTGAAGTTTCTTTGCTCACTTACATTACTCAAAGAAACAGTAGTTGGACTAAAATAAGTCGCAACCTCAGCATCACTTAATCCTGTAGTGTCATTCGATTCTTGGATTACGAATCCATCAATTGGAGGTCTAGCAGAAGTGATTCCGGATCCAGCAGGAATTACATATCTTACCTTATAAATTGTGTCAGCAAGTCCTCTCGTATCTGGTTGTCTTGTAAAGTAAGTTCTTGGAGTAGCTGCACCAAGAGTCGCTGTTCCGAGAGATGTGATAGCAGAATAAAGGGTATTATCTGTCGAAGCAGTGGAAACATTAATATACCATTGCCCTTGAGTAGAGTCATATTGAATTGGGTGTCCAATATCCCCTGATGTTTTATCAGAAACTCTAGAAACTACATTTACAAATCCACCTCTATTATTGATAGTTAGTTCGTTTAAGTTCAGTGCATCATTAAGTGTTTGTGCAACTTTAATTTGATTGGATCCAATTCCAGATGTAATTGTATAATAAATTCTATTGCTTTCAATTCCATCTGGAAGATGCCCATTATCACTCAAGAAGCGAATTGACTCACCTTCAATAAAACTATGTGGTTGAGTAAGGGTAATAGTATTAGAAGAAATACTATTGATGCCTGCAGATCTTCCAACAGTAAACTTCTTCTCCGAAGTAACTTCTTTTGAAGTGAACTGCGTATTAGGAATAATAATTCTTGCAGAATATTCTACAGGAACTCCACCTTGAGATATTAAACACTTGAGAGAATCTCCTTCTGCTGCACCAATTCTATAACCTTCAATTACACTCTCAGGGAATACATCTTCATTATTTTGATTATACAGATACAATCTATTGGTTGATGCAACTCCAACAGTTGTTACAACATCAATTGCATTAAATTCAATATTTGTTTCAAGAGTTGTCAACTCTTTTGGTGGAATAATATGAGTAATATATCCAACATCGTCTCTTGAGAATGCTTCTTTTCTAAATCCAGACGCAATCAGTGACTTTGCACCAAAGTTTGAGTTGGAGTTTGTGATTGATTGGTCACCACCAGTATCTCCAACAAAGTGCTGAGCAAAACCAATCGCAAATACAGAAACGATCTGCAAGAAAGAATTGTTAGAACACTTAATATGATAGTTTTCGTATGTTGGTTTGTAAACTGCTAAAGAATCTGTAGATATATTCTCATTTCCAGCATAAGTGGAATCCTTATAAATTCCACTCGATGGATCATATTTTACAAAAGCCTTATTATCTTTTTGCAATCCAATTCCAGTGAATTGAGCTACAACCATTGATTTAAATCCATCCGCCTTATCTCCATCAGCATGGAGACCACACATACCAAAAACGGATCTTAAAGATACATTGAAGATATATGGAGAAGCAGAAGATACAGTATCAACAGAAAGATTAACTGTTGCTCCTGTTGGTACTGGTAGTGGATTTAGTGGTGCAGATGATACATTATACTTAAACTCATTTGCACTTACAACATCACTTACAACAAATTGTCCATCATATCCAGGAGAAGTAATACCATTAACACGAATTGCAGTATCAACAGCAAGTTGATCAAATGGTTCTGTTGTGGTAACGGTAATGATAGTTGATGTCAGTATTCCATCGCCAGCTTTAATACTGCTGATTCCAACTTCACCACCAGTAGGACCAACGATACGATATTCATCAATCTTTGGTTGAATATCAAGTGAAGATGAAGGATAATCTGGCTCAATTTCACGACCAGAAGAAGGTCCATAAACAAGACCAACTTTTTCATAGTACATATCCAGATCAGTTCTGGTTGTGCTATAAGTTAGGAATGCATCATCAATATCTACAGGGTTCTTTCCATCAGCATACTCAAAACAAGTGAGTTTATGATGAGAGAAGTTTGGAACGAAAAGATTTCCAGTATAATCTTTATAGCATACTCCGTTTGGATCAGCATCTAAAATAGAAAACTGCCAATAATAGCAAGCTCCTGTTGTTCTAAAAAGAGCAGATCTTTCAATATTATCGTTTTCTGGATTTGGAACATACTTTGGTCTAATCTTTGTCTTACGAAGATCAAGTCCAACCAATGATGTTCCTCTAGGAATAATAACACCTCCGTAAATACTATTTAGCTTATAGAGTGCATTATTTTCAGTCGTTAAATCAAAGTTTGTAGATAAATCAAACTGAGAAAAGTCCGTTGATGTGGAACCATTTCTTAATCTAAAACTATTTGCTCCATCAGGAATCCATCCAGGACGGTTATCAATTAAATGATCTCCAGGATAAACAAGAATAGTTGTTTGACCAAATCTATCATTATCTAAACCTCTCTGATATGAAAATCTTGAAGCTTCAATCAGAGCACGCTGAATAGTTTTGAAGGGGCGTGTTAAACTATTTCCTTGATTCTCAATACTATCTGTCGAATCTAAATCATTCGGATTTACATATAGGATATTTCCACGCGCATTCTTCAGGAAATTATCTAGACGACTAAGTGGCATTTTATTTGCACGATAAGTTCTGTTATAGATTATTTATCATAAAAAAAGAGACCAGGATTAACCTGATCTCTTATAGCAATTCCTTCACACGGACCATGTTATTTTACCACTTCTCTTCCTTCCATGTCAACCTTTCTTTCAATTTCTTATCAAAAATCATTAAGTATCTATGCTTCCTACTTCTTTCTCTCCATTCACCTTCCAATCCCTTTACAGAACCTCTTGAATGTTTGATAAATGAACCGTCAGATTGTTTAATCCAAAAATCTGACTTCTTATCAGTTAAACCGTAGTAACCAAAATTACAAGCTCTGTATATAGTTCCAAGGTGGTGATTAGCATCAGCGTAGCTAAGAATACAACGAACGCGGGCATCTTTTCTAAACCTCCTAATACAACGACTAACGAACCAAGATGTGATATTATACTCTTCTTTTTGTAAATCTGGATGAATACACAAACGGGAGAGTTCATATATACCTTCTTGTTGATTTCTCTCTAAACCAAAAGCACCTACTGCAATTTCTGGGACTGGGAGACTAGTGAAAACAATCCCACCAAGACAGCCGCCAATATTAAGAGGGCATTCCCAGTCAGTATGTTTGAAAAGTCCATAGTTATACCAAGACTTAAAAGTTTTACTTTCATCTTTAAGGTAATGGTGAGTCAAAAAGAGTGGTTCAAGTTCTTTTTTTGTCACCCTTTCTATGTAGTATTGACTTTTCATAAAAATAAGTATTTGTGCTTATTCACTGACATCTTTTAATTTTCTGGTTACTTTCCATCCTTTATGTTGACTATAAATTCCTCTAGCAACATAATTGACTTTAGAGTATGTTAAATTATGTTTAAAACAAAAATCTGATATTTCTGTAGTAACTGTAGTTTTACCAGAAGGAGAAGTAAAAGTATAAACATATTTTCTGTAAAGTTCATTATTTCTATTTTTTTGAGATTTTGATATGTTATTTTTATGTTCTTCGGATAATTTACTACCAACTTTACTATCACTCATTTTTTTGAGTGATTCTTTAGAAAATTTTCTATTTTTTAGTTTTTCACTTAATTTTTTTCTAGTTTCAATAGAAAATTTTCTTCCTTTTGCAATTTTTCTTAATTTTTCTTTATGCTCATCACTAATAACTCTTGGAGAACCAGAAGTTCCTTCTCCACCATTTGTTCTATTTTGAAGTATTCCAGTTCCCAAATCTTTTCTACCAAACACAGAAATCATATAGATTTCGTGCTTAAATGCTTCCTCTTAGGTGAGATTTTGTTTGAGAAAAATAATCTTTGATTTATCTATTGGTGGTTTTATTCTTCTATCTTTTCTATAAATTCTCCGTTTTTTACCTTTACCAATATAGTAAGGAGTTCCGTCTTCACGCAGATATGCGTAAGTGTAATATTCGTTCATTGTGTCTTGGCGTTGACTATTAGTATTTATAGCATAAAAGTGGGACTTATGCAACTATATCCGCCAAGACACAAGTTGCTGCCCACCTCTACTCACTTTGTTTGCATTCTAACATATATTCTACTGTGTTTGCAACATCATTCATCGCATCACGAAGAAATGGTTGTTGTCCTGATTCTTGCTTTAAAATAGGACGAGAATCATCAGTAAGAGTCCAACGCCATTGTTGCATATCCTTACAATACCAGAGATTAATTTTCATGTTTGAAATATTCAAGTTCGACCCAGTTGAGGAGAGTTTGGAATGCTGTAATGGAAGCATCCGTGCAGTTATCATCCTTAAGTTTTTGAACATAATATTCAAGTGCCTCAATAGCCATTTGGCGATCTTGTTGTGAAATTAATGACATTTGGAGTTATAAAGAACTCAGAGCCCCTGACCCGACTTGAACGGGTGACCTGAAATTTACAAAATTCCTGCTCTATCCAACTGAGCTACAAGGGCATTTAATCAACAGGCAACATTTCTGGATTTTCTAAATCCAACTCATAAAGCAAAGGATGACATTCCTCTAACATAAGATAGTAAGAAGATTGATACAAGTCCTCTGGTTCAAAGCGTCTTTCGTTGTCTGCTAGATTGATAAGTTCCAAATCGAATATAGATTCGTCT
>JACCDX011459794.1_pt1 | contig 10791 bp, 11 predicted proteins | sample 7449681 | NCBI WGS metagenome assembly JACCDX01 (sample SAMN15323450, study PRJNA562643) | freshwater metagenome | isolation source: river surface water | place: USA:Blue River Watershed | collected 2017-08-18
ATCGAGCGCGCCGTGGACGTCTACGGTGAGGAAGGCTGGAGCGCCGAGGCCAAGGACCTCGTGCTCGAGGTCGAGATCGGCACGACGGAGAAGGCCGTGCCCTGGACCGAGGTGAAGTCGCTCACGATCACGACGGCGCCGAAGCCCGAGTTCGACTGCGACTACACCTCCGAGACCTCGCCCTGGATGTACGAGTGCCGTCTGTCCACGACCTCGACCGTCGTCCTCAAGAGCGGCCAGAAGGGCAACGTCATCACGCGGAAGCGTTGGCGCTTCACGTACGAGGACGGAACCACCGTGGTGTTCTCTGTCTTCAAGCCGAGCGCGCACGAGCCCGACTCCCGGGAGCTCTCCTTTGGTGAGGAGGTCGGCGAGAATGCCGAGCTCTACGCGAAGCTGCAGGGGCAGCTCCGGGCGGAGCTCAAGGCGAAGATGGTGAAGGGCGTCACGATCACGCCCTGAAGCGCCTCCTCGCCTGACCCGTAGGCTGACGTACCCAAAATGGGTGCGGGCGCGGTAGGCTTGAGGCATACTGCACCGGAGGCCTCCGAACATGATCGTCACCCTGCTCAGCCTGATGTCCGCGCCGGCGCTCGCCGGCGCTGTAGAGATGTGGAACCCGGACACGCTCTCCAACGGCGACTCCGTCGACGGTCGCGACGGCTGGACGAGCGGGTTTGACGAGGATGACTGGTACTCCGGCGACATCTACGGCTGGGGGATCGTCCCCATCTGGTCGGCGTCCGACCTCAACCTCAGCGACGATTCCGGAGCCTTTGACAACTGGCTGGTGAACGCCGCCGTCCCGGTGACCCAGGGCCGTTGGACGTCCGGCTTCTACACGGACGACGACGACAGTGTCGGTCTCGTCGTGGGTGCCAGCGGCGTCGGCAACTTCTACCTGTTCGCGCTCTGCGGGGGCGCGGGCGGTCGCGGCGCGAACTGTCCGCTCGCCATTCCGGGCGGCTACGGCATGGCGCTCGCCGCCGTGTCCGGGGGCTCGGTCACCCTGCTGGACTACACCAACGATTACTACCAGGTCGGCGACTACGGCGAGCTGTTCGTCGACTACAACGACGGCGTGCTCTCGGCGGGCTGGCCCGACGCGGGCGTGGAGCTCACCGCGAGCGTGCCGTCGTTCGCCAGCTTTGGCCGGGTCGGCTTCTGGGCCTACGACGCCGGCTGGGATGGCGGGAACGGCGCGACCAACGCCGGGTTCTACGACGACGGCGGCGAGAGCGCGACGATGGCGCTCTACGCGTGGGACGACGACGGCGACACCATCATCGATGACCGTGACAACTGCGAGAAGGTCGCGAACCGCGATCAGGCCGACGCGGACCGTGATGGCATCGGAGATGCCTGCGACACCTCCGGTGGCGGTGGCGGTGGCACGGACACCGGCGGTGGCACGGACACCGGCGGCGGCGGCGGCACCGATACCGGTGGCGGAAACACGGACACGGGTGGCGGTGGTGGCACGGACACCGGCAATGGCGGTGGCGATCCGGGGTCGGGGGGCGACACCTCGACGGATGGCATCGTCGACGACACCGCGCTCCTTGAGCTCGGGGAGGCCGAGAAGGCGCTCGACTATGCGGGCAGCTGCGGGTGTGACGCGGGCGCTGGCATGGCGACCGGAGCGCTCCCGGCCCTCCTCGCGGGCCTGTTCGTGCGGCGGCGTCGCTCCGCCTGAACCCTTCGAGTTGACCTCGGCAAGCCCCGTCTTCGGACGGGGCTTTTTCGTTGCGCGCCGCCGGTCGTGACCTCGGTGACGACGCCGTGGAGCGCTCTTCCATGGATGCGGGGATCCGTCCAGGATCCGCGCCCGAACGCTCTGGCCGTGGGGTTCGACAGCGCGTCGCTTACGTCGCCTGAAGATTTTTTCTAAACAACTTCGGAGGTCGACCGATAGTCTCCACATCAGCGGGATCGCCCGCTCCGTACCCAGGAGACCCGATGGCCCTCGACGTCAAGACCAATGTCACTTCGATGACGACGCTCAAGCACCTGGGCCGCAACACGCGCGCGCTCAGCCGCTCCTTCGAGCGCATCTCCAGCGGTCTTCGCATCTCGCGCGCCGCGGACGACGCCGCGGGCCTCGGTGTCGCCGAGAACCTCCGTGCGGCCCACACGTCCGCCCGCGTCGCCGCGCGCAACGTCAACGACGGCGTCAGCATCATCGCCGTCGCGGAAGGCGCCAGCAACGAGGTGGCGAACATCCTCGTCCGCATGCGCGAGCTTGCCGTGCAGTCCTCTTCCGAGACGCTCGGCACCGATCAGCGTCTCTACATCCAGCAGGAGTTCGTCGAGCTCAGCGGCGAAGTGGACCGCATCGCGGCGGTGACCGAGTTCAACGGCCAGAATCTCACCGACGGCACCTTGGCCAGCCTCGACGTGCAGGTCGGCATCAACAACACGGCGAGTGACGTCATCACCATCACGCTCGGCGACCTCACGGCGACGACGCTGGGCGTCGATACCGCCGCGATGACCATGTCGACGGTGGTGGGGGCCCAGGCGGCCCTGACCGTGCTCGACACCGCGCTCGATTCGGTCTCGTCGTACCGCGCCTCCTTCGGCTCGGTCGAGAACCGTCTCAACTCCGCGCTCAGCAGCCTCGAGACCTTCGAGGAGACCACCATCGCCGCCGAAGCGCGCATTCGTGACGCGGACTTCGGCTACGAGAGCGCCCAGCTCGCGCAGAACCAGATCCTGCAGCAGGCCGGCGTGAGCGTGCTCTCCCAGGTCAAGGGTCTGAACCAGGGCGCGCTCTCGCTCCTGCAGGGCTAAAACCTCCTCGGACTGGTCGGCGCTCTCGGGGAGCGCTAGGCTGGAACCGGGGTCATCCCCGAGGTCGGTCGAATGGCAACCACGGTAGGCGGACTCGTGTCGGGCATCGACACGGACACGATGGTCTCGCAGCTCGTCGCAGCTGCGGCCAAGCCGCGCACGGTGATCGCCAAGCAGAAGGCCGCGCTCGAGGACAAGCAGGACGCCTTTGGTACGCTTCGCTCGCGTGGGACCGCGCTCGTCACCGCGCTCGAGCAGCTGGATACCGCCGCAGAGTTCCGCTCAACCACCGGCGCTTCCCAGAACGAGGACGCCGTCGGCGTGACTGTAGATGGCGACGCCGCCGTCGGTACCTTCACGGTCAGCGTCAGCCAGTTGGCCCAGTCTGCGATGTACGTGAGCGACGCGTTCACGGGAATCACGAGCAAGACCGCCGACGGCGCGTTCGCGCAAGGCAGCTTCGACGTCACCTACAACGGCGCGACGACCTCCGTGACCGTGGGCGCGAGCTCCTCGAGCCTGCAGGACGTCGTGGACGCCATCAACGCCGACGTCGAGGGCGTGTCCGCGTACATCATGGACACCGGCGACGCTGCCAATCCGTTCCGCATCGTCCTCAGCGGCGAGGACACGGGGTCGGCCTTCGGCATCTCGGTGAGCACGGCGGGCCTCACGGGCGCGGGCCAGGTCCCGACCTTCACGGAATCGGTCGCCGCCCAGGACGCGCTCCTCAAGGTGAACGGCATCGACGTCACCAGCGCGGACAACGACGTCGAGGGCGTGATCGACGGCGTGACCTTCAACCTCCGTGACGAGGTGGCCGTCGGGAGCGAGGTCAAGGTCAACGTCCAGCGTGACATCGACGCGATGGTCGAGAAGATGAACGGCTTCGTCACCGCCTACAACTCGGTGATCAGCTACATCCGGACCCAGAGCGTCTACAACTCGGAAGAGAACATCAAGGGGCCGTTCGTCGGCGAGAGCACGCAGCGAAGCCTGAAGGAGATGATGCAGACGCTCGTCTCGTCGTCGTACTCGGTCAGCACGTCGGTGTCGTCCCTCGGACGCATGGGCTTCGAGACGAAGCAGAATGGCGAGCTCTCGCTGGATGAGGACGCCCTTCGTGGGGCGCTCTCTGACAACTTCGACGCGTGCGTGACCCTGTTCACGGCCGACGGTGGCGTGAACAAGGCCCTGCGGGACGGCCTCGACAACTATGTCGACACGGACGACGGCGTCATCAGCGAGCGCATCGACGGTCTCGACGACCGCATCGAGGCCCAACAGGATCGCCTCGACAGGTTCGACCGCAAGCTCGACGCCTACGAGAAGCGGCTGAAGAACCAGTTCCTCAACATGGAACTGGCGATGTCGCGCTTCCAGAGCGCAGGGCAGTCCTTGCTGGCGCTGATGCCGGACACGTCCAGCGGGAGCAACTGATTCATGCGCGGACTCCGTGGCTACGCACGCGCGCGCGTGGACGCCGCTACCAGCGAGGACGTTCTCGTGCTCCTGCTCGAGGGGGCCGTCGACCGTTGTCGCCAGGCCGACTTCGCGATGGAGGACGGCGACCGCTCCTTGTGGAACAAGCATCTGCACACGGTGCGCGCCATCTTCCTCGAGCTGCAGATGGCGCTCGATGCGGAGGGTGATCCGGCACTCATCACGAACCTGCGCAACACCTACGCGTGGATCATCTTCCACAGCACCGAGGCCGCCAAGTCGGGGGATCGTGCGCGGTTGGCGGAGGTGTTGCGGGTCGTGGAGATGATGTACGGCACGTGGACGCAGGCCATCGCGATCGCGCGTGAGGAGGCTGACATCGCCGGCGGCGGGGGTGAGCCGTGACGGCCGCGGTCGCTGAGCTTGTCACCCATCTGGAGGTCCTCTCCGCGCGCCTGATGCGTGGTGAGGTCCTCGCTCCGCGCGTCCTGGACGAGGCTGCTCTCGAGGTCGAGAAGGTGGGGGTGGGCGCGACGGACGAAGAGCGCGCGGTGTTGCTCGGCAGGGTGGCGCTCGTGCAGCGCTCCATCGAGGCGGCACAGGCCACGCTTGGCGCGCAGGCGCAGCGGCTCGGCCAGGGACGGCGTGCCATGCGAGGGTACTCGCGCGTCGTGGGTGCGCGATGATCGGGCTCCTCCTTGTCACCATGGCGCAGGCGGCACCGCCTGCCCCCCTCGTCGTGGCGCCCGGACCGGCGCACCTCGGTCTTCGCGCGGTGGGCGAAGCGCTCCGCGATGGCGACGTCACACGTGTCTACGGCAACGGTACGCTCTCGGGCGAGGTGTACGCGGGCGTCGGCTTGCCGTGGCAGCTCGAAGTGGAGTTCAGCGCGGGCTACCGTCGTCGCTCGGGCACGCTCGCCACGGAGGGCGGCGGGGCCGGTGGCGGTTCCACCTGGCTGTGGTACGCGCCCGTCTCGGCGGTCGTGCATGGCACCTTGCCCGCCGGAGCGGTGACGTTGTTCGCAGGTGCGGGGCCGAGCATGGTTCTTTGGGCGGAGCAGCCCGGGGCCGCGGCCAGCGACCGCTACCAGGGCACGAAGCCTGGCGCCGTGATGGAGATCGGTGTGCGAACGCCGCTCGGTCGGCCTCTGCAGGACGTCCAAGAGATGCCACCGGAGCCCCATGCGCTCGAGGGCGTCCTCACCGTCGGGTACCGATGGAGCGCCCAGCGCCACGGAGACGAGTGTCTCGGGGCGTCTCCCTGCGGCATCGACCTCAGCGCGCCGCGGGTGTCCTTCGGCGTTCAGGCCAGGTTCTGATCGATGTGGTGGCTGCTGGTTCGCGTGGCGATGGCGGCGCCCTTCACGTTCACGACCTCGCCGGGCGCCGAGGTCGAGGTGCTCCCTCAGGTCGAGGCGGGACGAACCGAGGTGGTGGTGCGGAACAACCGCGAGAACCTTCGGTTGCAGCTGGGCCACGACCGGCGTGAGGGTCTGCGCGCGTGGACGGCCTCGGATCTAGGGACCGGCTGGGTCGTCAACATCTGGACCGAATCGCCCACCAACCGCGTCGAGCTGAGGCGGGAAGGCGAGCGTTGGACGGCCTATGTCGTACCGTCGAGCGCGCGCGTCGACGGTACCTTGCAGGGTCCGGAGCTGCCGCTCGGTGAGCTGGCGGTGCGTCCGTCCGGGCAGGACGACTGTGAGGCGGCGACGACGACCCCGCTCGTGCCGCTGCGCGGGCGGGACATGCTCCACGCGTTCCTGCCGTCGGACTTCGACCCGGACCTGCCCCGATGGACCGAAGCGGAGCCGGCCCGTGACTTCACGTGGACGGACGTTCACGCGCTGCAGGCGCGTGTCGGCACGCTGAGGAACGGCTCCGAGCGTGCGACGACGATGTACCGGCTCGGCGCGATGCACCGCGATCGTGGCCACGCCCGTGAGGCCTCCTACTATTTCGGCCTTGCGACGGACGCGGGCGCGCCCGCGGGGCTGGCGCGTATCCAGCGTGCCGGTGCGCTGCTCCAGTCGCGCCAGTGGGTGGCGGCTCGGGCCGAGGCCTTGAAGGCCGCGGAGACCGGCGTCGTTGACATCGCGGCCCTCGAGGTGGTCGGCGTGGCGGCGCTCATGGCCGACGACGTCGGTACCGCAGGGATCGGGCGCGCGATCGCGCGACGAACCTCGCAGCCTGCGGCGAGCCTGGTGGCGGGCGCGCTCCTGCTTCGGGCGCAGTGCTCCGCGGAGGCCCTCACGCCGCTCGCGCGCACGCGCCTCCTCACGGGGACGCGCGACGCGATGGGCCGCTTGCTGTTCGCGGACGCGCAGGTGTTGTCGGGACTGCGGCGCGAGGCCGCGATCACGCTGGCGCGGGTGTCGGATCGGGAGCTTCCAGAGCGGTGGCGAGGCATGCTGCGGGCGCGCTCCCGCCTCGTGGCCATGGTGGCCTTGACGCCGGACCAGTGGCCCACGTTCGTGCCGGGGTTGGACCGAGACGCGCAGCTGCCGGACGAGGAGGGCGTCGAGAACGCCTTCCTTCTCGGTCAGGTCGGTGAGGCGCTCGGCGACGCGCGAATGGCGCACGACGCGTACAGCGCCGTGCTCGACCGCTCACGGCACTTCGCCACGGGAGAGCCCGGGCGACGTCTGCTGACCATCTGGGCGCGTCGCCTCGGAGAGCTGCTCGGGGCGGGGCGTTCGATGGACGCCGTCTCCTTTCACGCCGGCACCTGGCGCTCGAGCCTCCTGCCGCTGGTGCAGGAGCCCGCGCTGCTCCGGAGCGTCGCCGAGCAGGCGATGTCGTTGGGCCTCTACGAGCCGGCGCTCGTCACGTTGCGGGACGTCGCCACCCTGGAGGGCCAGCGCGGCGAGGACGATCGTCACACCATCCTTGCGCTGGCGGACGCCTACCGCGCGAGCGGTCGGTTCGAGGCGGCGCTCGAGGCGCTGGACTTCTACGCGAAGCGTCCCTCGGATCCAATCCTCGACGCGCGGGCGGCGTTCCTGCGCACCCGCACGCGCGACGACATGGGGGACACCCTGGCGGCGCGCGCTGGCTACCAGGCGCTCGCCCGCCCCGGCGTCCCGATCTCCATCGCGGACGAGGCGCGCCTGCGTCTGGCCATGATGCGCGTGGAGGAAGGCCGCTGCGAGCAGGCGCTCCCTGCGCTCGCCGACGTGGCGTTCTACCCGCCGGACATCTCGCCGGGCCTGGTCGGGCTCGCGCGCTCCCGCTGCCTCTTCACCATCGGGGACGCCGCTTCTGCGCGGACCACCGCGATGGCGTCCATTCCGTGGCTTACCGCGCCGCAGGTCGCCCTCTGGGCCGACTACCTCGCCAGAGTCGGGGCCGACACCTCGGCCGCGGGCAGCGCCCTGCCGGCGCCCGAAGCTGTTCCCGTGGCGTCGACGGAGGCACGTGACCTCGTGTCGGACGCGGCGTCCTCGCCATCCACGACGCCGAGCGCGCTGCCGTCCGAGCGCAAGGACATCTGGGCGCGGCTCCTCGCGGAAGAGAAGGCGGATTCGGCCTTGCGCGCGCGGATCCCCAAGACGGCGGCCCGAAAATAGTCCTAAACCCATCGCCGGCTGCGCCGATAGCCTCGAAGGAGGGACTCCCGCATGGTCGGACGGATCCAGATGTTCGACGGGCTGCACGGCGGACTCGAGCGCGCGCTCGACATGCGCCGCACGCAGCACGTGCTCACCGCCGGCAACCTCGCGAATGCGGACACCCCTGGCTACGTCGCTCGGGAGGTCCCCTTCGACGAGGTGCTCGGTCAGGAGATCCGCTCGGCAGAGGAGGGTCGGCAGCCCGACGAGGTTCCCGTCCGCGAGCTCGAGGCGGTGCCCTGGGCGCTGGACGGCAACTCGGTCAACCCCGAGCGCGAAGCCGTGAAGCTCACCGAGAACTCCATCCTTTACAACGCGCTGGCGACCTCGATCAGTCGCCGCATGTCGCTGCTCCGCTACGCCGCGAGCGACGGGAAGTCCTGATGGCTGACCTCATCGATACCTTCAACGTCGCGGGCTCCGGCCTCGCCGCGGAGCGCCTCCGGCTCCAGACGATCGCGACGAACATGGCCAACGCCCGCACGACGCGCACGCCGGAGGGCGGTCCCTACCAGCGCCGTGTCCCCGTCTTCCGCGCCGTCGAGGTCGATCCGTTCGGAGACGAGCTCGAGCGCGCGGTCGCGCGCGTCGAGGTGGACGGCATCCAGACGGACGGGCGCGCTCCCCAGCGGATCTACGACCCCTCCCACCCTGACGCCGGCGCCGATGGCTACGTCCTCATGCCCGACATCAACGTCATGCAGGAGATGGTCGACATGATGACGACCAGCCGGACCTACGAGGCGAACGCCTCCGCGGTCGAGGCTACGCGTGACATGGCGCTCCGCGCCCTCGAGATCGGGAGGTAGCCATGGTGAGGATTCACCCTGGCGCGGTCACCTCGATCGCCGGCGGCGTGGGCGGCATCGGCGAGATGGGCGGCGGCGGCTTCGAGATCGCCGGCGCGGGTGGCGACACCCCGGACTTCGGTGCGATGCTCGACGCGGCCGTACGGGGCGTCGACACGAAGCAGAACGAGGCCGACACCATGATGCGCGGCCTCGCCACCGGCGAGAACGTCGACATCCACGGAACGATGATCGCGCTCGAGGAGGCGAACATCTCGATCCGTGCGATGGGAAGCATCCGGGACAAGCTTGTGGACGGTTTTCAGAACATCTGGAACATGCCGGTCTGAGCCTGCGCGCGTTCTCGTCGTGAGTACGTGCCTGCTCTGACGCTTCGAGGTGGCGCTCGCCTCGGCATCTGCGATAGGGACGTCCGAAGCGATGGAAGATCCGCGCACCAACGCAGGCAAGCTGCAGCCGAAGGACATGCCGTCCCCCCCGGCGGTGTTGGCGCGCGTGATCCGGATGGCGAACGACGCCCAGGTCGGCATGGAGCAGCTCTCCACGGTCGTCGCGTCGGACCCGGCCTTTGCCGCGGAGCTCATCCGCATGGCGAACTCGCCCTTCTACGGGTCGCAGACGCAGGTCAAGACCACGGCGCGCGCCATGGTTCTGCTCGGCGGTCGCACCGTTCGGTGCATCGCCATCTGCTTCGCCGCGCGTGACACGCTCCGCGAGTGCGGGTTCGGCATGGAGGACCTGACCGACTTCTGGGAGGATTCCCTGCGCCGCGCTGCGGCCGCACGTCGGCTCGCCCGCATGACGCGCCAGGCCGACCCCGAGGAGGCGTTCACCGTCGGGCTCCTGCTCGAGTTCGGCATCATCGCGCTCCTTCGCCAGCAGCCGACGAAGCTGCAGGCGTGGCGCCAGATCCGTAGCGACGCCCCGGACGCGCGGCGCGTGAAGGAAGCGGAGCTGTTCGGCATCACGCATGACCGAATGGCGCGTGACCTGACGGCGCAGTGGGGCCTGCCGGCGGGCCTCGTCACCGCCATCGCGCACCACCATCATCCCGACAGCCCGGGCCTCCCCAGCGCCCACCTCGGCTTGACGCGCATCGCGCGCTCCTCCGACCTCATCGCCGCGGCCTACACGTGCCGTGATGCGCGTACCGCGCTCGCCTACGCGCGCTCGGGGCTGGTGAAGGAGTTCAGCCTCAGCTCCCAGGCCATCGACGAGCTGCTCAACGCGGTGTCGGGCGACGTGACCGAGGCCGCGGCAGCGTTCGGCGTCCGCGTCCGCAAGCAGCCCACGCAGGTGGAGATCCTCGAGGACGCGAACCGTGCGCTCACGGCGTTGAACCTCAGCTACGAGGAGCTCACGAGCCGCCTCGAGCGCACGCTCCGCGAAAAGGAAGAGCTGGCCGAGGAGCTCAAGAAGGTCAACCAGCGCCTTCAGGAGCTGGTGTTCTACGACCCGCTCACCGGACTCGCGAACCGTCGCCGGCTCGAGGAGACCTTCCTCGCCGAGCTGGCGAAGATGCGCGGTACACCGGGCTTCCTGTCGCTTCTGGTGCTCGACCTCGACCACTTCAAGATGGTGAACGACCAGCACGGGCACGTCACGGGCGACGCCGTGCTCAAGGGTGTCGGTGTCGCCGTGCAGCGGGGCACGCGCGCCACGGACGTCCCTGCCCGGTTCGGCGGCGAGGAGCTCACGGTCCTCATGCCCGCCACCTCGGAGGAGGACGCCCGGCGGGTGGCGGAGCGTCTTCGTCGCAGCGTCGAGGCCCTCGAGGTGAACGGTCCCAAGGGTCGCGTCGCGGTGACCGTCTCGATCGGCGGTACGACCTTGCGCGGGACGAGCCTCGTCGGTGTGCTCGACGCGCCACGGAAGATGCGCGCCATCATCGAGGACGCGGACCGTGCGCTCTACACGGCCAAGCGCGGCGGTCGCAACCGCGTCTGCTGGTCCAGCGACATGCCGGACGGCACGGTCGAAACTTTTTGAGCCAACGTCCAAAAAGGTCTCAAACAGCCCCCTCACTGACCGATGCGTAGTCCGCTAGGGAGCACGCGGGCGTGGCTGAGTTCACCGACCAGATGACGGCGTTCTACGAGCGCCTCGAAGCCAGCCAGCGGCGCGTGCTGTGGG
>JACCDX011701683.1_pt1 | contig 10791 bp, 6 predicted proteins | sample 7449681 | NCBI WGS metagenome assembly JACCDX01 (sample SAMN15323450, study PRJNA562643) | freshwater metagenome | isolation source: river surface water | place: USA:Blue River Watershed | collected 2017-08-18
GAGAGGGGGCTCCGGCCCCCTTTTTTATTGCCAAAATTTTGCATTAAAACAACGACTAATTTTGTAGGAGTTATTAACTAAATTTTATTTAACTATGGCACGTCCAGCAACACGAGCGTCCGCAGCTTCTAAAGCGGAATCAAACGAGCGTAAGGCTAAGATCTTCAGCATTCCAAAAGGTGGCGGTATTATTGCTACCATTAAGTCTGAGGCTATCATCTACGATCCAGAAACAAATACTAACCGACAGATTCGTTACTGCCCCAACGAGGCTTCGATCTTCTCTGACGAGCAGAGCACGCTTGCCGTACGTAAGCACGTAGTCTTTGAGAACGGTTTGCTTATGGTTCAGGCTAACGAGCCTACGCTTATGAAGTTCTTGGAGATGCACCCTGGCAACAAGGCTAACGGTGGTGGTCTGTTTGAAGAGGTTAACACTGAGCACAAGGCTGAGCTTGACATCAACACTGAGTTCATCCTCCACGATGCTATTGGTTTGGTTCGCAACAAGACAATTGACGAGCTTATGCCAGTGGCTATCTATCTTGGAGTAGACACTAACCAGAAGAACGCAGAGATCAAGCGTGAATTGCTGTTAGAGGCTAAGGCTAATCCAAAGAAGTTTATTGAATTGTTTGACAATCCAACCGTTGCAGCTCGCGCAACAGTTAAGAAGGCTATTGACTTCCAGATCCTTATGGCCCGTGAGGACGGTATGTTCTGGTTCGATAGCAATCGACTGATCATCGCTACGCCTGTTGGACAAGACACTGTTAGTGTTATGACTCAGTTCTGTATGACAGAGAAAGGTGCACAGACGTACGAAACTTTGAAGTCAGAGTTGCAGAAGTTAGAAATGTAATGTATATTTGCTCATTGGTTGTTTCATAGACAATTGATTGGTTGGATGGACTGGGCCTCAGAAATGGGGCCCTTTCTTTTTTAAGTACTTTTGTACTTAACTACAGAATACAAGCAATGGCAAGTGTAAACCGAGTATATTCAGCCTTGAAGGATCTGGTCAATAAAGACCAGCGAGGCTTTGTTACGCCTGCTGTCTTCAACAACTTTGCGCAGGTAGCCCAGATGAACATCTACAACGATATGTTCGATGGCTTCGATAAGTCTAAGCTTACACGCCTACGCAACTTGGACCCGAAGTCAGACAAGTCTACCACCAAGCGTTTGGAGGAGGATCTATCTACCTTTATCAAGCGTGCAACCATCTCTCAAGCAAACGGAGTGTTTGAAAAACCAACAGACCTAGCTCGCATCATATCAGCCACGTCATTTGGTTCAATTCTGCTCAATACGTCAACTAAGATCAACATCCCGTTTATGTACGATCCAATCAAGCTTGACTACATCCTGCGAAGCGAGCTATCTATCCCTACAGAAAACGCTCCTGTAGCCACCATCTTGGACGACATTGAGGTGTACCCTACTACGATCAAGAAGATCATTCTGACGTACTACAAGCAACCACAGGGACTTAATCCGGTGACTGGAGCAAAGACAACAGCTATGCCACGCTTTGGCTACACGGTAGTCGCAGGTAAGGAGGTATACAGCGCGGCAAACAGCGTTGACTTCGAACTGCCAGAGCATTACTTCGCAGAGCTAGTAATTGAGATTGCTAAGCTAATCGGTGTAAACCTTCGCGACAACGACGTGTACGCCTACGCTAGTCAACAAACACAACAACAGCAGTAAGCTATGGCCCAGAGTTATGTAACAGTAGATCAGATTGTCAATGACTTCGTTCTTACGATGGAGTTTGACGACTATGCTAACTCAGTATCTGACGTAACGATCCGCAACCTTGCAAAGCGTGCTGTTCGTGAGTTTGGCTTTGATATTATGAAGCGCATCAAGGCTACTGAGTTGACGATTGATTTGTCTACCAACACGGTAGAGCTTCCTTGTGACTACGTAGACCTAGTTAAAATTGGTATTATTGGATCAGATGGACTTGTATACATTTTCGGAGAGAACAAGAACAAAAACATCCTTGCAGACCAGGTACCCTACCAGGTTCCTGATTATCTGTTGGGCTTTGACGATTTTATTTATCGCAACTATGTGTACGCCACTACGGACGGACGTTTGTATGGATACGGAGGAGGTAAATACAGCGGAGAGTACCGAATAAACTTAGAGCAGGGACGTATTGAACTGACCACTGGCACAAGTGTTGACACGGTGTACCTCGAGTACATTGCTGATGAGGCTTTGTCCGACAATCCGTCCGTTCACGTTTACGCTGAGCAAGCTGTTCGGTCGTACATCTACTACCACATCGTAGAGCGCAAGAGTAATGTGCCTCTTGGAGAGAAGGCACGTGCACGCCAGGAGTACTTTAACGAGCGTCGCCTTGCTAACTCTCGATTGAAGTCATTCACGAAAGACGAGGCATTGAAGACGATACGCAAAAACTTCAAGCAATCTCCAAAATATTAAGCTGATTATCAGTAAGTTATGATTGACAAACTTATACCTCGGTACCTAAACCTTGATGACGACTCACGCCTTATTAAGAGCGTTGAGATGACTGATGCTGTAAACGTTCGCATCAGCTCAGAAGAAGACGGTGACGGTGGTGTAATCAAAAATGCTTACGGTAATACGCCCATCTTCTTTGCATCTGGTAGCGCACTAGCAGCTGGAGACAATACGGTAATTGGAGCTATCTCTAATCCACAAAGCGGAGAGATCTTCTTCTTTGTGTGGAACAGCAACGACAACCACTCTATCTACCGCTTCTCCACCTCGTCAAATGAGGCTAAGCTTGTATACCGCGACTCGATCCTTGGCTTTTCTAAGTTCTACCACATCCGTGCTTCGGTGGTAAAGAACTTGGACGGAGAGACGCTTCTGTACTTCACGGATGCCAACACCGATCCAAAGAAGATTAACGTAACACGAGCGCTATTGGGTCTGTATCCAGCAGCGTTTACCAGCGGAACAGACGCAGAGAAGCTGGCTTGCATTGCTATTGCTAAGCAGCCACCAATGACTCCTCCTACGTTTACGTTCTCTACCAACCCTGCGCTCAAGCAGAACAATCTGTATGAGTCAACGTTCCAGTTTGCTGCACAGTATGTTTACGAAGACGGAGAGCGATCAGCGCTTAGCCCATACTCTGAACTTGCTGTTGCGCAGAATCAGTTCCTTGACGGAATCATTGACGAAGAGCAAAAGCTTGCAAACAATACGCTATCGGTTTCAGTACCGACTTCTACCGCTGACGTAAAAGAAATCATCGTTCTTGCTCGCAATGGAAACACTGGAGCATTCTATGAGATCGGAGTTCTAGTAAACAGCAGTGTAGTATCTAGTCAGTCTATTTCGTTCGACAACACTAAGCTGTATTCTGCCGTATCGCAGGACGAGGTAAACAAGCTGTACGACAATGTACCGCAAACGGCAGAGGCATTGACTATTACTGGAAATCGCCTTATGCTTGGTGGTTATACGGAAGGATATGCAAATATCCGAACTGATGTCGATGTATTGCCGAACTACTTTCCGCAGGTTGGAGAGTACGCAATTGATGTAACGTATCCAGCAACATCTACAGCAACAAACTGGTTCGTCACCACAAAACAGTTTGACATTGATATCTCAAACCTTCCAGCTGTAACTGAAGAAGATTCAATATTGAACCTTTCATTTGCCTTAAACTTTGGTCGTATGACTATAAATATTGGCGGATATTATGTTCAATGGGTACAAAAAGATAAGGCTACACAAAACGATAATGACTACGCTGGTCTTATTCAAGGTCCAACGGGTGGGGTTACAAAAGATTCTTATGACTACGGCGTAAAAGTAAAAGCTTCTCCGTTTTCTATTTCTGAAACAATCAAAGTAGCTTCAGGCACGACTAAAGCACAGATAGTAGATATCATCATTGATATAATTGAGGGAAACTATAACCTTGTTCTTGATTCAGACGTAACAGATTTTGAGTACGCAACTAGGATTGATGAGGTAAAAGAACTTCAGTCAACAATAGCTGCAAAGCCAGACAAGTGGATGTTCTTTGCTGGATCCGCCCAGATTGAAGTTGAGAATACAGATAGGACTAGCGCAAACTATCTTCGTTTTTTAGTGAACGTAAAGAGTGCAGCCGTATCTGCTAAGCTTGGGTACAACTTCAACGTTGCTAGTATTTTAAACTCAGCAATCAACATATTCCCTCCACTTGCAATGATTAAGTCATTGTTCACTAAGGGTAAATCACTTGATCAAGCGTATCCAGCAAGCAACGCATTGTTCAACCAGATTGAGTTTGTTGACGTACCTTCTGTCGTTTATCAGGGAGATAATATAAACTACACCCAATATACAGATACTGACAGGGTAGATGGTCAGCTTCGTCCGGACAATCCAAATCCAGATGCTATTGGTCAGACCGCATTTCTTTGGGGAGAAGATGATGAGGAGAATGCTGTTTCATTTGAAGCATCATTGTTGACATACGGAGATGTTAACTCATATCAAACATTTAAGGCTGGAGCAACTCATTCTTTTGGAATTGTTTATTACGACCAATTCAATAGAAATGGTGGAGTTCAAGTTGTGCCAGATATGTATGTTAATTGGTACGACAACAGAATTACCGAAAACAATCTATATGGACGTGCTGATTCTGTGTTCCGGGTTAAGCATCAGGCTCCATTGTGGGCAAAGAAGTGGGCTCCGGTATACGCTAAACCAAACAACGTAACTCAAAAGTTTCAGTACTCTATAACTTCAGCATTCACTGCAACAAATCTTCAGGCTAAGCCATTTGCTGGAGTTTCTTCATTCGAGGAAATTACATACTTGTCGTTGCGATCACTGGAGGGTAAAAGTGATTCATACAAAGAATCATTCTCTGCTAACATAGAATATCTGTACCAGGCTGGAGATAGGATTCGTATTGTTCAGTACGGAGATAATCTTCGTTCATCAATTGATCTTGAAGTGCTTGGATTGCTCGATCTTACTGACGATATTGATTTGAACCCAATCATTGACTTAACCAGTGACGAGGATACGTTTAACACTACTGGTAAGTTTATTGCTGTCCGGTCTAGTTCTGAATCAGGGTGGGATAACTACAGCATAATTACTGGAGTTGACAACTGGAGAAATGATTGTATTGTTGAAGTATATCGACTGAACAAGCCATCACAACAACAAATATTCTACGAGATTGGAGAGAATTTTCCAGTAGTAAATGGAGTTCACGTTGGTCAACGCACATCCGTTAGTCCGTTTCTTGTAAGCGTCCAGGTTGACGCTAGAGATAACCTAAAGCTTTATTCAAATATCATTGCATACAAAGGCGATGTGTTAACCGATGGATCTGGTAATACGCTTTTAGTTAAGAACGTATATCCAGAGGTTAACGGATTCTACAGTTATGTATTCTATGCATCAACTGTCAGTGGATCATTTTCTATTGCATCATATACCCTTAACTTAACTAACAGCAACGACGCTGTTGTTCAGTTGTCGCAGGGCGATGTGTACTACCGACCACGCCTACTTAAGGTTGGAGAGAAGGCTTACGCCAACAACTTCAAGTTTGGATTTATTGAGGACTATTCAGTAAGCGATTTCTTCTCTTCTAAGTCAACGTCTGCTGGCCGACCACACGCTGTTCAGCCAGATGCTCAAACTGTTTTCCGTAGTGCTTCAGTTACGTATTCTGACCCATTCGTGGTTGACAGCAAATACTTAGGATTGTCAAGCTTCAATCCATCGCTTGCTAACTTCTATGACTTCCAATACCTTCACGGAACAATCAAACAGCTTATCGGTGATGATGACCGTATGTACATCATTCAAGAACGCAAAGCTGGATGGGCACCTATTGGACGAAATGTCATTGAGTCTAGCGACGGAGCACAGAGCATAACGCTTTCACGTAATGTAGTTGGAGCTCCTAACTACTACCTCGGAGACTACGGAATCAACAACAACCCTGAGTCACTAGCCTTTGATCGTGGACGCGTATACTTCGCGGACATTCGCTCTGGTAAGGTTGTTCGTATCTCTCGTGACGGAATCACGCTGATTAGCGAGGCTAAGATGGATGCATTCTTCAAGGAGAACTTCCGATACCTTACTACGCTGTCTTCTTCAAATAAGGTGATTGCTGGAGTTGACGTAGAGGCTGACGAATACATAATCTCTACGGAACTTCTGTACAACGCAACGGTTACTATCTCATCAGGTGGCGAGCCATACAACACGTACAATGTACAGACAAATTCTGCTGGAGACCGAGTAATTGCAGAGGTTGAGTTTGATGACGACGAGCTATTCACCTTCTCTACTGAGATCAGTGAGTTTGGAGATCTTTGCGACGAGTTTGACGACAGTCTTAACTGCATCGTATTTCTTGACAAGCTTATCGATGGTCAGCCAGCATATGTTGGAGAAGAGTTTATCGGACTAAGCGGAACTATCTACGGTGTTGCTACAAACACATCATACGACTTCTTTGTTACTATAGCTCTTGATCTGGCTACTGGTGAGTTTTACTTCACCAATGACTGTGGAGACTTCTCAGGAGCAATCGGATCGCCAAGCAGCCTTGTTAACGACTTTACGGTAGCTTACGACGTAGAGGAGAACGTATGGAATACCAAGTACTCTTACCGACCAGAAGCTATTGTTGCTGTTGACGACGAACTCTACACGTTCAAGAACGGAGTTATGTATGCACACAACAGCTCTGTCAGCCGTGCTAACTACTACGGACAGCAGGATTCAGCTGTTGTTGAGGTCGTGAGTAACGCTAACCCATCAATGGTCAAGTCTTACGAGGCTATCAGCCTTGAGGGTAACAGTGCTTGGTCTGCAACGATCACTAACACTGACCAGCTTGCTACGATCCTGACTGGAGACTTCAGCGAACGCGAGCGAAACTGGTACGCTTACGTGCCTCGTGATAGCAGTGTCAATACTGGTTCTTCTACGATTACCCAGCTATCTGGAACATCAGAGGTATTCACGCTTGGCGCTGTAGCTACTGGCGGTGTAAGCGGAGCAACGATTACGTTTACTACTCCAGTGGGAGATATTCCGTTCCCAATCGGAGGATCTCTGTACAAGGTTAGTGGAGCCACACTTGTCACGCTAAACCTAACTGTAACAGCAATCAGCGGTCTAAATCAGATAACTGCTAGTGGATCAATTGTAGGTGTTAATGCTGGAGATACGATCGTTGTAATCGCTAACGGAGCAATCGAAGGAGACAACATCCGCGACTACTACGCGAAGGCTCGTCTATCTAATAGCTTAACAAGCGAGGTAGAGCTCTACGCTGTTAACTTAGTATACGCTAAGTCCAACTTACATAACCAACTCGGACAATAATTAGTACTTTTGCATTATGCGATCAAAGAAGAGTAAAGACATAAAAAAATACGCAGGTGGAGGCTTTGCGGCTGCTGCTGCCCTTGGTGGCTTACAGTCACTATTCGGGGCTGGTCAGATGCTTGCCGGACAGGGTGCTGCTAGCCGAATCAAGGAGGCATCAACTGCTCGTCCATCAGAATATGCTGAGCTACTAAAGCAGGCACGTAACGCTGAGTTGGAGCAGAAGCGCCTTGAGGAACTCAATCGCTCAATTGCAACTGGAATTGCGGCCGCACAGCAAGCTGGTGGTCGTGCCCTTGTTGGCGCTCTTCCTGGTATGGTGCGTGCTGGAGATGTTGGAGCTTTAGACATTCTTGCTCAGCGTCAAGCACAAACGCTACAGGCACTTCAAGTTGGAGCTCAAGGAGCAGAGAATGAGCTTACTCGTAAGTACCAACGTGAGATGATGGAGCGCGGTGCTGCGCAGGCTGCAATTGAAGGAGGTCTACAAAATATCGCTGGTGGCCTTGGACAGATTGGCTCTGCTGCTATTTACAGTGGTATGAATAAGAAGCCCGGATCTGAAGGGTTTGAAAAACAAGAAATGACTGAGGTTGCGCCTAGGGAAATGGCAAGTGTTTTGCCTGAAGCTCCAGAGGCTGGAAAGGTAAGACTGTCAGGAGCACCAGTAGCACTTCCTGACCTTGGAGTTGAGAAGCCTGGTCCCGGAAGAATTATGCGTCAATCAGATTTTGTTCCATCACTACTTGAAGATCCAATGGAGTATATGCCAAGAATGAAGGATGGCGGTATGATGACTGGAGGTAAGTTTGACCACAAGACGAATCCTATCGACATCGTACGCCAAGGCAAGAAGATTGGCGAGATGACTGGAGGCGAGGTAATCCTAAATCCAGAACAGCAAAAGAAACTCAGCAAGGAAAGTGCTTACTTCCGTCAACTGTTAAAGAAATTCAATAAGCAGAAGTAATGGCAAAACTAATTCCAAGTGGCGTAATCAATCTGCCTAATTTCGCAGAGCTTCAGTACAAACTCAACGAGCAGGAACGTCAGAAGCAGCTTCAGTTTGACGAGTGGTCTTCGCAGTTCCAAAAGAAAGCTGGAACTTATCTTGACGCAGACCGTGAGGCTGTTCAACAATCGTACGATCAAGTAGAGAAAGCACTTGGCGAACTTGCTACTGACCCAGACAATGTTGAGCTTCGCCGTAAGGTTCGCGAGGCTAATGCTGCGTACAACCAAGTAGCTGGCACTGCTCAGTTCTTAGCTGACAACTATCGCCAACAGTGGTCTGCTTACAATGCTAATCCAGACCAGTTTAGTCTAGGTGGAGAAAATGCTGTTGACGTATTCAACCGTGAGCGCACAACAAAGCGTGATGCTAATCAGATTATGTCTATGGCATCTAATCCGTTTACGCTGATGCCGAAGTATAAATACGATATGCAAAGCCCCAATCAAATCGCTGATGAGATGATTGCTGCTTTTGATCGTAACAAGAATGATTTCATCAAGTCTGATGGTTCAATCGACCAAGTAAAAGCAGAGAAGTTTGCTCAAGAGTTTTTGCAGGCGCGTAACATTGACCCAGCGCAGCTAAAGAATGCTGTTGTATTTGAGGGTGTGTCTCAGCAAAAGATTGGAAAGAACGGAGAACTAACTAGCCGTGCTGACCTAGATATTATTGACACTGAAGCTTTTGCTCCCATTAAACAGAATCTTATTGACTCATACAACAATAAGGCCATCGCTGCATTTATGGCTAAGGTACCTGAGCGCGGAATCAACCGCTTTGAGGTAGAGCAGGCTAACCGTAAACTTGCACTTGAGTATGCAAAGCTTAATGCTAAGCAGAAAGAGAACAAATACTTCGGTATTACTCCGGCCCCTTATGTATTAAAGACAGGTGGGAATAACATTGCGGATGGATATATGATTCCAATTGATTTTGCTCCTGTAAAATCAAAAGGCGGAGAAATTATTAAGTTCGGAAAGCTTAATGGTAACCCATATGTAATTGAAGCTCAGCGCGTTAAGCGCATTGATGCATCGGGGCAAGAGTTTACAGCTGTGGAAGAAAAAGCTCGTCCTGCTACCCAAGCGGATCTTTCTGTGCTTCGTCAAGTTACAGATGGCATATCTGATTCTTACTTCAAGGGACTTCCTTCCTCACAGACTCGTCGCACCTCACAAGCTCAATCAGCAGCGTCTGGACAGCTTGACATCAAAGGTGCTGAAGCAGCTCTTATGGGAACTCAAGAACAGCCTTCTGGAGACGGAGTATGGAGCTCAGAGACGTTTGCACAATCTCAGTTTGCAGGAACAAAAAAGGCCGAACAACCTCAAGCAAACGTACCTAGCGTAGAAGAATATTTCCAAAGCATAAACCAAGAAAGCCAAAGGCGCCAGCAGAATTTAGATAATCAAATAAAAAGCAATCTAGGCGTCACGATTATCGACTAAAAGTAATTAGTATCTTTGTTGTAATGAACGAAGAGCTACAATCTTTAGTGGAACGTGCTATGGCCGCTGGCCGTAGCCGAGAGCAGATTCTCACCGTATTGAAGGACAATGGACTTGACGACGCAGGCGTCCTGTCCGTTGACTCATATATTAAAAAAAAAAGTCCAAGCGCTTTAGAGGAATCCGCTTCTCAATCGGATCTGCGACCATCTGTATCGGAATCATTAAGTAGCGAGCGAGTACAGCTCGGCTTTAATGAGGCTGCCATCAAGCAGCAGAAGAAAGCTATTGCCGACGCTGCAGCGGCGCAGGTATACACTGCTGTTGCTCAAACTAAGGGTGACCTAAACAAGATTCAAGACAAGCAGGCTTTTGCCAATGCTTACACTACCTATCGCTCTCTATCTGACGATCCACGTGCCGCTGTACTCCCTCAGAATCCAGTAACGCAAACTGGTGAGATTGACTATGCTGTTGTGCCCACATTGAAGAAGGGCGCTATTGATTACGTAAACGAACTGATTAAGCAAGAACAACAGCGCAAGGCTGATCTTGGGTCTAAGTTTACTGTTCCTGTTCTTAGCGAAGTAGCTGCTGGTGCTGAGTCAATCGTTGGTGGACTTTTAAAGTTCAACGAAATGATTACCGGACAAGACAGTGAACTTGCTAGTTTCTTCCTTGATGACGCCGCGCAACGTAGCCGTGACGCTTTGATTGACTACGGCCTTACTGAGGAACAGATTTCAAAAGGTTTTTTGGGAAACATTGGTGAAGGGAACGTAGGCGCTGGACTCGCAATCTTTGGATCTACACTTGTGCAGCAAGTACCACAGCTTGCCGCGGTAGCAGCTACTGGTGGCGCTGCTGGACTTGGATTGCTTGGCGCTTCCGCTGCTGGATCTGGATACGCTGAACTACAGAATCGTTCTGATCTATCAGAAGGAGAGA
>JACCDX011766307.1_pt1 | contig 10791 bp, 9 predicted proteins | sample 7449681 | NCBI WGS metagenome assembly JACCDX01 (sample SAMN15323450, study PRJNA562643) | freshwater metagenome | isolation source: river surface water | place: USA:Blue River Watershed | collected 2017-08-18
ACGAGGTGCCCTGGGTCGGCATCAGCCGGCGCATCGAGGTCGAGCCGCTGGGGCATGGCTGCTGGCAGGTGATCCTGCACTATGGCTTCAAGAACGATCCGGACGTGCCCAAAGCCCTGACGCAGATGCGCGACCACGGCTGCACGCTCGAGCCGATGACCACCAGCTATTTCCTCTCGCGCGATGTGGTGGTGCCCACCATCGGCGGCGGCATGGCGCCGTGGCGTGAAAAGCTGTTCGCGCAGATGCACCACAACGCTAGCGCGGCGGCCGACTTCCTCAACCTTCCGAACAACTCGGTCGTCGAGCTGGGCTCGAAGGTGACCATCTGAGGCACATCGGGCGCCAGACTGCGGGCTGTGGCTTGCGCCCCGCGCCGACCGGCCTTACCCGAGTCCACGATGCGCTTCTTCCGTGATGTGAACCTGTCCGCTGCCACCGCCGGCTTCGTCGCCGTGCTGGTGGGCTTCACCAGCTCGGTGGCCCTGGTGTTCCAGGCGGCCCAGTCGCTGGGCGCGACGCCCGAACAACTGACCTCGTGGATGTGGGCGCTGGGCCTGGGCATGGGCCTGTGCACCGCGCTGCCCTCGCTGTGGCTGCGCAAACCGGTGATGGTGGCCTGGTCGACCCCGGGCGCGGCGGTCGTCGCCTCCGCCGCGATGGCAGGCGGCTTCACCATGGCCGAGGCGGTGGGCGCCTTCCTGGCCTGCGGCGTGCTGGTCACCCTGGCCGGCATCACCGGCTGGTTCGAGCGGCTGATGGACCGCATCCCGATGGCGCTGGCTGCGGCCCTGCTGGCTGGCGTACTGGCGCGTTTCGGCCTGCAGGCCTTCGGTGCCGCACAGACCGCGCTGCCCCTGGTGCTCGCCATGCTGGGGACCTACCTGCTGGCCCGCCGCCTGGCCCCGCGCTACGCGGTGGTGGCCACGCTGGCCGTGGGCGTGGCCTGGGCGCTGGCCACGGGCACGATGGCCTGGCAGCCGATTCCGCTGGCCCTGGCCGAACCGGTGTTCACCCGGCCGGCCTTTAGCTGGCAGGCGATGGTGAGCCTGGCCCTGCCCCTGTTCATCGTGACGATGGCCTCGCAGAACCTGCCCGGCGTCGCGGCCATTCGCGCGGCGGGCTACACGATGCCAGTGTCCGCGCTGGTGGCGCTCACCGGTATCGCCACCGTGATCCTCGCGCCCTTCGGCGGCTACGCGCTGTGCCTGTCTGCCATCACCGCCGCGATCTGCATGGGCCGCGAGGCGCACGAGGACCCGTCTCGCCGCTACACCGCTGCCGTGTGCTGCGGCGCGCTCTATGCGCTGGTCGGCCTGTTCGGCGGCGCGGTGGCCGGCGCGCTCACCGCCTTTCCCCCGGAGCTGGTAGCGGCCATCGCGGGCCTGGCCCTGCTCGGCACCATCGGCAACGGCCTGGCCACCGCGCTGGCCGACGAGGGCCGGCGCGAGGCGGCCCTGATCACCTTCCTCGTCACCCTCAGCGGCGTGGTGCTGGGCGGCGTGGGCTCGGCCTTCTGGGGCCTGGCCGCCGGCGCCCTCGCGCTTTTTGTGCAACAGTACGCCCGACCTTCGGGGGCTGCCTCATGAACCTGCTTTTCGTCGCTGACCCGCTCGAGTCCTTCCGCACCTACAAGGACAGCACCTTCGCCATGATGCGCGAGGCGCAGCGCCGCGGCCACGCGCTGGCCGCCTGCGAGCCGCGCGACCTGGCCTGGCAGACCGGTGGGCAGGTGCAAGCCCGGGTGCGGGACATCCGTCTCACGGGCGCAGAGGACACCTGGTTCACCGAGACGCGCGTGTCGCAGCAGCCGCTGCGCGGCTTCGACGCAGTGATCATGCGCAAGGACCCGCCGTTCGACAGCGAATACTTCTATGCCACCCACCTGCTGCAGCAGGCCGAGCGCGAGGGCGCGCGGGTGTTCAACAAGCCGGCGGCGCTGCGCGACCACCCCGAGAAGCTCGCCATCATGGAGTTCCCGCAGTTCACCAGTCCCACGCTGGTCACGCGTGACCCCGAGGCGCTGCGGCGCTTCCACGCCGAGCAGGGCGACATCATCCTCAAGCCGCTGGACGGCATGGGCGGCATGGGCATCTTCCGGGTGAAGGCCGACGGGCTGAACCTGGGCGCCATCATCGAGACGCTCAACGCCGACGGTGCCACCACCGTGATGGCGCAGCGCTTCGTGCCCGAGATCGCCCAAGGCGACAAGCGGGTGCTCGTGATCGGCGGCAAGCCGGTGCCCTACAGCCTGGCCCGCATCCCGCAGGGTGGCGAGGTGCGTGGCAACCTGGCGGCTGGTGGCAAGGGCGTAGCGCAGCCGCTGTCGGCCCGTGATCGCGAGATCGCCGGGGCGCTGGGCCCGGTGCTGGCCGCGCGCGGCCTGCTGCTGGTGGGCCTGGATGTGATCGGCGACTGCCTCACCGAAATCAACGTCACGAGTCCCACCTGCTTCCAGGAAATCATGGAGCAGACCGGCTTTGACGTCGCCGCGATGTTCGTCGACGCGCTCGAGGCGGCACTGCAGGCAGGCTGAGGGCGGTCGGCGGGGTCAGCCGGCGCAGCGCCCGTCCACGAACACGCGCAGCTCGCCCGGCTGCATCGGACGCCACACCTCGTTGGTCGTCAGCGGCGCGGTCACCACCACTGCCACCCGGTCCTCGGGTGTGGTCACGGTGGAAAAGTCCACCGACACGTCCTCGTCGGCCAGCTGCGCATGGGTGAAGGGGTGCTGGCGTTCGACGTAGTGCAGGTTCGTGGAGCAGTGCGCCCACAGCGCCTGCCCGTTCGACAGCAGGAAGTTGAAGGTCCCGTGGCGCGCCGCCTGGGAGGCCAGCTCGCGCAGGGTGAGCGTCAGCTCCTCGACGCTGGGCACGTCGGCATGCGACTTCCAGAGCTCCTGCATGATCCAGCAGAAGGCCCGCTCGCTGTCGGTCTGGCCGACGGGCCGGAAGCCGGCGTGCAGCCGCGGCCGGAAATCCGCCAGCGTGCCGTTGTGTGCGAACACCCAGTAGCGCCCCCACAGCTCGCGTACGAAGGGGTGGCAGTTCTCCAGCGATACCGCACCCACCGTGGCCTTGCGGATGTGGGCGACCACGTTGCGGCTCTGGATCGGATAGCGGCGTATCAGCTCGGCCACCGGTGAGGTCGAGGCGGGCTGGTGGTCGACGAAATGCCGTAGCCCGTGCCCCTCGAAAAAGGCGATGCCCCAGCCATCGGCATGGTGGTCTGTCCGGCCGCCGCGTTGCGCGAAGCCGGTGAAGCTGAAGGTCACGTCCGTCGGGACGTTGCAGTTCATGCCCAGGAGCTGACACATGGCCCGATTGTGCGCCCGGTGAACCCAGCCTTCAGGCCGGGTTACTCAGCCGCAACTCAACGGATGAGAAGGCAGGCCATGGCTCCCACCCGATCCGAAGCCTTGACAGAGGCAGACCTTCAAGCGCTGCTGAAGGACCTGGGCGTGGACCTGCCCGGCCCGTCGGCCCTGCCTGCCGATGCGCTTGCCGCCCGCCATGACCGGGTGCAGGCCCACCTGGCGGCGCAGCGCTTCGAGGAGGCGGTGGAGGAGGCCCAGGTGCTGGTGGACAACGACCCCATGAACCGGCACTACCTGCTGTCCCTGGCGCTGGGCCTGCACCACCTCGGGCACTACGCGGGCGCCAGCCGCTTCTACCTCATCGCCCTGGTACTCGATGCCACCGACGCGCGCTGCATGTACCGCCTGGGCGAGTGCCTGGGCGCGATGGATTGCCTGGAGGAGGCGCGGGAAGCCTTTGAGTCGACGGTGCAGCTGTCGTGGATCGATCCGGCCTATGCCGAGGTTCGCGAGCATGCCCGTCACCGGCTCGACGAGTTGTCGGCCCTGGGCGCCTGAGGCGCCGCACGAAAAGGTGTGCTGCATGCCCCTCGATTCCGTGATCCGTGGCAAGGATGTTCTCTCCGGCCTGCCTGCGTCGGCGTCCCGCCCCGGGAAGTCGTTGCGGACCGGTTTCGATCCGCGCCCGACGGCGCTGGCGCCACTGGCCACGGATGATGCGGGCGAGGCGTCCCTGGCCGCGTCCGTCCCGGCGAGCCCCGCCGGTTCACCCAGCGTCTCCTTCATCGGTGCGCCCTCGAGATTGAGCGCGCCGTTGCCCGGTGATGACGAGCCGTCGGGCCGGTCCACCTCCACGACGGAAGCGATCGAGCGCAGCCGGCGTGCCAGCGAAGCGGGCGTGCAGCCCTGGCGCCTGGCGTGCGTCGGGAAGCTGCGTCAGATCGTGCGGGTGGCCTGCGCCCTGGTGGGGCATGCCTGCGCGTCGGCCCTGTATGCGGTGACGTGGATGGCGTCGGAGCACACGCGGGATGTCTACGAGGCCTCGCTGCACAACGTCCGCCGGGCCTGGGCCGAGCCGGACGCGGACCCGGCGCCGCCCGCTGCGCCTTCGCCACGGCTCGAACCCGCCGGGGCGGACGCCGGCGACCGCGGCCAGGCCAGCGTCCTCATCACCCGGATGCGGCAGGCGCAGGCCCAGTACAAGAAGGCGGTCGCCCAGGTCCAGGTGGACTTCGCCAGGAAGGCCTTCTTCATGAAGTGCGTGGACGTGGCCCTGGGTGTGGCGGCCCTGTCGGTCGCGGTGGCGGCCACGGTGCTGTCAGGCGGGGCGGCCCTGGCGATCCCGGGGCTGATCGTGTCCGGCGTGATGCTCTATTGGGCCGTGACCGACTGGAAATGCGCCCGCGAAAACCTGCAGGCCGCCCGCGAAGGGCGGCCCCAGTTGCCCATGGGCAGCAACGCGCTGGCCAACACCCTGCACCGCTACTACACCGACGTGCGGGGGCTGCCGCCCCACGAGGCGCGCTGGCGGTCGGCGGTGACGGCCTCGGTCACCTCGTGCCAGGTGGCAGGTGCGTCCCTGGCCATGGGGCTGGCGATCCGCCTTCCCCTGCGGGTTGCCGCGTCGGTCACGCGGGTCGTGATCAGCGGGCTCTACCGCGTGTGTTCCGGCATCGAACTGGGCCTTTCCAGGCGGCAAGCCGCCGTCCAGCAGGCCCAGGGCCAGGCGCCGCTCGCGCCAGGTCTGGCGACGGGTTCCGCAGCGGACCCGACCCTCGACGACCACCTGCTGGCCAACCTGCTCGAACTGCTGAAGGTGCCGGGCCTGATCGGCGAGTACGAGCCCGACGCCCCGTCGATCGCTTCGCCGACCGGCAGCGCCTGGAGCAGCGTCGACCTTGACGACGATGAAGACGATGCGGGAGCCGATGCGGCCGTCCCGGCCAGCGACGACGATGACTGGCTCGAAGATGACGCAGGCGTGCCGCCCGCCCCGTCCGCCCCGGCGCCCGTTGACGGCGCGGCGGCGCTCCTTCCCGGGGTGATCGCTGGCGCCGTGGCCGCACGCCCCCTGAGCGCCGACGAGGCCCGGCGCCTGGTCCAGTGGGCGCGCGAGACCTCGGACTTCCAGCGGATCGAGGCCCTGCGCCGCGAGCCGGCCCCCGGCCGGCGTCGGCAGCTGTTCGAGGCTCTCCTCGCCGAGCTGGCCCATGCGGAACGGCGCACGCAGTGCCTGACCCTGCTGGGCTACGGCCGCTTCATCGCGGTCAACGGCCTCTACGGGGTGTCGCTGGTGCGCGGCATCACGGCGCTGGCCACCGCCTGAAGACCCGCCCCGCCTGCCACGCCCCTGTCATGCGCACCCCGCAACGTGGCGCGACCGCCGGCATGCTGCGTAAGCACATCCATGGCGGAATCGAGGGGCGCTTGCCTACAAACCCTCAGCCAGCAACCCGCCCAACCATGCCGGAGGTGTGCCGTGACAGCAGTGCAGACAACACAGGCCGAGACGGCCGAGGCGCAGTGGCGTGAGGCCCTGCACAGCCTGGGCATCGAGGAGGATGCTGAGCCCTTGCTCGACCCGGCTGCCGAGACGCTGCTGATGCAGGTCCTGCAGGCGGCCATTGCGGCGGAGGATTATTCCGCCGCCCTCGAGCCGGCCTGGCTCCTGGCCTATGCCGACCCGTGGAATCGCGACCATGCCCTCGCGCTGGCCCTGTGCCTGCAGCACCGCGGTGACTGGGCCTCGGCCTGCCGGTTCTACGGCATCGCGTTGATGCTCGATGCGACCGATGCCTACTGCGCCTTCCGCATCGGCGAGTGCCTGGGCGAGTTGGGCGAAGTCGACGATGCCATGGACGCGTTTCGCTCGGCCATCGAGTTGTCCTGGGCGGATCCGGCCTTCGCCGAGGTGCGCGCGCAGGCGCAGCTGCGCCTGGATGAAGTCCTTCATGAGGAGAGCCAGCGATGACGACGCCCAACGACTTGCGGATTCACGTCAGCCTGCTGCGACGCGGGGGTGGCGTAGCGCCGGGGGGTGGCGATGCATCGCCGCGGATCGGCGGTGACCCCGATGTCCGACGCGGGCAGCAAAAGGGAGGGCCCCGATCGCCGGCGAGCCTGGCGCCTCCGGACCGCACCCGGCGAGGAGGCGCCTCTTCGCCTGCGGCGCGGCCGACCGAGCGCTTTGTGTCGATCGCGGAGCTGGTGGCGAAGTTCCCGGACCGCTTTGCCGACCGACGCCCGCCTCGGGGCCCAGGGGCTCACCCCGGTGCGACGCGCGTGCGCGGACCGGCCGCGGCCGCTGCCCCGAGGCACCCCGCCGCATCGGCACCGGTGACGCCGCCGAGCGTGACATCGCGCGACGTCGCGGTGACCGATCCGCACGTGCTGGGGGTGCGCGTCGTCGGATGCGTGGAGTCCCAGAGCGCGCCCGTGACCCCGTTGCGCGGGACTTTCTGCGGGTCGGGGCCGGTCTGTGCGGATGCGGGAGTCCTGCCTGCCACGCCCGTGGGGACGCCTGCGTCCGACTCGGCCGCGCATGAACCTGTTCCGGTATCCGCTCCCGTTCCAGAGGCCCTGCCGGCCAGCCCTGCGCTCCCCAGCGGGTCAGCCGTTTGCGCTGCTCCGGTGGTGGCTCCGGTGCCGGTTGCCATGCCTGCTGTTTCGCCGCCCGCCAGCATGGCGGCGCCGCCCCGTCCGGCACCGGTCGATCCGCCCTCGGCCTGGCAGCGCCTGTGTGGCCATCGCTGGGTCCGGTCGGCCCTGGTCGTCGCCAAGCTGGGTGCCGACTGCCTGGACCTCCTGGGTGCCTGCATCGTGGCCCCCATCACCGGCCGGCCGCTGCTGCGCGCGGTGGTCCGGAATTTCCGGCAGGACTGGGCAACGCTGTGCGGGCGCACCGGCGCCGGTGCCGCGGCTGCGGCGACCACCGCCCCCGCGGCGGACGCCTCCCCGGAGGAGCTGGGCCTGGTGGGCGAACTGAGAGCGATGCGCAACATGTTCAAGGGCACCCGTGCCGAACTCTCGGAGAAAACCCTGCGCCGCAGCTGCTGGAGCCGCGGCCTGATCCTGGGGGCGGCCCTCGCCGCCATCGGCGTGTCCGGCGCGATGGTGGCATTCAACCCGGCGATCGGCGGTGCGATGGTCGTGCTCTCGGCCTATGCCGCCCGGCAGGCCTACGCCAACTGGCGCCAGGCGCGGGACAACCTGCACGCTTTCCGCGAAGGCCGGCCGACGGCGGCCATGGGCGCCAATGCCCTGGGCCAGACCCTGCTGGAGGCCTATCTGGCCGATCCGGCCTCGGGCCTGTCGCCCTCGCAGGCCCAGGACAAGGCGGCCAGCCGTTCGGCGGCGGTCGGCCTCGTGACGCTGGCCGCCTCGGCCACGGTGGTCACCACCGCCCTGACGGCGACCGCCGTGCATGCGCCGGCCGTCCTGACTGGGTTGCGCCATGCGGTGCGCGGCATCCAGAGCATGGTCACCCCCATGGCCGAGGCGATCAATTCCTACCATGCCGAGGACCGCATCGCGGGCCTGGCCCAGAGCGGATCGTTCGACCCCGCCTGCCGTAACGCGTGGGAGGACTTCTTCCGGGAGTGTCCCGCGCGGGCACTGGCTTACCGGGGCGCGTTGAAGGCGTATCAGGACCAGCGCTGGGCCCCCCTGCCCCGGCGACGCCCGATCATGGGCGAGGTTCTGGTCGGCAACGGGACCGAGACGCTGGACTTCGAGCCCCTGGTGCGCTGGACGCGCGAGACCCGTCGCTTCGATGACCTGCAGGCCTGGTTCGCCCTGGAGCGCCAGGCGGACGCGACAGGCGCCGGTCGCGGGCAGGCCAGCTGGACCGACCACCTCTTCACCGACCTGCAGGCGGTCGACGGGACCCGCAACCGCGTGCGCGCCGGTGCTACGGCCAGCGCCGTCTACGCCACGACGATGACCGGCGTGACCCTGGGCCTGGCCTGAGACTTCAGCCGAAGCGTTTGCGCGCCAGCTCCGCGCCCTGGGCCAGGGCCTGGAGCTTGCGCATCGCGATGTCGCGGTCCATCGGCGCCAGGCCGCAGTTGGTGCAGGGCTTCAGGCGCTCCCGGGCGACGAACTGCAGCGCCTTGCCGATCGTCTCGCACACCTGCTCGGGCGTCTCCACCTCGTCGCTGGCCACGTCGATCACGCCGACCATCACGTCCTTGCCCTTGAGCAGGCCCATCAGGTCCGGCGGCACGTGCGAGTGGTAGCACTCCAGGCTCACCTGGTCGATGCTGCTGGCCGCGAGGGCCGGGAAGATCTGCTCGTACTGGCGCCACTGGTCGCCCAGGGTCTTCTTCCAGTCGACGTTGGCCTGGATGCCGTAGCCGTAGCAGATGTGGACCGCGGTGGTGCAGGTCAGGCCCTGCGCAGCGCGCTCCAGCGCCTTCACGCCCCAGTCGGCCGCTTCCTGCATGTAGACGTTGAAGGCCGGCTCGTCGAACTGCACGATGTCCACGCCGTCGGCCTGCAGCGCCAGGGCTTCCTGGTTCAGCAGCTCGGCGAAGGCCATGGCCATCTTCACGCGGTCGCCGTAGAAGCGGTCGGCCACGGTGTCGACGATGGTCATCGGGCCGGGCAAGGTGAACTTGAGCTTCTTCTTCGTGTGCGCACGGGCCAGCTGGGCCTCGAAGGCATGCACGCGGCCCTTCAGGCGCAGCGGCGCGACCACCTGCGGCACCATGGCCTTGTAGCGGTCGTTGCGGATACCCATCTCGACCTTGTTGTCGAAGTCGATGCCCTCGACCTGCTCGAGGAAGCCGTGCACGAAGTGCTGGCGCGACTGCTCGCCGTCGGTCACCACGTCCAGGCCCGCATCCTCCTGCGCCTTGATCCACAGCAGCGTGGCGTCGGCCTTGGCCTGGCGCAGTTCGTGGCCTTCGGCCTTCCATTTCGGCCACAGCTTGTGGGTTTCGGCCAGCCACGCGGGCTTGGGCAGGCTGCCGGCGATCGAGGTGTCAAACATCGGGGTCTCCTGTTGTCGTGTCTTGGGGGGTGTTCTAGGGCGCCGCGGAGGCCGCCGCCGCGCACGCGGCGCAGATGCAGGCCTTGCGCCGGGCCGCCTCGGGCACGCGCGCCAGCAGCGCGTCGCTGAAGGTGGCGCGGGTGCACCAGCAGGGGGGCTGTGGCTGCCCGGTGTCGCGCTCGGCCTGCATCGCGCACCCGTTGGCCGCCCCGCACAGCGGGCAGCGGCCGGGGTCGACAGGAGGCGTGGGCGCGGGGGTCATGGGCGGGCAGCGAAGCCGCCACGTTAACAGGGCGGGAGTAACCCCGCCCTGCGCTCAGCGCGCCGCTTTGCGCTTGAGGCGCCAGGCGTGCAGCAGCGGCTCGGTGTAGCCCGAAGGCTGCTGCTCGCCCTTGAACACCAGGTCCAGCGCGGCGCGGTAGGCGTAGCTGCTGTCCCAGTTGCCGGCCATCGGCTCGTACAGCTTGTCGCCGGCGTTCTGCTGGTCCACCACCTTGGCCATGCGGCGGAAGGTCTCGTGGACCTGCTGCTCGGTCACGACGCCGTGCCGCAGCCAGTTGGCGATGTGCTGGCTGGAGATGCGCAGCGTGGCGCGGTCTTCCATCAGGCCCACGTTGTGGATGTCGGGCACCTTGGAGCAGCCCACGCCCTGGTCGACCCAGCGCACCACATAGCCCAGGATGCCCTGCACGTTGTTGTCCAGTTCCTGCTGGCGGTCGGCGGCCTTCCAGTCGGCCTTCGGCGCCACCGGCACCTGCAGCAGGCCGCCGAGGATCTCGTCGCGGACGGCGTCGGCAGAGGTCTTCTCGAGCTTCTTCTGCACGCCGAACACGTCCACCTGGTGGTAGTGCATCGCATGCAGGGTGGCGGCGGTGGGCGAGGGCACCCAGGCGGTGTTGGCGCCGGCCATTGGGTGCGCCACCTTCTGCTGCAGCATCGCCGCCATCAGGTCGGGCATGGCCCACATGCCCTTGCCGATCTGCGCACGACCACGCAGGCCGCAGGTCAGACCGACCAGCACGTTGTTGCGCTCATAGGCCTGGATCCAGGCGGTGGTCTTCATGTCGCCCTTGCGCAGCATGGGGCCGGCGCGCATGGCGGTGTGCATCTCGTCGCCGGTGCGATCGAGGAAGCCGGTGTTGATGAATGCCACGCGCGCCTTGGCCGCGGCGATGCAGGCCTTGAGGTTCACGCTGGTGCGACGCTCTTCGTCCATGATGCCCAGCTTGACGGTGTTCTCCGGCAGGCCCAGCAGCTTCTCGACGCGGCCGAACAGCTCGCTGGCGAAGGCCACTTCGTCGGGGCCGTGCATCTTGGGCTTGACGATGTAGACCGAGCCGGTGCGCGAGTTGCGGATCCCGTCCTTGCCGTGGCCTTGCAGGTCGTGCAGGGCAATGGTCGTGGTGATCACCGCGTCCATGATGCCCTCGGGGATCTCCTGGTCGTTGCCCCAGAGGATGGCCGGGTTGGTCATGAGGTGGCC
>JACCDX010021710.1_pt1 | contig 10787 bp, 29 predicted proteins | sample 7449681 | NCBI WGS metagenome assembly JACCDX01 (sample SAMN15323450, study PRJNA562643) | freshwater metagenome | isolation source: river surface water | place: USA:Blue River Watershed | collected 2017-08-18
GAGAAACTACATTCAGGTTGGTGGTGGTTCAAAGAATGTTTTGAAGTGTGGGCATATTGTATGATGAACCCAGAGGAAGATCCTTGTGATTTCTTCTGCCATATTTGTTCTGATTATGTTGGTTATGAAGAGGAGTTTTATTATGAATAAAACAAAATCATTCAACATCAACTACAACATTAAAGTTCGTCTCACTAACTATGGCAAAGAACTTCACAAAAAATACTGGGAGGATTTCTGGTCTTCTGTTGGTAGATTGGATGAGTTTCCTTATGTTTCACCAAAGGAAGATGAGAATGGATACTGTGAATTCCAAATGTGGGAGTTAATGGAGAAGTTTGGTCCTTATTGTGGATTGGGTAAAGAAATACCTTTTGATACTGTGATTCTTATTAATGAGAGGGATTTAAAATGACTGATAAAGAACTTTATAATCCAGACGAGTTTCTGTTGGATAATATCAAATCCTATCATTATGAGGTGATGGATGAGGGTGAGCATGTGTGGATGGCATTTTATTTTGAGAATGGTCGCACAGGGCACTTGAATATTTTCACGAATGCTGGTAAAATCAATACCAGATACGAGGAATGGGATGAAACTTGATGAACTCTTTGATATGGTCACTACAATGATTGCATATCCTCATACTGACATCACTGAACATGATAAACGTCGTGCTATTCAGGTATTTCTTGCCTTTGATGAATATTTGACTGATGCTTTCGGTGAAGTCTATTGGGACAAAGATGGTCCTTTTGAAGATCTTTGTGAATATTGTAACAAACAACTTGATATTTTGGAAGGAAAATGACACACGATGAATACTGGGGTATGAGTAAATGGGAATGGTTCCGTGAGGGATTTTTCCATATTAGGTATATCCTAGATTGTTATGAGACTGTTGAACACTTTCCTGATGACTTCTGGGAGGCACTCAGTTGGGGTTGGTGTTGCGAATACATCTATCCTTATGATGATCCATACAATCCATGGATCTCACCAGAACGAAAGCTGAGATTAGGAAGATGGACTTAATAAACAAATGGATCATTTCTAATAGATTTTTACGTTACAAACCTTTTTGGTGGTGGTATCGTCTAATGTCTCATCAAGGTTTTCGCTTTGATGATTATCACATCTGGGAATCATTCTGGAGTTCTGTGAATGGTGGATGGTATGATATGAACTATCAGTATGAGTTTGAGAAGTTCTGGGGTAAAGGTGCAAAACCAGAAAAGATTGTTTTACCAAAAGAAAACTTTGATGCACTGGTAGAACGTCTGAATCAACCACCAGATCCAGAAGTCATGGAAAAGATCAAACGAGTATTAGAACGCAAAGCACCATGGGATGATGATGAATGAAACTACTTGATAGTGCACACTATGAAGACTGGGGACACGAATGGTACTTCCAGGTGCTGTCATTTTATCCTAATTTTGCACTAATTGATTGTGCAATTCAATGGGATGATTTTGAATCAACAGAAACATTTCCATCTCTGTTTTTTGGACTTGGACCTCATCATCTATTTGGTTTCTCATTCCGATGGAAACGATTTGAGATTCGATGTGATTTTTTTTGAATTCAAACCACACAATTTAAAATATTATAATGGACAAGATAATGAACTTTACATCTGAACAATACAAACTAATTTTTAGTGCACTACGTCGCTATCAGGTTGAGAAAACGATTCTCAACAGTAAAGAATATCATGATTGTGATGAGATTCTGAATCAGTTGTTTCCATATGTGTATACTCAACAACAGGAGCAACCAACCTGATCATCTGTGCCAGTTTGCAAACTGTCCACTGGTATCATCAGAACTCTCAGATCCCTGATAGATTATGAAGGTCAAAACGGATTGATTACCTCATGCTTTCCTTTCCGACTCGTCAGCATCATGTCGCAGCACTGTATGATGCCTGTGCACTGATTCTGGATACTTACAAGGAGTCTGATCTCTTTGATGTTTATAGCAGTGAAGGACTGGAAGATCATATTAACTTTGCAGCCACTGCTCGTGAAATCATGGGTCTGATTGCAGAAGGAGATCTGAAATGATTACTGATACTGTACAGGACAAACAGATCCGATTTTCGATTCAATCATCTATTGAACAAATGGATCTACGATTGCTTCAACGCATTGCTTATGAAGTACGATGTGAAGAATTGGGCATTTATCCTGATTCATGGAAACTTTATCCTGAGGATTGAACAATGACTCGAAAAAGACTTTTCAATAATATTATTCTTCATCGAATGATGATTATTGTCTTTGTGCCTATTTTCTTTACATTACTTGCAATTGAATCCATATGGAAAGGAATCAAATGCTTCTTTGAACATCAGGTCTATTCCTGGTGTGGACTGTTTTATGAACCTTATATGGAGTTCACATATTATTTTCGCAAGTATACTCAAAAAAACACCTGGAACTGGTAAACTCTAAATTATGAAACTGTTCATCATCAACAACGTTCTGTCTGATTATACCTCTGGCATGGTAGTGATTGCTGCTGAATCAAAAGAACTGTGCCGAGAGTTGTTTGTTCAAGAGTTCAGCGAATATCATGCTGATGAGTTCGATAAGTATGCAACATTCACTGTTATCGAGAACGTAGAACATGCTGCTGGTGTTGTAGCATATGAGTATGGTGGAGGTTAAAATGGATCATGATCAATTAGTCCGTACTATTGAACAACGGTTAGAAGATCTTATGGTCTTTGATGAAGATCTTGCATATCAGTATGATTGTGATCTTTATTATGTTGATGAAGGTGGTAATTTGGTAGAACCAATCACTGAATTATTCACACCAGAACTTCTTCATGAGATTGAACAGCACATTGAGGAACTTGATCATGATTAATTGTATTGAAAATGATGATGGATCATTTACAATCTCATGGGATGAAAATGATCCTTATGAATCAGTATTGAATACCTGGACACATGATGACTTTGTACAAGTCATATATGAAGAATGTCAAAAACTATTAGAGTCTAATCATGAAACCTAAAACTTATCATATTCTTTCAAATTCAATTGAGAGTGGTATTTTATTAGGATATCGTCGTGCATTTAAACATAATGATAATCCATTAGAAGAATCAATTGTAGAGTCAATTCATCATTCAATTATGAATGAGGTTTCTGAGTATTTTAGTTTTGATGATGATTTCTGAATTTCCACATCATCCACCAAAAGGATATTATTATAAACAATCACAGTTTAAAAAGAATATCATTGGAATCTGGATTGGTTATGATCGTACTTTTGTTTATAATAATGGTGATCCCGTATTGTGTATCTGGGGATTTTATAATACAAAGACAAAACAGTATCATTCTCCTATTAATTCATCAAAAGTTGGAGATATTGTTCGTATAGAGGATACTACGCCTTATTCTGCCATGGTAGTCAAACGTACTCCATTAGAAAGAGCATTTTTAGGTTAAATTAATTAAAAAAAGCTTTTTTTAATATATGTGTGTGTTTTATAACATGAGTGAATGAAAGGAAAATAGTATGATATAACGTTGATGTTGTGATTTTATACTAATACAAAGACTTATAAAAGTATTATAAATGCCTCTGGGTCTTGTGTCTTAAGTCCTGTAAAGACTTATAATAATTCCTATAAAGACTTATAAAAGTATTATAAATGCCTCTGGGTCTTGTGTCTTAAGTCCTGTAAATGCTTATAATAATTCCTATAAAGACTTATAATAATTCCTATAAAGACTTATAAAAGTATTATAAATGCCTCTGGGTCTTGTGCGCTTAGCGAGCGTACCATGAGACGCGCAGTTTGTCAACCGGAGGCCCGCCCGGAAATCATGAGACCCACACAAATCTCGACGAGACCCATACACATTTCTTATCATTCTCGACGAGACTCATATATATACTTATTGATCTCGTCGAGACCGCACACTTGCATCTCGTCGAGATATGTGCTATTATAACACTGTTCATTCACACACATCAATCTCGACGAGTTATGTACGAAGGATCAGGCCTAGACTACGGTGATGCATATGAGTACGGGGATATGGATCTCGACGAGTCCATGTACCTAGATGGCGAGTACACATATGACACAGACGAGGATTATGCACGAGACACATACGATCTCGATGCGCTTGCATATCGCCACTATGCATGATATAATAACACCACGTTTGCAGAGAAAACCATGATTGCACAAAAACGCCGCGTACAGGTTACTCTAGACCTAGAGGTATATGATGATCTTGATCTTGAAGATCTGAATTGGACTGAAATGCTAGAACTTGAAGGTGACGAAAGTGTACATGTAAACATCAAAGATCTTGATGATATTTTCTGAAATTGAATATTGAGTTCTAAATTCAGAACTCTTTTTAGTATTATAATATTTCAAAGCAGGATCAGTGACGATGTATTGATCAGGCAGATACCCCTCTGCCGTTGTTCTCAGTTGTGCATATAAGATAGCACAAGGCCGACTGAGGGGATGGAGTCTTGTGCCAGTTTTTGGACTGGTTCTAGAGTGTTGACGGGTCTGGAAAATCGGGATATTCTTTGGGGGTCGTCAGCACTCCGACTCATGGGAACCCGCTCTCGCATCGGTATCGAAATGCCTGATCACACTGTGGTGAGTGTTTACTGCCACTGGGATGGATATCCTGAGCACAATGGCAAACTCCTGGTTCAAAACTACCAGAACCGTGAGGATGTACAAGAACTCATTGATGGTGGTAGTATGAGTTCACTGCGGACTCGTAGCACCTGGGAAACTGGATCTGCTCTTCGGGATGAGAAGGGAGAATACATCACTGATTCTGAAGGGAATCTGATGTATGAGAATGATCGTGATCCTCAACCACTGTATCACACCGAACGTGGTGAAGATATTTCCGTGGAACATACTTCATTCGATGAGTTTGTTTCTGGTAATCTTGGTGGTGAGGAGTATGCTTACCTGTTTGATCTGAATGATAACTGGAAAGCATTTAAGATTAACTGGAAAGGTCCTGTTGATCGTGTGGACATTCCCAACTATGTGACAGCCTGACGACTGGCACACGGGGCACTGGACAAAACCGACTCAGTGCCCTTATAATAAGCAAGTCAACCACGGGGCGGTGGTGGAATCGGTAGACACACCAGACTTAAAATCTGTTGGGCATATGCCCGTGGGGGTTCAAGTCCCCCTCGCCCTATTGTCAGTTTCACACTGACATCCTTAGTTCTTGAGGTATTTCTCATGACTGAACTTCAACTTTCGGCATCAATCTACAGGCAACTGTTCACTGATGATGAATGGGATGCTATTTGGTGTGCAATGAAGGATTATGCAGACTATGGAGATGAGGAGGCACAACTCTCAGAATCCATTGATGCAAAGATCAATGCAATTTTCAATCTCACCAAGAACAATGACTGAAACTCTTAAAGAGTATCATTTCACTGACGAACAAATCGAGTTCCTAATGCAACTTGTGCGGGACAATGCACAGTATGAGGAAGACGAAGATCGTGAGTGGATGGAAGAACTTGCGAACCAAATTGAAGATCAAATCGTCAATCACCCTACCAACGACTGAATCATGACTTTTAACCGCGAACAACTCATTTCCGATTATGTTGATCGGATCATTGACAACATGAGCACCAAAGATCTCATGTGCATTGTTGGTGATCAACTGGAAGAAGATCTCAGTTCTTATACTGATGAAGAACTTCTGGAAGAGATTAAAGAGTATTATCCAGAAATGCTGGAGGATGTGGCAGTCTGAGAACTGGCACAAGGGGGGTTGATCAGTCCCCCCACCCCTGATACATTACACATGTTCACCCAAACGAACACCACCATGTACGACACTCTCTGGGCAGAAATCCAAGACGCTCCTGGTGAAATCTTCGACATCCCTGAGATGAAGGAGTTTGATGAGGAGTATGATGAGGATGCTACAATGGAGGAATTCCTCAACTCTAACTGGGACTTCTGATGATTGTTACTGCAAAGATGATGAAAGCGGCGCTGGAACGCTTCATCGAAGATAATGGAGAAGATTGCCCAGTTTATTATCAGATCTTCTCCTTTCATGATGTTGTCGATTATGACAACGATGGTAGTGAAGATGCAATCGTTTATGATCGTGACTTCGCTGACAAAGTGATTACTGATCTTCACCAAGAAGATCACATCACCGAATACATCTTCGACACCATTGCGGATGTGATTCGTCACAGACTCGCCCGTCAATCTCACTAATTCTGGAGGTTCATTATGTCCATCGAACTCATGATTTCCCTGCTTCGTAAGGGTCAAACTGGTGATCAGATTCTGAAGATTCTCGACGAGATTGCTTCTGATCCTGATACTGAACTCGGAACTCTCGACGAGATTGAGTTCTGAATCTAGTCGAGATGTGCCAGTTTGTACACTGGCACATCATACTTGACAAATCTGTGTTCTCGACTAGATTATACATGTATCGAGATCTCGATACACATACACACATCTAGACGCCATGGAAACCGCATTCGTCACCCCCAAAAGCCGTAAGGCGCACAATCGCTTTGCGAACCTGATGAATCATGATGACATGTGCATCATTGAACAACACGTAGGTACGCGAGTATTTCTAACATCATCTAACGGTCGGAATCACTTCTGGGTTGATACAATCAACGATCCAGACTGGGACATTGACTTCTAGCATAGCACAAACAAAACAAAAGCGGGATTCAATCCCGCTTTTTTCATATCTTTTTATAATTATTTTTAAGCAGGTTCGGTGGCGATGTATTGTCGTCCGCAGGGATACCTCTCCCCTCATTGAATTTCTATTAAAATAACATGAATCCGCTCAGAATCCAGGACCTTGTGCCAGTTCTTCTAGTGGCACAAACCCCCTAGACCCGACCCGTTCCAATCGGGCATCATTCCCTCAACGGCGCACCACTGACGCCGCAACCACCCCAGACCGATGATCACTGCAACTTTCGACCAACTGGTTTCTGAAGCCATCGCTCGCCAAGTTGAATCGTTTCTGAGTGCACAAACCAGTGCCTACAATGCGTTCATGAAAGAACAGCAAGAGGAGCGCGATTATTTCATCGAACAAACCAAGATTGCAACTCCATTTAATCTCTTCATGGAGTTGACTCTGAGTGAAACTTTCGGTCAGGAAGTTTCCCGTGAGATTGTTTCTCTGCTGGATGAATGTCGGCAAATGGGTGATTATCACTATTTTGTTGGCGCATACCAACTGATTGATCGTACCAATGTTGAGCATCGCCAACTGTTGCTCACTGCGAGTAAAGTTTACCGCTACAAGTTTGGTAGCGGTAGCAATCAAAACTCTCTGAAGTCTGAGATTAAATATGCTACAATGTGCCCTCATTGTGGTTCTCTCGCTTCTAAGATGGTCGATCGCCTGAAAGCAGAAGGTCTCTGGTGACAATTTGTTAAGTGTCCACTGTGGGGGTGGCAAGTGCCATCCCCATGCCCTATACTATGGGAGTCGTCAGGGGATCACCCCAAACCACACCATGCTGAACCTTTCAAACGGCAACGGCAAACTCGCCAACGACACTCTGATCTTTAACCTGCCAGCTGGTAAAACCTGCCCTGGTGCAATGTTCTGCAAGTCTTTCGCTGTCGTTGATGAGAACGGCAAGCGTAAGATTCAGGATGGAGAGTATACTGAATTCCGTTGTTTTGCTGCATCTTCTGAAGTCCAATACGATGCAGTTTATAACAATCGGGCACACAATCTGCAACTGATTGTTGATGCTCTGAAGAATGGATCTGCTGCTGATTTGATTCATGATTCCATCCAACACAATCGCACTCGCAAGACTGCTAAGGTTCGCATTCATGAGTCTGGTGACTTCTTTTCTGGCGCTTATCTTGACGCTTGGATTGAAGTTGCAAACCGCAATCCTGATCTGAAGTTCTATTGCTATTCCAAGAGTTTGCAACTCTTTCAGGGTTTCAAACTGCCTGAAAACTTCTACATGACTGCATCTTATGGTGGTAAGTTTGATTATCTGATTGATGCAGGTTACTTCCCCCGTTATAGCAAAGTCGTCATGAATGATGATGATGCTGCTAACCTGGGTCTGGAAGTTGATCATGATGATTCACACTGTTTCGGTGAAAAACCGTTCGCTCTGTTAGTGCACGGGACGCAACCGAAAGGTTCAATCTGGGGTGCGGCAATTCGTATCCGTCGCGCTGCAAATAAGTTCGGCGGATATAACAAAAAGAACCGCCAGAGTGTGACAGTCTGATAAGTGGCACAGGGGGGACTTCCATCCCCCCTTCCTGGCCTCTATACTGATCTCAGTTCACCACACCACCCGATGAACTTCTCTGCTCTCACCCGCGCCGCCGTTCGCGCCACCCTGATTCAAAACGGTCCCCAAACCTGCTCCGATATTGTGCGGGGCATGGGATTGGACCCTAAGCGCCACAAGGGCACCATTCACGCCATCATGGTCGATCTGGAGCGTGACGGCATCCTGGGCGCCACAAGGGCAGACAATGGTAAGCGTGATCTGTGGTTTGTCTATCCTGAGGCAATCCGTAAGCGTGACCGCCTGATCGCTGCCCTGATCGGATGATACAATCGGGGGGAGAATCCTCCCCCCTTCCTTTTTAATCTAGTCTAGATTAATCTCGACTAGATTATTCGCATCATTCACACATTCATTTTATCAATCTAGTCTAGATCACACACATATCATATAATCTAGTCTAGTTCATATTATAATATCATATATTCATATTATCATATAACACTAGTATTATATCATCTAGTTCATATAATTACGCGCAGGGTGGGTGGCGATCTTTTTCGTCCCCAGGGCTACCCCGCCCCTCATTCGCTTGTGTCCGTATTATACGCATTGGAAATCCTGCAAAACCCGTATTGGTGGACAGTTTGCAAACTGGCACAAGACCAAAATGAAAAGCATTTGCCATCCTAGCACACCCCATGACCCCTGCACAATCCCCCCTGCCCATAAGATTCCCTGATCGATCCTTAAGGTTTTCTCCCTGGCGTTCGCCAGCTGCCTGCGGCAGACTTGTCTCAAGTTCAATCCCTGCCATGCCTGCTCTGCTGATGTCTGAACCCGTCGCATCTGAGAACCAATCCGAATGTGAAGAAACCCTAAAGGGTCTCCTGCCCGATTCTCATGAGATTGCCACTGAGACTGTGCCAGTTTATAAACCGTCCCAAGTTCGCTGGCGCGGGCAGAAACTAGCGGATTAAGATTCCAGCAAGCGGGAAACAAACCCGCCCCAAACCACACCTAAAACAAATGGCGCTCTATTCTCAGGCGACTGATCTACAAACCCGTCAGACTGTATGGGTCAGCACAAACGTCGTTAAAAGTCGCCCACAATTAAACTCACACCGATCGGACCGCCTAGGCCAGTCTCTGGCCGCGGCAGGTATTGACGGATATCCAGCTTGGGAGTTGGCCGGAATGCACACCGATTATCAGGGCAATGTGACAGTCCGTTAAGTTGCACACCTAGGGGCAGGATGCCTGCCCCCCATGCTCTAGGATTCTCTCAAGCGGGAAACAAACCCGCCCCAAACCACACCTAAAACAAATGGCAACCTCCTACGATCTCCCCGCTTCGATCGTTTCCGATACCCTGGAAACCCTTATGGGGCATCTGGCAACTGCTGACGCTAAGTGTAAAGAAGCAGAGGCAGAATGCAAGCGCCTACGTGATGAGATTGCAGGCATTATGATCGCCGCTGATGTAACCTCAGAGCGTACATGCTGGGGAATGGTATCTCTCACCTCTCGTGATAAAGTTACCTATTCTCAAGCGATTAAGGTTATGGAAATTAACCTTAAGGCAGAAAAGGAAAAGGAAGTCGCAACTGGCGCCGCTAAAGTTACAGAGGGTGATAAGTTTATCCGTGTAACTTGGGCGAAGTAAGTTAATCTCAGGGGAGAGTTAATCCTCTCCCCATTCTTTCCACAAACCACACCTAATTTGATCATGCGCGGTTTTACAATCCGTTTCCAGTCTCCCTATAATGCTTGTGAGTGGAGAACGCAAACGTTTCCTACACTTGCTGAGGCAGAAAATATGGTGGAATTTTATCGCTCCTGCGGTTCCCCTGCTCACCTAGTGTGATGGCCAATTCTTACACTCACCGTCGCAATCCTGCAATGTTTAAGTTAATCATTGCTGCTGTTCTATTATGTTTGCTGTGGGAACCGATTCGCCCTGTAAGGCAACTTACGGCACAGGTATTGTACTCTACAGCAGATGCAATCTCCCGCTGATTCTTTACACTCTCAAACCACACTGTGATCATGGAAACCTTTCTCACCCCTGATGAGATTCTCCAGTTAGTTACAACTGGAGTCTGTAAACTCTCTGATGATCTACTGATCAGAATGATGCCGAATGTATCAGAATCTTATGAACAATCCGAATGGTACAATGATCCAAACAATGTGATGAGTAAGCATCATTATTGAGGTAAAATCATGCGCCGCTATTTTACATTCATTGCATTTATTCTCTGTGGCTGGAGTCTAATGATGTCTCACCTCATCTATTCAATCGACCGCCACATTGAATCTCAACATGCAAAATTCGACAAAATTTATCAGTGTGAGTTAAAAAATCGGTGTTGATTCTCTGAGGGTTCATTATACTTTACTGAGGGATCATAGAGTTTTAGCGGGTGTGGTTATCTCTATCTCTACAGATCCCTCTCTAAAGTATAATGAACTC
>JACCDX011856147.1_pt1 | contig 10784 bp, 8 predicted proteins | sample 7449681 | NCBI WGS metagenome assembly JACCDX01 (sample SAMN15323450, study PRJNA562643) | freshwater metagenome | isolation source: river surface water | place: USA:Blue River Watershed | collected 2017-08-18
CGCCGTCTTTGGTGCGCGCCTGAGCTTGCCGATGACCGACCGCCATCCGGATTACGCCGCATTGATGCTGGCCAATCACCTGCTGGGAGGTGGCGGAGATTCGCGCCTGTGGAACCGCATCCGTGAAAAGGAAGGACTGTCGTACAGCGTCTACAGCGCCGTCCAGTGGAATCCGCAGGACGCCAATTCCGAATGGGTGGCCCAGGCCATATTTGCGCCACAGAATCGCGAGAAGGTGGAGCGCGCCTTCCAAGAGGAATTGACCCGGGCGCTGCAAGAGGGCTTCACGCCGGCCGAATTTGAAGCCGGACGCAAAGGCCTGTTGAGTTTCCGCCGACTGGGCCGTGCCCAGGATGGCCGCCTCGCAACAGCCCTGGCGGGCAACCTGTACCTGGGGCGCACCTTTGCCGTGGCCCAGGAGGTGGACGATGCGCTGGAGCGCCTGAGCCTGGAGCAGGTGAATGCGGCCCTGCGCAAGCACATCCAACCAGCAGAAATGGTGCGCGGCGTGGCCGGGGATTTCAAAGCCCCTTGAGGGCGATGAGGCTTGATGCCAAAGACCCCATGCCAAAGAAAAAGGCCGGGGGATACCGGCCTTGATCACGTTGGGGCGGCTTCACGCGCCCCGCACGGCGAGATGTCAAATCGCGAAATCTTCGAGTTTCTTGCCCGAAGCGATCGCAGCTTGAATCCACTTGGGTTGCAGGCCACGGCCGGTCCAGGTTTCGCCGGTGTCCTTGTTGCGATACTTCGGAGCCACCTTGCCTTTGGGGGCGCCAGCGCTGGCCGCCTTGCCGCCCTTGAGGCCCAGGTCAGACACGGTCAGGCCATGCTCAGCCAACAGGCCCTTGATTTGGTTGATCACGCTGGCGCGCTCGGCCTTGCGGGCTTCGGCCAGTTGCTTTTCCAGATCGGCGGCTTGCTTTGCCAGGGCTTCTTTTTGAGCCAGAAGGGCTTGATAGCTGCTCATGTTGTTCCTTTTTCGGGGTGTCTGAGCCACAAGGGCTTGTCGCGGCGGGTGGGTCATCAGGTGGATGAGCGCAATGCATTCACCTGACTTTACTGATTCTGCTCGAATCTGTGAGAATCGAACGCCTCATTCTAATCACATTTCAAAAACCCTTGCAATTTTGTTTGTGCGACAAAGCGCAGGGAGTTGATTTGAATGGCCAGTTGATGCGGGTTTGCGAGAGGGCGTGATGTGGCAATTGAGGAAACCTCGGTCGGCACAAAAACCCAGATCTGGGCTCATTTCTGGGTCAATGCGATGCGATCCGCTTCACGTTGTACGGCTTCCCCCAGTTGCAGCACAGCCAGCGCGTAGTAGCTGGATTGGTTGTAGCGCGTGACCGCATAGAAATTGGCCGTGCCCGCCACATAAACCATGGGACCGTCGCCATTTTGCAGGGCGACCAGCGCGAGTTTGCCGGCGTGGGCCAAGCCGCTGGTCGACAGGTTGGCGCCTGCGGCCACCATCTCTTGGGCGGTGAAGGTGGGCACGATGTCCGGGCCGAGCAGGCGCTGCAGCGCGTCTGGGTCGACGGGCACCTGGACGTCGAAATAGGCCGGCATTTGCGGCACCCAGCCGTGCAGCGAGAGGTAACGGGCCACGCTGCCGATGGCATCGATGGGGCTGCGGATGAGGTCGATGCGGCCATCGCCGTCGTAATCCACTGCGAACTGACGCATCGACGATGGCATGAATTGCGGCATGCCGATCGCGCCAGCGAACGAGGCCATCACGGTGCTGGGATCAGTACCGGTTTCAGCCGACCAACGCAGCAGGTGACCGAGTTCAGATTTGAAGAAAGCGCTGCGATCGCTGCGGCCTTTCGGGAAATCCAGCGACAGGGTGGTCAGGGCATCCAGCGCGCGGAAGTTGCCCATCTGGCGGCCATAGATGGTTTCCACGCCCAGCACGCCCGCAATCACCGAGGCCGGGACGCCAAACTCGCGTTCAGCCCGTGCAAGCACCTCGCGCTGCTCACGCCAGAATTGCACACCGGCACGGATGCGCATGGGCTCCACAAAGCGGCTGCGGTAAACCGTCCAATTCTTGGGCGTGCCCACGGGCGGCGGCATGATGAACCGCGTCGCGCTTTCTTTGTAGCGGGCCAGTGCCAAGGCGCGCTGTGCCCAGGCCAAATCCAGGCCCTGGGTTTGCGCGATTTCTGCGGCCAATTGCCGGGCATCGTCGCGCTGGGCATAACTGTCGGTGCTTGGGATGGCCGGTGGATCGGGCAGCATCACCATATTCAAGGGCGACGTCAGCGGCCTTGCGGGCATGGGCGCGACCTGGGGGGGCGCGGCAGCGGTGGGCATGTCGGTTCGACCGGACTTGGCCTCGCTTGGTGAAGGGCCCAAAGGCCCTGGCGCCACCGTGGCTGGGGTATGGCTGCAGGCGGCCAGGGTCAGGATCAATCCCCAGGCCATCAGGCGTTGAGGCCACACCCGGGTGGGCGACTGGCCAGTGGCCCAGGTGGTGGAAGCAATTGGGCTTGGAGGGACGGGCAATTCCACGGTCGGACGCTGACGGCAGGGGCAATGCCGATCAGTATCGTGGAGTTCTGGGCTTTCTTTTGCGTGTCGCACGAATCAACGCATCGATGTGTTGGACGAGGGGCCGTGTGTGGCGCGCAATGCGGCCCGCAGGCAACTGTGGCACCCCATATCGCCAGGCATCGAGTTCCTGCAGTGCGTGTTGCAGTTTGGATTTGGTGGCAGAGTCCAATTGGGTTTCTGGGGCGCGCTCGATCACCTGTGACCAAGCCAATGCGCTGGCAGGCGCCGGCATGGGCGGGGGCTTCAGGCCCAGTTTCACCAATGATTTGTGGACCCGCCACATCGGTCGGTGCCAGGCGCTCGTCAGATGTCTGGGGCGTGTCCACCAGAGCCAGGCAAAGCCCGCCAGGACAGCGGTGGTCAACAAGGCGGCACAGATGCGCACCAGGTCCATCCAGTTGGGGGACGACACACCCCAATCCTGGAGCAAGGCCATTTGTCGGCTGCTGGAGTACTGCAGCACCCAGACGTTCCAGCGGTGGTTGGCGGCGTCCATGTGGTTGCGCAGGTAGCCCCACAGCACCGGGTCGATTTGCCTGAGTGGCCCCGCGGCGCCGGAGCGGGCAGTGGGGTCGGAGCGCGGGCGCTCGATGCGCTCGGGGGCCACGGCGGCGGTGGGGTCGACGCGGATCCAGCCCAGTCCTGGTTGCCAGACTTCGGCCCAGGCGTGGGCGTCGCTGTTGCGCACCACATACAGGCCATCCACAGGGTTGAGCTCTGCCCCCTGAAAGCCCGTCACCACCCGGCTGGGGACGCCCCAGGTGCGCATCATGAACACGAAGCTGGTGGCGAAATGTTCGCAAAACCCAGCCCGACGCTCCAGCCAGAATCGGTCGATGGGTTGTGCCGTCGAGCCTTCGGTGCTGGCCTCGCCATCCAGGGTGTAGCGGTAGTTGGCATTGCGGACGTAGCCCATCCAAGCGTTGGTCAGGGTCAGGGCGTCGGCGTGATCGAGCTGTTGCTCGGCGCGCCAAGCCATGGCCCAGGCGCGGGTTCTGGGGTTGCTGCCCACGGGCAGGGCCAGCGTGTGGCGTGGGGAGGGGGCTTGCTCTGGGTTGCCCGCTGTGTAGCGGCGCAAGGCCGTGGCCCGCACTTGCAGCCGGTCGATCAAGGTGCTGGCCACGCGCCAGCTGAGTTGCTGTCGAAACAGGTGCGGTTCGGTCGCAGGCGGCGAGGGGGCGGCCGTCACGGTGCCCTCCAGCAAGGGCACGTGGGCGAGGTGGGTGGCCTCTACCGTGGCTTCGTAGCTCACCTGGGTGGCTGCAAGCGCTTGTGCCGGCATCGCCCGCAAGCCCAAGGGTTCGCTGTCGGTGTGGGCCATGGTCAGCGGCGGGCTGGGCCTGGCCGTCCAGGCGTGGCCGTCGAACACCTCCAGCACCGGGCCCCGGAAATACAGCTCTCCACGTGGCGGCGCCTCGCCGTCGAACTTCAGGCGCATGGCCACGGTGTCGTCTGTGGCCAGCGACTCGAACTGCCCCAACTGGATGCGGTCCGACAGGCCCATGTGCTTGCGCGCATCGCTGGGTACGCTCCACAGCGGGCCGATGCGCGGAAACAGGAGGTACAGCGCCAGCATCACCGGCAAGCCCATCAGCGTGCTGCGCCCGGCCACACCCACGGCGCTCAGGATGGTGGGCCGCCCCAAGGGCCGCTGGGCCAGCACCAGCGAGCTCATCAATCCCAGAAAGCCCAGCAGCATCAGCAAGGCCACCAGCGGGCTTTGCGAGTAAAGGAACTGCGTGAGGATGAGGAAGAAGCCCAGCGAGGTGATGACGAAGGCATCTCGGCGTGCGCGCAGTTCCAGCGTCTTGAGGCAGGCCAGCAAGGTCACCAGCGTCACGCCGGCGTCGCGGCCGAACAGCGTGTGGTAAGTGATCACGGTGAGGCCCATGCTGGCCGCGAGGCCCACCAGCAGCAGCCATCGGCGGGGCATGGGCCCATCGTGCCAGGCGAGTTGGGCGCGCCAGCCCACCGCCAGCACGGCTCCTACGTTGGCCCACCAGGGCAGTCGGGGGGCGTGAACGGCCATGATCAGGGCCATCACGGCCAGCAACCACAGTGTGTCGCGGCCCTCGCGGCTCAGCCTGTGTGGGGCATTGGCGCGTGGTGTGGCCTTGAGGGCGCTGGGCAGGCTGGTGCGGTGGGCGTCGCTCATGCCAGGGGTTGCCAGGTGGCCAGTTGATCGAGGCAGTGCCTCAGGTGCTGCGGGCCGCGCCCTGCATCCAAGCTCACGCCCGGCAGGCGCAGGCCGTAGAGGGGGCCTTGGCCGCTGGCCTGTTGCTCGGCGGCCAGCAGCCAGGTGGCGAGTCGGCTGAGGCGCCGCTCGGGGTCGAGGCCCTGCAGGCCAGGGGTGTGCTCGAAGTCGAGCACCAGGTCGGCCGATTGGCCCTGAGGCCACTCGCGGCTGACCGGCATGCCGCCTGCGGCCATGCTGACGCTCGATTTGCGCCACGCCACCGCGCTGAGCGGATCCCCACGGCGGTAGGCACGCAGGTCCACGGCCTGGGCGTCGAGCCGCCGCATGTGCATGGCCTGAGGCCCGTCTTCGGTGCTGCTGCCCGGGTTGGGCAGGGCAGGGGCCTGTGGGTCGAGCGCGGGCCACACCAGCACCCGCGACTCTGGGCGCCAATAGGCCCAGGCCCTGAACAGGCCCAGGGGGTAGCGGGTTTCGATCAACAAGGCGGGCAGGTTCAACCACCCGCGGCGCAGCGTGGCGACCTCCAGCTCCAGCGAGGCCTCGCCACCGGGGGGCAGGTCGGCATCACGTGGGCTGCCATACCCGCTCAGGGTGCCCTCCGGAGCCTTGCGCCCTGCGGTGAGTTGCAGGCCATAGCGCCCGCGCTGGCGGTGCCCATTGACCAAGGTGATGGGCAGCTGCACCGCCTCGCCCGCGTGGACGCTGCGCGGCGAGCCCAGCCGCATCTGCACGCCATGCAGGTTGCCGTGGGTCTGGTAGAGGGCCGAGCCTGCGGCGCCGGCCAGCAGAAAGCTCAGCGCATAGCCCAGGTTGACCTGCTCGTTGATGGACGCCAGCAGCAACACCAGGAACACGATGCCGAATCCCCAGCCAGCCTTGGACGGCAGGATGTAGAGGTTGCGTTGCGTGAGCACTTGGGTGTCACGGCGGGGTGTGCGGGCATCCCACCAGGCTTGCCAGCGGTCACGCCAGGCCTGGGGCAGGCGAAGGGCTTGCATGGGCCGTCAGGGCACCGGTGTGCCTTCCAGCAGGGCCCGGGCCTGGGCCTGCGCACTGCGGCCCGATTGAGGCAGGGGCACCAGCCGGTGGGCGGTCGCAGGCACCCACAGAGCCTGGAGGTCTTCGGGGGACACGTGGGGGCGGCCTTGCAACAGGGCCCTTGCCTTGGCCAGCCTCAGCAACGACAGGCCGGCACGCGGACTCAGGCCGAGCGCGAACCAGCGGCCATCTCGGGTGGCGGTCAGCAGGCGCTGCAGGTAATCGAGCAGGTTGTCGGCCACATGGATGCGATCGACCTGGGCCTGGCAAGCCTGCCACTCATCCAGTGACATGACCGCCTTGAGGTCGATCAAGGACTGTCGGCGATCTTCGCCGGTGAGCAGGGCCCTCTCAGCGGCCGGATCCGGGTAGCCCAGCGACAGGCGCATGGCGAAGCGGTCGAGCTGGGACTCTGGCAATGGGTGCGTGCCCAACTGGTCCGACGGGTTCTGTGTGGCGATCACGAAAAACGGCCGGGGCAGCATGTGGGTTTGCCCGTCGACCGACACCTGCCGTTCTTCCATGGCTTCGAGCAAGGCGCTCTGGGTGCGCGGCCCCGAGCGGTTGATCTCGTCGGCCAGCACGACCTGCGAGAACACCGGCCCTGGGTGGAAAACGAAGCGCTCTTGCTGGCGCTCGAACACGCTCACGCCGATCAGGTCGCTGGGCAGCAGGTCGGAGGTGAACTGCACGCGCGCAAAGCTCAGCCCCAGCGAGCGCGCAAGCGCTTGCGACAGCGTGGTCTTGCCCACACCGGGCACGTCTTCGATCAGCAGGTGGCCCGAGGCCAACAGGCATACCACGGCCAAGGCGACTTGCTCGCGTTTGCCCACGATGATCGTGCTAACCTGATCAACGAGCCCGGTCAGGTGTGCAGCCTTGAACGAAGCAGAAGCGCCTGGCGCCATGGGGGTGGTCAGGTCGTTGCGAAGCATGGGTGCACCATACCCCAAAGTGACCGGCGTGATGGAACAAAGCGAGCCCATGGCCACCGGTTATTTCTCACACCCCGATTGCCTGGCCCACGACATGGGCGCCGGCCATCCGGAGTGCCCCGAACGCCTGCGGGCGATCGCCAAAGAGTTGCAGGTGCAGGGACTCGATGGCCGCCTGACGCCCATGGATGTGCCGCTGGCGGGCAACGACGATCTGGCACTTGCCCATGATTTGTCATATGTGCTCAACCTCGATGACTTCCTCCAGCAACTGGAGTGGACCGGAGAGACCCGCGCCCTCGACCCCGACACCTGGGCCTGCCCGGGCACGCGTGCGGCCACCTGGCGTGCAGCGGGTGCGGCGATTGCCGCCACCGATGCCGTGATCGACGCCCGCCTGGCCAACGCTTTCTGTGCGGTGCGCCCGCCCGGGCACCACGCCACCCATGCCCGCACCATGGGCTTTTGTTTCTTCAACAACGTGGCCGTGGCCGCGCGCCACGCGCTGGACAAGCGCGGCCTGCGGCGCGTGGCCATCATCGATTTCGACGTCCACCACGGCAATGGCACCGAAGACATTTTTGCGGGCGATGACCGCGTGCTGATGTGCAGCTTCTTCCAGCACCCCCTGTACCCCCACAGCGGGGCAGACCAGAGCGCCAGCAACATGGTCAACATCCCAGTGCCAGCCCGTGCCGATGGCGCGTTTGTGCGTGACGTCGTCAAGAGCTACTGGCTGCACCGCCTTGACGATTTCCGTCCGGAGATGATTTTCATCTCCGCTGGCTTCGACGCCCACCGCGATGACGAGATGGGCGGCATGCGCCTGGTCGAAGACGACTATGCCTGGATCACGGCGCAGATCCTCAACGTGGCGCAGCGCCACGCGCACGGTCGTGTGGTGTCCTGCCTGGAGGGTGGCTATCACCTTGGCGCCCTGGCGCGCAGCGTGGCCGCCCACATCAAGGTGCTGACCGAGTTCTGACATGCTGGATGGCTCCGCTTCCACCCATGCCACGCAGCCCTTGAGTTCCCAAGAGCTCAGTGTGCTGCTGGATCAACTGCAGCAACGCACAGCCTTGACCGAGGTGGTCATCCTCCTGGCCTGCTTGGGCGGGGCCTGGGCTCTGGTGCGCGTGTGGCGTGGCCGACAGGCCGACCCCGAGTCCGTTTGGTTCGGCCAGCGTGTGGTCGACGGCATCCTCTTTCCCGTGCTTGCACTGGCGTTTGCGTTGATGGCGCGGCGCCTGCTGGTCGGCGAGGTGCCGCTGGCAGTGTTCCGCTTGGTGCTGCCGGTGCTGTCGTCACTCGCGGTGATCAGGCTCACCGTCAAGGTGCTGGGCGCGGCCTTCCCGGCCTCCGGCACTGTGCGCATGGTCGAGCGCACCATCTCATGGCTGGCCTGGATGGCTGCGGTCCTTTGGGTCACCGGCATCATGCCCCTGGTGCTCGACGAGATGGCCGAGGTGACCTGGAAGGTCGGCGCCACCAAGATCAGCTTGCGCAACGTGGTCGAAGGCACCTTGAGCGCCGTGCTCGTGCTCATCTTGTCGCTGTCGCTGTCGTCGGCGATCGAGGCGCGGCTGTTGCGCGGCGCGGCCGACACGCTGTCCTTGCGCAAGATCGCGGCCAACGCCATCCGCGCGATCCTGCTGTCGGTGGGGCTGATGTTCGCGCTGTCGGCCGCCGGCATCGACCTCACGGCCTTGTCGGTGCTGGGCGGCGCCATCGGTGTGGGGCTGGGCTTCGGTTTGCAAAAGCTCGCGGCCAACTACGTCAGCGGCTTCGTCATCCTGGCCGAGCGCAGCCTGCGCATCGGTGACCTGGTCAAGGTCGACAACTTCGAGGGGCGCATCACCGACATCAACACGCGCTACACCGTTTTGCGCTCGGTGTCGGGTCGCGAATCCATCGTGCCCAACGAGTTGCTGATCACCCAGCGTGTCGAAAACGCATCGCTGGCCGACACCAAGGTGATGCTGACCACCCAGGTGCAGGTGGCCTACGGCACCGACCTGGATGCCTTGATGCCGGCCATGCGCGACCGCGTGGCGAGGGTGGAGCGCGTGCTCGACGACCCTCCGCCAGCGGTGCACCTCACCGCGTTCGCGCCCGATGGGCTGGAGCTGTTGATCACCTTCTGGATCGCCGACCCCGAGGCTGGCCAGACGGGCGCACGTTCGGCCGTCAACCTGGCCCTGCTGGGCCTGTTCAACGAACGGGGCGTGGAGATTCCCTTCCCGCAGCGTGTGGTGCGCTCTGCGGCGCCGTGATCCGGGGTCAGCTTGAGGTATCCTCCGCGCAGCCATGAGTTCCAAGCCGCAAAATCCGCCTGACGTCGACGTGGACGACGACGACAACGACGACCTGCCGCGTCCGCGCCGCAAGGGCATCTACATCCTGCCCAATTTGTTCACGCTGGCCGCTTTGTTTGGCGGCTTTTATGCCATCGTCATGGCCATGAACGGCCGTTTCGAGCAGGCGGCGGTGGGCATCTTCTGTGCGATGGTGCTCGACAGCCTCGATGGGCGCGTGGCCCGCATGACCAACACGCAGTCTGCGTTTGGCGAGCAGATGGACAGCCTGTCCGACATGGTCTCCTTTGGGGCCGCACCGGCGCTGATTGCCTACGAATGGGCGCTCAAAGACCTGGGCAAGCCCGGTTGGATCGCCGCTTTCGTGTATTGCTCGGGCGCCGCGTTGCGCCTGGCGCGCTTCAACACCAACATCGCTGTGGTCGACAAGCGTTTCTTCCAGGGGCTGCCCAGCCCGGCCGCAGCCGCATTGGTGATGGGCCTGATCTGGGTGGTCACCGACCTGGGTGAAACCGCCCGCAGCCTGCCGGGCATGGTCTGGCTGGCCTTTGGCTTCACGCTGTACGCGGGGTTGACCATGGTCACCAACATCCCGTTCTACAGCTTCAAGGACGTCAATTTCCGCAAGTCGGTGCCGTTCATCGCCATCGTGGCGATTGCGCTCGGCATTGCGGTCATCACCATCCACCCGCCCATCGTGCTGTTTGGCGTGTTCGTGCTGTATGGCCTGTCGGGCTACGCCGTTTTCGCCTGGAAGAAGGCCAAGGGCAAGCCCGTGAGCGTCATCTCGACCTCGACCGACGAACCCGAAGAAGCGGGCCTGCACCGCTGAGGCCGCAGGGCCACGGCCGGGCGAGCAGCCCGGCGCCCCACATTTGACGACCGCACGCAGGCGCCGCGTGGGCCTGCGTCGCGTACCCGGAGACCGCCATGACCGACAAGCTCATCATTTTTGACACCACCCTGCGCGACGGTGAACAGTCGCCCGGTGCCTCGATGACGCGCGAAGAAAAGCTGCGCATCGCCCGCCAGCTCGAGCGCCTCAAGGTCGATGTGATCGAAGCCGGCTTTGCCGCCTCGTCGAATGGCGATTTCGAGGCCATCCGCTCGATCGCCGACGTCATCAAGGACTCTACCGTGTGCTCGCTGGCCCGCGCCAACGACCGCGACATCGCCCGGGCCGCCGAAGCCTTGAAGGGTGCCAATGCCTGGCGCATCCACACCTTCATCGCCACCAGCCCCTTGCACATGGAGAAAAAGCTGCGCATGTCGCCCGAGCAGGTGCTCGAGCAGGCACGCCAGTCGGTGCGATTTGCCCGCAACCTCACCGCCGACGTCGAGTTTTCGGCCGAAGACGGCTACCGCTCTGAGCTTGACTTCCTCGCCCGTGTTTGCGAGGCGGTGATCGCCGAGGGCGCGACCACCATCAACATCCCCGACACGGTGGGCTACGCCATCCCCGAGCTGTATGGCAATTTCATCCGCGCCTTGCGTGAAAAAGTGCCCAATTCGGACAAGGCCATCTGGTCGGTGCACTGCCACAACGACCTGGGCATGGCCGTGGCCAACTCGCTGGCCGGCGTGAAGATCGGTGGTGCCCGGCAGGTGGAGTGCACCATCAACGGCCTGGGCGAGCGCGCCGGCAATTGCGAGCTCGAAGAAGTGGTGATGGCCGTGAAAACCCGCCGCGACCATTTTGGCCTCGAGGTGGGCATCGATACCCAGCAAATCATGCCG
>JACCDX010777392.1_pt1 | contig 10783 bp, 8 predicted proteins | sample 7449681 | NCBI WGS metagenome assembly JACCDX01 (sample SAMN15323450, study PRJNA562643) | freshwater metagenome | isolation source: river surface water | place: USA:Blue River Watershed | collected 2017-08-18
ACAAAAGAGAGATTGAATTCAAAGAAAAACATAAGAACAAATTATATAATCTCTCTTTTTCATCATTATAGAAACCCAAAAACAATCACCGAATGACAATCCATCGATGTTTCATTGATGTTTTTATGAGACAAAAGAGAGATTGAATTCAAAGAAAAACATAAGAACAAATAGGTTTATTGATTGGTTTCTCCTGTTTCATACACCTCTGCATATGTGACTTCTACCTCTCCTTCTGCAACCGCAGCGAATGGTTGGCTTTCGACTTCTTCCAGTTCACTATCCGCTTCGCCAAATGACAAATTGTCTTCGGTAGTGCAAGTAGCTTTGTCTGCTAATTCGACGAGCACCTCCACGGCAATGCCAAAGGCGATTTCCGATTCCGTTTTTTCGGATGTTGCGTCTTCCTCTTGCTTCCTGGATGGAGAGGAGGATGCCAAAGGCTGCCTCTCCATTGACGGGAGAGGACTTGTCACGGACTGCCTCTCGTCTTCGATAAGCGAAGCGGATAGAGAACCTGTTGTCATGATTTCATCGATGATGACGCAGAGTTCTTGTACGGCAACTTCAATTGGTTCCTCTACAACCAGAGGTGTTTCCTCAACCACTAGAGGAGATTCCTCAACCACTAGAGGAGTTTCCTCAACCACAAGAGGAGTTTCCTCAACAACTAGAGGAGATTCCTCAACCACTTGAGGAGTTTCCTCAACCACAAGAGGAGATTCCTCAACCACTAGAGGAGATTCCTCAATAACAACAGGTGTTTCCTCAACAACAACCGAAGGTGTTTCCTCAACAACCGAAGGTGTTTCCTCAACCACTAGAGGAGATTCCTCAACAACTAGAGGAGATTCCTCAACAACAACCGAAGGTGTTTCCTCAACACCTAGAGGAGATTCCTCAACGACAACGGGTGATTCCTCAACAACATCCGAAGGTGTTTCCTCTATAATTAGAGGAGATTCCTCAACGACAAGAGGTGTTTCCTCTACAACTAAAGGCGATTCATCAACGACTAGAGGAGATTCCTCTGCAACAACGGGTGATTCCTCCACGATTGAAAAGGAAACGACATCCTCCTCATTGGCAGTCGTCGATTGGGGTGTATTGGTGGGCGTGGCACAAGGAGCATTACTACTTTTGTTGCCAAGGAAACGGAGACCCTGCATCAATTTGCCTACATTCTTTTGAAAGACTTGTTTCATGTTGCGTTTCTCTCCCGTCATGGGTCCGGGCGAGGGAATGGATTCGCATGGTGTTAACGATGAACTGGATCGACTACGTGGTGTCGCGTCTATAACAAGTCCTCTTTCCGCTTTGCTTATTGAAGAGGAGAGGCAGTCCGTGCCATCTTTGACCAAGGACAAAGAATTGGTAGTGGTGGTGGTGGTGGTAGTAGAGGTTGTTTCCATCGTCATGGGTGCCGCCGCATATGTGGTGGTCGTCGAATCAGTGGGTTCTTCAAAATGCACGTCGGAGAGCATGCGCGTATACAACAAATTCATTTTGTCGCTGAAATGTTTCAAATACTTGGAATGCAATTCGTGGAAAAAGGTCAAATACGATTCGAACAGACGTACTTTCACCCGAATCAAATTGATGTCGTATTCCATGGTCGACACGAAATTGTTGATGTTTAAGCCCAGGTTCTGGTTGCGCAAATGACCCGTCAGAATCTTGTCTCTCGTTTGAATGTGATCGTGCAACCCGTGGAGAGCCATGAGAATGTTGGCGTGGGCCTCTTCGACGACGGGGAAGGGATAGACCCGATAGGGTTCCAAATCTTTGTAGACGGGCAACTTCGGCGTGGATTTGATCATGTCGTGGAGGCGTTTGCCGCTGTTGGAGTCGGCACCTCCGCTGCTGCTACTGCTACGCAAAGAATCGGGAATCTGTTTTTGGATGTATTCGACGATCAATTTATAGAGCTTGTAATATTCGCAATACATGCGATTGTTGATGAGAAGAAATTGGCGGCGCAAATCATCGCATTCGACGTCGAGCAACTTGCCCTGGAAATGGAAGGAATCGAGGCCGAACATAAAGACCCCGTTTTGGTTGGCACGAATCGTGTCATCGTACATTTTTTTCAAGAGAGACAAATGATGTTGCAACAAATCGAAAATAGATTCAATTTTGCCGCGCGTATTTTTTATAGTGTCGAAATTTTCCGCCAATTGATATGTTTCATTGCTTATAATAGTTCGTGGTATGTTCATTTTTTTTACAATTTTTTTACAAGGAAAACAAGTCAATGAAAATGAAAATGAAAAACAAAAACAAAAAAAAAATGAATGAAATCAAAAGACACGCAAAAGAAGACAAAAAAAAATACTATCAAACAAAAAACAGATATAAAGGAATATATAAATTACATATTCTTTTTTTTTTGTGTGTGTGTGTTTCAAAAACAAAATTATTTTATTTCGTTTATTTCGTTTATTTTTTTTTTTCATTTTTTAAATTTTTCCAAAACATCGGATCAACTGAAACATCGAAAACATGGAAAACGAAGGATCTGTGGTATCATTAACGGGCGCAAACAAGGTGGTCTTGACGGCAGAATGGACACCCGAACACGAACAAATTTTGGTGGAATGGGCCGACAAAGCGATGTGTTACCGTTGGATGCATTCAAAAGCCCACCAAATGTATAGTTTGCAGAATGCGTGGTATACGATTCCGGTGATTGTCATTTCGACGTTGACGGGGACGGCGAATTTCGCGCAGGAACGCGTTCCGCCCAACTACCAATATATCTTTGTGATGGTGGTGGGCGGTTTCAATATTTTAGCGGGCATTATTACGACCATCCAACAATTCTTGAAAATCACCCAATTGAATGAATCGCATCGTGTGTCGAGCATTGCGTGGGACAAATTTTATCGCAACATCAAAATCGAATTGGCGAAACATCCCCACGAACGATTGAATGTCAGCCAAATGATTAAGATCAGCAAGGAGGAATTTGATCGTTTGATGGAGACGAGTCCGTCGATTCCGGAGAAAATTGTGGGGCAATTTAAAAACACGTTCAAGGACAAGAAAAACAGCAAGAAAAAGGAAGAAGAAGACGAAGCGCGCATGTTGGAACCGCCGCCTAAAATCATCAAACCGGAGATTTGCGATGAATTGGTGTCCACTGAATTGTTTCGCAATCCATGGTCGAGTGACGAGAACCGCGCCCGTGTCACGGAAATGCAATACATGGCGAAGAAAGAACGCGATCAAAAACTGCAACGTTTTCGTGAGGAATTTTTCAAAATCAATCATCGCGAACCCTTGCCCGACGAAATTGCCGCCAATTTGTTTGAGGGTGGTGACGATGACGTTTTATTGCATCATCATCCCAAAGACAATTCGTTTTCATCGATTTTATAATTTGAAAAAAAAAAATAACATAATTTTGTAAGGCAACCTTTGATAGAAAAATTATGTTATATTTGAAAAAAAAAAAATTAAAAAAGAGAGGCACCTAAACTGGATTTATCGGCAAGGGGCAAATAGGTATTAGGGACAAAGACATCGGGGGATTGATTGACATGGGGACTACTTTGGCTGACCATTTCTTCTTCCAAGGATTTGGGTTGGGGAGGATTCAATTGTTTTAAATCGGAATTCTTTTCGCTTTGGGTAACGGTGGATTGGGGAACACGATTAGCTAAATATTGGGTGGCTTCAGGAATGGGACTCGCGGGAGCGGCGTAGTGGTTTCTACGCAACAATTCGTAGGCCACCAACAAAAACAAAATGCCGACGATGGGTGCCATATGTAAAAACAAACTGACGGCGATGACAAAGAGAATGACCAACCCGATGGGTGAATCGATCCAAGGCACCAAGGCGAGAGGTGTCGAAATGGGAAACACGAAATAAACGACGAATAAACCCATCAGTATTATTTCGGGCATTTTGACGTCTTCGACTAATTTACGGAGCATAGGAGGAATGTTCATTTTTTTTTTGTTGTTTTGTTATTTTGTTTTGTTATTTTGTTTTGTTGTTTTGATTTGTTTGAATAAATAAAAAGGAAGGGAGAAAAAAAAAAGAAAAATGAATCGAAAATATAGTTAGTATATGTTTTTGTTTTTTTTTTGTTGTGTTACTTTTATGGGGAAAAACAAATATAAATATATTTTTGTAAAGACTCGGAGCGAAGCGGAGAGGCATCCTTTGGTAAATTAATTATCTTTATTCACCTGCTCGACTGACCGACCGATTGAAAAATATGAAGATGAATAACAAACCTTTTGCTGCCACCGGTACTAATGTGAATGGGATCAAACGAAGAGCCATGGCTATGCAGCAAGCCAATAAAAAAACAAGTACATCAACAACGTCAACAACCATATCAAAGAAAAAAAATACACCCAAATTACAAGATATTTGTTTTACCTTTGGATTGGACGAAACACAAACACAAACCAAAACAACCTATGTGGGTCCCCAAGGCTACACATTATTCAAAAAAGAATGGACGGAAGAACAATTGGAAACGATACGTCAAGTATTGACGGTGCGTCCCATTTCCAATGGGATTGGCGCAAGTATTGGGGGACCGGATCTCACTTTCCCCATCTATCGTGAATCCGCCAACAAAATGTATATGCCCCGTTTTTTTGGGATGCGTCATTTTGGCGTCCCCCATTCTCTCAAAATTGGAGATGGCGATCCCATTTCGGTACCCTTTGTGGGATCCTTGCGTCCCATTCAAGTGCCCGTCGTGGAGACGTATTTGCGTGCGGTAAGAAGAACACCGGATGGAGGAGGCGGATGTCTCGAATTGCCTTGTGCGTTTGGCAAGACTGTGTTGAGTCTAAATATCATTGCGTCGTTGGGTGTGAAAACCCTGGTTATTGTCAACAAAGAATTCTTGTTGAACCAATGGGTCAGTCGTATGGAACAATTCTTGCCCACGGCGCGCATTGGCCGCATCCAAGGTCCTCTCATCGACATCGAGGGCAAAGACATTGTCTTGGGCATGTTGCAATCCATTTCGATGAAAGACTACGATGTGTCGGTGTTTTCGTCGTTTGGGCTCACCATCATCGACGAAGTCCACCACATCTCGAGCGAGGTATTCAGCCGTGCCTTATTCAAAATCGTCACCAAATACATGTTGGGTCTGTCGGCCACGATGGAACGCAAGGATGGCACCACGGAGGTTTTCAAACAATTTCTGGGACCAGTGGTGTTCAAGGGGGATCGCGACGAACAACATCCCGTGGAGGTGCGTGCCATCGATTTTGTGGTGTCTCGGGATCCCGTGTTCCAAGAAACCGAATATGATTATCGGGGCCATCCCAAGTATAGCACGATGATTTCGAAGGTGAGTGCCTACACGGATCGTAGTTTGTTTATTTTGCGCATCTTGGCGGATTTGGTGGAAGAACAACCCGGGGCGCAGATCATGGTCTTGGCGCACAACCGGGCTTTGTTGACGTATTTGGGGGATGCTTTACAACGCAATTTGACGATGGATGGTGGTCCCACCTACGGATATTATGTGGGGGGCATGAAAGAAGCCGCCCTCAATGAAACCGAGGAAAAACAGATTGTGTTGGCGACGTTTGCCATGGCGGCGGAGGCGCTCGACATCAAAACGCTGTCGACCTTGGTGATGGTAACGCCCAAAACGGACATAGTCCAGAGTGTGGGACGTATCTTGCGTATGAAACACAAACAACCCATTGTGGTGGATTTGGTGGACATGCATGATGTCTTTCAAAAACAATGGATTCAACGACGCCGATATTACAAGAAATGTGGATATGCCATCAAACAAGTGGCATCGCCCGATTACCGGGGATTTTTGGATATGGGACATTGGCGCATTGTGAATAAAGGATCGAATCACCACCATTTACAAGAAGACCACGAACAAGTTGTGAATGATTGTATTCATGCGGATGAAGATGAAGATGAAGATGATGGCGAAGATGCGGCAGAATGTGTAAAAAAACGACCATGTTTGATTTCGGTCAATCCCGCCGATTGGGATAATTTTTCAACATAATTTGTGTGTGTGTATGTGTTTTTTTTTTTTACTTTTATAAATAATTTTTTTTTTAATTAAAATTTGTGTTAACAAAAAAAACCAAACAAAACAAAACTTATTTGGAAGAGGAAGAGGAAGAAGAAGAAGGACAACTCCGATGACGAGGCAGACATTTGCATTTTTTATCGGCAGATTGTAATCCAAACATGGGTTCTTGTAAACCAGCATTGTAAGTATACCAATTTTCCATAATACCCGGATTCACCAACATATAAGCACGCGCCCATTTCTTTTCTTCTTCGCTGCATTTCGGATGGTTGCGATCATTTTCCAGAGGAAACGCCGCCGCTGCCATGAAAGCCGCGGAATCCTCGCCATGCATTTTCACAAAGGTTTGGGACCATTCTTCCACCATGTTCTGAATCATACTCGTTTGGTTGGGTTTTTTGAAATGATGCATTTCAATGTGATACCAACACGCCGCATTCAATACATTTATCCACGTCAAGGGAATGGATAACCTTTCACGGTCCGAAGGACCGGAATGGTGCAATATATGCGCTTTGTCTTGCTGCCCAGGGGCAGGAGCAGACGAACCGGTATCGGACAAAGAGGTCACGTTTGGAAAGGGGCAAAGCGCCGAGGGAATTGGCTCCGGACTTGTCAGATGAGGATTTAGAATGTGGGGTTCCAATACTTTGAAACATTGCTCTGTAAAAGACGGCAAATTGGTACGCAACATTTGGGCATGTGGGAAAAATAAATTTCGACATAATTTTCGCCATTCATCATAACCATTTCTGATAAATTTGGGAAAATGCAATAATAGTGAAGAAGAAGAAGAAGAAGAAGACGCAACCTCATGTTTCTTTGTTTTCGTTTTCTTTTTGGTTGATTTTTGGGGTAACAAAGTATGGTTGTCGATTGTGGTGGTGGTGGTGGCAATGATTTTATTGTATTCATTAAAAATGGTTTCCGGCGACGAAATGGACAATTCCGGTTTTTTCATTAAATATTGTAATCGTTTATGAAATTCCAAGTGCATTTGATCAAACGAGGAGACGGAGGACGTTCCAAAGGCCGCAGCATTTGCATTCGCATTCACATTCACATTCACATTCACATTCGCATTCGCATTAAAATGAATAGGAGAAAGAAACGAAAACGAAAACGGTGGCGTTGTTTCGGGCAAAAAATCGATGCAAGTTTTCATTAAGGATGATGCATTGGATATGATTGGATTAAGACGTAATTTTACATTATCTCCGATTGTTATCCCAAAAACAATTTTCTTGGGTAAATCTTGTTTTGCCGTAAAACATCCAATTTTACCGAAGGATGCCTCTAGCGCTACCCTTCGGGAGAAAGCGGGCGCACAAGAGTCTTTACCGAAGGATGCCTCTCCTCTTCGAGTCGAGTCTTTATCATTGACGACAATAAACACTTTCTTGTGATTTGGAAAAATGAGAAGATTGATTTCATCGCCACATTTCAAATTGGGAAAATAATCATTATCTTCTGTCCCGGGTTGGCACCCGTTACACATTATTGTGGAACGCGTATTGGTGCTTCTATCCATGAAACCAAAGGAATCCCTAAATCTCCCAAAGGTTCCCATTAAATCTGTTGCAAAGTTCGTCGTGCTCATAAATCCAATAGATATATAACTGGAGGGTGGTCTTGCTTCCACGGTTAATGAACACACAACAACGTCGTTTGAAACCAAACAAATGGGAGGAGTAAACGCAAAACAAACGGTACCAGGACTGCTTCCACGACGTTCGACACAAGTATTTTCGTTGGTAAATCGCAAATTTTGAGTGTAATTCTTTTTGGTTGCATCCCACATTCTCGCATGGACCATGGGTGATGATGGAAGAGAATGCGGAGAATATGGCATGTTTTGTTGATTTTTCTTTTTCAACGTCATGGAAAGAGTTTGGTTTCCATACAAAAAACAAAAATTTCGAATGGTATTCAAACTTTTTTGTTTCAAAAAAGCATGGTACCGAGAAGAATTCACCTTTTTGGAAAACCACATCGACACCGATTGGGTCATATGATCATGGAACACGTGTTGATGACGACTGGACGCAAACTCCGGGTCCAATTTCAGATGATGATGATACGCATGGATTTGGTCTTTTTGTGTTGGAAACATGGTCGTAAACAAAGAAGCGATGGCCAAGTTATGATCGTTTATAATTTTTTGGCGTTCTGATTCGGAGGCCGCTTTCCAAATCAAATCCGCCGCATATTCGCGTCCATAGGTAGAATATTCTTCCGGTCCCATGAGATGGTGGATTTGCATATAAGCACAACGCAAGGCACACATCGGATACAATTTCTTCCAGTACTCCTTGAACGCCGCATCGGTTGTCGACACAAATCGCGATTTCCATCGGTCTGCCAAATCACATCGTCGATAAAATTCGGGATCGTTTTGGCGAGCTTTCCGTTCGTCACTGGATTGTTTGAACTGTTTCTTTTGGCACAGCAAATTCACACAGGCTTCCGTGGCATTCTCCGGATACAAGGATAAAAATTCGGCGATGACACGTTGTGTTTTCATTTCTTGTTCCCAATCGAATTGCTTTTTGCAAAGGCATGTCACTGTGTTGCATCCATCACTTTTCGCTAATCTTAACCCGCAATGGGGGCAACTCAAAATATCGCCGCTCAACGTCCCGATTATTTCTTCGCATGTTTTGTTTTCGTGGTGACCTGCCGTCTTACAACGAAAACAAAATTTCCACCCGCAACACGCCGTTTGAGTGAAACTGCAAATACGAACCGCGTGATATTGAAAGGCCACCCGTCGTTCGTAATTGTCGGTTATCAAATCAACACAATATTGAATCATTTGAAAAAAAATTGCATGGGATAATCCTTTGTTCCATGCCAAAGAAATATTTCCAAAATACAACGAAAAAAATGATTCAATGGACATGAGACCATGGTCCACGGCTTGCAAATCATTCATCATTTTATCGAATTTTGGTTCTTGCACTTTTTGATTTTGGATTTCCACCATTGTGGTAGCAGGAGCATAAGTAGTAGTCATCGATTCTTCTAGGTAAGGAACCATTTTATCCAAATAAAACGCACGACATTTGTTGATCTTTGATTCAAGTGTATCTTCTTTTATTTCGACCCCAATGGATTTCAAACGATGGCAATTTCCACAAGTCACCATTAATTTTAAATTTATTTTTTCTTTGTACGCGTCATACAAATTTGCATCCAATTTGTCCAAGGACTTCCAATGGGGTTTTTTCCCACTTGTATGAGACAGAGGACACAAAATCAAAGGAGATATACCGACTCCTTCGGGGAGTTGGCTTTGAAAATATTGTTTGGCGCATTCTTTGTGTAATGTTGTATGGGGAACATGTTCATGGTCCAAAGGACACAAATGTAAAATGTGAACATCATCTTTTTCTTCGACAACTTCATCCAAACAAATCGAGCAAATCTTTGGTTGATGTAATGGTGGTGGTGGTGGTTGTGGTGGTTGTGTTTCGGGAATCGACGACGATCGCGATTCATTTTTTTTAAAAACTCGTTTATTATTCTTTTTCATTTGTGAAAAAAATAAAGAAGAAAATTTAACCTCTATTCACCTGGACTGATACACTGGTGTATCAGTTCAGGTTTGTATAGTTTATCTTTAAAGCAATTTTTCGTTAGAAAAATTGGTGGTGAACCTGCGAGTAAAACGAGCAGGTGAATAAAGATTAATTATGATTTTGTTTCAAAAATTTAAAAACAAAAAATATAAAAAACAAACAAAAAAAAATGAAAAACACATGAAAAAAAAAGTGAGAGAACCGCAAGGAGAGATGCAAGAAAGGTTGCCTCTCCCTTATGGGTCGAGGCTGCCTCTCCGCTTCGGCAAGCGAAGCGGAACGAGTCTTTACCAAAGGCTGCCTCTCCACTTCGCTTGCCGAAGCGGAACGAGTCTTTACACAACAAACAACAAACAATTATTTTGAATACATACATCTCTATAAGGAAAAAATATGCCTTTGCCGATCATGGGTAATAAATCTTGCATCAAATTCGATATGGTATACGATGGCAGTTTATAGACGGCTTGACCATTCATCACATAATTGTAATTATCTCCGAAATTACCCAAATCCACATATTCAGTGAAATCCTCAGGATCCCATCCCAAGAAATTTACTGCACTGGCTTGTTCTATGTGTCCATTTTGTTGATTTCGGCGAACCACCCGCATGGACGGACGAGCTTGCATCAATGGACGAATGAAAAATATCAATTCTTCGACGGGAATCCGATTGTTTATTATACTCATTTTGTTTTTTGTTTTTGTTTTTTGTTTTTGTTTTTTGCGAAAAAAAAGTACTTAAAGAATCGAAAAACGAAAAATACACAAAAACAAATAAAATAAAATAAAATAATGAAGGACATGTCCGACCTTAGTATGTCTTGTGTCCACCAGCTGACGCTTTTTGATGTGTTTTTTTGTGGTGATGGTGGTTATTTTTCCCGGGTTCTCTCCAATTTTGTTGCCACTGGCTGCCATCCCTCTTCGAGTCGAGTACTTGTTGGAGAGAAGAAGAATGTTGTGGTGCCGGTGGTGGTCGTTTTTTAGGATTCGGATTACATTGTTTTTGTTGCTGTTGCGGATGCTGTTGCGAATGTTTCTGAAGGCCCGAATTTGGAAATTGATTGTCATTTCGCAAGGCGTCCGGTGTGGTAAAACGAGAAATATGCACCGCATTCCGTTGTTCCGAAATGGCCACAGGAATCCAACGT
>JACCDX010582327.1_pt1 | contig 10782 bp, 5 predicted proteins | sample 7449681 | NCBI WGS metagenome assembly JACCDX01 (sample SAMN15323450, study PRJNA562643) | freshwater metagenome | isolation source: river surface water | place: USA:Blue River Watershed | collected 2017-08-18
CGTATCGAAGAAGTCCAGCAAGCGGGATAGCGTCGCCGAAGCGGAACCAGCGTCCTGCTGCTGGCTGATCATTGGCAGTGCAGCACGCAGCAAGGTCTGTAACTGCCCCTTGCGCTGCTCGGACAGCGATTGAATCCGTGTGCTGCGCCAGCTCGAGAGCAAGCGCTGAGCAGACGTTGCAGCGGCATCGAAGCCCAGACGACTCAGATAAGCGGATACGATCTCTTCGTTGGCATTGTCGAAGGACAGATGTTGAGATTCATCGTCGGCGTTCAGGTCCGGCGAGGGTTTGTCATCGAACATCTCATCGAAGCGCGCCGCGACCCAGTCCGAATGTCTGCGCAGCGCATTCAGCAATGACGATGTATCTTCAAAACCCATTGCTCTGGCGAGTAATCGCCGATCATCTTCCGATGCCGGCAGAACGTGTGTTTGCGCATCGTCGAGGTATTGCACCCGGTGTTCGAGGTTGCGCAGAAAACCATACGCTTCCAGAAGCTGGTCGGTTACCTGTGGCGGAAGCAGTTTCTTGTCAGCGAGTATGCGCAAGGTGGCGCGGGTTGAACGATCGCGCAGCGCCGGATCGCGTCCGCCACGAATCAGCTGAAACACCTGCGTCAGAAATTCGATCTCGCGTATGCCGCCGCGGCCGAGTTTGACGTTGATATTACGATCCGGATGCCGGGTTTCCTGCCGTACGACTTCGGCGCGTATCTGCGCATGCATGTCGCGCAGCGCACGAATCGAACCGAAGTCCAGATAGCGCCGGTAGACAAACGGCCGCACAATGGCCTCCAGTGCAGCAATATCCTCAGCGCGCCCGGTCAGCGCGCGCGCCTTGACCCATGCGTAGCGCTCCCACTCACGGCCCTGAACCATCAGATATTCCTCGAGCATGCCAAAGCTGGCCGCAAGTGGACCTGAGCCGCCGTTCGGGCGCAGCGCCATATCGACGCGAAAGCTGAAGCCATCTTCCGTGATCTCGGCAATGTCGGCGATCAGTTTTTTACCAAGACGTACGAAAAACTCATGATTGGACAGTTGCCGCTGGCCTTCGGCAGAGACCTGGGTTTCGCCATCCTCCGGATACAGGAAAATCAGATCAATGTCCGAGGAGACATTCAGTTCCCGCCCGCCCAGTTTACCCATGCCCACCACGATCATTTCCTGGGGGTTGCCCGAGTCCTCACCGATAGGAATACCGTGCAGCTCGCACTGGCCCCTGTAGAGTTCGGCCAGATGGCGATTGATCACAAACTCCGCAAAAGCGGAAATCGCGGTCAGAACCTCATCCAGATCAGCCCGCCCGCTCATATCTCGCTCGGCAATGGCCGACACCAGAGCATTTCGCAGGCGACGCATGGCCGCAGGCAGGGAGGGAGCCACCGCCAGCTGCGATTCAAGTAACTGGCCAAAGTCCGCCGTGGCAAGCGATAATCCTGCCAGCCGCTCCAGCTCGGCATGACGCGCGGGATTCGCATCCAGCCAGCGTCTGACGAACCGGGAAAGTGCCGGACTGGTGAGAGGCGGGATTGTGCTCATCGGTTTGGCAAAGCGTTTGTGGAGTGTGGGTGCGATGAAGGTGCGACCGTGCGGATCTTCCAGCTATGATAGCAACCCGGGGGCGATAGGGTGGTAATCAATGAACCACCGGCGTGCTTTTCGTTGCCAGCCACTCTACGGCCACGGCCCTGAAATTTCCGGGCGCGGCACCGATTACAACAACGCCATTTGATGTCGAGCCAACCAGACAAAACAAATCGTATCAGGCAAAACCTGCAGCTCGGATGGCGCAAGGTTCGTGCCGGCTATGACACGGCTAACCGCATTACCCATCACGCGCTCAGCTGGGTCATGCTGCTGCTGCTCATTGTTTATTTCGCTTTTTGCGCGGCCTTCCTGTCGCTGCGTTATGTGGTCTTGCCGCATATCGACGCCTATAAATCCGAGGTCGAGCAACTGGCAAGCCATTTCGTCAACCGGCAGGTACGCATCGCTGGCATTGAGGCCAGCTGGCATGGCCTCAATCCGCGCCTCAGGCTTGAGAGTGTCGTCATTCACAATGACGAGGGTGAGAGTGCGCTCGTACTGCCGGAGGTCAACGCCACTCTGTCATGGTGGTCAGTGCTGGGGGGGCTGCGTTTGCGGGCACTGGAATTGTCACATCCCGATCTGGAAATCGAGCGTGACAACGAAGGGCGTATTTTTGTGGGTGGCTTACGCATTGACCCGTCCAAACCAGACGATGGTCGCGGACTCGACTGGCTGCTGGCGCAACATGAAATCGTCATCCGACATGGCGAGCTGCGCTGGCGCGATCAGCTGCGCGCTGCGCCAGATCTGGTACTGACCGACATCAGTTTTGTATTGCAAAACCGCTGGCGTACCCATCGTGCAGCGCTCAAGGCGACACCACCCGAGTCACTTGCCGCGCCGATTGATCTGCGGGTCGAATTCACGCATCCTCCTTTTTCGCATACCCGCGCTGATTTCAGTCAATGGGTCGGCGAGTTTTATATCAACTGGCAAAAAACGCATCTCGACGCATGGCAGCCTTACGTTGACATGCCTTACCAACTGACCGGTGGCGACGGATCAGTGCGCGCGTGGATCAGTTTCAATCGTGGCAGCGTTGTCAACGTGATGGCCGATCTGGCCCTGTCCAACCTGTCGGTCCGGCTCAATGAAGCACTGGAGCCCCTCAAGCTCATTGACATCAGCGGACGTGTCGCTGCTGGCGAAGTAGTGTCCGGGCTGAAGCAAAAAATCTTTTCCTACGGCGCCAGCGGCCACCAGCTGACGCTGACCAATTTTTCGCTACGTACCGAGCAGGGTGCGGTGCTGCCGAAAACCACGGTCAGTCATGTGTATACCGCGGCCAGTGGCAATAAGCCCGAACGTCATGATCTGAAAATCACCGCAATGGATCTCGGTGCGCTGGCGCGATTTGCGGGTCATCTGCCTTTGTCAGATGAGATCAGGAGCGCGTTATCCGATTTTGCGCCCCGCGGTCAATTGCGCGACTTCTCTGCCGTCTGGGATGGCAATGTACCGGGTGCCGGAACCTACCGCATGAGCGGCAAGTTCGATGATCTCGCCATACGCCAGGTAGCCGGTCGCGAATCACTGCCAGGTTTTGATGGCATGTCCGGCGAGATTGATGCCAGTCAGGACGGTGGCCGGGTAAAACTGCGGGGGCAGCAGGTGAAACTTCACGCTGGTGACTGGCTCACGATTCCTCAGATGAAGCTTGATGATCTCTCACTGGAAGGCAGTTGGTCATTGCGTGAAAAAAATCGCCTGACCACCCGCATCGACGTACTGAATTTTTCGCAGGCAGGTCTGTCTGGCACGCTCGCCGGCACCCACACCGTGCCCTTGCCGCTGTCGGCCAGCCGTCTGGGTGAACTGGATATGAAACTGCAGTTGCCGGTGGTCGATTTGAACAGTGTGTCGCGTTATTTGCCCGCTGCTGTGTCAGGTGACACCCGTGACTGGCTGAGCTCAGCGCTGCTGGACGGCCGTGCACGCGACGTGGCGCTGGTGATCCGCGGCGATCTCGACAAATTCCCGTTTCACCAAAAAATCAGCGCGGATAAACCGCCAGGTGTGTTCAAGCTGACTGCGAAAATTGAAAACGCCATTCTCAATCCTGCGCCGACAGAACTGGCACAGGATCGGCGCACGCCCTTGTGGCCAAAGCTTGATGACATACAAGGAAACCTGACGCTGGATCGTGCACGATTGCAGATTCACGCCTACAGCGCCAAAACGGCCGGTGTATCACTGACCGAGGTTGACGCGGTGATTCCGGATTACATGAGCAGCAAGCCTGTGCTGGAGGTCAGCGGCGTTGCGCTGGGCTCGTTGCAGGGCATGCTGACTTACGTGAACACGACGCCGGTACTGGGGTGGATTGATGGTTTCACGGATGAAGCCCGAGCCAGCGGCAGTGCAAGGCTAGGTCTGAAGCTGCAACTGCCATTGACTTCCACAGGCGTCGCGACAGTGCAGGGTAACGTCCGTTTCTCGGGTAATGAAGTGCAGTTGTGGCGCGCGTGGCCCGCGGTACAACAGCTGGCGGGTGAATTGAATTTTTCCGAGCAGGGCTTTCAGTTACCGGCGATGCAAGGCGTTTTTCTGGGTGGCCCGCTGGCTTTAAGCGGTGGTACACAACGCGATGGCACAACGCAAATCAGACTCGAAGGCGCTGTCAGCACCGAGGCGGCATCGCGTGCAGTGACAACGCCTGCAGCGAAGCGCGTCATGAAAAAAATCAGCGGCAGTACACGATACACCGCCAACTTCAGACTCAGGAATCAGCGTCCTGAGCTGACCATTGAATCCACGCTGGCAGGCGTCGCACTTGATTTTCCCGCACCCCTGCAAAAGTCTGCCAATGAAATCTTCCCTTTGCGCGTGATGATGCAGCCGCTGCCGTCTGCCGATAGTACCGGCACCCAAACCGAAGAGATTCGGGTTAGCCTGGGTCGCAATCTGAATGCACGCTACCTGCGTCAGCGTCCCAATACGCGTGCTGCCTGGCGAATGGTGCGCGGTGGGATTGGTGTGAACACGGTGACACCGCAGCCCGACAACGGCCTGGCTCTCCATCTGAGTCTGCCCTCGCTGAATGCCGATGCCTGGCGCTCGGCGATCACTGATCTGACCACCGAGACCGGCATCAGTAACGACAATACGGCAGCCAACGCGCCCGGTGCGGGGCAGGGCACGCCACCGGCCTCGGACTACGCAGCCTTTGTCACGCCGGATGCGATCAGTCTGCGAGCGACCCAGCTGACTGTTTTTGATCGAATGCTGGACAACATGGTGTTGGGTGCCAGCCGCCAGCGCAGCGGATGGAAGTTCAATATTCAATCGGATGAGGTCGTTGGTCAGGCAAGCTGGGAAGATCCTTCCTCCGAGCGTGGCGCCGGAAAAATTACGGCACGTTTGTCTTCACTGAAAATAGAACGCTCTTCGGATACCGAAGTCACCGAGCTCTTGAGTGGCAAAAAATCAACGGCAGAATTGCCCGGTCTGGACATCGTTGCCGACAGTTTCGAGTTACGCGGCATGAAACTCGGACGACTCGAGCTGGCCGCCACCAATGCAGCGATCATGACCCCGGGCAGAGAGTGGCGGATCAGCAAACTGATGCTCGTTAATCCGGATGCGACACTGCGCGCCACGGGTCGCTGGCTGTTGAATGCCAGCGATGGCCAGTCCAGCCTGAACTACGACATGGAGATTAACGATGCCGGTCGTCTGCTGGACCGGGTCGGTTTCGAAAAAGCACTCCGGGGTGGCAAAGGCCGCATGGAGGGCGATTTGAACTGGAAAGGCTCGCCCACTGCTTTTGACTTTCCCACCTTGTCCGGGAATGTGAATTTACGGATCAACTCAGGTCAGTTTCTTAAGGCCGACCCGGGCGTGGCCAAGCTGCTGAGCGTGATGAGTCTGCAGTCCCTGCCAAGACGGCTGACGCTGGATTTTCGTGATCTGTTTTCCGAAGGTTTTGCGTTCGACAGTATCGCAAGCACTGCTGCGATCACGCGCGGCGTGCTCAAGACCGATACCTTCAAGATGCGCGGGGTGAATGCGGTGGTCCTGATGGATGGCACGGTCGACCTGAATGAAGAGACGCAGAACCTGAATGTGGTTGTGATACCCGAAATCAATGCGGGCGGAGCGTCAGTCATTTACGGACTTGCCGTCAATCCCGTCGTGGGTCTCGGATCATTTCTTGCCCAGCTGTTTCTGCGCAACCCCTTGTCACAGGCACTGACGCAAGAGTACGTCGTGACCGGGCCATGGAAAGATCCGGTGGTGAAAAAAGCGACCAGCAAACGCAAAGTCGATGTGCCTTCGGCAGACGCTGAAAAAGCGACCGCGCAATAGTAACCAAGTCAGAGGAACCCATGTCAGAAAAAATCATGGTGGCTGCGGTTCAGATGGTCTCCACGCCGGAGCCGGCGGAGAACATGCGCACTGTCGCCCGCCTTGTGCGCGAGGCGGCAGACGCTGGTGCCTCGCTGGTCTTGTTGCCGGAGTACTGGCCGCTGCTCGGCCGCACCGATCAGGACAAGCTGCATCACGCCGAAGCGCCCGGTCAGGGGCCTCTGCAGGATTTCATGGCGAGCACCGCCCGCGACGCCGGTGTCTGGCTGCTCGGAGGCACCATACCGCTGGTGTCTGGCGTGCCGGGCAAGGTTCTCAATACCTTGCTCGCCTACGATACCGCGGGCCAGCAGCGCGCACGCTACGACAAGATTCATCTGTTTGGTTTTAATCGGGGTGATGAATCCTTCGACGAATCACGCACCATCGTGCCCGGCAGTGAAGTCGGCGTGCTCGAGACGCCGTTCGCTCGCGTGGGTCTGTCAATTTGTTACGACTTGCGATTTCCTGAAATGTATCGCGCGATGGGGACCTGTGATCTGATCGTCATGCCCGCCGCATTCACCTACACCACCGGTCGCGCACACTGGGAAGTGCTGTTGCGCGCGCGTGCGATTGAAAACCAGTGCCATGTCCTCGCGGCCGCACAGGGTGGTTCGCATCCGAACGGCCGCCGCACCTGGGGGCACAGCATGCTGATTGATCCCTGGGGTGAGGTGACGGCCTCGCTGCCAGAAGGTGAGGGACTCGTCATCGGGGAGCTGGACCGGGTCCGGCAGTCCGGCGTGCGGGAAAGTCTGCCGGCGCTCGCCCATCGCACCCTCTGGCCGGGGCCAGCATGAACGGGCCCTATCCAGTATGATTTCAGCTTGTAGTGCCTGCAAAAACAGGCGCTGATTTTTAGTCATTGCTTTTTCACTGTTTCCTTACCTCAGGCAAGCCATCGCTATGAAACTTATCGAACCCAACCTCCAGACTCAGACCGCTGCCCGTCAGGTCCTGCTGACGCCGAATGGCCTGGACGAAGGTCATCTGCTCAAAGTACTGGGTTCGATCTTCACGCATCGTGTCGACTACGCAGATCTTTACTTTCAGTTCACCAAGAGCGAGAGCTGGAGTCTGGAAGAGGGCATTGTCAAGACCGGCAGCTTCTCGATTGATCAGGGCGTCGGTGTCCGCGCCGTGTCCGGCGACAAGACTGCGTTTTCCTACTCGGACGAAATTTCCGAGCGGGCGCTGCTCGAGGCCGCCGCCGCCACACGCACGATCGCGCGTCAGGGTGCGGGCAAGGTGAAAGTGGCCTCGGCAATACAGCCGGGTACCGCCCGTTCGCTGTATCTGCCAAAAGATCCGTTCGTATCGCTCGACGCCACCGCGAAAGTGAATCTGCTGGAGCGAATCGAAAAAATCGCGCGGGCCAAAGATCCGCGCATTGTCCAGGTCATGGCCGGTCTCGCCGGCGAGCATGATGTGGTGCTGGTGGTGCGCAGCGACGGCGTGATTGCCGCTGACATCCGTCCGCTGGTTCGTTTGTCCCTGACCGTCATCGCCGAGCAGAACGGCCGCCGCGAAGTCGGTACCGCCGGTGGCGGTGGTCGCTATGACTTTGCTTATTTCAGTGATGAACTGCTCGAGAAATATGCGTCGGAAGCCGTGAATGCAGCATTGGTCAATCTCGAATCCCGTCCGGCGCCCGCAGGTCCGATGACCGTGGTGCTCGGACCGGGTTGGCCCGGCGTGCTGCTGCATGAAGCGATCGGTCACGGTCTGGAGGGCGACCTCAACCGCAAGGGCTCGAGCGCCTTCTCCGGACGCATCGGGCAGCGTGTCGCCGCCAAGGGCGTAACGGTCGTTGATGACGGCACCATCGCCGATCGTCGTGGCTCCCTGAATGTGGACGACGAGGGCAACCCGACCCAGTGCACCACCCTGATTGAGGATGGCATCCTCAAAGGCTACATTCAGGACACGCTCAATGCGCGCCTGATGAAAATGCCAGCCACTGGCAACGGCCGCCGTGAATCGTATGCGCACCTGCCCATGCCGCGCATGACCAATACCTACATGCTCGGTGGTGACCGCGATCCTGAAGAAATCCTGGCCTCGGTCAAAAATGGCCTCTATGCGGTCAATTTCGGTGTCGGGCAGGTCGATATCACCAACGGTAAATTCGTGTTCTCGGCCAGTGAAGCGTGGATGATTGAAAACGGCAAGCTCGCCTACCCGGTCCGGGGTGCGACGTTGATCGGTAATGGTCCGGATGTGCTGAACCGGGTGTCCATGATCGGCAACGACATGCGTCTGGATTCCGGCGTCGGCGTCTGCGGTAAAGATGGCCAGAGCGTACCGGTGGGTGTGGGCCAGCCGACCCTGCGGATTGAGGACCTCACCGTTGGCGGCACCGCCTGATTGTCGCTTTGGCAAGCTGGCTTGCCAAAGCGGAGGATTTATAGCACCATCCGGTTTCTGACTGACGCTAACCGACGCAAAGCCATGTCCCTGCTTCGCTTTCACTTTTTCTTTTACTACAGCTACCCCAGCCTCACGGCGGTGGAGAAGCGGTAAGTTCACGTAAAAGCAAAGCGAACACAAACCGAATCTTAGAAACCGCCAGGAATGGCGGTTTTTTTATTTTGCGCGAAACATTCCTGGAGAAACCCATGCCACGCACTGATGACCTGAGGATTAGAGAGTTGAAGGAACTGACCCCACCATCGCACCTGATACGCGAATTTCCGTGTTCGGAAAAAATCGCGACTGTCACCGCGAATTCACGGCAGGCCTTGCATCGCATTCTGCATGGTCAGGATGACCGTATGATGGTCGTGATCGGCCCGTGCTCGATTCATGACACCAAAGCGGCGATGGAATACGCGCGCCGCCTGATCGAGCAGCGCGAGCGTCTGAAAGACGATCTGGAAATCGTCATGCGCGTCTATTTCGAGAAGCCACGCACCACGGTAGGCTGGAAGGGTCTGATTAATGACCCGTTTCTGGACAACAGTTTCCGCATCAATGACGGCTTGCGTCTGGCGCGCGAGCTTTTGATGAACATCAACGAGCTGGGTCTGCCCGCTGGTACCGAGTTTCTGGATGTGATCAGCCCGCAGTACATTGCAGATCTCATCAGCTGGGGCGCGATCGGTGCCCGCACCACCGAATCACAGGTTCACCGCGAGCTGGCATCGGGCTTGTCCTGCCCGGTGGGCTTCAAAAACGGCACCGATGGCAATATCAAGATCGCCGCCGATGCGATAAAAGCCGCTTCACAACCGCACCACTTCTTGTCCGTGACCAAAGGCGGCCACTCGGCCATCGTGTCGACCAACGGTAACGAGGATTGCCACATCATTCTGCGTGGCGGCAAGGCGCCGAACTATGACGCTGCCAGTGTCGAGGAGGCTGCCAAAGCACTGGCGTCCAACGGCCTGTCCCAGAAACTGATGATCGATTCCTCGCACGCGAACAGCTCGAAGAAGCCGGAGAATCAGGTGCCCGTGTGTGCCGATATCGCCGCTCAGGTGGCCGCAGGCGACGATCGCATCATTGGCGTGATGATCGAGTCCCATCTGGTCGGCGGGCGTCAGGATCTGGTGACAGGCAAAGAGCTGACCTATGGTCAGTCCATCACCGATGGTTGCATCGACTGGGAGAGCAGCCTCACCGTGCTAGAGGGGCTGGCCGCAGCGGTTCGGCATCGTCGTCTCGCTAAGACGGATTGAACCTCGTTGAACCAACTTGACGGGAGCACTGCCAGAGTAGTGATGGATCCCGGCCTACGCCGGGAGCGAGTGGGGAATTCCGATCGCATGCGATCCGCCCACGCAGCAGTCATCACATGCAGGTGATGACGGTTGTTATTGTGGCGACCGTAAAATTCCTACCGTCATCCCGGCGTAGGCCGGGATCCAGCGTCGTTAGTCTTGCTTCAATCCCGGAAGTTATTGAATTCCAGCGGCAAATCCGTCACATCTTTTTTCAGCATCGCCATCGTCGTCTGCAAGTCATCGCGCTTGGCACCGGTCACGCGCAATGAGTCACCCTGAATGCTGGCCTGCACCTTGATCTTGCTGTCCTTGATCAGGCGCTGAATTTTCTTCGCATCCTCGGTCTCGATGCCCTTTTTCACACGAATGACTTGCTTGACTTTATCACCGCCGATTTTCTCGATCTTGCCGATATCAAGAAAACGCACATCCACATTGCGCTTGGCCATTTTCCCCGTCAGTACATCCCGCACCTGGCTGAGCTGAAAGTCGCTGTCCGCATAAGCGGTCAATTCCAGCTCTTTCTGCTCGACCCGCGCATCACTGCCCTTGAAATCAAAGCGGGTGCCGATCTCCTTATTGGCCTGCTCGACGGCATTCTTGACCTCGACCTGATTTGCTTCCGATACAACGTCAAACGATGGCATGCTGGCTTCCTCCAGAAACGGTAATTGCGCAGATTCTAGCGGAAAAAATTCGGCCCGCCGGTGGCCGGTATAATCCGGCGCTGATGAAGACCGTACCCACCCTCCGCCACGATGTCTCTTTGCGCGAGCTCAATACCTTTGGTATCGATGCGCGCGCCCATGCTTTCGTCAGTGTAAAAAATATCGACGATCTCGAAGCTATTGCTGCCGACCCTCAGTTATCGGTACTGCCTCGCCTGATTCTAGGCGGGGGCAGTAATGTCCTGCTGACAAAGGACTTCAACGGCCTGGTTCTGCACATGGTGAATAAGGGCTGCGAGATCATAGGCGACGATGCCGGGCACACGATCGTACGCGCGCAGGCGGGTGAGAACTGGCACGCTCTCGTGCAATGGACGCTGTCCCAAGGTTTGCCGGGGCTGGAGAATCTTTCACTCATACCGGGCACTGTTGGTGCTGCGCCAATA
>JACCDX011479427.1_pt1 | contig 10781 bp, 9 predicted proteins | sample 7449681 | NCBI WGS metagenome assembly JACCDX01 (sample SAMN15323450, study PRJNA562643) | freshwater metagenome | isolation source: river surface water | place: USA:Blue River Watershed | collected 2017-08-18
AATCGGTGCAACTACACGTGCAGGTCTTTTGACATCGCCCTTGCGTGCTCGTTTTGGGATTAATGCACGGTTGGAATATTATGATGCCAAATTACTGACAGGCATCGTGAAGCGATCAGCGCAAATTTTAAAAATGCCTATCGAAGAATCGGGGGCATTTGAGATTGCTCGTCGGAGCCGAGGAACACCGCGTATTGCCAATAATCTGTTGCGTAGAACGAGAGACTTTGCCCAAGTAAAAGGCAATGGGGAGATCGATGTGCGTATCGCGCAAATTGCTCTTGATGCACTTGATGTTGATCAAAATGGGTTGGATGAAATGGATAATCGGATTTTGATGACCATCATCGAAAAATTCAAGGGCGGCCCTGTAGGACTGACGACCATTGCAACGGCCTGTGGGGAAGAAGCTGAAACGATCGAGGAGGTTTACGAACCTTTCTTGATTCAGGAAGGATTTTTGAAACGAACTTCGCGCGGTCGAGAGGCAACGGAGAAGGCCTATCGCCACGTGGGCATCGAACCCAAAGCTCAAACCGGTACCTTATTTTAATGCGTTATTTTATCTGTTTTTTATTGTTGGCCTCAACCTGTTATGGCCAAAAGGTGCAATCGTTTGACGTCATCGTATATGGTGCAAATCCGGCTGGCGTGATGGCTGCGTATGCAGCGAAAGCAGCAGGTAAAAAGGCTTTGCTGATTGACGCAGCGGGCCAAGTTCCGTATGCCCAACAAGGATTGGGGATGAAATTCGAACAGAACCCCGCACAGGTTCAAGGTTTAGCGCGCGATTTCTTCCGACAAGTGGGGAAAAAAACGGGGAAATTCGAATCTTTTGAATTTGAACCATTAGTAGGCAATGAGGTTTTGCAAGCCTATTTGGAGTCTGCAAAGGTAATTGTTTGGCCTGCACATCAGGTGATTGCTAGTCAAGTTGAAGGCAATGAGGTAAAACAATTGACGCTGCAAGGGGAGGAAGGCGTGAAATTAGTCAAGGCAAAATCGTACATCGATTGTTCCTATTCCGGTGACATGCTTTTGAAAACCGGCTACCAGGCGACGAAAGAATTAGAGGAAGATGGCATGGGAGGGACAAGCATTCGCTTAATTTATAGTGAACCTATTTGGATTAACATGCAGGCCCCCGTGCTAATTTCGGGGAAAGGTGCTGATGTTCCCAACATGCAGCTGGGACAAACGGCAGCTATCAAGGCTTTGGAATCTATGTCACGTGATGTGCCTGTGGCTAAAGTTTCCCAAGAAGAGGTCGATCGCTATTATAAATACAATCCTTGGATGGATGGTTCTCGACCTGATTTAATTGTCGATGATGCGGAGGCCACAAATATGGAGATTATTGGTCATTGGAATAAAATAAAAAATCAAGCGGGGACGTATGGGAATACCTATTTACAGACGAATCCCTTAGATGATTTAGGTTCACGTATTCGATTTACATCCAAGACGCCGATGAAGGGAGATTACCAACTCTTATATCATATTCCGAATTTACGCGGAGGTACTTCAGCGATAAATTTAGAGGTTTATGTTTCCAAGGTGCGCCACGTCGCATCCTTGCGTATTGCTCCTGAAGCTTTGGGGACGTGGGTGTCCGTCGGGAACTATCATTTTGAAGACAATACAACAGGTGACGTATTGGTGTCACAGCGAGGGGCGAATGGCCTGCTGGCTGCTGATGCCGTATTGTGGTTACCCAAAAATAAATAAGTATGAAAAAGTATTTGATTTTACTCATGGGAATGTTAGTGAATTCGACCGCTTGGTCACAATTAATTTATCCGAAAACGAGACAGATGGAGCAAACGGATGTCTATCATGGCGTTAGCGTTGCAGATCCATACCGCTGGTTGGAGGATGACAATAGTGCGGAAACCAAAGATTGGGTGAAAGCCCAAAATAATGTAAGTTTTGGTTATTTGGAGACCTTGCCTTTGCGTGAAACTTTCAAAAAGCGCATTGAGCAATTAAGTGATTATGAGAAAATTTCAGCGCCTTTTAAGCGTGGAGATTGGTTCTATTTCTATAAGAATTCGGGTTTGCAAAACCAGTCGGTGCTTTATCGCCAACAGGGTCTAAAGGGAATTCCGGAAGAAGTTTTGGATCCCAATAAGTTATCCTCAGATGCAACGACACGATTGACGGTTTTTAGTTTGAGTAAAAATGGACGTTATGCTTGTATAGGGTTGAGTAAAGGCGGGAGTGATTGGCAGGTATTTGGTGTGCGAGATATGGAAACCGGTCAAGATTTGCCAGATCAATTGAATTGGGTAAAAGTCAGCGGCGTGGCTTGGAAAGGGGATGGATTTTATTATTCGCGTTATCCGGCACCCGCAGAAGGGAAGGAATTAAGTACGAAAAACGAATTTCATCAAGTTTGGTTTCACCAAATAGGAACTCCGCAGAGTCAAGACCGTCTAGTATATGAAGACAAGAAAAACCCGCAACGTTTTCATACGATGAGTACCTCTGAAGATGAAACCTTGGCTTATCTGACTATTAGTGACCGAGGAAAGGGCTTAGAAGGTAATTCCCTTTGGTTCATTCGTCCGGATGTGATTGGTGATGTTTTTAGACCCATCGTTCGAAAAATAGGGGCATTTCATTATTCTGTTGTGGATAATGAGGGTGAAAGTTTGATATTGGAAACTAACGATGGGGCACCCAACGGAAAGTTGATTAAACTGAATTTAACGAAACCTGAAAAAGCATTTTGGAAATCATTAGTTGCCGAACGTCCGGAACCCTTGCAGTCGGTAACCAGCGCAGGACATCGCCTATATTTGACCTATTTAAAAGATGTTACATCGCGTACTTTGATTTACAATTACAATGGAGTGGGCATTGGCACGGTGAAATTGCCAGGCCTTGGTAATGTTAGTGGTTTTCATGGCGAAAAGGAGGATAAATTCACCTTCTTTACCTATTCATCCTTCAACTTTCCGCCGACAGTCTATAAGTATGAAATTGCCCAAAATACGAGTAAGGTATTCCAAAAGCCTAAATTGGCTTTTAAGCCCGAGGATTTCCAGGTCATTCAAAAATTCTATTTGAGTAAGGATGGAACGCGCGTGCCGATGTTTATTGTGAGTAAAAAAGGCTTGGTATTGAATGGTAAAAATCCAACGATCTTGCATGGATATGGAGGATTTAACATTAGCTCAACACCTAGTTTTACGGCAAGTTTGATGGCTTGGTTGGAAAAAGGAGGAGTCTATGTCTTAGCAAATTTACGTGGAGGGAGTGAATATGGAGAGAAATGGCATCAGGCAGGGATGAAACTTAACAAGCAAAATGTATTTGATGATTTCATTTTTGCGGCCAAGTATTTGATTAAACAAAAATATACTTCCGCACCATATTTAGCCGCTTCTGGCCGCTCAAATGGGGGATTACTTGTGGGGGCGGTCATCAATCAGCATCCGGAATTATTTGGAGTGGCATTGCCTGGCGTAGGAGTGATGGATATGTTACGTTTCCAGAAATTTACGATTGGTTGGAACTGGATTGCCGATTATGGTTCGAGCGATCATGCGGAAGAATTTAAGGTATTATATGCTTATTCTCCTTTGCATAATATCGAGGCAAAAGCCTACCCAGCGACTTTGATTACGACGGCTGACCATGATGATCGTGTGGTTCCTGCACATTCGTTTAAATATGCGGCAACCTTACAAGCAAAGAATACAAGTAAAAATCCCGTGATTATTCGAATCGATACGAATAGTGGACATGGGTCAAGTAATACGGCAAAGTTGATTGAATTGACTGCCGACATGTATGCCTTTGCCTGGGCGAATATGGGCAAATAAAAAACCCCAAGCTTACGCTCAGGGTTTTGACTTAGGCGAAATGAATAAAACCCTAGGCATGAGCCTGGGATATTTCAATATTCCCTCGGATAAGTCCGAGGGAATGGAAAACTAATCAACCTTAATTCTTCGTACGGCACCGTCGGCACCTTGGCTAACGCGGATGAAATATACACCAGCACCAGCTTTTTAGATATCTACTTGACCCAAGTAATCTCCTTGGAAATCTTTGATTTGCTCATTGGCTAATTCTTTGCCGTTGACATCTAGGATTGAAATGGTCACATTCCCCTTTTCTGGCGCGTGGAATTTTACGCTTATTTTACCATTGAATGGCTTGTTTGGCGTGGCATGTAGGCCGTGAATGGTTTTGGAGCCTTCTGCCATGAAGTTCTTATGCATTTTGCGAAAAGCCTTCATGTGTTGTCTTGGGCCATTAAATTCGAAATTGAGTTCATGTGGTCCTTGGAAATTTTCAGTGACAACATTCCCATCTTTATCTCGGATGATCATCATGCGTCTTTCTTGTCCTGGCTTTTGTTCGCCTTCTGAATGCTGTAAATGCATATTGCCATGAGGCATCATCATCCCTTTTCCCTCTCGCTTATTGACATCCATCCGAATGATTTTTTTCTTATCACCAGAAACTTTAATGTCTAAATCAAGCGAATCTGTAAACTTTTTAAGTTCTCCGTCAGCTTTGCTGAAGTCTGAAAAGTGGCGTTCAATGACTTTTTGTTTGCCATTTTCTTCTACGACAATTTTGATCGTTGCGTCTTGTTTTTCTTGAGCCCAAGCTGTTGTACTCGCGAATGCCAAAGCGGCTGTTAACATGAAATATTTCATATGATTGTTTTTTAATGCGGAGCAAACTTACGAAAAGCCATTTAATCTTGTTTGTTAAGAAGTGTTAAGACCTCTTTTATCCTCCACGCATTTTGATAAATTTGTTCACTCGTTCGTAATACGGCATGACCCAAAAGAAAATTAGATTGATTATTGGCTTTATGACCCTCGCATTAGTGGGGCTCATTGCATTTCAGGCTTATTGGCTGAGGTTCATGTTGGAAACAAAGAAGGAGCAATTCGCTTCGGATGTACAGGATGGATTAGCTCAGGTTGTCCGTAAACTAGAAAAGCAGGAGTTGGTGATGTTAGCTCAAAGGCAACAAACTTATGAAACCCAACAGAAAAAATTAAAAGCCTTATCTGCCAAATTAGCCTCGGAAAAGCATCGTGAATTTATACCTCCAGCGCCTGTCGAAAATAAAATCGCCGAATCGTTTATTGGGCCGGAAGCATCCCCTCGAAATGGGTTGGGAGCAATTCATAACGAAGTTCGTTCGGATATTATGTATGTTCGCAAATCTTTTATGCTGCCTAATGGTCAGATTGCAGAAATTACAGAAGAATATCAAGTGAATGTAAATCCTGAACTGGATATTCAGCGGCGGATGCAAGAGGATCAACAGGTAGCTGAATTGTTAAATGGAGTACATCCTAATAAACACATCAATATTCGGAAGAAACGGGCTAATCGTATGCGTAATCTCGTTCGAAGAAACAAAGAACTGTCCCAAAAGGAGAGGCTTGCCATTGGAAAAGCAATCAATCAAGTGGCTAAAGCTGAGGTAGATAAAGTGATTGAAAAGACAGCACTTGCTAAGGAGGTTTTTTCAGACTACTTATTTAAAGATCGCCCCATTTCACAGCGTGTAGAGCCTCATTTTATCGATAGCCTATTGCGAAAAGAATTGGTATCAAAACACATACAATTGCCTTATGCTTTTGGAATTGCACCTGCTTCGCCTAAACAAGGGAAAGATTGGATTTTTGCATCAAATGCATCGATAAAAAAACAATCGCCCCAATTTATGGCGGCGCTTTTCCCGAATGACTTGCATGCTTCGGAGCAGTATTTACATGTCTATTTTCCTGATTCCCTGGATTTTATTTGGCAGACGATGGGACTGAATTTATTGGGCTCCGGCATCTTGCTCTTAATCATGATTGCCTGTTTCTACATCGCCATGATGACCATTATCAAACAAAAGAAATTGGCTGAAATCAAAAATGATTTCATCAATAACATGACTCATGAGTTCAAGACGCCTATTTCCACGATTTCATTGGCAACGCAACTAATTCAGGAAGATGCGAGTGTGCTTGAAAATGGGAGTATTCAACGCTATTTGGGGATTATAAAGGATGAGAATGTGCGTTTGGGCCAACAAGTTGAACGGGTACTTCAAACAGCCCAAATGGAACGAGAGGAGATTGTGTTAAAGAAGAAGCAAATACAAATTCATGCCTTGATTCAGCAGGTTATTGAGATGAACCAACCGATGTTGATGGCTAAAAATGGGGTGATACATACCGCATTTTCTGCCAATTCATCCGAATTATTGATTGACGAGGTACACATGAGCAATGTGATAAATAATTTGATTGACAACGCGGTTAAATATAGTTCGCAGGCTCCAGTGATTGATATTTCTACCTTTTCCAATGAAGCAGGTTTTCATATTCAAATTTCTGATCAGGGAATTGGGATGCCAAAAGAGGTCTTGACACAGGTTTTCGAACCCTTTTACCGCGTTCCTACGGGGAATGTACATAATGTAAAGGGCTTTGGCCTAGGATTGAGTTATGTGAAGAAAATTGTGGAGGCACATGGTGGGAATGTGCAGGTAAAAAGCCAATTAGGCAAAGGAAGTACATTTGAAATAACGATACCTTATGGCAACTAATCCAACTATTTTATTGGCCGAGGATGACCCTAATTTAGGACTTTTGCTGGCTGAATTTTTAAAGAAAAAGGGCTATGAAGTTTCTTGGGCGCAAGACGGGGATCAGGCATTGGACCTTTTTGTCAAAGACCATTATGATCTCTGCGTGTTCGATGTGATGATGCCCAAGAAGGATGGTTTTTCTTTGGCCAAAGATATTCGTGCGACTCACCTCGATGTACCCATTATCTTTTTGACAGCTAAGTCCATGGAAGAAGACACGCTGCAAGGGTTTAAGGTAGGGGCCGATGATTACCTCACGAAGCCCTTTTCGATGGACGTACTCGTGGCACGCATGGAGGCTATTTTGCGGCGTGCACATTCGGATAAATCCTTGCCTGCTTTGGCGGATGAGATTGCCTTGGGAGAATTCTTATATTATCCTGCGAAGATGCGACTGGTTTTTCAAGGGAAGGAACAGAAGTTTACACCCAAAGAAAATGATCTCATGAAATTGCTGTGTGAGAATTTAGGCCGACCGGTTAGCCGTTCCTATGCATTGAAATTAATTTGGGGAGATGATACCTATTTCAATGCACGCAGCATGGATGTGTACATGACGAAGTTGCGCAAGTTGTTAAAAGAAGACCCTCGCGTACAATTATTGAATTTGCACGGCGAGGGTTTTCGATTGAGTGTGGACTAGTTGATATGCGTATAGCCTGTATAAGGAACCAAAACAGCTGGAATCTTAATTCCATCGGGTCCTTGATTGTTTTCTAAAAGAGCCGCAACAATACGGGGTAATGCTAATGCAGATCCGTTTAACGTATGGCACAAGATTGTTTTTCCATCCATTTTGGTGCGCAATTTCAAACGATTTGCTTGGTACGTTTCAAAGTTGGAAACAGAACTTACTTCCAACCAACGGCCTTGTGCTGCCGACCAAACTTCCATGTCATACGTTAGTGATGATGTGAAGCCCATATCGCCTCCACAAAGACGCAATACGCGGTATGGTAATTCTAATTTTTGTAAAATACGTTGCACATGCAAAGACATTTCCTCTAAAGCGGCATACGAATTTTCAGGCTTTTGAATCTGAACAATTTCGATCTTATCGAATTGATGTAAACGGTTTAAACCCCGAACATGTGCGCCCCATGAACCAGCTTCCCGACGAAAACATGGGGTATGTCCCACGTTTTTGATGGGTAGATCTTTCTCATTAACAATCACGTCACGGTATAAGTTGGTGATCGGTACCTCAGCCGTTGGGATTAAATACAATCCTTCAGCCTGAGTTACATACATTTGGCCTTCTTTATCGGGTAATTGTCCCGTACCGAATCCTGAATCTTCATTAATCAAAATGGGCGGCTGAATTTCATAATAGCCGGCTTTGATGGCTTCATCCAAGAAGAAGTTGATCAATGCGCGTTGTAAACGGGCTCCTTTTCCTTTGTACACGGGAAATCCGGCGCCGGTAATTTTATTGCCTAAATCAAAGTCGATAATGTCATAGTCTTTGATAAGGTCCCAATGGGGTTTTGCGTTTTCGGGTAATGTTGGGATTGTTCCCCAAGATAAAACCACCTCATTGTCTTCAGCCGTTTTTCCTATTGGAACGGAGCTATGTGGGAGGTTTGGAAGTGTAACTAATAAGTCGGTTAATTCTTTCTCCGCGACACGTGCGGCTTCTTCCATGACTTTGATATCACCTTTAAGCGCGGCCGTTTCCGCCCGCTTGCCTTCAGCTAAATCTTTTTGGCCTGATTGCATTAACGCACCAATTTCCTTGGCAGCGGCATTGGATTTTTCCAAAGCCTGTTCAGCTTGTTGGAGTAAGGACTTCCGCTTGTCATCCATCGAAATGAGTTGGCCCACGATTTCAGCGGCATTCGCCACATGTTTTTTCGTTAAGCCGGCAATCGTAAGTTCCGTGTTTGTACGGATAAATGGAATCGTTAACATGGTGTTTGGTTAAAAAAGTCCTTCGTTCAATGCGTTTAACGCATCGTTTTTATGTTTGCCATCGACCAAAAGGGAGATGTTATGTTCGGATGCTCCGTAGGAAATCATGCGAATTGGAATGTTTTTGATGGAATCCAATACCTTGATGGCAATTCCCTCTTTGTCTGCCCAGAAATTTCCCACGATACAGATAATTACCTGGTCTTTATCGGGATCCTCTAATTCAGCAAACTCACGCAATTCGCGCATGATCGCATCGAGGTTAGCCGTTTGATCAATCGTAACCGAAACCGAAACTTCGGAAGTGGTGATCATGTCCACCGGCGTTTTGTATTTTTCAAACACTTCAAAAACGCGCTTTAAGAAACCATAGGCATTCAACATCCGAGTTGAGTGAATGTAGATGGCCGTGATATTGTCTTTGGCCGCGATGGCTTTGATTTCTACGTCCGTCGACTTTTCTGAAATCAATGTTCCAAAGGCACTCGGCTCCATGGTGTTTTTCAAACGTACGGGGACACCCTTGATTTTCGCCGGTGTGATTGTACTTGGGTGCAAAATTTTCGCACCGAAATAGGCTAATTCCGCTGCTTCCGCAAAGGATAATTCGCGTATCGGGAAGGTGTTCTTCACGATGCGTGGATCATTGTTATGCATCCCGTCGATGTCCGTCCAGATCTGAATTTCGTCTGCCTGAACAGCTCCGCCAATTAATGAGGCTGTATAATCTGATCCCCCACGCTTTAAATTATCCACTTCCCCAGCCGGGTTGCGGCAAATGAATCCTTGCGTGATGAAGATTTGCTTGTCTTTAACGGGAGCAATTGTTGCAGCTAATTTCGTTGAGATTTCAGCCATGATCGGTTCATTGTCTTCATCGATGACCATGAAGTCCAAAGCCGGCAATAAGGCTGAATTTACACCCTCCTCCTGTAAATAGGCTTCGAAAATTTGGGTTGACAATAGTTCACCCAAAGCGACCATTTCCTTTTCTTGTTTCACGGTATAGGGAACTGTAGCGATTAAGCTATCAATGAATGCAAACTCTTTCGTAACGATTGCTTGTCCTTTAGCTAGGCCCACGGGCGTTTTATAAAGCTCCGATAAAAAGGCATCGTAATGGGCACGCAAATCGGCCGCTTTGGTTTTAGCCTCCGTTTGATTTTGTGCGATTAATGATTCTGAAATGGATAATAATGCATTCGTGCTTCCAGATAATGCTGATAAAACAACGATTTTAGGTTTCCCGTCTTCGGTAATCAGTTGACGAATCGATTGCATTCTTTCTGGCTTTCCTACGGATGTGCCGCCAAATTTCCAAACTTGCATAATGGTATATCTTAATTAATTGCTAACATTTTAATGGCAGTAATGGCCGCCTCATCTCCTTTATTACCATGCTTTCCACCTGCGCGATCCATGGCTTGTTCTTGGTTGTTTGGAGTTAATACGCCAAAAATTACCGGTTTATTGTATTTTAAACTAACATTTGTGATGCCATCAGCTACTGCTTGACAAATAAAGTCGAAATGCCTTGTCTCTCCTTGAATGACACAGCCTAAACAGATCACGGCGTCAATTTCGGTTTTTTCGGCCATTTTTTGTGCGCCCAAACTTAATTCAAAGCTTCCTGGCACTTGAATGCTCACGATGTTAGATTCAGTTGCACCATACTTCAATAGCGTATCGAATGCGCCCGTGTATAAGGCTCCAGTGACTTCGGTGTTCCATTCTGCCACCACAATCGCGAAACGCTTGTTGGAAACATCTGGTAAATGGGCCGTACTAAAATCGCTTAAGTTTTTTAAAGCAGATGACATGGTGATTGGGCTAAAACAAGAGGGGATAAAAGCTGATGCTCTTATCCCCTCTTGACAATTTCGTAAACTTTATTATTCAGAGATAGAGCTTTCTAAAAGCGCTTTATATTTTTTTGCAGGAATTGCTTCTGCAGCTTCTGGATACTTTTCCGTAATCGTGGAATAGGTATCCAAAGCCTCTTTTGATTGTTTATTTGCTTCGTAAGCCGTAGCAAGTTTTAATAAATAACCAGGCGAGAAGAATTTGTTTGATTTGTAATCAGCTGCTTTTGTGTAATATTCAATTGCTTCTGAATAAGATTTCTTCTCTGAATATGCATCCCCGATCAGTGAGTAAGCACGCGCTTGAACTAACAAATCGCCGCTGCTGAAATTTTTCAATTTCTCAATTGCGTTATCGTACTTACCTTGTTTTAACAACGTAATAC
>JACCDX010194777.1_pt1 | contig 10780 bp, 6 predicted proteins | sample 7449681 | NCBI WGS metagenome assembly JACCDX01 (sample SAMN15323450, study PRJNA562643) | freshwater metagenome | isolation source: river surface water | place: USA:Blue River Watershed | collected 2017-08-18
GACTGTGTGCAAAGGAAAGAGGGGTATTGCGATCATCGTGTTGGTTTGGTGTTGCGTTGGTTTTGTGTTTCGTTGGTCATTTTTTGTGTTTGGTTTAGTTTTAGCGAAGGCGGAACCACGCAAACTCACGAATGGACACCAGAGTGTTTCTGTGGGGCACAAAGATGGCCTGGAAGCTGGACTCGCGGAAGCCCTTCTGGGCCAAGTCCGTGAGTGTGTCGAGTGTACCCGCCAAGTGCCATGCGCCCTTGGGGTCGCGCAGGAATCCACACACGGTGCCCGCGGGAATCACCTCCAGAGTCACAGGATCCTCCACTTCCTTGTCCTTGCCATTCTCCTCCTTCTGAATGGCCACGGGGGCAAGACGCGTGCGGTGCTGGACATTGCGCAGGAAGCGGTATACAGGCTCGCGCCCATCGTGGGGGCATCCTGCCAATCTCCAAACATCCAGCGTGTGGCTCTGCACGTATTTGAGTGCGGCGGGACAGTTGCGGACCGCCGCGGCAGCCAGGGTCACCGATGGTTCCGGAATGAACTGAAGAAGGGACCCGTCGCGACCCAGGACTTCCAACAATGTCTCCTCACTCAGCTTATCGGCAACATAGTGAAGGGCGATGCGGGGCGACTTTTGGAACACGTAGTTACAAAGCTGTGGTGTTTGGAGGTGTGCGGGGATGTATGCAATGTTGGCGGGGGAGACCTGGATGGCGGTTGCCACGGCCTCCTGGGACCATAGCTCCTTGGGAATGTATCTAGCGCAGGTGGGGACAGTTGTCAGTAGCCGCAGGACGCGCTGGGGTGTCAGGGGGACGCCCTCAAATACATTATCCATGGTGTCCACAGAAACCCGATATTCCACTATATAGTCGAAGACCGCATCGGTGGGGTGTTGGATGTAGGGGAAAATGCTGATGTTGTAACGGAGAGCGGTCAGCGTCACCTCCTCGCTGGGATTACGGAGGAAGGGGTAGCACTCGGAATGAAGTATCATCATGTCGTTCTGGAGATGGGGAGGGCAGTATTGGGCGGCAGAGGGGTCCTGCTGAATGGCTGCATACATAATGCCTGCATTAATGTGCTTGCAAAAGGGCAGGGCCCGCCAGTTCTGCCGCACAGCCAACAGACAAAGTGCGGGTGTCTGGTGTTTGACGTGTCGGATTGCCATTCCGTCATTGGAGACTGCCTCGGCACAAATGGCCTCGGTGTTGGTCTGCTGCAGCGCATTGGCCCGAAGGGCTGACCCAAAGTTCATGGGTGTGGCCTTGGTATTTGATGAAGGAATGAAATTGGATAGGAGCATTGTTGGGAATGAAGGTAAAGGAGGAAAGGAGAGAATGAAACGAGTGGGCGGGACAAAAAAGATACCTAGTTTACTCACTCTTCAATTTTTTCCACCCTTCTTCTTTTTTGGTGCGGGCAAAGTGCCCATTCCTACAAAGTTCCCAGCACGCGGATCATCCCATTTAACGGCTTCGTACAAAAGTGGTATTTGTTTATAGGCACCAATGAAAACCACATGTTTATTTGGTGACGGTGCTTGAAATGGTGGAAACGCCATATGTATTTTCAAACTCCCGACATCCACCTCCTCAATTCTATGATTTTGGAAAAGAAAGCGTGTCAAGCGCTGTTGAAAGAAGGGCATATCCTTTAGTGGCCGAATTGCCGAGGAAGATACAAATTCATTAGTACAATTCATTTGTGCAGTTTCGGTTTCACAGGAAGATGTGATATGCAATCATTTTTCACCGCATCCCAATTAAACCAATGCCCCCAACACGTCGTCAGCGAGGTGGTGCCGAATTCCTTGCCCTCGATTGTGAAATGATCCAAGGTGAGCGCGGTCAAATGCTCGCCGAGGTCGCCATTGTCAATCGGGACGGGGATGTAGTATATCACAGCTATGTACGTCCATCCGGTCCTGTGGTGGATTATCGTACGGCGATTTCCGGAATTGAGCCAGAAATGCTTAGAGTTGAAGCAGGCGCCAAGCCCTTCCATCGCGTCCAAAAAGATGTCCTGCAAATCCTACAAGGTAATATACTCGTCGGCCACGCTCTCGCAAATGACCTGAAGGCCCTGCGTATCCAAGTGGACCCCCGTGATATGCGAAATACAGCTATACATCCAGCATTTAAAACATTAAGTCCCGTGGGTCAATTACAGCCGCGGAAACTGGCGATGTTGCATTCGGAATATGTGGGAAATGCGGACTTCCAACAAGGTGCCCATAGTGCCGTTGCGGATGCCCAGGCATCCATGCGCGTATTTTTAGCGGCAGGTCTTGACTGGAATGCACCCGTGGTGCACGAGGGTCCCACCCTTCGTGGTCGCGTGGTCACCAAAACGCGACGGGGACGGCGCCGTGCCTTTTAGCAATCCACACATCTCCAACACGCTCCGCCTGGCACGTTATGCCAATCTTATTCGTCAGGAAGAGCGAGGGTGATTCCACGACAACTTCTTCGTAATGTTGGGGTCCAACACCTACGAAGAGGACGGCCTTTTTAATGGGTCCGTGCCAGTTCAGCACACGGGATGACGCAATGAGTCCACGGATTTCTGCTGCGTTCGCGGCTTCGCGGACGCAATAGCAGTTGGGGAAGAAGGCTGGGTCTGCCCAAATTCCAACACGTCGCAACTGTTCCGCCGGTGGTGCCGATTCGGCGGCTGTGATAGCCTTCTTACGCCGGTTCTCCGCGTAAATGGAGACAGACTTATTGTTGTTATTGTTATTGTTGGAGATGGCGGTCGGTGCAGCACACCGCGCCTCGTATAAATGTACCCATTTACGATACGAACTCTCATTGTGTTTCAGGGTCGCTGCCCAGAAGGCCGCCGGATAATGGGCCTTCATATAACCCAACTGCCACACCAGTTGCGCATACGAGAATGCGTGTGCCCGACAGAAACTATACTGCCGCAGGTTTTTCAGACGTTGTAGGAGTGTGGGGTGTTTCTGTTTGAGCAAGGCTGTGGCCTTCTTATCGCCCTTCGTAAATAGGCGGCGAAAGCGATCCGCCTCGGCATCGGTGCATTCGAGTGCATCCGCAATGAGCGTAATGGCGTCGTCATCGTATACAAAGAGCGCCGAGGTGAGTTCCGCGGCCGTCGCCGCCGCACGGGCCTCACGGGCTGCTGGCCGAATAATGGCCAAACAGAGCGCCACGGCCTCCAAGGTCGCCGGCTGAATAACACGGAACGCCTTGCGAATCAGAGGCGACTCGGCGAGTGTAATGCCGATATTATCACCCCGTCGGAAGAGCGCCGCGGTCTCGGAATCCGTCACGAACGCCTCGAAGTCCACGGGTTCAGTCAGGCCCGCGAGGCGACGTGCCTCCATCAGCTGCGAAAGGGCGCGACTGCTCAGAATATCAATCTTAAATCGCCGTTCCGCCGCGACGTCCTGCTTATTGAGCGTAATCTGGGCCATTGTACCGCGTTTTGCGGCGAGTTGTAGGGATTTCGGGACGCCATCCGGATACATCACAATACCCCCACAATGCAACGAATACCCCTTGAACGTATTTTCCAACTCCCGCGTCTTGGCCTCCACCCGCGCCTGTTGTTTCAGGGAGAGTCGGCGAACCGTGGCAGTCATTTGGAGAGCCGGTATCTGTTTCCGAATTCCAACAGAACGAATCGCCTCCCTGAGTGCCGACTTCTTATGATAATAGACGTGATTACTGATGCGGGCCACTTGACCCGGCCACCGCATCTGGATTTGTAGGAATACCTCGTCGCGCAGGGTATGGGGGAAATCGAAATCAATATCCGGTAGGGTATCGCGGAATTCATTGAGGAAACGGGCGAACTTGATGCCCCATCGAACGGGGTCCACGTGACTAATGCCGAGCATATAACATACAAGGGAGGAGCCACACGAGCCACGGGTCACGTGGGGAACATTGCGGGTAATGGCCAGGATTTCCAGGGCCTGGCGAATGTAGCCGAATAGGTCCTTGGCAACGAAGAGGTCCATTTCGTGTCGCAGGCGTTCCCTGTAAACGGAATCGGTGGGGAGGGGTCGGATAAAGAGGGATTCAATGGGTGCCGCAAGGGGTACATGGGGTTTGGGGGGAGCCATTGCATTGGTGGCATGCATTTCCAACATATGTATCTGAATGGCTCCTGTGCGGCGAAACGAGTATTGAAATGGAAAGGATGACTTTGCGGTTGCGGTAGCTGTAGCTGCTGCAGCACAAGGCGGCTGGATGTATTGTTGGATACGATCGCAGACTTTGAGGGATGAGGCGGCACAGAGGTCCAGAACGAGGCCGTGTGTCTTTCGGCCAGCGGGGTCCCTGCGCAGGACACGTCCCATACATTGCAGGAACGTCTTGGCGTTCCGGTTCGCCACGCGATCCAGGAATATACAGGCATCCAAGAAGGGTATATCGGACCCCTCGCGATGTTTAGATGCGCAAAAGAGGAAACCGCGTTCCTCAAGTGCCTGGAAATCTGCGTAGGTTGCTTGCGCCGCTGCGGCTGAAGGCGCAGCAGTTGTATCCACGGCAAACATCCAACCCGCAAATGCCGGATACTGTGACCACGAAGCCGCCAAGGCGTGCGCCGTCTCAATCATACCGCACCATACAATGATTTTTTTATAGGGAAGCGTGGGCAGGGCGTGTTGGAGGATTCGGCATACATCGGCATTTCCAACACGTCCCTCCTCACTCTTCAGCCAAACGATGCGCGGTGGGACAATCGTCCCATCACGTGCAGCATCATATATCGTATAGGAACTGAGGATGCGCGTGTAGGGAGCATGGGTGAGTGTGGGGGTTGCAGAGAAGCCGATGCAGCGCGTGGTGGGCTGCGCGGTTTTGAGCCACGTGTAGAATGCCTGGGTTGTAGCGTTGGTGACGGAGTGGCATTCGTCGTGTATAAGGAGGGCAATGGGAACACGGAGTCCCTGGTATTTTTCGGATTGGGTGAGGAAGGCGCGGTTAATGACAATGAGGAGGGGTTTTCGCCATATCTGGGCAGAGTTCACCTGCTGTACCCAATCCGCGGGCTTTGCAGTGGAGTAGTCAAGAAGAAGGAAGGTGGAAAGGAGACCCTGGAATCCGCGGGCTTTCAGGGTCTCTTTGGCGAATTGTTCAACGAGAATTGACTTTTGTTCACAAATCCAGAGGATATGCGCCGGCTTCTGCGGGGAATGGTGTTTTGCGTGGAAATCGGTGGCCAACTGCAGGGCAATCCAGGATTTACCGGTGCCCGTGGCGTGGAAATGCACGCCTGATGCGAAATCTGTGGCGTGTGAGGCTTGAATAGCGGCGTGTTGGTTGGCGCGGAACATTGTGGCAGGAATGGAACGGAACGGAACAAGAATGTTTTGAATCGCTTATAATGCAGGTCAACTTTGGGGTAACTCAGAATCAAAAATGGGGTTGTTTTATTCAAGTGTGGGTTATATGGTTATTCAATATACTTCAATGGTGGTGCTGATGCGTACAATGATTTCAATTTCAATGCGAATGACCACGCGTGTGTATTCATTCTTATCAAGGGCGGACTTCTTGGGCCAGAGCTTGCCGCCCCTGGAAATCTTGGATGTGAAGGTGGGCTTACCCAAGGACTTGTGGATGAAGAGAGTGTGGACACCCGCGGGCAGGTCACTGTTCCTAACAGATATCATCAGCTCCTCAAGCTGTGCGGGTGTATCAATGAAGCAAATGTCGTGATTGACCGGTTTACTGGCTACCAATGCGGTCTGAGGTGTGTCGCAGTTGAATACGGTGGTCTCCTTGGCCTTGGGGAGGGCGTTCTTCTGTTCCATCGCCGTCTCGTGCTCACCCGCGGATGTACGGGCAGTGATGTAGAGAGCGCGGGGCTCCGCAGCAGGAGTGCGGTACACCTTGAAGTGCTTAGTGGGAACGGTCCACTTATCCTCCATAGCGCGCTGTTCGGCCGCGGCCGTGACAATCTGTTCGTCGTTGATGTATTTGTAGGTAGCGAAGGAGTGAAACTCCAATACATCGGCCCTCTGGGTTTCCAACAAATAGCTCAACTCCTCATTCTGGCGTGCATCGGGCAGGGGATGCGTGGCGAGGTATTGGCGCAGCTTGTCGGCGTACCAGATGCGCGCAGCTTGCGAGGGATTCCAGGATTGGGCGTCGTTTGCGAGGGTGGGGTCAGCGGCCATAGCGTCCGCGGCATCGCCGTAGTGGTCGGCATCCTCGTCCAGAAGGGGAAGCACGATGGGGACAGTCGCGAGAAGGCCGGTGCGCTCGGCCTGGGACGTACCAGGGTTCTCCACGTGGGCGGCCTTCTTGGGCAGGATTTCCTCGCCCTGCGCAAAGCGCAGATAGCGGCTGATTTCGCTGAATTCGGAGGTATCCACAAAGTTCTTGGGGATATAGATGAGGGGTAGTGTGGCGGGGTAGGGGTCCGCGGGAGTATTGTGGCCGCACATACGGCCTACGAAGGACTGGAGGATGGAGTCTGTGTTGGTGCCCTGGGACTCCTCAAAGGTCAAACCAATGTGGAGCTTGGGGACGACCTTGCCCATACGGCACATACCCTTCATTCCAACAACGGTTGTGACGGCGGGTGCGACGGCCAGGTGATCCAGATTCGCCAAGTCGCGTGCAGAATGCGTGTACTCCATAAAGTCGACGCCGAGCTCCTCACAGATGGCCTTGATGATGGAGAGGTTCTTGGCGGAGCGTACGAGCACGTACTTCTTGGCGTCAACGAGGGGTGCCAGCAGAGCCTTGAACGCCTCGGGCTGCTCGGCGATGCTGAAGGAGGCGCGGAAGTTGGCGACGAGCTCGGTCACACCGCGGTAGCAGGGAGCGGGTTTGTGGGAAACGATGGGCATGCAGCGCTCCTCCTCGGTAGCGCTGAGGATGCAGCTGGCGGGGGCGAAGGGTGTAGCACTCACGGGGAGGAAGTAGGACTCCTTGGCGGCCCAGAGCTCATTGGCCTTGCGAGTGCCGGATACGAGGAGTCCGTTCTTGAGGAGGAACTGGGCGGGGAGGTTGGTGACGCCCTGGGCGAAATGGCACTCATCCCAGATGACCAGGGAACGACGAGGAATAGCCTGGAACTTCTTGGCACTCATATGGGAGGACTTGAGGATGTTCATGTTGCGGGAGATCTTGCGAATGGTCTCCTTGGTGGAGAACTCCTGCTGGGTGTAGAAATCCTGTGCGTTCTCCCAGTCGTTCTTGAGCTGGTTATGGAGCTCCACCTCATTGGAGCCGCACATAATGTAGACATTGTCCACACGACCGTAGTGCATCATTGCAATGGCGAGACCGAGGAAGATGCCGGTCTTGCCGCTCTGCATCTGGGCGAAGAGGAAGGCCATATTGGAGTCATTGTAGGAAGCGAGGATGGCATCCAGAGTTTGCTGTTGGGCGGGGAAACGGCAGAACATGGTTGCGGTTACGAGGAAGGGAAGGAATGCTTTTGAAAGCGAAAGGAAGGAAAGGGTTGCGGTTGCGAAGCAAGCGAGGAAAGGACTTTGGTGTTGCCACAAACGCCGCAAAAAATTGAAAAGTCACCCTTCAATTTTTTTCACCAAACGTAGTTTAGAAATGAGTGATACGGAGATTCCTCAAGAAATACAACATGTTTCTGTGAGGGTTCGCACACCCCTAGTACATCGCGATGCAACACCTGAAACCGTAACACAATGCGCGCGTCCTCTTTCACCACCCCGTATGAGTTCCACACCCCCAACAACTCCTCTCATCACTCCCGTTCCGGTTTCAATGGAACCCAAGGGACGTATAATGGCACTGCATTCACCGCACGATGCCTTGCGGGAAGAGGCATTGAGGCAGGAGGAGCTTAAGCGAGCGGAAATGCAAATAATGCTTCGAGACCCCTGGGATTTCAAGCGCACCGAGGAATTCCTGGACACACAGTACAATTCCGACAATTCCAACAAATCCGTCATATGTGATATCATTGCGATGTATCTCAAGGGACAGAAAACGCTATACACCGAGGCCAAGACCGTTTGTGAGCAGCGTATGAATTACCTGATGTTGCCGGCCATTTTTGTAACATCGGCTTGCACAATTCTGAGTTTGGTCCTGAAAGAGTATGATTATGGGGCCACAGTTGTGAGTGCCCTGAACGGATTCAATGCGTTTTTGTTGGCACTCATTTCGTACCTGAAGTTGGATGCGAAGGCCGAGGCACACCGGACTTCCGCCTACAAGTTCGATAAGTTACAGTCTCAACTGGAATTCTCCTCCGGCAAGTCCATGTTTATGAAGATTACGTATGATGATATGGTGAAGATGATTAATGACGCCGAGGCAAATGTGCGGGAAATCAAGGAAACCAACAAATTCATTCTCCCCGAGGATATCCGATACCGTTACCCAAAGATGTGCAACACGAATGTATTCGCGGAGGTGAAGCGTGTGCAAAATACGGAGATGCAAATGACCAATACGTTGACGAATGTGTTGAATGAACAGAACTGGTTCAGGCGCAAGGCGCACGAACGGGAACTGACGGAGGAGGAACAGGAGAAACGGAAGGCCCTGAAGGAGCGGGAGCTGTCCATTGTTCACGAGATTATTTCGCTCAAGGATGATTACTTGCACATTGATGAGCAGTTTGAGAAAGAGATGGCTACGCAGCGGAATCGTGCAGGTCAGCGGTTTCAGTTGTGTGGTTGTCTAAAGACATAAGTCTATACTATTTATAGCAATGGAAGTAAAAGTTCAAAGTCGCTCACAACTTGGGCAAGACATTCACGTCTTGAATCTTTTCAATAAAAAACGTAATGGATACTTTTTAGATATTGGTGCATTTGATGGTGTTTCATATTCTAATACCTATCTTTTGGAAAAAGAATATGGATGGAAAGGCATTTGTGTTGAGCCCTTACCTGACCAATATGAAAAACTTATTTCAGTTAGAACAGCTTATTGTTGTGACAAAGCCCTATATAAAACCTCAGGGGAAAAATTAGAGTTCATTTCTGCTGATATGTTATCAGGAATTAAAAAGGACATTGACTGTCATACCCATATTATTAACGATGACGCCAACGTGATTGAAGTTGAAACTATTTCACCATCCGATTTATTAAAAGCAGTAGATGCTCCTTTCGTAATTGATTATATGTCATTGGATACAGAGGGGTCCGAACTTTCCATATTGGAAGCGTTTGACTTTGATACTTATATTGTCAAATTTATTAATGTTGAACACAATCATCAGGAACCACGTAGAACAGATATGCGTAATTTGTTAGAATCAAAAGGATACATTTATATTGGATCTAATTGGTGTGATGATAATTATATTCACCACAGTTTTTTAACCGGCACATATTTTGAAAAAAATAAATATATGAAACCTGTATCAATATGCTTTGAAAACAACATTTCATTAACAATAGAGTCTCCATTTGCTCCGAAACATAATTTGGAAATAGTGTTTGATAGTGATACGACGGTATCAATATATAGTGAATATTTCGGAAGAAGTGACATTGTTGAAAATGCATTGTCTTTCAGAGAATCCGGATTCAATATTGAAAAGGACTCTCGTGAAGCAATTGTTTTTGTTGGAGCTAATAATATGGAAGAAATACTTAAATATGTAAACATTTATAATCGTGGAATATTTATTGAAGCAATACCGCATATTGCAAAACAATTGGAAAGAACATTAACTGGAATAAATGCGTTTTATAATACAAATTACAAGGTCTGCAATAAGTTAATTACATCTGAGAACGACAAACAATATAATTTTAATGTTTTTAATAACAATGGTGCAAGTTCATCTATATATGATGCAAATGAGAATGAATGGAAATGGAACAAAATTAACAAGCATTATTCAATATCATTGTCAACAATAAAATTGGATACATTACTGGAAAATGAGTGTTGGAAAGAAACTAAATTTGATTTATTGCTTGATGTACAGGGAGCCGAACTAGAGGTATTAAAGGGAATTGGTAATTATATATCAAATGTTTCAGTTATATACACTGAAATAAGTTGCAAGGAGTTTTATAAGGGTGGTGTTTTATTTGATGATTTGAATAAACATCTTGAAATGCACAATTTTAAACTTCATGAGTGTTTTCAAAATGCATTGCCTGATCACGGGGATGTTGTATATGTAAGAAATGATGCGTGAATTTAAAGAAAAGACTATTCACAATATATATAGACAATGAATCATATATATATACTTTGTTCAAAAGAAAATGATAAATGGTTTAATTATTATGATTCAATTGTTAAAACTTATGAATCCAAGACACCTATATCAGTAATTGAACCGTCTAATAATATAATTGAAACATACTTAAATCTATTTGATTATATTTTAACACACAGTGACATTAACACAAATGATTATTATGCTGTATTCGATACAGGTGTACTTTTGGCTGAAAATATATGGAATTTGTTAAATAATACACACACTTTAATTAAAGAATCAACACATTGCGATTTAGCACATTTGAGTTTGGAGTCATCGTATGACACTGATGTATTATGTTACTCACATCCGATGCAATCAATGATTATTTCAAGAAATGCAGTTGAAAAGATGTATAATTATTTAAAGAAACAAAATGTTGTGGAACGATTTGATATTGTATGGTCTAATGCATTAAATGAATTAAATATACAATATTGCGAATTAGGACATGCAGGTATATGTAAAAATACGAATGTGTTTTTCACCGAAAACATAAATCTGTTACGAGTATACGACTTTCCGCAAAAAATGCGCTTAGGTGAAAAGGCGGATGGAGGATATGTAATTGGTGACTTGA
>JACCDX010458564.1_pt1 | contig 10779 bp, 9 predicted proteins | sample 7449681 | NCBI WGS metagenome assembly JACCDX01 (sample SAMN15323450, study PRJNA562643) | freshwater metagenome | isolation source: river surface water | place: USA:Blue River Watershed | collected 2017-08-18
ACCTTCTGTATTAAATATAGTAGATATTTTAGCCTCTCCTTGAAAGTTACATAATGCAGGATGCATTTCTTCAAAATAATTTACTGTACTATCTTCAATTGATTTGTAACGTACTGCTGCTGCTTTTCTTTTTGTTATTTTATATTGCTCTGCTAATTTAGATTCAATAGTTTGACCACCAGCAGCAGCACCAGCTCCACCTGCTGCAATATTAAAATATTGTGCTTCTCCTAAAATTGCATTTAATTGATCAGTACAACAATTAGCTATACCTCCTCTTTCTGTAGTACCAGTAAAATCATGAATACTATCAGCAGACATTATTAATTTAATTAAATTGCTCGCAGCAGCTCCAAATTTATCTTCTAAATATTTTATACCTATTTTAGTTTCTGGAATTGCAACTTCTGGCTTTTTTGCTATTATTTTATTTACAGCATCCTCAATTTTAGGATCTTTTAATACTTTACTACCAGTACGAGATAATTTATTTTTTACTTTTGTAATTTCAGTATATGCATTTTCTTTTATATCATCAGGATTACTAGCTTTACTATATGTTTCAGCTAATTTAGCTAATATTTCTACTGCTGATAAATCATCTACAGTTAGATCAACTTCTCCTTCTTCTTCTCCTTCTTCTTCTCCTTCTTCTCCTTCTCCTTCTCCTTCTCCTTCTCCTTCTTCTTCTGCTGATGATACTGATTGTAATAATTTAGTTTTTGCCTCTAATAATGCTTGTTTTATAGCAGCTGCTACTGCAATACGTGCAACTTCTTCTGGATTTAAACGTCTGCGTTTAGGATTAGGGCCTTGTGCCCTGGCCCCTAATAATGCTTGTGCTTGCATCATATTAGCATTATTATCACTATTTTCTTCATTTTCTTCATTTTCTTCCTTCATTCTTCTTGCGGCATGTGGATTGTCAGAATCAGCCATTACTAATATATACTAATTATTAAATTATTATTAATCACATTCATTATAAAATTTGATAATCCCGCTTGATTTCAAAATAAATCAGATAAAATGTTATCATATTTGAATACACCAGATATTTCCAAGCAATTAGAGGATTTACCTCCTCATCCTTATACATTCCCTCTAGACCCATTTCAGCAGCACGCTATTAAAGCGATTGCATCAGATGAGAATGTATTAGTATGTGCAAAAACAGGATCAGGTAAGACATTAGTCGGAGAATATCAGATCTATCATTCTTTAAACAAGGGCAAACGTGTATTTTATACAACGCCTATTAAATCGCTATCAAATCAGAAGTTCTTTGACCTTAAACACCTCTTTAAAGATGCATCCGTTGGAATTATGACTGGCGATATTAAATTCTGTCCAGATGCACAAATTGTAATTATGACAACTGAAATTCTACGAAACCTTCTCTATAAAAAAGGCACTACAACCGAGAATCTAGGCCTAACAGCATCAATTTCTCTGGATTCACTTGATGCAGTAATCTTCGATGAATGCCATTATATCAATGACAAAGATCGTGGTAAAATCTGGGAAGAAACGATGATTCTGCTACCACGAGAAGTAAATCTGGTAATGTTATCTGCTACTCTTGAGCGCCCTGAATACTTTGCATCTTGGCTAGGGGACTTAAAGCAAAAACCAATCCATTTGATCCAGACTCAATATCGTATTGTACCACTAACCCATAATCTCTTAACAGATGATTACAAACTCCAACCACTAATGGATGCAAAAGAAGTATACAATGAAAAAGTATATATTGATTGGACTCGATCTCTTGAGAGCAAGAAGGATGACAAAAAAGCATACCAGAAGAAAGTGGCAGATGCACGTAGAGCAGGATTTGAAGGGCCAGTTGATGGAAAAGTGCATTCAGTAGGATTTCTGCATCAAATGAATGAAACCATTAAAATGCTGCAAAGAGAAGAATTACTACCAGCTCTCTTCTTCGTTCTAAGTAGAAAACAGTGTGAGAATTATGCAAAGAAAGTGGAAGGATCTCTATTGGATACATCTGATACTGCAGCAGTGAAACATATTATTACATTCCATCTTCACAGGCATATGAAAGAGTTGGAAAAAGTGCCTCAATATCATCAAATTACAGATTTACTAGCACGTGGTATTGCATTTCATCACAGTGGTCTACTTCCTCTATTGAAAGAGATTGTAGAAGTTCTATTTTCAAAGGGATATGTAAAGATGATGTTTTGCACAGAGACATTTGCAGTTGGTCTAAATATGCCAACAAAAACAGTACTATTTGCGGGATTTAAGAAGTATGATGAACAAACTGGTGGAATGCGTATGCTAAGAACAGATGAATATATTCAGATGGCTGGGCGTGCAGGACGCCGTGGTAAGGATACACAAGGAATTGTAATTTATCTTCCAGACAGAGAACCAGTACTACCAAGTGAAATGAAAGCAATGATGAAAGGATCACGTCCACCAATTACAAGTCGTATGGATTTCCATTATGATTTCTTGCTCAAAACAATGCAATCTGGTTCAGTAAATTGGGAGGATATTATGAGACGAAGTTATTGGTTTAAACTGAGGCAAAATGAGATTAAACAAGCCAAAAAAGATTTGGAAGAATGTAAGAAAAAAATTGAAGCAATTACAATTGAGGAGGTATTCTTTAAAGGTTGTGAACAGAGGGAAGATATTGAAGCTCGTCATAAACTTGCAGTCAATGCCGCTAAAAAGGAAACACAGAAACAATTAGACACTCTTAAGAATAAGCAATTTGGACCTCGTTGGACTACTGCGTGGAATAATTATCAGCTTCTTAAACAATATCGCAATGAATATAGTGAACTAGAAACATACCTATCAAGTTTAGAAAATCATACAGAAAGTATTCAGCCAGTTGCAAAATTCCTAAAAGAGATTGGTTATATTGATAATGATAATCCAGTTGAGCTAGGGGCTAATAATCTAACTCTTAAGGGAATTCTAGCAACAGAAATTAATGAAGGGCATCAGATTCTAATGACTGAAATATATACACAAGGCCTGTGTCATTCACTATCTGGTGATGAATTGGTTGCAGTACTAGCTGCATTTCAGGAGGAAAAGGAAACAGAGGAAAGTCCTAGTATTTCTGAATTAGGAGTATCATCTGAAGTCCGAGGAGTATTGACTAAACTCCGAAAAATGTCTGAGGACTTTCAGACTCTGGAGGATAAAATTGGATATCCACTCCAGGATTATTGGAAAACATCTACACAACTGATTGATCCAATATATCGCTGGATTCAGGGTGAAAATGCATCAATTATCTGTCAAGAATATGGACTATTTGAAGGAAACTTTATCCGATCTGTTATGAAAATGGCAAATATGTTGGATGAATGGCTTTCACTCGCTACATATTGTCAGCACACGGATCAGATTGATAAAATCCTGGAAGTTCAGAAAAGACTAATTCGTGATATTGTAGTATCTGATTCACTTTATCTGCATCTCTAAACTTTGATCTGTATATAAATTAAAATAATAAAATATAAAATAAAACGCATAAATATAAATTTGAGCAAATATAAAGACTAATTATATTTTTAGTATTAAGAATGAACCATTATTACGAACTTGAAATCTGTCCACTATCTGAAGAGATTGTACGTTATTATGAAAATGAAGTAGATCGTCCAAAAGAAAATGCAGGATTTGATATGTATTCAATGGAAGATATTAGTATTTATGAAACAGTAGAGTTTATTAAGTTTGGTGTAAAAATGCGTCTTCTAAAAGTGGTAGAAGATGAAAAGATTGATACACACTATTGGCTTGTACCACGTTCATCTATCTATAAGACGGGTCTAATTATGGCTAATTCAGTAGGAGTTATTGATGCATCATATCGTGGAGAAGTAAAAGCGCCAGTCTGGTCAATGACAGGCACATCTAAAGTAAGTAAAGCAGACAGACTATTTCAAGTAGTTGCACCAGATATGGGATGGATTAGAAATGTAAGAATTGTAGAGTCACTTCCTGATACGGATCGAGGTGAAGGAGGGTTTGGTTCAACTGGTAAATAAATTGAATAGTTTTACCATGCTTTTATTAAAAGTATAAAGAATAAATTATAATATTAATAATAAATATAATAAATGTATCCTTTTAGTTTTTTTAGTACATGGGCTATTGGCGTATTAAATGGTTATAATATTAAAGACAATGGGCTTCCAAAATCTATTATTTATGGTACACTAGGTGTAACAAGTTTTGCAAATATGATTAAAGTATTTGGTAATTTTGATGTAGAAAAGAATGCAATGACGCATAAATCAGCAAAAGCATTACTAGGTGCAGCATTTATTGGTGTTCCAATTATAATGGGTACAACATTTTGTACAGGGAATTATCTTGGAAAGGCTGTACGATATATTAATGATATACCATCAGATACAGATGATAAAAAAATTAAAATTCATTTAGTATAAAATTTGATATAAAATTATGCAGTTAATAAAATGCATTCCAAGAAATGAATAACGACTTAAACTTTGTATCTGCTTATCTATCCAAGGGTAAAGAAATGAATTCTCAAAATACAGTATATTATGAGGATACATTGGATGAATTTGGAGTAGTACATTTATGGCCTAATAGTAATATTAAGTATTCTTCTGTAACTAAGAGGGGTACTAAATTAGAGATTGTTGATAAACCAGGATGGGGTCTAACGTGTTATATGGATAATTCTGTACAGAGTTGTCTTAAGGATGAACGTATTTATCACGAAGCCTTAGTACATCCTGTAATGGTTAGTGCTAAGAGTAGAAAAAGAGTATGTGTAATTGGTGGAGGAGAAGGTGCAACAATTCGTGAGGTGCTAAAATTCAGTGATGTAGAACAAGTTGATATGTATGAATGGGATAGAGAAGTAGTTCACGTTTTCAGAGAGCACTTTAAAGAATGGTCAAAAGGTGCATTTGATGATCCACGTGTAATTATTACATATGCAGATATCTTTGAAAAAGTAAAAGAAGTACCTGAACATAAGTATGATGTAGTAATTATTGATCTATTTGAACCGACAGATGAAAATGCGGATAAATGGTCAACATTGCTATATAATCTTCAAAATTGGATTCATGCAGATACAAATATTGTAATGTATGCAGGTATGCGAAATATTCTTAAAAATAAAGGTGAACAGCCATATGAAAAGTTAATTAAAATGATTAATAATGAAGGAGATGAATGGCACGGAATTAAACTAAATAGTTATGATACTAAGCGTATTACACCATACAGAGTATATATTCCATCATTTTCAGGAGAAAGTGCATTTATTCTACTAAGAGACCCTCATAAGGGTATTAATGTGTTTAATGCAGATATTAATTCACATTTTAAGGAAGATATCTCAATTCTATCAAGTTATTTCACATTTAATTGGTAGAAATATAAATAATAAAATATAAAATATTAATAAGGAAATAATATGTTTAAATTATTTTTTGATCCGAGATTTGCATTAATAGTATTTATAATAATTTTGATTGCATATTTAGTATTTTTAGATAAAGAAAATGCATTTCAAAATAAATTTTTACGTTTCGGTCCTTCTCCCGACACTAAATTTTTAAATATTAAATTGGATAATTGGAATAAAGTTATATCAGTATATGCCATTGCATTATTAAGTGCATTAAGTACTGCATATTATACTAGTGTATCAAGTTCATATATATCAGGAGTGTTATTAAATCCAGCCTATAAGGATAAAATAGCTCATTCTAAATTTTGGAGTAAATTATTGGTTACGATTGATCCATTAATGTCTTGGGTTATGCAGTTATTCCAATTATTTGCAACATTAACTCTTGAATTACAATATATGTTGCCGCAGCTTCTAGGGCATCTTATTATTTTAATCCCTATAAACCTTCAATCGATAGAAGAAAAACGTTTTTCATTTGATTAAATCTTACTTATTATAAGTATAACTAAATGGAGTATAATGCGAAGGTGTCGCATTTGCTGTCGCATCAGATACATTAGATGATAAAGACAGTGGTTGTGGTTGAAATGAAAAATTATTAAAATTACCCTTATCTTGTTCTTCTCTAAGGCGCATAAGATCATTTAGTTTTTTTTGATTTTCATTATGTAATTCTTGGTTTGAGGGTTTATCTGCAGTAGAAAATTTACTAAAACGTCCAATACCGCATTGAAAACGATTCCCTCCACAGCTCATATTTCTTATAAATAGGAGTTTAAAATTTGACCGATTAGCACATTATAGTATTAATCAGTCAAAGTAAAATGATCCAAGGTATATTGCAAACAAAAAATTATGATGATTTTATTATTTTAAGTGATACTGGAAATAAACTATATGAATTTAAAGGTGCTAAACTTGCAAATAAATGTTTTGCTGGAGACCATATAAATTGGAATGAAGCTAAGTCCCAATGTGAACTAGAACTTCGTGATGAACACCCTTTAATCGTTGGAACAATTGAATTAACTAATAAATCTAAATATGGTCTAACAAGTCGTGGTATTCCAATTTATTTATTTACTCCATATGATAAACGTTATCCACACTTTATAGTGGGATGTTCAGAAAAAGATACTTCAAAAAATCTAATTGGATTAATTAAGTTTGATTCTTGGACAAATTCATCAACATTTCCTCGTGGATTACTGCAACAAGTATTAGGAAAATCGGGTGATTTTGAAGCAGAAAAGAAGGCATTAATTTGCCAGGCTTGTCCACATAAATATCCAAAAGGTGAATGGATTCCTAAAACTAAAGAAACACATTCTAGAACAATTATTGATTTTGGTACAACTTTTAATATTGATCCTCAAGGCTGTAAAGATATTGATGATATTCTAACATTTAATAAAGTAGATGATGGATGGAATATTATTATTACTATCAGTGATGTAGCTAGATATATTGAAGATGGATCAGTAGAAGATATATTTGCATCATTAATTAGTCAGACATTGTATGATAATGGAAAAGTAGTATATCCTATGTTACCAGAATCGTATTCTGAAAATGTGTGTTCACTTGTACCAAATAAGACTTCATATGGTATATCATTATCACTTGTTTGGACTGGTACTGGAGTTAAAAATATTGAATGGTTTGAAAGCGAAATAATTAATAAGAAATCTTATACATATGAAGAGTTTCAAGAATTAGAATCAACAATTAAAGATACATTAAAAGAATTTACATCATATTTGGCCAAAGAAGAAATAAATGATTCACATAGATGGATTGAAGAATGTATGAAGTTGTATAATATTGAGACAGCAAAACTCCTAAAAGAGTCTGGAATGGGACTACTGCGTAAACATAAAACTCCTAAATTGGAACGGTTAGAGAAATATATGGAGAAATGTCCTGAACTAAAAATGTTAGCATATTCATCTGCAGAGTATTGTTTAGCAGAGGAAGATGATACGAAACATTATGGATTAAATACTGAAACATATACACACGCAACAAGTCCTATTCGTCGATATGCAGATTTGTTAAATCAGAGAGTATTAAAACTCCTAATTAAAAAGTCTGATGAAAAGTATATTATTCCGCAGGCAGTATATGATATTAATTTTAGGCAAAAGGTAATAAAAGGATTTGAGAGAGATATGGATTTCTTGAAAGCGATTCAGAATGCGGATGAATTTTCTGGAATTATAACTGAGATAAATCCGATTCCTAATGAAAACTCTGTAAAGCTTAAAATATATGTAAAGGAATGGAGAAGACTAATATCAAATACTTATAAATTAAAATCCGAAAGGGTAATTAAATCGCGTGATGAGAAGTCTGAGTATGAAGTTAAAGAATTTCAAGAAATTAAAATTAAAATAGCGTATAATCCGAATGCGCGCAATTGGAAAGAAAGAATGGTGTGTAATATTATAATGAATACTTAAAAGAAAATAATATGTCTATAAAATAGATAAATGGAATATCTAGTTAATAAACTTAAATCATTTGGATTTCTAAATTCAGATAATACAGAAATAGAGGGATATGTATTAATGAATGATGAAAAGGCAAATAAGAGTTATGTAATGATTAAAAAAGATAATAAATGTTGGAAAACTGAATGGATTTCAAATAGTGCAATTGCAATAAAAACTCCTGAAAAAAGTCTGAGTGATGTTATTAATTGTGTATAGAATGTATAGCAGAATATATATTTTTAATAGTTTTATTACTAGTTTCAGTATCAATTTTTAGGAGATCATAATGATGTATGGAATTAAAAATGGAAATGGGGTCTGAGGAGTCTGAGGAGTCTGAGATTAGGAGTTTGGAATCCGTTTCCAGGAGTTTTTTCAGAGTTATTTCCAAATAGTCCGTTTTCCAGACTTTTCCTGGAAGCAAATATGTAATCCATTCTGTATGAATTAACATTTTATGTGCATAATTTAAACAATTCTGTATGGATAATTCTGTGTCCAGATTCCACCAACGTATTTTATTAATTAAGGATATATCAAAACTACCTTGAATTAAATCAATAGTATTATTTAGTGTATTTGATTTATTTCCAATAATATATATAATAAAATCAGAGTATGTCTGTTTTTGAATACTATATAGGGATTTAATGATATCAATAGGAGATTCATTTTGAACAGGTATAATAATTGAAACGGTTTTAGGAGTAATATAAGGAGAATAAATATTATAGAATTGTTTAAAGGTATATTCGTCTGGTTTTTCCCAGCATTTATAATGTGTAGTCCACCCATTTTTGCAAAAATCAATCATATTGTTTTTTTCAAGAAATTGTTTAATTTCAGGTTCATAGAATTCTTGTGATTTTTTAGTTAAATATTGAATTAGACTATTACGTAAGAAAGTAAAATTATTTCCTCCTTTATTTCTAAATTGATAATATGTTGGAGCTGCAATAAAAGTACATTTTGCATTATTAATGTATGTTCTTAGGAGTAATTCATAATCATCAACTACAGGAAAATCAGTATTATGTTTACCTATTTTTTCATAGAAAGTTCGTTTCCATATTCTGATATGATTTGGAACACCAATGATATAACGAATAGTTTTAGCATTTAATGAAGGTACTGAATAAACATTATGCCATTTACCTCTTAACCATTGTTTTTGATATGCAGCGTGTCCAAATGCGGAGAAATCTCCATAGGAGTGTGGTTCTTCATCGCCTTCGTGTAATTCAACGCAGCTACTACAAATAAAATCGGTGTCAGGATATTTTTTAATTGCATTATTACACCATTCAAAAAGATGTTCATCAACAATATCATCGTGATCAATTTCAACAATCCAGTCACCCTTACACATAGCAGAAGCTCTCCATTTCATTTCACCAATATAGGATGAATGTTGAGGTGCACGATAACAAGAAATACGAATATCTTCATCTTGAAATTTTAGGAGTTGATTCCAGGTATCTAAGTGATCTTCTTTGGAGTCATCCCATAGTACCCATTCCCAATTAGTATATGTCTGAGATTTTAAGGAATTATATGGACGGAATATTTTATCACCACTATGAAATGTAGTTGAAATAACACTATATAGAGGATTTTCAATAGATGATTTATTTTTTATTGCATAATGTAAATAACAATATTCAATTTGTTCACCTTTTACCTCGTGTAAGGAATTAAAATGTACCCACCTTTTTTTATACTCGTAAGGTAATTGAAATAAACTAGACCAGATTTTGTCATCTTCTGTTGTACAAAGTACAACTGGTTTAAATTTACGAATTAATTTAACTAACTTATCATAAGTAGATATAGCCCCTTGATTAATAATAATCCAGTTATAATGTTCATTAATTTGTGGTAATTGAAATGGATCATCAATTATAATATTAGTAAATAAAAACACATTAAGTTTCATAGTATATCTTAATTGTAGTATATTGTAATGTGTTTAAGCTAAAAATCGTATAAAATATAAAAATTGATTCGAATAATGCCAGAGCTTAAAGTTGTTTATCCAAGAGAAAGAACTTAGACAACAGTTTCTATATTCAAGACAGATGCCAGCCGGTTTTAATCAACATTCATCGGACATTGAGTCCATTGTAGGAGTACAATTCAGTATCTTCTCTCCAGAAGAAATTGAAAGAAGCTCTGCAGTAGAAATTACCTCAAAAGATACTTATGAGGGAAATGAGCCAAAAATTGGTGGTTTATTCGATCCACGTATGGGTGTACTAGATAATGGTAAAGTATGTCGCACATGTGGTCAAACGAATCACGCCTGTCCCGGCCATTTTGGTCACTACAGGCTAACACGACCTGTATATTATATCCAGTTTCTCCCAATGATTATGAATGTACTAAAATGCATTTGCATTAATTGTGGAAAACTCCGCATTGATAAAGATTATCATAGTGATATTCTCCATCGTAAAGGTGAAGCACGTTGGAAAGAAGTACTAGCACTATCTGCAAATATTAAGCGATGTGGTCAAGAATGTGAAAATGGTTGTGGTGCTGCACAGCCTGATAAATTCACTCGTGAAGGTATTGCACGTATCATTGCACATTACAGTAACTTTGAAGTAAAACAACAGCCTCTTGAAGTGGAGTTTGTACATCGTCTTTTCCGTCGTATTTCAAATGAAGATGTTGACTTTATGGGCCTTAATCGTTTCTTCTGTCGCCCAGACTGGATGATTTGCACTGTAATGCGTATTCCTCCACCTCAAGTGCGACCTTCAGTTGTACAAGATAATAATCAACGTTCTGAAGATGATCTGACTCACAAGCTGTTTGATATTATTAAAA
>JACCDX010906456.1_pt1 | contig 10779 bp, 10 predicted proteins | sample 7449681 | NCBI WGS metagenome assembly JACCDX01 (sample SAMN15323450, study PRJNA562643) | freshwater metagenome | isolation source: river surface water | place: USA:Blue River Watershed | collected 2017-08-18
ATTCAAGCCAGCCAGCAAGCTTTGTCGCAAGACCTGGCGCCCGCCGGCGACTTGCAAGCCACCCCTGAGACCAAATGTCACCTGGCCCGCGTCTTGATGGGGCGTGCCCTGAACCCGCTGAGGAGCGTCGCATGAGCGAGAAAAAAGTCAGCACTCATTTCACGCTGAACGGCGTCGCCACCCAACGCGAGGTGCCAGTGCGCTTGCATTTGGTGGATTTTTTGCGCGAAGAGTTGGGCCTCACGGGCTCACACCTGGGATGTGAGCACGGTGTCTGTGGCGCATGCCAGGTCATGGTGGATGGCCAACCCGTGCGTGGTTGCCTCACGCTGGCGGTGCAAGCCGATGGCCGCCAGGTGGAAACCGTGGAGGGTTTGTCAGACAGTGGCGAGTTGGCCGAGTTGCAAGCCGCCTTTTTGACGCACAACGCCTTTCAGTGTGGGTTTTGTTCCTCCGGCATGCTGATCACGGCGTTGGACATCGTGCGCCATCACCCCCAGGCTGACCGCGACGAGATTCGCGACCTGATTTCAGGCAACTACTGCCGTTGCACAGGCTACCAAGCGATTGTGGATGCGATCGAGTCTGTGTTAAAAGCCCACCGTGCGCTGCCAACCCAGCGCCTGTCACAAGGAGCCGCGTCATGAATGCACGTTCCGAATTGCCATTGCAGGCCGATGGCAGCCAAGTTCAGTCCAGCTTTGTGGGGCAGAGCATTCCGCGCTCGGGCGCCAAGAAGTTGTTGCAAGGCCGTGGCGCCTACCTCGACGATGTGCGTGTGCCGCGCCTGGCCCATGTGGCGTTCTATCGCAGCCCGCATGCCCACGCCAAAATCATCCAGATGGATTTGGCTCAGGCGCGAAAGCAGCCTGGTGTCATTGCCGTGGTGGACGGCCGTGCTGTGGCCGAGTTTTGCACGCCCTGGGTGGGCGTTCTCGGGCATTTGAAAGGCATCAAGTCGGCGCCACAGCATGCGCTGGCCATTGACCGTGTGTGCTGGCAGGGCGAGGCGGTGGTGGCCATCGTGGCCGAAACTCGCCGTCAGGCAGAAGATGCGCTGGACCATGTGCAGGTCGAGTGGGAGCCCTTGCCCGCCGTCACCGATATGAAAGCCTCGCAACGGGGGGACGTCATCATCCACCCCGATTTGGGCGACAACATTTGCTTCACCCGCTCCCTGGAAACCGAGGGCTTTGCAGAAGCCTTTGCCAAGGCCGAGGTGGTGGTGGAAAAAACCTACGACTTCAGCCGCCACACCGGCGTCACCAACGAGCCGCGTGCCATTCTCGCCGACTACAACCCGGCAGAGCATTCGCTCACGGTGTACCACGGCACCCAGGCACCGAACATGATGCAGGATGTCTTTTCGCGGCACCTGAACATCCCCGAGTCGAATGTGCGCGTGATCTGCAAGGACGTGGGCGGCTCCTTCGGCATCAAGGTGCACGTTTATGCCGACGAGATGGCCACCGCGGCGCTGTCTGTGATGCTCAAGCGCCCCGTCAAATTTGTGGCAGACCGCATCGAGTCTTTCCTGACCGACATCCATGCCCGCGAGCACACGGCCACGGTGCGACTGGCTTGCACCCGCGCAGGCGACATCATTGGCTTTGACCTGGTGGATTTGACGGGCATTGGCCCTTACTCGGTCTACCCGCGCACCAGCGGCATCGAGGGCAACCAGGTGGTGAACCTGACCGGCGGGCCTTACAAGCACAAGCACTACCGCGCCAAACTCGATGTGGTGTTCACCAACAAGAATGTCACCTGCCAGTACCGCGCGGTGGGACATCCCATTGCCATGGCCTTGACCGAAGGCATTGTCGACGAGGCCGCGCGCGCCATTGGCATGGACCCGGCAGAGTTCCGTCGCCGCAACCTGATTGCTGACGATGCCTATCCCTACACCTTTCCCTCAGGCATCAAGTTTGAAAAGCTCTCACACCAGCAATGCATGGACAAATTGCTGAGCGTCATGGACTACGAGGGCTTGCGCAAAGAGCAGGCCGCGTTGCGCCAGAAGGGCATTTACCGCGGCATTGGCTTGGCCGCCATGATCGAGGTGACCAATCCTTCGCCGGCGTTTTACGGCGTGGGCGGTGCCCGCATTTCTGCCCAAGACGGTGCCACGCTGCGCCTGGACCCGGCGGGCATGGTCAACGTGCTGGTCAGCGTCACCGAGCAAGGGCAGGGCACAGAAGCCATCTTTGCGCAAATTGCAGCGAGTGCGGTCGGCGTCAGCATGGACCGCGTGCGGGTCATCACCGGTGACACCGCTGTCACCCCTTACGGCGGTGGCACCTGGGCCTCTCGCGGTGCAGGCATCGGTGGCGAAGCCGTGTTGCAAGCGGGCAAGGTTTTGAAGTCCCACATCCTCGATGTGGCGGCCGCCATTTTGCAAGCGGACAAAGCCACGCTGGATGTTCAAGGCAACAACGTCGTCGACAAACTCACGGGCAAAGTGCACATGCCTTTGCAAGAAGTGGGACGCGTGGCCTATTTCCGTCCCGACACCTTGCCCATGGATTTTCAATCCGAGTTGACCGTCACCCGCCATTACACGCCCAGAGAATATGGCTTCACCTTCACCAACGGCATCCAGGCCTCCTATGTGGAGGTGGACATTGAAACCGGTTTTGTGAAGCTGCTCAAGCACTGGTGCATTGAAGACTGCGGCACCGTCATCAACCCGATGCTGGTTGACGAGCAGATTCGAGGCGGCATTGTCCAAGGCATCGGCGGTGCCCTGTTCGAGGAGTGCCTCTACAGCGAAGAAGGTCAATTGCTCAACGGATCCATGGCCGATTACCTGGTCCCGATGGCTGGCGAGATGCCTGACATTGTGGTGGGGCATGTGGAAACACCCACGCGCACGTCCGAGTTGGGCGCGAAGGGGGCAGGCGAGGCTGGCACAGCCGGCGCGCCGGGTGCCGTCATGAATGCCATCAACGATGCGCTCGCTTCATTGGGGGCCAATGTGAGCGTGCAGCCTTTCACGCCTCAGCGCGTGCTTCAGGCGTTGGGAAAAATTTAAGCCACAGCCGTGTGCGCCACGCCGTCGATTTCGACGGCGGTTTCCATGATCAGGTTGTACGGGTCGGCGAAATGCCTGGCCCATTGCGCCATGTCCGGATCGGGAAAATTGATCACGGCCCCCAATTGCTGCGCCATCGTCACCGCTTTGTAACCCACCGGCACCCGCAGGCGGCTGTACTCCGCCAGCGCTTGCGGCACCTGATGGCCTGAGGCTTGCAGAGCCTGAACCAAGGCCAGGGCATCGCCCGCCGCCTTGGTGACGCCCTGGCCCACATGAGGGCGCGCCACAAAGGCCGCATCACCCAGCAAGGCGACGCGCTGCATGCCCATGCTCTCGGTGACGCCGTCCAAAATGGTTTGCACGATCAAGTCAGGCGTTTTGTCCACAATTTCAGCCCACACGGGGTGCAAATGCGCATGTGCCGCTTGCCTGGCTTGCTGCAGGACCTCGGGCCGCAGCAGGTGGGGTGGTATCCCATCAGGGTGATGCCGACCCTGCGCGTCGGTGAGGATGTTGCGCAAGGCTTCGGCGCAGGTGCGGCGGTACCACACGAAGTTGACGTGGACCGTGTTCTGATGGTCGGCGCCCAACACCGGGTAGCCGACAATTTGTTCTCCGGGTGTTTGTGAGAAGGCAAAGTTCTCACCCACCCAATCGCGTGCCTGCACGCTCAGGGCCTCGCGGTGGATCAGCCCGCGCCAGGCCACATAGCCGGCATAGCGCATGGGCGGGGCCTGAAAGATTTGACGGCGTGCCTCTGAACGGTTGCCATCGGCGGCCACCACCAAGTCGGCTTGCAGCACCCGGCCATCGTGCAAATGCACTTTCGCCGCGTGATGGGCGTCGCCGTCTTCAATGCGCACTACGCCAGACGACAGGTGGTAACGTTCTTTTGGAAAGGCTTCCAGCAGAATGTGCAGCAAGCGTGACCAGGAGGTGAAGTTTTGCGGCAGTTGGACCTCGCTCAGTATCTGGCCTTGCGCGTCGAATGCAAGGCGCCGAGAAATTTCAATGCCCAGTCGGTTTTCAAATTGTGCGCCCGCCAGGCGCATCACCTCACGCAGGCCAGGATGGGTCACGATGCCGGTTCCTCGGCTTGTGAGCGGGCTAGCGGCTTTTTCCAGCAGCGTGACGTCCCAGCCCGCCCGCAGCAGCAGGTTGCCGGCAAACAGCCCCCCCATGGAACCCCCAATGATCACAGCCTTTGGTGCGTGCATATTCTTATCCTAAAATGGCAAACGTGATCAATAAGAAGCCTTCAACAGGGACGCGGCTGGACCCTGCCACACGCCGCCAACAAATTTTGGATGCCGCCATCGTCTATTTTGCCGAGGCTGGCTTTGGTGTCCAGACACGCGAACTGACGCGGCGCATTGGTGTTTCTCAGCCTTTGTTGTATCGGTATTTCCCGTCCAAGCAGGACCTGATCAACGCGGTGTTTGACGCCGTGTTCATGGGCCGCTTTGATGAAAATTGGATTGCCTTGCTGCGAGACCCAAGCAGGCCTTTGCGAGACCGCCTGCTGAACTTTTATGAGCTGTACGCCAAAGCCACTTACCGGCCTGAATGGATTCGCATCTACATGTATGCGGGCCTGGCCGACTTGGGGTGGAACCGAAACTACCTGAACATCGTTCGCAAGAAATTGTTGAACGTGATGTGCGAAGAGTTTCGCACGGCCTTGGTCCCAGCCAAACTTTTGAAAGACGCCCCTCCCATCAGTGGGCGTGAAATCGAGTTGGTCTGGAACCTTCATGGCAGCATGTTTTATTGGGGCGTGCGGCAAAATATTTTCAATTCCAAGTCGGCGACCTCGTTTGAGGCGCGCACGGCGGACGCCATCGACTTGTTCCTCTCGGGGGCGGCAGTTCACTACCCCCTCATACTGGAAGAGGCTGTTCGCGAGGACAAGAAAAAGACCCGTTGAACAGCCGGTGACGGCCCGCCGCCTCAACCCTTGGGCGCAGGAATTTGCTGGGTGTACCAGTCGGCTATTTTTTCGCCCGTCATGATGGCCACATCGGCTTTGGCCAGCACGGCATCCAGCAAACGCTCAAAGGCGTCAATGCGGTGCGGCACGCCCGTGATGTAAGGGTGCACGCTGATGGCCATCACGCGCGGTGACTGTGCGCTGTCTTTCCACAGACGTTCCAATTGCAGGACCCCGCGGTGGTACAGCTCATCGCTGCGGTGGTTCTGAATGGCCATCAAGGGAATGTCGTTGATTTCCACGGTGTAGGGGACGGACAGGACGGGCCGTGGCTTGGCTTGAATCCATGTGGGCTGGTCGTCAATGACCCAATCGGCCACGTACTCAATGCCCGCCGCGGATAAATGGTCCAGGGTTTCATCCGTTTCTGTCAGGCCAGGGCTTTCCCAACCTCGAGGCGCCTTGCCTGTGAACGCGCGAATGCTGTCAATCGTCTGGCGGATGGCCAGGGCCTGGTCTTCCACACGGTGCATTGGGCCTTGCACATAGCTGTGCCCCATGAACTCCCAGCCTGCATCGAGCGCAGCTTGTGCGACGCGCGGGTAAGACTGGCAGACGATGCCGTTGATCGCCAAAGTGGGCACGATGTGGCGCGAAACCAGGGCGTCGTAGAGGCGCCAAAAACCCGCGCGCATGCCGTACTCGTGCCACGACCAGTTGGGCAGGTCGGGCAACAGGGGTTGGCCCATCGGGGGCGGCAGCACGGTGCGCGGCATGGCGCGCTCAATCGACCAATGTTCCACATTCACGATGATCCATACCAGCATGCGTTTGCCGTCGGGCATTTTCAAAGGCGGTCGGTCGGGCATCGCCATGTAGGGGACGCGGTCACTGAGCAAGCGAGGTGAGGTCATGGGGGGCCTTGAGATATTTCAGGGCGTCTGAGAAGACGCCTCGTAGTTGTGAATGAAGTCTTCGGGCACTGCAGGGCCCCAGAGGTACATGGAGTCTTCAGGGGGGTAGTCGCCGGCGGGCCATTCGGTGTCAGCGCCGATGAAATCAATGTCGTAGGAAAACTCTGTGAAGCTGCCCCAGGGGTCCTGCGCATAGTAGAAGTAATTGGACCCAATCACGTGGCGGCCCACGCCCCAGCCTTTGCGATAGCCTGCAAGGTACATCTGCTCCATGCCCAGGCCCACTTCGTCCAGGTTGCGCACGACCCAGCTCGAGTGGTGCAACCCGTGGCCATTCGATTTGGCCATGGCCAACAAATGATGGTCACTGGCATGCGCGCCATGCAAAAAGGCAATCGCGTCCAGCGACTTGTCAGACAGGCGAAACCCCAGCGCTTCGGTGTAAAACTTCACGGCGCGCGGCACATCGGTGACAAAAATCAGAATGTGCGACAGGCGTTGGGGATGGACTTTGTGCGTTTGGCTGCGCATGGGGCTGACGCCGACGCCAATCGCATTGTTGAGGACAGTGGATTCTAGGCGCGGGGCTTTGGCGATAGGCGTCACTTTTTCGCTGACCACCACCTGGATTGGCATGCCATCGGGGTCGGCAACCCAAAAGCCTTGGCCATCGGACCGCGGATGGGGTGCGGTCAGCGCGTGGCCCGCAGCCAGGACCTGCGCCCTCAGGGCCGCTTCGTCTTCGGCATAGACGCCGACGGTGTAATACTCGGTTTTTTTGGGGCCCGCGCCTTGGTACACGATACCCCAGCAGTGTGAGTGGCCTAGCGTGAAAAGATGCAGTTGGTCAGCATGGCGAACGACTTGCAGGCCAAAGCTGTTGAAATAGGCTTCGGCCACGTTCAGGTCCGGCACAGACAGGGCAAAACGAAGCACCGAATGGATCGCAGTCACATGAGGTCTTTTCACGAGGGCCATGGCCGTTCCTGTTCAAAGCCGGAATGCGCTGAAGTCTAGTCCACTGCTGATCGCTCGACCACTGGGGATTTCACTGTATGCTCTCACCCCATCGCGACTTGCAAGAAAGCCTGACATGAATGCATTGAACCGATCAGCCAAGGGGGTCTATCTGATCACAGTGACGCCGTTCACTGTCTCAGGGGGGCTCGACTTGGACAGTACCGATCGCATGGTGGACTTTTGCCTTGAAAAGGGCGTGACTGGGCTGACCATTCTGGGCATCATGGGCGAGGCGACCAAACTCACGGCGGAAGAGTCGCGCATTTTCGTGCAGCGCGTGCTGGCGCGCGTGGCCGGCAAGGTGCCTGTGGTGGTGGGCGCTTCAGCGCCAGGCTTCGCGCCCATGCGCGAGCTGACGGACAGCGTCATGGCCATGGGCGCCGCCGGCGTCATGGTGGCGCCGCCTTCCACGGTGCGAACCGATGACCAAATTGTGGCGTATTTCGACATGGTCAATGAGACGCTGGGCGCCAATGTCCCGTGGGTTTTGCAAGACCATCCAGTGGCCACAGGTGTGCAAATGTCGGCTTCGGTGATCCTGCGCATCTTGAAAAATTCGCCCACCTGCGTGATGCTGAAACACGAGGATTGCCCAGGCTTGGCAAAGCTGTCGGCGATTCGCGCCGCGTGCGACCGAGGCGATGTGCAGCGCGTGTCGATTCTCACGGGCAACGGCGGCGGGCTTTTCTTGCCCGAAGAGCTCAGCCGTGGCGCCGATGGTGCCATGACGGGTTTCGCTTATCCAGAGATGATGGTCGATGTGTGCCAAGCCCACGCTGCTGGCAATGTCGAGCGCGCCCATGATTTGTTCGATGCCTATTTGCCTTTGGCGCGCTACGAGCAGCAATCTGGCGTAGGCTTGGCCGTACGCAAGCATTTGCTGGCACAGCGCGGCGTGATTGCTTCCGAGGCCGTGCGCAAGCCCGGCCCCAAACTGAGTGCGGCCGATGTGGCCGACATCGCCCGTTTGGTTCAGCGACAAGAGCGTCGCCTGGCCGAGCTGGGCGCTCGATGATTCATTGAACAAGGACACGGCATGTTGATTCGTTGCGCATTTTTTCGCGGCCATGTGAAGCCTGGCATGGAGGAAGAGTTCTTCCGCCATGTGCATGACAAGCTGGTGCCGCTGTGGTCCCAGTTTCCGGGTGTGCAAGAGGTGAGGGTGCTGCGCCAGCGCGAGAGCGACGTCGAAGATCCCCATTTGGCCATGGTCATGGCCATGCGCTTTGAAAGCATGGAAGCCATCGAAAAGGCCTTGGCCTCCGACATTCGTTACCAGAGCAAAGAGGCGTCCAAGCGCTTGTTTGAAATGTTTGACGGCTCCGTGTTTCACACGGTGTTTGATGCGGAGCAGTTCAAGCCGTAACGGCTTGCGAGGCCGGCCATGCACCTGGCAAGCTTGCAGGTCAAAGGCCTGTCGTTCCGACAGCCCCATGTGCAGCTGTTCGCCGATTGGTCGGCCGCGTTTCAGCCAGGCTTGACTTGGGTCACCGGCGATGAAGGCGTTGGCAAGACCACGTTGTTGCGATTGCTGGCAGGCGATTGGCCCATGGCGACGGGATCGGTCCATTGGCATGACGCCGAGGGCGCGCGCCTGCTGGCGCCCGCCGATGTGTATTGGGTAGACCCTGCCGAGACGGCGCGAGATGACTGGACGGTCCATGCGTGTGCGGCTGCGTGCCAGGCGCGCTACCCGCGCTGGTCTCAAGCGGCATTCAACCAGTGGGCTGAAGTCTTGTCATTGACAGAACACCTGGATAAATTTTTATACATGCTCTCCACGGGCAGCAAGCGCAAAGTCTGGTTGGCAGCGGCCCTGGCAGCCCACGCCAAGGTGACGCTTTTGGATGAGCCCGAGGCGGCGCTTGATCAGCCTTCGCGTCGCGCCTTGCGCTCCGAGCTGGCACGCTGCAACCAGGGTGGCGATGACGTGTGGGTGGTGGCCAGCTACAGCTGCCCCATCGATGGCAAGCCCTCGCAAACGCTGAATTTAGGATCTTGACATTGATGGCGAGCCTTTTGAACCTTAGTCGACAGTGGCGCCAGAGGCTTTGACCACGGCGGCCCAGCGGTCAATCTCGGATTTGAAAAATGCGCTGGCTTCGGTGGGGGTATTCACCACGACTTCAAAGCCAAGGTTGTTGAAGCGCTGCATCATGTCGGCCGAACGAAAACCTTTGGCAATGTCAGCTTGCAGCTTGGCCACAATGTCTTTGGGCGTTCCTTTGGGCACAGCGACGGCTTGCCAGGACGTCACGTCAAAGTCCTTGAGGCCGCTCTCGAGCAAGGTGGGCACCTCCGGCAATTGCGGCATGCGCTCTTTTGAGGTCACCGCCAAGGCTTTCATTTTTCCGGCGCGGATGTAGGGCACAACGGTGCCGAAGTTTTGGAACGAGGCTTCGATGTTCCCCGCCATGATGTCGGTTTGTGCGGCCGCGCCACCACGGTAAGGGATGTGGACGCCGAAGGTCTGGGTCTGCAGCTTGAACATTTCAGCAGACAAATGATCGCTTGATCCCGAGCCTGACGAACCATAGGAGATACGGCCCGGGTTTTTCTTGGCATAGTCCACGAACTCTTTCACCGAATTGGCGGGAAAGTTGGGCGGCGTGATCAGCACGTTGGGCGTGCGCACCGCCACCGTCACGGCCTCGAAGTCGCGCATCACATCGTACTTGGGGTTCCTGTACAAACCCATGTTGATGGCAAAGGTGCCAATGGAGCCGACCAGCAAGGTATAGCCATCGGCTGGCGACTTGGACAAGGCTTCTGCCGCAATCGAACCGTTGGCGCCGGGCCGGTTTTCAACCACGGTCACATAGCCTGCGTCATTGAGCTTTTGGGACACGGCGCGGGCCACGATGTCACTGGTGCCGCCCGCCACGAAGGGCACCAAAATTTTCACGGGTTTTTGCGGATAAGTTTGCGCCACAGACAAGGCGCTGGCACAACTCAGCAAGCCCAGCAGCACAGCTTGGATGGTTTTCTTCATGGTGTCTCCTCTTAGTTTCAATTGCGTTGGGGTTTTTTGGCAAGCATAAATGACAAAGAGCCCAATCCTGCCACCAAGGCCAGCAGGGTGAACCCTAAACGGTAGTTGCCGGTCAGGTCAGCCAACATGCCTGCCACCATGGGGCCGGCCACTTGGCCTACCGCAATGATGGCGGCGGACAGTCCCAAAATCATGCCAATCGCATTGCGGCCAAAGTAGTCGGCGCGGATGGCCTGCATGAAAGGCCCGCGCAGCCCCCAGGCCACGCCATGAAAGGCGGCAAAGGCTGCCAAGGCTGACACATGGGTGGCATAGGTCAGGCACAGCAACCCTACCATGTGCGAGACCATGCACAGTGCCGCCACCACCCGCTTGTCATAGCGGTCACCCATGCTGGCGCCCAGCAACACGCCCCCCATTTGGCCCACAGTCATGAGCATGATGACCAGGCCGGCCTCTGAGACCGAATAACCCAGCCCTTCTTTCATGTGGGTGATGGCGTGCACATTGACCGCGGTGACCACCAGCAAGGCCAGACCGTGCCCAATGGCCAACATCCAAAACGCCTGGGTACGCAAAGCCTCTTTGGCGGTGAACTCGTGGACGATGGGCTGTTTGCCGCTGTCTTCCTGGAGGGGCGTGTGGCTGGCAATGGGTGCAATCCCGTCGATGAACTCGCCGTGATCTTCGGGGCGGCGACGAATGATGCGTGCCATCGGAATTCCCACCACAATGGCCACCACGCCCGAGCCCAGGGCTGCGGCACGCCAGCCAAAGCTTTGCATGGCCCAGGCCACCACGGGCACGGCCAAGCCTCCCATCGCCAGGCCCAAGCTCATGATGGACAAAGCACGGGCACGGTAGCGCTCAAACCATTGCACCAGGG
>JACCDX010347320.1_pt1 | contig 10778 bp, 5 predicted proteins | sample 7449681 | NCBI WGS metagenome assembly JACCDX01 (sample SAMN15323450, study PRJNA562643) | freshwater metagenome | isolation source: river surface water | place: USA:Blue River Watershed | collected 2017-08-18
CGGTATTGCCGCTCTCCGCGGCGTAAATCATCATCTCCTGCATGTGGGCATCCTCCGGCGGACCGTTGAGCATGGCCATCACCGCATTCATCCTCTGGTCGGCATAAGCCGCAGCGTTGGCGAAGACCCGGGATTTTCCGGCATCTTGCAGTCGCGGCCAGAGGAGCCGCGCCAGTGCCATGTAGGTGTCGGCACGCATGTCTTTCTGCCGCAGCAGGATCTGGTGATAGGCGACCTCATGCAGGTGCTGGCCAAGATTCGGGCACTGTTCTGCCAACAGGCGGATGTCGGCCTCGTTGCGGCAAAGCAGGAAGGTGCGCAGCGCGCGCTTCAGCGCGGCATCGACACCGGAACCGTGCCATCGCTTCTGGACGGTTTGGATGACCGCGATGAAGTTGTCCACCGTGCCATGCCCGGCAGCGACTTCCAGCGGGCTCTTTTGCGACGGCGTCCTGACGAAGGGATCGAGATTGAGGTCGGCCGCTTCGCCCTTGCGTATGGCACGGCACAGCAGGCTCGTCTGTGTGTTGTCCTCGTAACTGGCGAGGGCGATGCGCAGTGTCGGGAATTGGTTGGCCAGCGCCAGCACCTCGGCCTCGCCATGACGTTTCACCCAGTCGGCCAGACTCAGCGGGTCTTCGCTGATCGGATAGGCTTGGGTATCCGAAAATGCAGACATGGCGTGCTCAAGCATCAGGCTGAATACCTCGTGCGATCCCGCTTTCAGCGCGAGCCGGTAGGCGGAGGGCGCCGGTGAATCACCGGCATGCGGGTAACAGCAGCGCACGTCAGCATCCGCTTCGGCGTCCAGCAGCATCCGCAGTTGCTGCACGTCGCCACGTTCAACGGCGATGGAGAGCGGCGTGCGGCCGTTGGCGTCCGGGTTGTCGAGCACCTGTGGCGCGAATTCTTCGGCCAGACTGATGACCTGCCTGAGAAATTCGGTGGGTGCCGGCTTGAGCAGGCACAGCGTCAGCAGGTTGGTGCCGAGCAGGCAACCGCTCCCTTCAATTTGCGTGCTGCCAGCCCTGTCGACGGCCATGTCGACGATGGCCTTGCGCTGCAGGTCCGGATGGGTGCTGGCCAGCGAAGCCGCCCAGCTCGATGAATGCGCGCCCTGGGTCTTGAACTCGGGCGGTCTTTGCGTGGCCGGCGGCAGCCAGCAGGGGCTGAGCGCTTCCGTGCAGAGCAGGTCGGTCGCCGCGTCCCAGTCTTCATTGACGACGGCCGCGTGCACAGCCGGCAGCCCGGTTTGCAGCAGATACTTGTTCTGATCGCCGCGCTCCTTCCAGTCAAGTTCGAGCTTCGCGGCATGCCAGCCCGCGGGGCGCGACTGCATGGCCGGTTGGGGCGAGGTGCCGGAGGCGGTGGAAGTGGTTGACGTAGGCAGGTTCGACGCGGAGGCGTCGGTGCTGACCGGCGGTGTGATGTTCGGGATGACGTTCGGTTCGCGGATGGCCACGTGCGCTCCTTTCAAGAGCGTTGAAAGCACGTTTCGTGAATTCGCCGTTCGCGGTGGTTCCTCGGGCTTTTCTTATTTGCACAGGCTGATGTCAGACAATCGCTGGTGTGCGGGCATGACGCCGGCGAGCGTGTCGCCGGCATGGCGGGTGGCCATTGCCGGCAACGGAGAAGTCAGTCGGATGACTGCGAACGGTCGCGATCGGCCATGAGCGGGATGCTGGCGTGCCGGGATCAGTTCGTCCGCGAATTTGGTATCAGGATGCGCAGCGCCTGCCGGCCGGCATCGGTCTTCGCCGTGCTGGCCAGATTCTCGTTGATCTGGAACTTCAAGCCGGCCAGGCGCGCCGCGAGGCCCGCCGGGTCGAGGTCGGCCAGCAAAGGCAAGATGCTCCCGCCCCTGAAGTCGATGTGGCGCTGCAAGTCCAGCCCTGCCTGCATCAGCTTGTCGAAGCCGCGCAGGCTGCCCGCGCGCAGTACCTGCGTGACCATGTCGGTGTAGATCACGGACTGATCGCCCTTGATGAGCTGTTGCACTCTGCCGTTGAAGTCCAGACTGCGATCGGCTGCAAATTCCCACGCAGCCGCATTGCCACTCTCGCCGGCGAAGTGCAGCATCTCCTTCAGGAAGGAATCTTCCAGCGGACAGTCCAGCATGGCCAGCACAGCGCCCATTCTTTGATCGGCGTAAGCCGCCGTGCTGACGAAGACCCGCGATTTCCCGCTGTCCAGCAGCCGTGGCCAGGTCAGCCGCGCCAGTGCCACGTAGGTGTCGGCGCTCATGTCTTTCGGCCGCAAGAGAATCTGGTGATAGGCGATGTCATGCAGGCGCAGAGCATATTCCGGGCACTGTTCCAGCAGCAGCCGGATGTCCGCTTCGCTGCGGCAAAGCAGGAACGTGAGCAGCGTCTTCCTCAGCGTCGGTTCGACGCCGGAACCGATCCATCGCTTCTGCATGTGCTTGATCAAGGCGATGAAAGTGATCACCGAGCCGTGTTCTGCGGCCACTTCCAGCGGGCTCTTTTCCGACAGCGTCGCATGGAAGGGATCGATGTCGAGGTCGACGCTCTCGCCATTGCGCAGGGCGCGGCACAACAGACTGGTCTGCGTGTTGTCTTCGTAACTGGTGAGGGCAAGACGCAGCCTGGGGAATTGCTTGGCCAGTGCCAGCACCTCGGCCTCGCCGTGGCGCTTCACCCAGACGGCCAGTTTCAGCGGATCTTCCGCGATCGGATATTTTTGCGGCGTTGGCATGGTGGACAGCGCGTGCTCCAGCATCAGGCAGAGCAGTTCGTGCGGTTCACGGGTCAGTGCCAGCTGGTAAGCCGATGGGGCCTGTGTACCCTCGGTATGTGCAAAACGGCAGCGCACCTGGGGATTGGCTTTGGCATCCAGCAGCATCCGCAGTTGCTGCAGGTCGCCGCGCTCTACGGCGATGTAAAGCGGCGTACGGCCATTGGCGTCCGGGTTGTCGAGAACCTGTGGCGCGAACTCTTTGGCCAGACCGATGACCTGTCTGAGGAATTCGGTAGGGGCCGGTTTCAGCAGGCACAGCGTCAGCAGGTTGGTGCCGAGCAGGCAGCCGCTGCCTTCAATCTGCGTGCTGCCAGCCCGATCAATGGCCATGTCGACGATGGCCTTGTGCTGCAGATCCGGATGGGTGCTGGCCAGCGCAGCTGCCCAGCGCGATGAATGCGCGCCCTGGGTCTTGAACTCGGGCGCTCTTTGCGTGGCCGGCGGCAGCCAACAGGGGCTGAGCGCTTCCATGCAGAGCAGGTCGGCCGCCGCCTCCCAGTCTTCATTGACGACGGCTGCATGCACAGCCGGCAGCCCGGTTTGCAACAGATACCTGTTCTGATCGCCGCGCTCGCTCCAGTCGAGTTCCAGCTTCGCTGCATGCCAGCCCGTGGGGCGCGACTGCAGGGCCGGTTGGGGTGAAGTGCCGGAGGCGGTGGACGTGCTGGAGGTGGTTGACGTGGGCAGGTTCGACGCGGAGGCATCGGTGCTGACCGGCGGGGTGATGTTCGGAATGACGTTCGGTTCGCGGATGGTCACGAAAGCTCCTCTCAATACGCTTGAAAGCAAGCTTCGTGAACCCGCCGTTCGTGGCGGTTCCTCGCGCCGTCCGACGGCGACGCGAGGAGCCTTCCGTTACAGCAGCAGGTTTTCCAACGTACGCCGGTAGATGTTCTTCAGCGGTTCGATCTCCACCAATGCGACATGTTCATCGATCTTGTGAATGCTCGCATTGGTCGGGCCGAATTCGACGACCTGCGGGCAGATCTGCGCGATGAAACGGCCATCGGACGTGCCGCCGGAGGTCGACAGCTCGGCATCGACGCCGGTTTCGCTCAGGATCGCCGACGACAGCGCATTGCTCAGCTCGCCGCGCGGCGTAAGGAAGGGCAGGCCGCCAACCGTCCATTTCAGGTCATAGGTGAGCTGGTGCTTGTCCAGCACCGCATGCACGCGCTGCTGCAGGCCTTCGACCGTGCTCGCAGTCGAGAAGCGGAAATTGAAATCGACCACGCATTCGCCGGGGATCACGTTTGACGCGCCGGTGCCCGCGTGGATGTTTGACATCTGCCACGAGGTCGGCGAGTAGTAGTCGTTGCCCTGGTCCCATTCGATCGCGGCCAGTTCGGCCAGCGCCGGCATGGCCAGGTGGATCGGGTTCTTCGCCATGTGCGGATAGGCGATGTGGCCCTGCACGCCCTTGATCACCAGCTTGCCGGACATGGTGCCGCGGCGGCCGTTCTTGATCATGTCGCCGATCTGCTTCACCGAGGTGGGTTCGCCGACGATGCAGTAGTCAAGCTGTTCGCCGCGTGCCTTCAGCTGGTTGCAGACGATCACGGTGCCGTCGATCGCCGGGCCTTCCTCATCGCTGGTGATCAGGAAGCCGATCGAGCCTTTGTGGTCCGGGTGTGCGGCGACGAACTCCTCGACCGCGACGACCATCGCGGCCAGCGAGGTCTTCATGTCAGCCGCTCCGCGGCCGTACAGCTTGCCGTCGCGGTGGGTCGGCGTGAACGGATCGGAGGTCCATTGCACCAGCGGGCCGGTGGGCACCACGTCGGTGTGGCCGGCGAATACCAGCAGCGGCTGCGCGCTACCGCGGCGCGCCCACAGGTTGGTGACGTCGCCGGACGCGATCGTTTCGCAGGCAAAGCCCAGCGGCGACAGCCGTTCGGCCATCTTCAGCTGGCAACCGCCGTCGGCTGGCGTGACGGAGTGCAGGGAAATCAGTTCTTCGGTCAGCGCGAGGGTCTTGCTCATGCTTGCAGGGTCTCTTCGTAGCGTGCCGGGTCGAAACCGACCAGCACCTGGTTGTTGGTGCACAGGACAGGCCGCTTGATGACGCTGGTATTTTCCAGCATCAGCGCGGTCGCTCCGGCGGCGTCGGTGACGGACGCTTTCTTCTCGTCGGACAGGCCGCGCCAGGTCGTGCCTTTCTTGTTCACCAGGGTTTCCCACGGGACCTGCTTCAGCCATGCCGCGACAGTGGCTTTGTCGAGCCCGGCTTTTTTGAAGTCGTGGAAATGGTAAGAAAGGCCCGCCTGGTCGAGCCAGGTACGGGCCTTTTTCACGGTATCGCAGTTCGGGATGCCGTACAGCGTAATCATTAGTCCCGGAGCAGCTCGTTGATCGAGGTCTTCGCGCGCGTTTTCTCATCCACACGCTTGACGATGACTGCGCAGTACAGGCTGTACTTGCCATCGGCCGACGGCAGGTTGCCGGACACGACGACCGAACCTTCCGGGATGCGGCCATAAGTCACTTCGCCGGTCGCGCGGTCATAGATCTTGGTCGACTGGCCAATGTACACGCCCATCGAGATCACCGAATTCGCCTCGACGATCACGCCTTCGACGACTTCGGAGCGCGCGCCGATGAAGCAGTTGTCTTCGATGATGGTCGGGTTGGCCTGCATCGGCTCGAGCACGCCGCCGATGCCGACGCCGCCGGACAGGTGGACGTTCTTGCCGATCTGGGCGCAGGAACCGACGGTCGCCCAGGTGTCGACCATCGTGCCTTCATCGACGTAGGCGCCGATGTTCACGTACGACGGCATCAGCACCACGTTCTTGCCGATGAAGCTGCCGCGGCGCGCAACCGCCGGCGGCACCACGCGGAAGCCGCCGTTGGCGAAGTCTTCGGCGGTGTAGTTGGCGAACTTGGTCGGCACCTTGTCATAGAACTGCATGCCGCTGCCGCCGGAGATCGGCACGTTGTCTTCGAGGCGGAACGACAGCAGCACGGCCTTCTTCACCCACTGGTTGACGACCCAGGCGCCGCTGTCTTTCTGCGCGACGCGCAGCGTGCCCTGGTTCAGTTGCTCGATGACGGCGGCGACGGCGTCACGCACGTCGGCCGGGGCCGACTTCGGCGAAAAACTGGTGCGCTCTTCCCAGGCGCTCTCGATGATGCTTTGCAGTTGTTGGGTCATGATGTCTCTGTGGTCAGGGATTGGAATTGGGGTCAGGGGGTCAGGCGGCCAGTTTGCGCGTGAACTCGACGATGCGCTTTGCAGCTTCCAGGCATTCGTCGACTTCGGCAACCAGCGCCATCCGGATGCGGTTCGCGCCGGGATTGACGCCGTGCGCGTCACGCGCAACGTAGCTGCCCGGCAGGACCGTCACATTATATTCGGCGTACAGCCGCTTCGCGAATTCGGTGTCGGTGATCTTTGCCAGCTTGTCGACCCGCGCCCAGAGATAGAAGCCAGCGTCGGGCAGCGACACGTCGAGCACCTCGGCCAGCATCGGCGTGACCTGATTGAACTTGCGAACGTACTTGTCGCGGTTTTCGTCGACATGGGACTCGTCGTTCCAGGCGACGATGGACGCGGCCTGCACCGACGGGCTCATGGCGCTGCCGTGATAGGTGCGGTACAGCAGGAACTGCTTCAGGATCGCGGCGTCGCCGGCGACGAAGCCCGAGCGCATGCCGGGCACGTTCGAGCGTTTCGACAGGCTGGAGAACGCGATCAGCCGCTCAAAGCCGCGGCCGAGCTTGTGCGCGGCTTCCATCGAGCCGAGCGGCTTCTGGTCGCCGAAATAGATTTCGGAGTAGCACTCGTCGGCCGCGATCACGAAGCCATGCTTGTCCGACAGCGCGAAAAGTTCTTTCCAGTCGTCCAGCGTCAGCACCGCGCCGGTCGGGTTGCCGGGCGTGCAGATGAACAGCAGCTGCACGCGCGCCCAGACGTCGTCCGGCACAGACGAGAAATCCGGCGCGAAATTGCGCGCCGGATCGGAGTTGGCAAAGAAGGGTTCGGCGCCCGCGAGGAAGGCCGCGCCTTCATAAATCTGGTAGAACGGATTCGGGCAGAGCACGACCGCCTTCGCCGCCGGGTCGATCACGGCCTGTGCGAGCGCAAACAGCGCTTCGCGAGAGCCGTTCACCGGCAGCACCTCGGTGGCCGGGTCGAGCGACGGCAGGTCGTATCGGCGCTCCAGCCAGCCGCAGATGGCCTTGCGCAGCGCATCACTGCCGGCCGTGGTCGGGTAGTTCGCCAGCCCGGACAGGTTGTCCGCCAGCGCCTGCTGAATGAACGGCGGCGTCGGGTGTTTCGGCTCGCCGATGCCCAGGCTGATCGGCGCATACGCGGGATTCGGCGTCACGCCGGCGAACAGTTGCCGCAGTTTTTCAAAAGGGTAAGGCTGGAGTTTGGCGAGCAGGGGATTCACGGCGGACAGAAGGGGCTGAAATTCGGGTTGACAGGCCGCCGGATTATACCTGTGGAAACCCGGGGCGCACGAAGGGGACGCGCAGGCCGCGGCAAGACTCGGAAAGGCTCCACCCGGATGATATGATTGCGCGACTTTGATCGTCCCCGCCGGGCATTCCGCCCGGTTTCTCTTTTTTGGCTGGAAAAGACGTGCGGTTAACTTCCATCAAACTCTCGGGCTTCAAGTCCTTCGTCGACCCCACCAACTTCCAGGTCCCCGGACAACTGGTCGGCGTGGTCGGTCCGAACGGCTGCGGCAAGTCGAACATCATTGACGCGGTGCGCTGGGTGCTGGGCGAGTCGAAAGCCTCCGAACTGCGCGGCGAATCGATGCAGGACGTGATCTTCAACGGCTCGACCAACCGCAAGCCGGCCGGCCGTGCGTCTGTGGAGCTGGTCTTCGACAACAGCGCCGGCAAGGCGGCAGGCCAGTGGAGCACCTTCGCCGAGATCTCGGTGAAGCGCACGCTGACCCGCGACGGCACGTCGACCTACTACATCAACAACCAGGCGGTGCGCCGCCGCGATATCCAGGACATCTTCCTCGGTACCGGCCTCGGCCCGCGCGCTTACGCGATTATCGGGCAGGGCATGATCTCGCGCATCATCGAGGCGCGCCCGGAAGAGCTGCGCATCTTCCTCGAGGAAGCCGCCGGCGTGTCGAAGTACAAGGAACGCCGCCGCGAGACCGAGAACCGCCTGCAGGACACGCGCGAGAACCTGCAGCGCGTCGAGGACATCCTGCGCGAACTGAACGTCAACGTCGACAAGCTGCAGGGACAGGCCGAGGTCGCGCAGAAATTCCATCAGCTGCAGGGCGAACAGGAAGAAAAGCAGAAGCTGCTGTGGCTGTTGCGCAAGAACGAGGCGATGGCCGAGCAGCAGAAGTTCGCGCGCGACATTGAACGCGCGCAGACCGAGCTGGAAGAACAGTCCGCAAAGCTGCGGCACGTCGAGACCGAGCTCGAGCACCTGCGGCAGGAACATTACGCCGCCGGCGACCGCATGCACCAGGCGCAGGGCGCGCTGTACCAGACGAATTCCGAGATCGGCAGCCTCGAGGCGCAGATCAAGTTCGTGATCGAGTCCCGCAACCGCCTGCAGACCCAGCTGAATTCGCTGTCGGCGCAGCGCGACCAGTGGCAGCGCCAGAGTACCCAATTCCAGGATGAGCTGGCGCAGGCCGAGATGGAGCTCGAAGAGCACGGCATGCGCGTGGCCGAGTCGCAGCAGACGCTGCAGATGAAGCAGGAAGAACTGCCGGCCATCGAAGAGGCATGGCGCGCCGCCCAGCTGGCGACCACCGAATCGCGTTCGCGCATCATGCAGGTCCAGCAGCGGATCGAGCTCGAATCCGCGCACCAGCGCAATGCGTCGAACATCCTGTCGGGTCTTGCGCAGCGGCGCGAGCGCCTCGCGCAGGAAAAGAACATGCTGGCGCTGCCGGATACCGCGCACCTGACCAACCTGAAGATGCAGGTCGAGGAAAAGGAAATGCAGCTCGAGAGTGCGCAGGCCGACCTGGCCGCCGCACGCGAACTGCAGCCGCGCCTCGAGCAGGAAAGGCGCGACGCACAGCAGGCCGTGAATGCCGAGACAGCGAACCATGCGCAGCTGGAAGCGCGCCTGGCCGCGCTGCGGCAGCTGCAGGAAAGCGTGCAGACCGAAGGCAAGGTCGCGCCCTGGCTGAACAAACATGAGCTCGCCAAGCTGCCGCGTCTGTGGCAAAAGCTGTCGATTGAGCAGGGCTGGGAAACCGCGCTGGAGTCCGTACTGCGCGAACGCACCGGTGCGCTGGAAGTATCGAACCTCGACTGGTCGAAAGCCTTTTTCAGCGATGCGCCGCCGGCCAAGCTGTCGTTGTATTCGCTCAGTGGTACGTCTGCGCCGGCCGACAACGCACCGGCCGGCCTGAAGCCGCTGATGGCGATGATGAAGGTCGATGACCCGGGCCTGCGCGCATTGATGCAGGACTGGTTGCATAACGTGTTCATTGCCGAAGATTCTGCTGTGGCACTCGCGGATCGTTCGAAGCTGCCGGTGGGTGCAACGCTTGTCACGCGGGAAGGTCACCTGATCAGCAAGCTGTCGGTGCGTTTCTATGCATCGGATTCCGAGCAGGACGGCATGCTGGCGCGCCAGCAGGAAATCGATAATCTCGTTCGTCAGGTACGTGCGCAGCAGATGCTGGCCGACGAAGCGCGTCAGCGCTCGGTGCGTGCCGATGCCGCGCTGACGCAAGGTACGCAACGTCTGGAAGAACTGACGCAGAAGGTGTCCTCACTGCAGCAGATGTTGCACAGCATGCAGATCGATTTGCTGAAACTGACCGAATCGGTCGAGCGCTTCAGTCAGCGCAGTACGCAAATTGAGAGCGACCTCGCCGAGATCGCGATGCAGGAAACTGAGCAGCAACAGATTCAGGCACTGGCCGAGCAGGCGCTGGAGCAGCTCGACCTCGAACTCGGTCAGGTACAGGAATCGCATGAAGATGGTCAGACGGTCTATCTGGAGCGCGAAGCGACGCTGAACGGCGCGCGCGACCAGATTCGTGAACTGGAGCTGGCCGCGCAGCAGGCTGAATTCGCGCAGCGCGCGCATGAGACCCGCATCGAGGAATTAAAGCGCAGCATCACGACCGCGCTGGAGCAGTCGGCGCAGCTGTTTGCGAGCATGGAGCAGGGCACGCTGGAGCTGGAGCAGCTGGATGATCAGGCGGCGCAAGCCGGCCTGCAGTCACTGCTGGAGCGACGCAGCGAGCAGGAGCTGGTGCTGGCGAATGCGCGGCATGAGCTGGACCAGCTGACGCAGCGCATGCGCGGTCATGACGAGTCCAAGCTGGCGGCCGAACGTGGCCTGCAGCCGATCCGTGACCGCATCGTCGAGCTGCAGCTGAAGGAACAGGCAGCGCGCCTGAATCAGGAGCAGTTCGATGAAGCGCTGAAGAACACCGGCGCCGATGAGGCCGCACTGGCGGAGAAACTGACCGATGAGATGCGTCCGTCCTATCTGCAGGGCGAGGTCACGCGCCTGACGAATGCGATCAATGCCTTGGGTGCAGTGAATCTGGCGGCGCTCGATGAACTGGCGCAGGCCAGCGAGCGTAAGCAATTCCTGGATGCGCAGAATGCGGATCTGGTCGAAGCGATCACGACGCTGGAAGACGCGATTCACAAGATTGATATGGAAACCCGCGATCTGCTGAAAGATACTTTCGACAAGGTGAATCATCATTTCGGCGAGCTGTTCCCGATTCTGTTCGGTGGCGGCAACGCGAAGCTGGTGATGACGGGCGAAGAAATTCTGGATTCGGGTGTACAGGTGATGGCGCAGCCGCCGGGCAAGAAGAATGCGACGATTCACTTGTTGTCCGGTGGCGAAAAGGCGCTGACCGCGACCGCGCTGGTGTTCTCAATTTTCCAGCTGAACCCGGCGCCGTTCTGTCTGCTGGACGAGGTGGACGCGCCGCTGGACGACGCGAACACCGAGCGTTTCTGCAATATGGTCAAGAAAATGTCGGCGCATACGCAGTTCCTGTTCATCTCGCACAACAAGATCGCGATGGAAATGGCGCAGCAGCTGA
>JACCDX010903973.1_pt1 | contig 10775 bp, 11 predicted proteins | sample 7449681 | NCBI WGS metagenome assembly JACCDX01 (sample SAMN15323450, study PRJNA562643) | freshwater metagenome | isolation source: river surface water | place: USA:Blue River Watershed | collected 2017-08-18
CAACTATTTTAAATAATAATTATATAAGAAAAATATTAAAAAATACTAATTTTTTTGATAAAATTAAATTTAAATTAAATAATAATTTTTTTAATAGTAATTTTACTATTATTTATTCATTAGATCATAAATTTATAGAATGGGTAGCTTTAAGATTAGGTTATTGTGAATATAAAAAAATGAAAAAATTTAATAATAAAATAGTTTTATCTAATAATAAGAAAGATGACGACTATATTACTTCTCCGCAAGGTTTACTATTATCAATTGATACTAATTTGTTAAAAAATAATTTTAATTTGATTAATAACTTTAGTTATTAATCAAATTAAAATTATGAATTTGGAATACTTTTCTTAACTAAAAAGAAAATATTGTATAATGCCCATGAAGCTGCGAATATTACAGGAACAAAAGTTAATAAAATACGCATAATTTTTTAAAGTATAAATTTTTAAATAATTTTAATTACTATTATAATCAATTTATAAATAAAATGAAATCAAAATTAATTTCTTACTTATACTTTTATTATATTAAGTTCCAGAGGGAAAGACAAACTTAAGCGGATGTGGCGAAATGGCAGACGCGCTAGACTTAGAATCTAGTGAAGAAATTCGTGAGAGTTCAAGTCTCTCCATCCGCATTCTTCAAATAATGGAAAATTTTGTAAGTAGAGTTTCTTTGATTATAATTTAATTAGGGAACTATTCCATTAAAAAAAAAAAGAAAAAAAAATATGAAATATGTAATTGCTCAGACTTCAGGAAAACAATTTTTGCTAAAACCTGGTCAATGGTATGATGTTGATTTTATTAAAAATTCTAAGCCGGGAGATTTTGTTTATTTAAATAAATTATTATTTTTTAGAAAAAATAATCAAGTTCAAATAGGAAAACCGTTTTTAGAAAAAAGTCAAATATCTGCTAGAATTCTTCAAAGTGAAATAAAAGGGCCTAAAATTACTGTATTAAAAACAAAACCAAAGAAAAAGTATACTCGCACTCGTGGGCATAGACAGTCGTATACACGTATTTTTATTGATCAAATTAATTAAAAGAGGAAAAAATTATGGCACATAAAATGGGTGCGGGAAGTACAAAAAACAACCGCGATTCACAAGCAAAACGATTAGGTGTTAAATGTAATGGAAATCAAAAAGTAAAAAGTGGAGCTATTATTGTTCGTCAAAGAGGAACAAAGTTTAAACCAGGTAATCTAGTAGGTTGCGGAAGAGATCATACTTTATTTGCACTATCTGAAGGAATTGTAAATTTTACAGAATCAGGTTTTGTAAATATTCTTGTAGATAAAATACAATAAACGGAAAATTAATTCCGTTTATTTTTTTTCTTTTCCTTTGCCAAATCTCATAGTAGGAGTTTTAATACGTAACCAAAATGCTACAGAATCTGTTAACCATTCCATACCAGGTATTGTTGCAAATTTACCTTGAATAGATCTAATATATAAATAGCTATACCCTACTAAAAAAATAACAAACGTATTTAAGAAAAATATTGTTGCTAAACTTTTATCAGTATAAATTAAACCTCCTTGATCATAAGCCCATTTTGCTACCGGAGTTGCAATTTCACGATGAAAAAGTAAATCCCAATAACTAATTACAAGACCTTGTAACATCAAAAGAGCAAACAATAATAGCACATTATATTTAATTAATTTTGAAAATTTAAAAATAGGACGTACTACAATAAATTCAATGACAACATACGACAGAAAGAAAACTTTTTCTGGACTTCCCCAAATTTTAAAAAATGGTGACTGAAGTATTGATTTTATAAAAGGAAAAATAGGAGATAAAAATTCTGGTAAATAATTTAAAGAAACCACATTACTAAAAACTGCATGTAATAAATCAACTACTGCAAAAAAATAAATAAAGGATAACTGAATTGTTTGAGAAGTATTAGGATACTTTAAACTAAAACTACGATACTTTTTTTGAAATTGTTTAAACCCTTTTAAAAAATTTTCCCAAATCGACGCAACTAAGGAATTATTTTTTACCATTTTTTTTAATATTTTATTAAATAAATAAACTTTATAAATTATACATTACTATCTAATATTCATATATATATAAATATATTATATTAGGTTTTAATATTTTTGAAAGTCTAAAAAAATAAATTTATTTACTATAAAAATCAAAATGAAAAATTTTATCGATAATATCAAAAATCAAAATCAAAAATTAAGCCTAGAAACCACTGAAGAATTAACAAGAAGAATTGAAAAAATAAAAAAACAAGCATTAAAAGAAAACTTAGATGATGTTATTGTAGATTGGTTTTCAATTGTGCAAGAAATATCATACAGAACTTTAGGTTTAAAACATTTTGATACTCAATTATTGGGAGGTCTTTTATTACATCAGGGCAAAATAGTAGAAATGAAAACTGGTGAAGGAAAAACATTAGCTTCTACATTACCAATAGCTTTAAATGCTTTAACTAAAAAAGGGGTTCATGTTGTAACTGTTAATGAATATTTAGCAGAGCGTGATAAAAAATGGATGGGTAAAATTTATAATCAATTAGGATTGACTGTAGGTTTATCTAAAAGTAATAGTAATATAGAAGAAAAAAGAAAAAGCTATCTTTCAGATATTACATATGTAACAAATTCAGAATTAGTTTTTGATTATCTTCGTGATAGTTCAGCCTATAACATAAATGAAATTGTTCAGCGTAATTTTAATTTTTGTATTATTGATGAAATAGATTCAGTACTTATTGATGAAGCTCGAACACCTTTAATTCTTTCTAGTGCAACAAATATAAATAATAAAAACAAATTATACTTAGCTAAAAAAGTTATTAATTTTTTAGAAAAAGATAAAGATTTTCAAATTGATGAAAAAAGAAGAGAAATTAATTTAACGGAAACAGGTTATCAAATAATTAAAGAAAAACTAGGTAAAAAATCTTTATACGATGCAGAAGATCCTTGGATTCTGGAAATTCTAAATGCGTTAAAAGCTAAACATGTTTTTAAATTAAATAAAGACTATGTTGTTTTAGACAATAAAGTCATGATTGTTGACGAATTTACAGGGCGTATCATGGCAGATCGAAGATGGAGTCTCGGAATTCATGAAGCAATTGAAACTAAAGAAGATGTAGAAATTAATGGAGGAACAAAAACTAAAAGCTCTATAACCTATCAAAATTTTTTTACATTATATCCAAAATTATCAGGAATGACAGGAACAGGAAAAACAACTGAAAAAGAATTTAAAGACATTTATAATTTAGATGTTATTGTTTTACCTACCGCAAAAGAATTAAAAAGAAAGGATTTACCTGATTTAGTATATCAAAATGAATTAGCTAAGTGGAAAGCGGTCTTACAAAAATCAAAAGAATGTTTTGAAACAGGTCAACCTATTTTAATTGGAACAGCAAGTGTTGAAAAATCGGAGTTTTTATCAGATTTATTTAAGTTATCAAAAATACCTCATCAAATATTAAATGCAAAACCAGAAAATATAAAACGAGAAAGTGAAATTGTAGCACTAGCTGGGGAAAGAGGTGCTGTTACAATAGCAACAAATATGGCTGGTCGTGGGACTGATATTATTTTAGGGGGAAATCCTGATTATAAAACTAAACAAGAGCTTATCGAATTATTATTAGAAAAGAAAACTAGTAAAAATGAAGAATATAATGTTTTAATTAATGCAGTTTTTAATGAATATACTAGTCAAAACTTAGATAAAGAATTAGAAAATGAAATTAAAAATCTTCCTTATTCGTTAGATGAGTCGCAGAAGTCATTAAAAAATATCTATAATTATTTATATAAAATTTTTTATAAAGAATGGCAAAAAGAAAATCAAATTGTTAAAAATTTAGGTGGTTTATTTGTTTTAGGTACTGAAAGACATGAAACAAGAAGAATTGATAATCAACTACGCGGGAGAGCTGGAAGACAAGGTGATCCTGGGAATTCTCAATTTTGTATATCACTAGAAGATGATCTAATTAAAATTTTTGGCGGTGATAATATTAAAAAATGGGTCGAATATTTGATTCAAGATCCTGATATGCCCTTAGAATCAAATTTATTAACAAATAGTTTAGAAGATGCACAAAAAAAAGTTGAATTATATAATTTTGATTTAAGAAAAAATGTATTTCAATATGACGATATTTTAAATAAACAAAGAAAAGAAATTTTTAAAGCAAGAAAAACTTTTTTATCCGATAATAACGGTACTAATTTATTTTTAAGATATTTAGAAGCCTCAATTGATGAAATTGTAAATACAAAAAATTTAATTCTAAAAAAAATAAATAAAACTGAAACGTTAATTGATTCGTATTCCACATATGAAAATAACAACTTAGATATTCTAAAACTATATCAAGAAAGCTGGATTTATTTTGATTTAAGATTTGGCCAATCAAATCTTTATCAACTTGGATTATTCAAGAACGGAAGAATTAAAAATATTCTATCTATTTTAGATTTTTATTGGACTGAACATATTGAAAGAATGAGCTATATTCGTGAAACAATTAATTGGAGATCTTATGGTCAACAAAATCCTTTACTTGAATATAATAATCAAGCATTTAAATCTTTTAAATTAATGTTCGAACAAATTCGATATTCTATGTTATACTATTTTATAAATAAAAAAATAAATAATTAAAAAACAATCAAAAATTTATGTCAAAACATACTTTAATGGGACGTAGAAGAAAAGTAATTAAAACATCAGGTTTTAGAGCTAGAACAGCAACTAAAAGTGGTAGAAAAATTTTAAAAAATCGTAGACGTAGAGGACGTTGGAAATTATCTATATAAGTTAATCTTTGTTTATTAATGAATTATGAGTCTTTTAAAAATTCAAAATTCATTAAAAATTTTAACAGATTTAAAATTTGCAATTCTAATTCTTGGTATAATTGCAGTTTTAAGCTCTGTTGGATCTTTTATTGAACAAGATGAATCTTTATCGTTTTATCAAGAGAATTATAAAATAGAAAATCCAATTTATGGTTTTATTAATTGGAAATTTATATTAAATATAGGGTTAGATCATATCTATACAACATGGTGGTTTCTAACATTACTTTTAATTTTGGGAATAAGTCTAATAGGTTGTACTATAACAAGACAATTTCCCTTAGTCGAGCGTTCAAAAGAATATTTTTTCAAAATAAAAAAAAAATCTTTTACTGATTTACCGTTCTTTGTAAAATTTAAAAACATTTATTACTTAAAAGAATTACTTGTTTTAAAATTACAAAATATGAATTTTTACTTATATCAGAGAAAAAATTTAATATACGGATATAAAGGATTAATAGGTCGTATAAGTCCAATATTAGTTCATATTAGTTTAATTCTTATTTTGATAGGTTCAAGTTTTGGAGCATTTGAAAATTTTAAAGCTCAAGAAGTTTTACCGAAAGGAGAAATTTTTCATATTCAAAACTTAATAAAATTAGGAAAAATAACAAAAATTCCAAACATAATAACACGAGTTAATGATTTTTGGGTTGAATATAAATCTAATAGAATTAGACAATTCTATTCCAATATTTCTATTTTAGATAATCAAGGTAAAGAAATTAAACAAAAAACGATTTCAGTAAATAATCCTTTAAGATATAAAAACGTTGACTTTTATCAAAGTGACTGGAACTTAATTGGCATTAGAATTCAAAAAATAGATGAAAATAAAATTTATGAGTTTCCTCTATTTAAATTAAACTCTAATAATAAAAGTTGGATTACATGGATAACTAATAAAGATAAATCATATGCTTTAGTTTTTGATTCTTTTGACAACAATTATTTGTTATATGACGAAAAAGGTTTCTTACTAGATAATCAAAACTTAAATGATAAAATAGATGATAATTGGCAAGCTATTGATATTATTTCTAGTACAGGATTATTAATTAAATACGACCCGAGTATACCTATTATTTATAGTGGTTTTGCACTATTAATGTTAACAACCTGTTTAAGCTATTTACCTTATACTCAAATTTGGATCTATCAAGAAAAAAAATTTGCATGGATGGGATGCTTAACGAATAGAGGAAAATTAAATTTAGAAATTGAATTCGAAAATCTAATTCGATACATTGAAAATAATTTATTAAAAAACAAATTTTCAAAAATAAATTAATTAGGCAAGTTGAATATAATTTTGTATACAATTAAAATATAAAGTATACAAAAATCCTTAGTAGCTCAGTGGTAGAGCGGTCGGCTGTTAACCGATAGGTCGTTGGTTCAACCCCAACCTGAGGAGTTTCAAATTATAAAATAAATTATTAATTAACTATTAAATTTTTTAGTTCCATAGTAGATTGATTAAAACAAATAATTTTTGATAAAAAGAAGCATAGACAGATAGTTATAATTAATATATAAATGGAATTCTTATTCATTTATCAAAATTATCAACTTGTTTAGTATAAAAATTATTGAAATTTATTTACATATAATATAATTATAATACTTATAAACTTTAAATAATTAGGAGATTTTTTATGAGTCATACAGTAAAAATTTATGATACTTGTATAGGATGTACTCAATGTGTTCGTGCATGTCCTACAGACGTTCTTGAAATGGTTGTATGGGAAGATTGCCGTGCTGGTCAAATTGCTTCTGCTCCAAGAACAGAAGACTGTGTTGGTTGTAAAAGATGTGAGAGTGCATGTCCAACTGACTTCTTAAGTGTACGTGTATACTTAGGTGGAGAAACAACTCGTAGCATGGGATTAGCGTATTAAAAAAATAAAAGAATTACTTATTAAGTAATTCTTTTATAAAACCCAACCATAACTATGTAAACCTTTTCCTAAAAAATTTACACCTAGATAACAAATCCAAATTACAAAAAAACCACAAGATCCTAAAATAGCTGCTTGTTTACCTTGCCAACCTTTGATTAAACGGGAATGTAAATAAATTGCAAATACTAACCAAGTAATTAGTGCCCATGTTTCTTTGGGATCCCAAGACCAATATGAGCCCCAAGCTTCATTTGCCCAAACTGCTCCCGAAATAATGCCAATAGTTAAAAAAGGAAAACCTAATCCAATAATTCTATAACTCCAAGTATCAATAATTTCTAATAAAGATAACTTAGAATTATTAAATTTAGTTAAATTTGTAAATGAAATAGAATTTATATTTTGATTTGTTGAGATAGAAAGATCATTGCTAAGATTCGAAGTATTAATATTCTTATTAAATAAAGTAAAGAATAAATATAAAATTGATAATAACGAACCAACAATTAACGTCGCATAACTAATCATCATCATACTAACATGCATCATTAACCAATTAGATTGTAATGAAGGTACCAAAGGCAAAGCTTTTTGCATTTCAATTGGCAGTGTTAGACTTGAAAAACTTGAAAGAAAAAACATTAGTGGAGTTGATAATGCACCAAATAAACGACTTTTTGTTTTTTGTTCGATAAATATATGAATAATTGAAATTCCCCAACTTAAGAAAATTAATGATTCATATAAATTACTTAAAGGAAAATAACCTTCTTTAATCCATCGTATTAATAATGTAGTAGTAAATAAGATATTACTAATAATAATTAAAGTTTTACTTATTTGTACTATGAAAAGATTTTTTAATGTTGATAAACTTATCCAGTATGAAACCATTGCTATGGCTAATAGAAAAGAAGCAATTACTGGTAATTGATAATCTGATAAAGTTAACATTTTTTATATTTATAAATATATAATCAACTATACATATATAAAGTATATTATAAAAGTGGAAAAATTAACAAAACATTTAGTTGGGAATTTAAAAAATAAAAAACATTATAATATATATTGGAAGAGGAGACGAATATGACAGCAACTTTAGAAAGATATGAAAGCCTAAATATCTGGGAACGTTTTTGTTCTTGGATCACTAGTTTAGAAAATCGTTTATACATCGGATGGTTTGGTGTAGTAATGATTCCTACACTTTTAACTGCTACAACTTGTTTTATCATTGCTTTTATCGCTGCACCGCCAGTAGATATCGATGGTATCCGTGAACCAGTAGCTGGTTCTTTAATGTATGGAAACAACATCATCACTGGTGCTGTTATTCCAAGCTCAAACGCAATTGGTGTTCACTTCTATCCTATTTGGGAAGCTGCATCTGTTGATGAATGGTTATACAATGGTGGTCCTTACCAAATGGTTGTATTACACTTCTTAACAGGAGTTGCTTGTTATTTAGGTCGTGAATGGGAATTAAGTTTCCGTCTTGGTATGCGTCCTTGGATTTTCGTTGCATTCTCTGCTCCAGTAGCAGCTGCAACTGCAGTATTCTTAATTTACCCAATCGGTCAAGGAAGCTTCTCTGATGGTATGCCTTTAGGTATTTCTGGAACATTTAACTTCATGTTAGTATTCCAAGCTGAACATAACATCTTAATGCACCCATTCCATATGGCTGGTGTTGCTGGTGTATTTGGTGGATCTTTATTCTCTGCAATGCATGGATCTTTAGTTACATCTTCTTTAATCCGTGAAACTGCTGAAGGAGAATCTACTAACTACGGTTATAAATTTGGTCAAGAAGAAGAAACTTACAACATCGTAGCTGCTCATGGTTACTTTGGACGTTTAATCTTCCAATATGCAAGTTTTAACAATTCTCGTTCATTACACTTCTTCTTAGCTGCTTGGCCAGTTGTAGGTATCTGGTTAACTGCTTTAGGTATTTCTACTATGGCATTCAACTTAAATGGTTTCAACTTCAACCAATCTATTGTTGATAGCCAAGGTCGTGTAATCAACACTTGGGCTGACATCGTTAACCGTGCTAACTTAGGTATGGAAGTAATGCATGAACGTAACGCTCATAACTTCCCATTAGACTTAGCAGTAGCTGCTCCAGTTATTGTTGGTTAATTAATGGTAAAACTTTCACAAATATTAATATTTGTGAAAGTTTAAAAATTATTTTTAATTTTTTTTAATAAATAAACAAGTATAACTATGAAGAAACAAATTAAAAAGTACTATTTCAATAAGGCTAGTATCTTAATAAGGTTGATTAAATAATATTAAAAGTTTGCTTCTTTTTTATAAATCTTTATTTTTGTATGTTTATTTTTTAAATTCGGCATTGTGTTATTTTCCCAAGGGACTTCTCCCTAAGTATTTTCACCGCAACAACGTTTCACAATCATGTTCGGAATGGAATGATGTGGTACCATTGTGCTATAAATACCGAATTTGAAATATTATTTAAATAAATAATGAAATTTGCTTAAGAATACGGTAAATTAGTACATCTTGGCTAAGTACATTGCTGTACGTACACCGGATGCCTATCAAGCGGCTAGTCTTGCCACTACCTAAGAGTACTCATCTTGAGGACGGCTTCCCACTTAGATGCCTTCAGCGGTTATCCTAACTATACATAGCTACCCAGCATGTACCGATGGCACGATAACTGGTACACTAGCGGTATATCTTTCTCGGTCCTCTCGTACTAGAGAAAGGTCACTCTCAATACTCTAACGCCCACGCCGGATATGGACCGAACTGTCTCGCGACGTTCTGAACCCAGCTCACGTACCGCTTTAATGGGCGAACAGCCCAACCCTTGGGACGTACTACCGCCCCAGGATGCGATGAGCCGACATCGCAAATATGTTAATAAAATACTGCTAGGAAGTAATTAATCATAAATCATAAGGATTTTCATCTTTTGGAACTTCAAGACGATTAATAATATCATTTGAAATATCTTGCCCATCTAAAACACCTCTATTTCCATCAGGAAATTTATAATACATTGAAGGAATTAAATAAGGTAAAATGATATCTTTTAATCTTGAATAAGAATCTTCAAGAATGCAAAGGCGTTCTATATTATCTTTTTTTTGAAGAGATACTCTTAAGGAAAATTTTTCTTCTAAGACATTTTTTAATAACACAATGTCGGAATGAGAAAAAGAATCTGTACAAATGCGAACAGCATTTGACTTGCCTCTCCATTTAAGAGCCCCATCATCCATGTACCAATAAGCAAAGGCTTCTGGTGTTAAAAGATCGGCTATATTTTTTGGAACCTTTTTTTTCCAATTATTATTAGCTTCTTGAATATAAAATAAATTTGCATAATACCTTAGATCGTCTAAGACAATAGTTTGAAAACTAAATCGATGATAGCTTTGTTTTGTTCTTGAGTCAACTATTGTTGAATACTTAGGTAAAGACTCACAATACTCGTTCATAACTTCATATTTGTGAAATATATAAGTTTGATGAGCTGCTTTATGTATTGCACGGTATCTCCAAGAATTTCCATTAAATGTTTGCAAATTTCCATCACCTAATAAAGTTCCAACGATTAAATTTTTTTGATGTTGTCTTAAAACCATTTAATTAATTTGAACTATAAAGCTACTTTATGATTTTCATCCTTTTAGTCGCCTAAAAGTTCAGACTATATCATCAACCAAAATTTTTGGTTGTTTGGCGTGTAGTCGTTGAGGGGTTACGAAAAACTTCCCTGCTGATTGTCCGCACTTTAAGATTTTTACTATTTAGAAACTAAATGAGTACTTAAAGATACTATTCTCATTATTAATGGACGGAGTTTCCAGCATATAGCCAAATTGTCAATTTACATTTCTATAAATTGCCCCCTAATTGAGGTGCCAAACCTCCTCGTCGATATGAACTCTCGGAGGAGATCAGCCTGTTATCCCTAGAGTAACTTTTATCCGTTGAGTG
>JACCDX011183111.1_pt1 | contig 10772 bp, 10 predicted proteins | sample 7449681 | NCBI WGS metagenome assembly JACCDX01 (sample SAMN15323450, study PRJNA562643) | freshwater metagenome | isolation source: river surface water | place: USA:Blue River Watershed | collected 2017-08-18
GCGGCTGCGGCAATTGACCAACCTGGAGCGCGCCACTTCGCGCAAGGCGAGCGAATCGTGGCAGATGTTCACGATTATGGCAGAGTTTATTGACGCGGCTGAACGCCTGTCAGAGGTGCGTCCTGCGGTCTCGATGTTCGGCTCGGCGCGCATGAAGCCCGATAATCCCTGGTATGCGGTGGCGGTCGACATCGCACGCCGCTTGTCTGACGAAGGCTTCTCGGTGATCTCCGGCGGTGGCCCGGGCGTGATGGAAGCAGCGAACAAGGGTGCGTTCGAAGGCAAATCACCGTCAGTGGGCCTCAATATCGAACTGCCGCGCGAGCAGGCCAGCAACGCCTGGCAGAACATCTCGCTGTCCTTCCGCCACTTCTTCGCGCGCAAGGTTGCCTTCGTCAAGTATGCGGATGCCTATGTGGTGCTGCCCGGCGGCTTCGGTACGCTCGACGAACTGACCGAGGTGATGACCCTGATCCAGACCGGCAAGACGCGCCGCATCCCGGTGATCCTGGTCGGCACGCCCTTCTGGCGCGGCCTGCTCGACTGGATGCACGCTCAGATGGTGAGCGCTGGCGTGATCGATGCGCGTGATCTCGAATTGCTACAGCTGATAGACGAGCCGGCTAATGTGGTCGATGCGATCTTCGCGTATTACGAGGCACGCGACATCGTGCCCGACGAGACCGAGCAGCCGCACCATTCCTTCCTCTGACGGTGCAGGTGCCGGATACCTGCGCCGGCCCCCGCAGCGTTTGACCCGACGCCGCAGGCAGCAAGGTCGGGTTTGCTAGAATGGCGGGGACGCGCCAGCCCGGCGCCCTACCCGCGGATCCGTGCCATGACACAGCCCCAGTCCCGTTCCAGCGTTCTCGTTGTTTCCGTCCTTCGCCCGGTGCTGGCTGCCGGCGTGCTGGCGCTCGCTTCCGGCGTGGTGTCGGCCGCAGGCTCGCTGCTGGACGACCCGATTGCGACCACGCGCGTGCCGGACGGCACCACCTCCTACACCCAGACCCGCGAGCAGAATGCCGTGACCTCGGTGCAGGTGCGTCGCGGTGACAATGTCTATCACGTGACGCCGGCAGAGCAGATTCCGTCCAACCTGGGCGGCGGACGCGCGGCTACCTGGGAAGTGTTCCAGTTCAAATCACAGCGTTCTGACGACAGGCGCGCCGCACCGCCACGCAACTGAGTTGTGGCTGCGTGCCCGTGGCGACCTGCGCTGCGGACACCGCAACAGGACGCCGACGGCCAGCTTCGCCCTCCACGCTTTTCATCGCATCTTATTTTTATGGCAGTTTTTACTCCGGTCACCCTGGATGACTTCTCTCCCTGGGCGGCCCAGTTCCCGATCGGCGCAGTCAAATCTCTGCGCGGCATTGCGTCCGGTATCGAGAACAGCAATTTCTTCGTCAGCACCGAGCGCGGTGAGTTCGTGCTGACGATCTTCGAGAAACTCAGCTTCGAGCAGCTGCCTTTCTACCTGAACCTGATGAAGCATCTCGCCGAGCGCGGCGTGCTGGTGCCGGCGCCGATTGCCAGCGACCGCGGCGAAATCATCAATGCGTTGCATGGCAAGCCCGCATCGATCGTCACCCGGCTCCACGGCGACTGGGTACCATCGCCTGCACCGTCACATTGCGCACAGGTCGGCGCGATGCTGGCGAAGATGCATCTGGCCGCGCAAGACTATCCGCTGTACCAGCCCAACCTGCGCGGGCTGAGCTGGTGGCGCGACACGACGCCAGTGGTGCTGCCCTATATTCCGGCCGCCGCACAAGACCTGTTGAAAGCCGAGATGCATTTCCAGGAAGCTTTTGCAGCGTCAGCGCTGTACAAGCGGCTGCCACAGGGTCCGGTGCATGCAGACCTGTTCCGCAACAACGTGATGTTCGATGGCGATCAGCTGTCGGGCTTCTTTGATTTCTATTTTGCCGGCTGCGATACCTGGTTGTTCGATGTCGCCGTTACGGTCAATGACTGGTGCATCGATCTCGATACCGGCGAGGCCGATCCGGTACGCGTGCGTGCGATGCTTGACGCTTACCGCGCAGTGCGCCACTACACGGCCGACGAAGAAGAAGCCTGGCCGGCGATGCTGCGTGCGGCGGCGCTGCGCTTCTGGCTATCACGCCTGTATGACTATTACCTGCCGCGCGAGGCGGAAATGCTGACCCCGCATGATCCGACGCACTTCGAGCGCATCCTGCGGCACCGCATCGAACACGCGGTCGAGGCGCTGGCCTGATGGCGACACAGCCGCCCAGCACGCAAGCGTCCGCGAGTACCGGCATCGGCTGGATACGCGAAGGTTTCGCGCTGTTCCGTCAGCAGCCGGGCGAATTGTCGATGCTGTTCCTGCTGTACATGCTGCTGATGTTCTCGCTGTCGCTGATCCCGATAGTCGGACAGTTGCTGCCCTTGCTACTGGTGCCGGCCTTCTCGATGGCCTTCATGCAGGCGTGCGTCGAGATCGAGGCAGGCCGCAAAGTCACACCGCGGCTGTTGCTGACAGCCTTCAGTTCACCGGCCCTGGGCACGCTACTGCGACTCGGCTCGCTGTACCTGCTGACGGCCATGGGCGCTGTCGCGGCCTCGGCCATTGTCGATGGCGGCGTCTTCCTGAAATTGATGACCGGGCAGATTGCGCCGGACGATACCAGCGTGCAGGTTGGCGATTTGCCGCTGGCCATCCTGTTCTCGGCACTGGTGTATGTACCCGCTGCGATGGCCTTCTGGCATGCAGCGCCACTGGCGGTCTGGCAGCGGATGGGCCTGTTCAAGGCCATCTTTTACAGCTTCTTTGCGGTCAAGCGCTGCGGCAAGGCCTTCATTGCTTATGCGATGGGCTGGGTGCTGGTCGGGATTGCGCTGCCCGCCGTGATCAGCGCTGTGCTCGGCTTGTTGCTGGGCAAGAACATCGTCAGCGTGATGCTGCTGATGCCACTGTCCGTGATCCTGACGCTGGTGATGTACTGCTCGTTTTATCCCACCTATACCGCCGTATTTGATCGGCCGGAACAGCACTAAAAAAAGCGTTACCCAACGTACAGAAATTGAGTTCATGCAGTCACAATGGTTGCAATGTCTCTTTTACACAACTGTTGGAGGAGTAGCGCCATGAGAACAGTCGGCTCAAATAATCCAGCTCATTCTGCTGCGAGAGCGGCAGACCTCGTGACAAAATCCACGAGGCAAGAAAAAGACACTGACGTATTAATGTATGTAAGCAGCGCGAAAGACAAAACCTCAGGCGATTTGAAAGCGCAGTTCCGAGGCGTAGGCACAGCAAGCACTTTCCAAAAAATCAGAAATGCTTTTCTTGGTCGCACACCAGCCACCCAAAATGATGTCGTCAAACTTTTTATGCAACGTGGCATGTCTGCAGCTGACGCCGGAAAAGCCATGAGCAAGATCACCCTGGTCGGCGGGAATTTCTCAGCCTCCGATGTAAAAAAACAAATCTTTGAGTTCGAACAAAATCAACGGTCAGTCAATCGTCAATTTTCTGAAACTGACGGAAAATTTTTGGCAGACAATGTCTTTGGCAAACGAGAGTTCGACCTGAAGGATGCCTTGAACAATCCCATCGACAACTACGAAAAGTAAACAGGCAGCGGAAGTCTTGGTCATTACCCTGAATGGAAAATCAGGGATTTTTCGCAATCATCTGACCCGCTCAAGCTTCGCAATCCCCAGGTCCAGCAACTTCATCCCGTTCCGTCCGAAGTTGATGTGTGCGCGGGCCTGCGTGCCACTGCCCTCGATGTTGACGATCACGCCTTCGCCGAATTTCGCGTGCACGACGTTTTCGCCAACGCGCCAGCCGACATTGCGCTCCATCTTCTGCGCAATCTGATTATTGCCCGTCTCCGGCGCATCGACCCAGGCCGCTTTGTGCGTCGCGCCGAACCATTGCGGCTGCACGCGCGGTGACAGCCATTTCAGGCTCGCATCCGGCAGCTCGTCGAAGAAGCGCGACTTCATGTTGTAGCGCGTCTGGCCATGCAGCATCCGAGTCTGTGCAAAGCTCATGTACAGCCGCTTGCGCGCGCGGGTGATGGCCACATACATCAGGCGCCGTTCTTCTTCGACGCCATCGTCAGCCTCTTCGCTGTTCTCATGCGGGAATAGGCCTTCTTCGAGGCCGGTGATGAACACGGCGTCGAATTCCAGACCCTTGGCCGAATGCACGGTCATCAGCTGTATCGCATCCTGCCCGGCTTGCGCCTGATTGTCGCCCGCCTCCAGCGATGCATGGGACAGGAAAGCGGACAGCGGCGACATCACGGTCACCAGTGGCGCATCGGCATCAATGACTTCCACACCGTCGCCGGTGGTCAGCACCGGCACCGCGCCCTGCGGCTGCGCCTGCGGACCGAGCAGCGCCGGCGCATCCATGCCAAAGCCTTCTTCGGACACGAACAGGGTCGCAGCGCTGACCAGCTGCTCCAGGTTTTCGATGCGATCTGCGCCTTCTTTCTCGCCCTGGTAGTGGGTAATCAGACCGCTCTTGTCGATCATCACCTGCACCATCTCCGGCAATGGCAGCTGCTGGGTCTCGAAGCGCATTGCCTCGATCAGTTTCACGAAGCTGCCCAGCGATGCGCCAGCCTTGCCCGCCACATGCGGTACCGCCGCATACAGCGACAAGCCGAACTGGCGCGCCGCATCCTGCAATTGCTCGATGCTGCGCGCGCCGATACCGCGCGTGGGGAAATTCACCACGCGCAGGAAAGCGGAGTCATTGTGCGGATTGTCGATCAGTTGCAGGTAGGCGATCGCGCTCTTGACCTCGGCACGCTCGAAGAAGCGCAAGCCGCCATACACGCGATAGGGAAGACCGGCTGTGAATAATGCATGTTCGATCACCCGTGATTGCGCGTTCGATCGGTACAGGATCGCGATTTCGCTGCGCAGCCAGCCTTCGTTGATCAGACCTTTCGCTTCGTCGATCAGCCACTGCGCTTCCTGCAGGTCGCTGGACGCCTCGTACACGCGCACTTGCTCGCCATGGCCCGCATCGGTGCGCAGGTTCTTGCCGAGCCGGCGCGCGTTATGGGAGATCAGTTCATTCGCGGCATCGAGAATGTGACCATGCGAGCGATAGTTCTGTTCGAGCTTGATCAGGTTCTGCACGTTGAACTCGCGCTCGAAGGCCGACATATTGCCCACGTTCGCACCGCGGAACGCATAAATGCTCTGATCATCATCGCCGACCGCAAACACCGCATTGCTCTGGCCGGCCAGCAGCTTCAGCCAGTTGTACTGCAGGTCGTTGGTATCCTGGAATTCATCGACCAGGATATGCCTGAAACGTGCCTGGTAGTGCTCGCGCAATGGCTGATTGCGAGACAGCAGTTCATAGCTGCGCAGCAGCAGCTCGGCGAAATCGACCACACCCTCGCGCTGGCATTGTTCGTCATAGGCTTCGTACAGCTCGACAAACTTGCGGTTGTAGTCGTCATTCGCCTCGACATCCTGCGCACGCAAGCCCTGGTCTTTTGCGCTGTTGATGAAGTAGACCAACTGACGTGGCGGGAATTTTTCATCGTCGACGTTCAGGCGCTTCAGCAAGCGCTTGACGGCCGACAGCTGATCGGCTGAATCGAGAATCTGGAAGGTCTGCGGCAAGGCCGCGTCACGGTGGTGGGCGCGCAGCAGTCGATTACACAAACCATGGAAGGTGCCCACCCACATCCCGCGCGTATTGATCGGCAACATCGCCGACAGTCGCGCCAGCATTTCCTTCGCGGCCTTGTTGGTAAAGGTAACCGCCAGGATGCCAGCCGGCGAGACTTGCCCGGTCTGAATCAGCCAGGCGAAGCGGGTGGTCAAGACACGGGTCTTGCCGGAGCCCGCTCCCGCGAGGATCAGTGCAGGCTGCGGCGGAAGGGTGACGGCGGCAAGTTGTTCAGGATTGAGGTTGTGCAGGAGGTCGCGCATCCGGGAATTATACGGCGCGCGCCCTGCTGGCCACCCTCGTCAGGTATTTGCCTGTTCGCTGCTTTCGCCACTATCTGACAGCTCCAGTTCCAGCTTGAAAGGTATCGTCGGGGCCACGTCATGCGAATCGGTATCCAACGATTCCGCTGACAGATCAATCTCCGTCGCCGATACCGACGGCACACCGTGGGAACTGAGGCCGGACTGAGCGTCCGCCGACGTCAAACGTCGCAGGGATGATGCTGGCATTCCCGGTGTGGGAGCTTGTTCGGCCAATACCGCAGCGCGCCTGTATACACGGCCTGATGGTTCGTCAACAGCATCGGCAGACGTTGTGATGGGACGATACCGCTTGTCTGGCAATGGCGTATTCAACAGTTCTTGCAGCTCGCTGATGAAATTCGAGTGACTATTGAAGCTTGCATCGAACATCAAATCGCTGCGAGATGGCCATGCCACCAGATGACTGTCTGGATCATTCAATCCCGGATTCCCTATGCCGGAAGTTTGTTCGAATTCAGCACCGCTGAGTTGTGCATCCACCGCGTCGGCCGGGCGTGCCGCATGATAGACGGAGATGACAGGCACCATCGCGCTTTTCGGAACGGCTTCGAGCACGGCCAGAGGCGCTGGCGGCACGGGCGGCACTGAAGGAAGCGGCGGCAAAGTGCGAACATTCCCGTTGTCCTGACGCTGATAGATCAGTCGGGGCTCGGCATGCGGATCATTGCTGTTCGGACGATCGACGCGCGCCTGTCGATGGTAGGCCTTCACGATCAGCGGACAAATGGTGTCCATTTCTTTTGCCCATGCCTCGGTAGCGAATTTCATGCGCGCTATCGTCTGTGTGGGGTTCGAGATCGCCATCCAGCGCTTTGCAAACCAATGAACGTCGCGCGGAATCGCTGCCGATCGCAAATAGTCACTGAAACTCCCTGGCTGACCTGTTCTTGACTTCAGATAAGTCTTCAAAAAATCCTTCATCGCAAAGACAGCAAGGGATGCGCTCACATCATAGCGCGGTGCCGACGGTGGTTTCAAAGCGTCCGAAAGCTGAGTGAAGGTCGCACCAGGCGTTGTACAAAACTGAACGAAGCGCCGACTTTGCACACGAGACTGCTGTTCGATCAAATCTTTATTAGCATCGATTTTTGCCTGGCGTTCGATGCGCTTGTAAGCCGAGGACAAGGTGCGCAGCGGATTCCGGATTTGACCAGCGTTGACATCCCGATTTTGCGAACTCGCGTCCGTAACTATTTTTCGCAGCTGCGCAACAGCGCACAAAGATCGCTGGTCGGGCGATGGCATCGCCAATGCCGCGTCCATGATGGAAGCGAGAAAGTTGGCCATGTCCTGTCTATCGATGTCGATATTTCTGGCTTTGATCGGCGAGAGCGCAGATAACTTGCCAATATGTTTTTTGTCACGCGCCGGGAAATAGACCCATGGCTCACCACGGCAATCGAAATCGCCGCGCAACAAGGTCTTGTCAGGCGTTGACTTGATCGCCTGATAAATGATGCAGGCATTCCTGAGCCCTTTGTTAGGACTGAGCTTGACGCAGGGAGCACCATCGTTCCTCAGACGCTCCGTCACGGGCATCAGGAGACGTGATTCGGCTGTCGCTTGCATGGCTTGTGCTCCGTAATGAAGATGGGATTTCAGACGCGCTGATAGCCTGAGGCAGCCTCATGCGGCTTGCCGGACGGCGGCATGAGACTGCCTTCCGATGGCTTGGCAATCAGAGCGGCATACTTGACAGCGACATGGAGAAACTCGCTCAGATGCTGCTGCAAGGACTCGACCGATGGGTGGCTCATCGTGTATTCGCCGATCAGCAGGACTTCTTCATCCGGTTGACTCAGTGCCAGGCGCGCGCCCGAGATCCCGGTCAGCACCAGATTCGCATTCAGCAGCAGCGCATAGACTGGCTCTCGCTCCACGGTGGCAGGACAACCTAGCCCGCAACTGAAGATCACGCAGCTGCGCTGCGCCTGCCAGCTGGCGTGCAGGGACAAGCCGCCCTCGAGCTCGACCTGCCAGCGATCGTCGCTTTGCTGAACGATGAGATGAATGTCCGGGCTTGCAGGGCCAAGTTGGCCCATCAAATACTGCAGATCCGATAGCTGCACGAGACTCTCCGCCATGCCTTGAGCCCTCGCATCGATCTTCTTTGTTGAACACGCACAGAAGAACGACGGCAAAGGCCGGTTTCAAAATTGGCTGGTGAGTGCTTTCTGTCGCATTCGGGTTCCTTGCCGAATGCAAACGGACCAGAGATCAGATCGCCATGTTTGCATGGTGATGCAAGAAGCATTGGCGACAGATGCGATAGGCATCGTCGGTAGCATGACGATAAATCTTTTATCGTATCGCCATGCCGATCAACGGAACAGTGCAGCAAACTCCGCAGCAGCAGCCTGTGGATCAGGCGCGGAATACACGCTGCTGATCGCAGCGACCCAATGCGCACCCAGTTCTACCAAAGGCTTGCTGTTGGCAGCGGTCATGCCGCCGATCACGCAGACGGGCACGCTTAACTCGCGCACCGCTTCGGCGACGATGGTGGGCGGCGTCGAGACCTCATACTTTTTGACCCGCGAAGGATAGAAACCACCAAAGGCCACGTAGCTGGCGCCAGTAGCCGCTGCATTACGCGCGAGAGTGAGGTCGCCGTAACAGGAAGCACCGACGATCTTTTCTGCACCGACACGCTTGCGCACATCGGCAACGCTGGCATCTGTGCCGCCGACATGCACGCCATCGGCATCCAGCGCCATGCACAAGTCGACATGATCATTGATGACCAGCGGCTTGCCATGCTGCCGGCACAACACCAGCAAGGCCTGCGCCTGTTCACGGCGCAAAGTGTCGGATGCAGTCTTGTGCCGATATTGCACCAGCACCGCTCCGCCCAGCAGCGCTTGTTGGGTCGCAGCCAGCATCTGGTCGGTGTCATCCCAGTCCGGGGTGACGAGGTACAAGCCTTTCATGCGTTCTCCTGCAATCGGTTGGGAATTGCCTGTCCAGTGGCAATTGAGTAAGCGGTCGCCAGCGCCTGCTGCGTCCATCGCTGCGCTTCGTCGAGCGCTTCGGCCATGGCTGTGCGCTGTGCCAGGCGGCCTGCAACCGCGGACGCCAGCGTGCAGCCCGAGCCATGAAAAGCACCCGGCAGGCGTGTCCATTGCCAGTCTCGCCCGCCTGCTGAAGAGAACCAGCGATTGATCACAATCTCGCCGTCGCCATGCCCGCCCTTGAGCAGCACATGCGATGCATCGGCCAGCAGCACTTGCGCGCGCGCTTCGTCGCTGTCCGCCTGCGGACACAATGCAGCCGCTTCGGGCAGGTTCGGGGTGATGACCGTCGCCAGCCGACGCAGTGGCGCAAGCGCTGCAACGGCGTCGCCACGCGTCAGCATGTCGCCATGACCACTGGCCAGCACTGGATCGAGTACCACTGGCAAATCTGGCTGCTGCTGACGCAGCGCCAAAACCGCGTCGGCAATCACCTGTGCATTCGCTGCGCTGCCGACGATGCCGATCTTGACCGCGGCAATCAGGATCCCGGCATCCATCAACACCTGCGCCTGCGCGCGAAGCACCTCAGGCTCGACCGGATGCACCGCATGCACATGCTCGTTATCCTGCACCGTCAGCGCGGTGATGATAGGCAGCGGATGAGCGCCGGCAGCGCTGATGGCCTGAATATCCGCTTGTATGCCGGCGCCGCCGCTAGGATCGAGCCCGGCGAACACCAGCACAGCGGGATGGGTCATACGACGCGGCCAGCCATCGGTGATGATGGCGATGCGGCGAACTTGCGCGGAATGCGGCCTGCGAGATATGCATCGCGACCGGCTTCAACCGCCAGCTTCATCGCGCGCGCCATCCGCACTGGATCCTTCGCGCCAGCAATCGCGGTGTTCATCAGCACGCCGTCACATCCCAATTCCATCGCAATCGCTGCATCGGACGCTGTGCCGACACCGGCATCAACCAATACCGGCACCTTGGACTGATCGATAATCAGCGACAGATTCCACGGGTTCAGGATGCCCATGCCGGAGCCGATCAGCGAGGCCAGCGGCATCACCGCGCAGCAGCCTATGTCTTCGAGCATCTTCGCCTGTATCGGGTCATCGCTGCAGTAGACCATCACGTCGAAACCATCTTTCACCAGGGTCTCGGCCGCTTTCAGCGTCTCGGGCATGTTCGGGAACAAGGTTTTCTCGTCACCCAGCACCTCGAGCTTGACCAGCTTGTGGCCATTCAGCAGTTCACGCGCGAGCTGCAGCGTGTAGACGGCATCTTTCGCGTTGTAGCAGCCGGCCGTGTTCGGCAGGATGGTGTACTTCGACGGCGGCACCACATCCAGCAGGTTGGGCGCATTCGGGTCCTGGCCGATGTTCACGCGGCGGATTGCAACGGTGATGATATCCGCGCCCGAGGCTTCGGTCGCACGGCGCGTCTCATCGAGGTCCTTGTACTTGCCGCTGCCGACCAGCAGGCGAGAGGCGTAGGTCTTGCCGGCAATGGTGAGGCCGGTTTGCGAGTCACTCATGTTCTGAATCCGGTTTGTTTGTTGTCCTGCGATGGGTCCCGGCTTCCGCTGGGCCCAATGACGAATCCACTGAGGGCTTGACTATCCCCCACCTATAGCCCGCACGATGTCCACCTTGTCGCCCGGCGCAAACTGCCGCTCACGCCAGCGTGCACGCGGCACCACTTCACGATTGACGGCGACGGCCAACGCCTGATTGGTCAGCGACAGTGTATCGATCAGGTCCTGCACACACTGCCCGTCGGTCAGCTCGCGCGGCTCGCCGTTGA
>JACCDX010180311.1_pt1 | contig 10770 bp, 10 predicted proteins | sample 7449681 | NCBI WGS metagenome assembly JACCDX01 (sample SAMN15323450, study PRJNA562643) | freshwater metagenome | isolation source: river surface water | place: USA:Blue River Watershed | collected 2017-08-18
CAGCTGTCGGTGAAGCAGTCTTCGACTCCAAGAGAGCATTTGATTTGAGCAAAGCCGGTAAGAAGGTAATTCTTGTCCGACGCGAGACAAGTCCTGATGACCTCGTTGGAATGGTCGCAGCTGAGGGTATTTTGACCAGCAGGGGTGGCAAGACTTCTCACGCCGCTGTTGTTGCTCGCGGTATGGGAAAGACAGCAATATGTGGAACAGATTCCATCTCGGTTGATGAGCGAGCAAACTTATTTACAGTGGGTGCACACACAATCTATGAAGGCGATGTTATTTCAATCGATGGAACCACGGGAATCGTTTACTTGGGCTCTGTACCTGTTGTCGCATCATCTGTTACCTCATACCTTGAAGGAAGATTGTCTGCAGAAAGCGATGAGGCTTCTCCGGTTGTAAAAGCGGTAGATCGAATCCTCTCTCACGCTGACTCTAAGCGAGCTCTTGAAGTTAGAACCAACGCCGATACACCTGAGGATGCAATTCGTGCCAGAATTCTTGGAGCTCAAGGTGTTGGACTTTGCCGCACTGAGCACATGTTTTTGGGAGCACGTCGTTCATATGTTGAACGTTTAGTACTTGCCGAGAATGAGGATGTTCAGCGCGGAGTAATCAGCGAGATGGAGCCTCTTCAACGCGCAGATTTCGTCGGAATTATGATGGCGATGTCTGGGCTTCCGGTAACTATTCGCTTACTAGATCCACCGCTGCATGAGTTTTTACCTCCTCTGACAGAGTTAAGCGCTCAGGTCGCTCGCAGTGAGGCGTTAGGTGAGGAGATTTCTCCACGAGATCGTGCACTCTTTGCAGCGGTACGACGTTTACATGAAGCCAACCCAATGCTTGGACTTCGTGGAGTGCGCCTTGGAATTCTTATTCCAGAGCTTTACAAGATGCAGGTTCGAGCCTTAGTTCACGCCTACTTAGAGGTGAAAAAGTTAGGACATGATCCAAAGCCTGAGGTCATGATTCCGTTGGTATCTACTCAACGCGAGCTTTTGTACTTGCGCGAAACCCTCGAGCAGGAGATTGCGCATACTTTTAAAGGTAGTAAGCAAAACTGTGAAATCCCCATTGGCACGATGATTGAGACTCCTAGAGCTGCGATTACCGCTGATCGACTTGGTGTGCACGCCGACTTCTTCTCCTTTGGAACAAATGATTTAACTCAGCTGACATGGGCTTTTAGTCGAGATGATGTTGAATCCACCTTCTTGCCTCGCTACTTAGATTTAGAGCTCGTTCCCTTTAACCCTTTTGAGTCTCTAGATGAGGCGGGGGTCGGAATCTTGGTTGGAAAGGCTGTTGAGCTAGCTAGAGGCTTGCGCAGCGACTTTAAGCTCGGTATCTGCGGAGAACATGGGGGAGATCCACGAAGCATTCACTTCTTCCATAAACTTGGGTTGAACTACGTTTCATGCTCACCATTTAGAGTGCCTATAGCTCGTTTGGAATCAGGAAGAGCAGCCGTTGCCAAGTAAGGGTTTAGCAAACAATTTTCTACGCTTAAGCGTGATGTGGATTGTTGGTGGAGCAATTTACCCATTCTTAAGTGAGGTAACGAAAGAGGTTGAGTTACTCAATATCATCTTCATTCGTTCGGTAGGAGCCGCATTAATTCTCCTACTAGCCGTTGCGGTAACTAATCCAGCCTCATTTAAACTGGTGAAGTTTGATAAGCGATTAATTCCGATTGCGGTTTCAGCGCTTATTTTTTCACCAATCGTCGGTGGAGCCGTTGCATGGTCTAGCTCTCAAGAACCAGGAGCGGTTATTGCTCTCATCTACTCAATTCTGCCCGCTATCGCCGTTGTCTACTCATCGATTAAGGGAATAAAGCCAACTCGTAACTCAGTTCTGGGTGTAACAATTGCAACTGTTGCAGTCGCATTTCTAGTAGGCGCGCCTCAAGAGCCCGTCTCAGCCCTCGGGGTCCTCGTTGCGCTGTTATCTGTCTTTGCTTGGTTTGCTGCAACGCAGATTTGGATTACCCATGTCACCGGTTACCCAGTCCTTTTAGGGACAGCGATTCAAGTCTCTATTAGTGCGATCGCAGTAGGCCTACTTAAACTCTTTATCCCAACCTCTCCAATTGCTTCCTCTGACATTTTTAACTTCAATATGATTTTCTTGATTTGGGCGTTGGCTGCGCAGTACTGGGCATATCTTGCACTCACTAATCGCGTATCTCCAGAGCTCTTAACCTCTTTTGCCTTCATCAATCCACTGGTTGCAGGTGCCATTGGTTATTTCATCTTCGACCAAAGTGTTTCTAGTATTCAGATAATTGCCGGAGTAATACTTCTGGTAGGCGTGTATATCGTGGTTCGAGAGGATTTGAAGAAGGTTCGCTAAAGTGCTCAGGTGAGCGATATGTCAGCAAAGGTGCGATCAGCCCTTGATGTTGCCGTAGCTGCTATTGGTGGATCACCGCGTGAGGGCCAGATCGAAATGGCCGAAGCGGTAGCAAACGCTCTTACAGATAGACACCACTTAATGGTGCAGGCAGGAACAGGCACCGGAAAATCCCTTGCTTACCTTGTTCCAGCTTTAGTTCATGGACGCAAGGTATTGATTGCTACTGCCACCTTAGCGCTGCAGAGGCAGTTAGTAGAGCGCGATCTACCTGCCGTTGTTCCCGCCCTTGAAAAAGAGCTAAAGCGCGAGATTACATTTGGAATCTATAAAGGCGTTGGAAACTACATCTGCTTGCAGAAGATGAACAGCGAGGATGTCGATCCTGATGGCGAGCTGCTCGTTGAATCCTCTTACTTAGAAAAGGATGCAAAGCGCCTTCACGCATGGGCTAAAACCCCAGGAGTTTCAGGGGATCGAGATGATGCACCTGAGGTAGATCGCAGAGTTTGGGCAGCTAACTCGCTCTCTGGTCGTGAGTGCGTCGGTGCTGATGTGTGCGCTTATGGAAGTCAGTGCTTTGCAGCAAAAGCTAAAGCAAAGGCACAGTTGGCCGATGTCGTCGTCACGAACCACACCCTGCTTGCGATTGAGATCGTTGACTCACATCCAATTTTGCCTGAGCGCGATGCGGTTATTTTGGATGAGGCTCATGAGTTTATGGATCGCACTACGCAGGCCGTTACCGAGGAGTTAACCTCAGGGAGGGTTATTCGAGCCGCTGCTATGGCGCGCAAACATATGCCTGGAAAGTTAGCTGACACCTTTACCAAGGTCGCTGATGATTTTCATGATGCGATGGCAGATTACGGCGATCAGATCCGTGGCGACTTTGCAGCCCAGGGTCGTCTAGAAGAGATTCCTATGTCACTTGAAGCACCTATTCGTAAGGTCAAAGAGGCGGCGCAGGCGATTGTGCAGAGCTTGCAAGCAGATGATGAGATTATTGATTCAGATTCAATTGCAGAACGCGCACGGGTCAAGGGTGCGGTAAATGAAATTAATACCACCTGCGGCAAGCTGCTCAAGATGAGTGGCTCCCATGTACTTTGGTTTGAGCCAACCTTTTCAACTCTGCATTTAGCTCCGCTATCTGTCAGCGATGTTTTACGACGTAACCTGCTAACACAAAATCCAGTCATTGCTACCTCTGCAACCTTAACCGTTGGAAACGGATTTGATGCGATGGCTAAAAGTATTGGCTTTGTTATCGGCAGTGATGCTGATGAGGAGATTGAGGATGGCGAGATAGATCCTGCGAATGTGCAGATGTTAGATGTTGGCTCGCCCTTTGACTTTGCAAATCAAGGTGTTCTTTATTTGCCTAAACACCTGCCCGAGCCAGGGCGCGATGGTCCAAGTCCTGAGGTGCTTACAGAACTCGGCGAGTTAATCGATGCAGCTGGCGGTCGCACATTGGCATTGTTTAGTTCTTGGCGTGGGGTTGAGGCAGCCGATGCTCATCTGCGCGATGTACTGCGCGATCTACCAATCACCATCATTACTCAAAAACGTGGCGATGCGGTTGGCCCACTCGTTGAAAGATTTGCAAAGGATGAGACCTCGATTCTCCTTGGAACGATGTCACTGTGGCAGGGCGTAGATGTACCCGGAAACTCCTGCATTCTGGTTGCTATCGATCGAATTCCATTTCCACGCCCTGATGAGCCGGTAATGGCCGCGCGTGCATCGCAGGCAGATGCTGCAGGTGGAAGTGGATTCATGCAGGTCTCAATGCCTCGCGCTGCTCTTCTTTTAGCTCAGGGAACCGGGCGATTAATTAGAAGTATCGAAGATCGAGGCGTTGTTGCGATCTTAGATTCACGCATTGTTACTAAACGGTATGGAAGTGTTTTGCTTAACTCGATGCCACCGCTATGGCGCACCAGTGATGCCGGTGTCGTCCGTGACTCACTTAAACGGCTTCGTGATGCTTTCTCAGTCGATCAGAGTTAATTTCAAGGTCTAAAGGCGTCGAACTTCACAGTTTTCATACTGCACTTCTATGCCCCCTCAAGTAGCCTTTTTTTGTGCCAAAGATTCAAAGCCCATCGATAGCAGAACAACGTACGTGGCGTCGTGGTCAGTTAATCGATGCTGCAGCTGCGATCGCACTCGAAAGTGGTGGGCAAGGGGTCACTGTTGCGGCGGTTGCTGCACGTGCCGGAGTTTCCAGAACATCTGTCTATGAGTACTTTTCAGGAAGTGCAGATCTTGCCACCGAGCTTGTCATTGAAGAGCTCGATAACTTTGCAAAGTACCTACAAAATCAGGTAGCCGATAGCGCTAGCCCAGAAGAGGCTGTCAAAAATTGGATTGAAAGCTCGCTGACTTACATTGCAGATGGTCGCCACCTATTAGCTAAGGCGCTTAACTCTGTTGAACTCTCACGGGATAGAGGTGCAGCAATCGCTGCAGCGCATAGACACCTCCTCATGCCCCTACAAAGCAACCTCACTGCGATGGGTGTAAGAGATGTTGCTCAAGCGCTCACTCTTTTGCAGTCGATTACAGATGCGGCTACAAAGCGGATTGAAAGCGGTAAAGAGGCAAATGCGGAGATTTCTCAAACCTCTGCATTTGCACTCGCTGGTTTACGCGCTCTTACTTTTTAATCGCTATCTTTACCTGAGTCGCTAAAGCTTTCCACATACCTTCTTTTGCCTCGGCGCTTGCACGAAGCACGCAGGTTCCCCTCTTAGCGGAAGTAACTACTCCATTTGAGATGGTGCACTTATTACCAACAGGTGTGAAGGAAATCTGCGAGCCAAAGTTTGTTTCCGTTGGGAGTGCTTTAGAAGCACCAAGCTTTAAGGATTTTGGCGCTCCCTCGATCCTTTGGGTTCCAAGGGTCAAGATAAATGGATAGTTAGCCACTGATGCGGCAACGGTTGGGCTTCCAGCGGTTGAGTGTCCAAGTGCGCATTGACCCACACCTTTAAGAGCTGTGAACTTTCCATCGGCAAAGACACACTCTGGCGTGAGCGAGGTTAATGTAACGGGCAGACCTGATTTAGCTTTCGCTGTAACTGTAGCCGGTGCCTGGTAGGCAAGCTTTCCTGGAACGTTTCTGACAAGTTTCTTACCGTTAAATGTAACGGTGACTTCATCTGGGGTAAGGGTAGAGCTGACAGATCCTGCTCTAAATGTAATCGGTATGAACTTATCCTGTGAAAGATCAGAGCCCTTAGTGCGATCGTATCTAAAGAAAAGTCCACATGAAGCGGTTGTGCAATCTACCGTTACACCTCTACCCGTAATTGTTCCCATTACCTTTAATGAGATATCTCCCTTGGAGCTTACAGAACCGGCGGCCCCTGAGTCTGATACCCAAAGTTGAATATCGTCACTACAGGTGGCTGGGCGTGCCCCACCGACCGGTGCGATGCACTGTTGAATGTACAGGCCAGCCTCCGTTGGGAAGGCGCTAAAGCCGCCACGGATAGTTGAACCCGCTGGATCGAGGTTACTTAGAGAGCCGCTTTGAAAAACAAATGTCTCAGCATGAGATGCCGGTGTATTCATGAGTGAGCCTAAAAGTACAAGCATTAAAACCGTACTTACCTCTTTAAACTTAGTGATTTTCATTCTGCTCCTAGTTATATTGTGTTTATCTTTTTGTCGTTGAACTATTTTTTGAGAGTGATTGGAATGAAGAGATCGTTGCTTCGATCTCCTTCACGCAGGTGATCTGATCTAACGGTGATTGCACATCTGACCTTGGTGCAGTCAAATGAGCCGATATTCTTTGTGACTTTAACCTTTTTACTAAATCTGCCACCTGGAAGAAAGGGCTCAGCGAGCCCCTTGCCGTAGGCGGGTGCGTTGGATGAGATCCAGAGCGAGGTGTCACCAACTCCCTCTTTATTGACCCCACCACCGCAGGGCGTTGGAGCTTGTCCGCTCTTTGGAAGTACGCAGTAAGCCAGATAGATGCCGATAGTTTCATCAAAGCCTCTACCCGTTACAACAACGGATGTGTTTGCCTTTACCGTCTTGCTCGCAATTGAGATGCTCTGACCAGATTTTCCGATCTTACTTACTGCCGAAGCCGCTGGGGCGTTTACCACTGTAGCAAGTACCGCTATAGCGACGGTTGTTGTGATGTATCGGGGCAAGTACATGGCTCAATACTAGATTTTTTAAGGTCAATTCTTATCCGACAATCTAAGGGCGGCTGTCGTCTAAAATTTTGAGAGAATTCATCTATGGGTTTTTCAGGTAAAGCTTCTCGGTTTATCTCTGCCCTTTGCCTAGCAATTATTTTGAGTTCGTGTAGTACAACAAAGGTAGATACTGAAAGCATCTCGGAAGCCAAGGCTACAACCGTTACACCAACCGATAAGGCTGCGTATTCGCGGGTTGTTGCAGTTGCTAATGGCAGCGCAGAGATTATCTCCGCACTCGGCCATCGCGATGTGATTATTGGAAGAGATATCGCAAGTACAGATAAGGATTTAGCGAGTATCGAGATCGTTACCTCAGGACACCAGCTGGTAGCTGAGAGGGTACTTGCTAAAAAACCAGATCTCGTGATCATCGATGCAGCGACAGGTCCAGCGCAGGCTATAGATCAGCTAAAAAATGCTGGCGTAAGCGTTATAACTATTTCGCAGAGCTGGAGCATTAGTGACATTCCACGAAAGATCGATGAGCTCGCTACTGCGATACAAACGCCAAGGGATGGCGCAGCGCTCAAGGCTGCGATGAAGCAAGCTCAAAGCGATGCAGCGCAGCGCGTTACAAAGAGTTCGAAAAACCCAAAGATCGCATTTATCTATCTCAGAGGAGGAAGTGCGATCTACCTAATCGGTGGCAAAGGCTCCGGTGCTGACTCAATAATCTCGGCAATCGGTGCAACCGATGTCGGGGCTTTAAAACTTACAAACCCCTTTAACCCCCTGAGCGCTGAGGCGATGGCAGAGCTCAACCCAGATCTCATACTTGTTATGAGCAAAGGGTTGGAGTCGGTGGGGGGAGAAGCGGGGCTCTTTGCACTTCCGGGGGTTGCGCAAAGTAACGCGGGCAGAAACAAGAGGGTCATCGCAGTTGATGACTCACTCCTTCTCTCCTTTGGTCCCAGAACTCCAGATCTGCTTCTGCGTCTTGCTAGTGCGGTAGAGCAGAGGATGGCCTCGTGAGGATTAAGGCTAGGGTAGCAATTACCACAACCGTTGTTGCGGTACTTATCTTTGCAATCTATGCAGCCTCCCTTGGGTTTTCAGAGGTAGAAAATGTTTGGCGATACATCTTTGATCCATCATTTAATTCACAGGAGAGCGCACATAGCATTATCTGGGAGATTCGAGCCCCTCGAATACTTGCGGCAATTTTGATCGGTGCGATCTTAGGAGTAGCCGGTGTCTTGGCACAGGCTGCAACAAATAATCCGATCGCAGATCCTGCGATTATTGGTACCTCTGCAGGCGCTTCGCTCGGTGTGGTTACCGCTGTTCTATTCAACCTCGCCACGATCGGTTCTTTACAGGCGATTGTCTTCGCTACGTTTGGAGCCGTCGCTGCAACCTTTGCGGTCTTTGCACTCTCTAAATCATCGATGCAGTTGATAATTATTGGAATTGGATTTTCAGCCATTCTCACCGCAGTAGTTGGCTTGACCATATCCATCATCGACCGCCCTGACGCACGTTCAGTCTCATTCTGGTCCCTTGGCTCATTCTCATTAGTAACAAAGAACTCTCTTGGGATCCTCCTGATAGTCCTAATCCTTGGCGGATTGGCTGCATGGTCGATGAGAGCCAGCTTAGATCTACTCTCCTTAGGGGATGTATCGGTTCGGCATCTTGGCTTTGATCCACAAAAAATTCGACTAAAGAGCTTTCTAATCTTTGGTGTGTTAATTGCAGCCAGTGTCAGCGTTGTTGGGAGTATCTCCTTTTTAGCTCTAGCCACACCGCACATCGCAAGAAGTGCGTTAGGTCCACAGGCAAAGGGATTAATCCCTTTCTCTGCAGCTATCGGCGCACTAATTCTCTTGGTCTCAGATACCGCAGCTCGATCCCTGGTTCCTCCTTATGATCTGCCCATAGGTTTAATTACCTCATTGATAGGTGCACCAATTCTGATCCTTGCAGTTAAGAAAAGCCCACAGGTGTGGCGATGATTGAGATTGAAAAGCTCACCGTATCTCGAGGTGAAAAGTTAGTAATCAACGAGCTAACAACCACCATCGATACAGCGACGATCGCAGTAATTATCGGACCAAATGGTTGTGGCAAAAGCACGCTCCTGTCCTGTATTGCAGGAGAGATTAAGGCTGATTCTGGGTGCATCAGAATCAACCGTAGAGATGTTGCAGAGCTCTCACTTAAAGAAGCCTCACAGATACGAACCGTACTTTCGCAACTTTCAAACCACTGGCTCGCCTACACAGTGCGCCAGAGCTTGGAGCTTGGGCAGTCAAAGGAGGCGATTGCGCGAATCGATTCGATGATGGTGAAGCTAGATATCGCAGATATTAGAGATCAATCGATACTTACTTTATCTGGAGGTCAGGCACAGAGGGTTGAGATCGCTCGAGCACTTATCTCAGATCGAGAGGTTTTGTTGCTAGATGAACCTCTGGCAGCTCAGGATTTACGTGGTTGTCAGAAGGTTATTGAGGTATTAACACAGTTAAAAGCAGAGGGAAAAACTATTCTCTTAGTAGCTCATGCACAGAGCGGTGATTTAACCTGGTGCGATCAGATTATCGATAATTTGGCGTAGCAACGGCCAGGTGTTTTCAAAGCTTGGATGAAGCGGCAAACGGGTGACATCCTCTAGCTCAACCCACTTAACCTCGTGTGACTCATCATTGATCTCATGCGCAACGAGATTATCTTCAGCGCGCGCAATGACTGTGCTGTAAGACCAGTTACCGTGGTCATCGAGGAAGGTTTCAAGAGGCTCAACTAAGGCAGTATCAATACCTATCTCTTCAACGGCTTCACGGAGTGCGCCTTCGATGATGCTCTCATGTGAGTCGCGAGCACCACCTGGAATTCCCCATGTATCTCCGTTGTGAACCCAGGGTGCACGATGTTGCAGAAGTATTGAAGTACCGCGGATAAGAAGGATTCCAGCTGCACCGTGTACGCCCCAGTGCTTATTGCCGCAGTCGCACTCGATCCATCCATCTCCATCGCGCGCGCTCATGAACCTAGAGTGTCACATCTATCCACAGTTATCTCGGCGGCGGCTTTGCGTGTGGGCGAGAGCACCTACCTTGCCGCACATGCACCCTAGAAGATCCTTCCCATTACTTTCCCTTCTACTTCTTATCTCTTCTGCGCCTTACCTAACCGCAGCTAACGCGGCAACAGATTGCTCCAAGGTTGCCTGCGTTGATGTGCGTACTGAAAACGGTCGCATCGTAATCGAAGCAAAGAAGGGATCGGGTGCGGTATCTGCAACAAAGAAAGCTACGCCGCCTACTTCAAAGCCAGCCGTTACAAAACCACCTACGCCAAAGCCGGTGGCTAAGAAACCAGCCACTAAGAAAGCTGCTCCTAAAAAGCCAGCTACAAAGAAACCAGTGGCAAAGAAAACGGTTTCTACAAAACCGCCAACATCGCTGGGGGATAAGTTAATTGAGATGGTGCCAACAGCTGGCATCTCCTACCAGCCTGAGTATCAACCGCTCATTCATGTGCCGGTCTACTTCTGGTGCGATCTACCTGATGTATTTACTAAAAAGGTAAAAATTATCGGCGAGACGATCGATGTTGTGATGAGACCAGGCTTTGCATGGTCCTTTGGAGATGGCAGCTTTAAATCAACAACAGATCCGGGCACCTCTTACCCAGATGGGCAGATAACACATACCTATTCGCAGCCCGGCACTTACATCGTCACATTAATTACTAGCTGGAATGGGACCTTCAAACATAGCGGCGTTGAAAGAAGTATCACCGGAGATATCAAGCGAACCTCAATCCTGACAATCAAGGTTGTTTCAGCTCCGAGCAGATTTACCCGATGAATAAAACTAGAGAAAGAGAGATGGCATGACAACAATCTCCGCGCTACTTCTTGCACAGAGCAATGATTGGCAGGATCAGGTAAAGGCTTTTTGGGTCGATCCAGAGGGCGAGGCGCTTAACTCGATGCAACAAGATGGTGCAACGGCGGTTATTGATTTAGCAACGCAGTTTCGTGAGGGTAGTGGCACACACAACCGCGAACTCATCGCCAGAGTTCTTGGACGTTTATCTGATATCCAGGTACGCGACTTCGCTCTTGGCAGCCACGATGCAGAGAGCGCGGATCACTACTGGCTGATGTGGGGCCACCTCATCCGACTTGCGCCAGCTGGTTTTGTCGCACCGGTTGCATGCTTAGTTGCCG
>JACCDX010250840.1_pt1 | contig 10769 bp, 15 predicted proteins | sample 7449681 | NCBI WGS metagenome assembly JACCDX01 (sample SAMN15323450, study PRJNA562643) | freshwater metagenome | isolation source: river surface water | place: USA:Blue River Watershed | collected 2017-08-18
CACAATAGGGATTGTTTCCTTTGATCGTGAAAGGTTTTTTCATTACCCCCTTTACACAATAGAAGTAATTCCTGCTGGCCCATAGGGCCAACCTCGCATTGCGAGGTAGTGTAAAGCATTTGTAATTATAGGACGGCATTGCCCTTCAGAAAAATTGACAGGCCGAGTCGTGGCTGGGGTATAGTTCCCGCGATTGTACACTATAGAGAATATCTACTAGCTTGTATTACGGTATCATATTAGTCCCCTGGCATTGATACTAATCGTTACGTGGTAAAATGGCTCCTTTCGCTGTTGATCTTTCCAAGCCGGCTCCTCGGCTCCCTCCGCTTCTCTTCCCTATGGACTCGTTCCAAAAGGAAAAGATTTCCGTTCTGCCTTCCTGGTGGCTTGAGAACTCCTACAAGGGGTACTGGATGCCCTGCAAGGAGGTTGGTTGTGTGGAGTACAACCCGTACTTCCATTGTGGGAATCCTGAATGGCGTGGTGCTCTCAAGCGCTACCGCCATGTGAGCGAACACGAACATGGGGATGTACTGATGTGGGACAACGAGGACTATTACTGGTCCTGTCCCCATCGCACCTGCTTCTTCGGCAATGTCAAGGAAGAGACTGTCATGTACGCCGACGGAACTCCCTACCTCTCCTGGTACGACATCTATGAACAGGACCTGGAAGAGAAGAAGGCTGCGGCGGCCAAGCGTGGCGAGGTCTTCGTGGAAAAGAAGAGCGAGATGATCGTGCATCTGGAGAAGCTGGAGAACGACGAGGAGTACAAGGAATCCCACGACATTGGTGCCTGGCTCAATGGGACTCTGACCGACAAGAAGCGCTCTGCCGGCAAGACGTGGGCTCTGGACGAGGCCAAGATCTGCAAGTACGCGGCTCGTATCCACTGGAACGAGAAGGGCAAGCAGGAGAAGGTCATCACCTACGAGTACGCGCACCCCTTCCTCAACCGCAAGGCGAAGCACTTCCACGCGGAGTGTTGGATGTGGGAATACACGGACCCCAAGACCAAGAAGGCCATGGCCCCTCGCACGTGCAACTGCCTCCATCCTGGCCAGGCCGGCTGGGACGACAAGTGGCTTGTGGACTCTTCCTTCGCCTACATGTACGACCGATTTGAGGACTGGTGGAAGTATACCTACCACAAGGAGGAAAAGCGCTGGGTCTACGACAGCAATCGGACCAAGGACCAGGCGGACCGTATTCGCTCTAAGGGCTCGCCCCAGAAGGCGGAGGCACCTAAGGCTACGGCCAAGGGTGAGGCGAAGCCTGCGACCAAGTCTGACGCAAAGGCAAAGGTGAAGACCACATCCTCGGATGATGATGGATGGCACACTGTCCTTCCTCAGGATGCTCGCATCAGTGCCAGCGCTACGACCCATCAGACGGTGTGGGAAACAGCGGCAGCTCGTGGCAAGGGGCGGAAGTAAGTGCCGACAAGGCGCTACGCTAAAAGGCAGGAATAATTTGAAACTATACTCCTTTGAACCCTTTGTCAAGAGGGTTTTTTCTTTGAAAACATGCTATTTTTTCAAAAGACATTGTAATGCTTTGAAAAAATTGATAGACGATTGTGTGGTCAGTAATAGTTCCCGCGACTTTACACTATAGGAATAGTTTCTATTAGTTCGTAATACCGCGGCCCGTTATCATATTAGTCCCCTGGCATTGATAACTATCTACAACACCAAGAATGTCTTCTCTTATCACGTCCAACGAAGAGATTCAGTCCATCCTGGAGAGCTGCTCGTATGAGGAGTATGCTCGCCTTGTCCCTACCCTTCAGGAAGGGATGCGTCGCCTGCAGGCACAGTGGGTTGAAAGTACTGCAACGCATGACAATCCTTACAGTAGACACTTAACCGCGGTGGTCCGTATGCCGAACACCCCCCCCACCTCAAATATCCGTATCTACACCCAGAAAGAGATCGTATTTGATGATGGAGAGTATGAGGTCATCGCGTCCTATTGTGACGACACCTACGATGGCCGTGGCAATTATTGTTGGGAAGGGGATATGGAGGTTGTCATCCTGGGGCGCAAGAAGGGGGATGGGACGCTCTACCTCATCAATGGGTCATATCATTATTACTACCTCAGCTGCCAGGACCCAGACATCTTCTCCGTTGAGGGGGTTCCTTCGGATGAGCCTGAGTCTGAGCCTCGCCCTGGACTGGTCTTTGACTTCATCACACCTTTTGCGGAGATCGTGGGTCAGCTCGTGAATCGGCATCCGTGGTACTACACAATGAACGATATGCCGCAGGTGTATTGTGTACGTCGGTTCAAGGAGGCGCTCGCGACGGTCGCTGAAGCGGCTCAGACGACGAAGGAGACGCAGGAGGCCTAAGTGTAGTAGGCTCCATTGCTAAAAACAATGATTGTGGTTGTTTCGCATTGCTTTGCAATGCTTAACAAGAAGGTCCGCTAAAAGCAGACCTGATTGTTCCCTTGTTTGTGAAGGGTTTTTTCACTGTGGAGGTTTGCACTATAGGGATTGGATTTTATGGCGCTGCGTAGGCTTGGAAAAAATTGACCGGCCGGCGGTGGCCTATTTTTAGTTACCTTATCCTAACTCTTCTGCGATACGTGTACCCCCAACTTTTCAAGATGGAACATTGCATGACTCTCAAGGTGGTTATCCCCAAGGGGAAGCAGGCGGCTGCGGTGGCGGCTCTTCAGGCGGCGGGTGTTGGGTCCATTGAGGACTGGGCGACCGCGGTGGAAGGGATGCTGATGGAGCGCAAGGCCTACGTGAACGACATGGGTACTTGTTATAAGGAGTACAGTACGTCCAACGGTGCCTACATCTTCCAGATGGAATTTTGGGGTACCGAGGGACAGCTCTACAACGTCTTCCACACGCCTGGTCTTGTGGATGCGCTCAAGATGGTGGACCCTTACGCGGCGGCGGGAATTATGAAGCTGCGCACGGACTCTGAGGCTTACCATATTGGCTACGGTGGGGGCGACCCTCTGGACATGAAGCTTCCTCCTCTCGCTCTGGCCACTCCTCTGCCTGCGCCTGTGGTGCCTCCTGCGCCTGCGCGTGTTGTACCTGCTCAGGTTGCGCCTCTTCCTTTCATGGAGCCGGTTGCGCGTATGCCTCCTGTCGTGGAAGCTGTCAGTTCTGCGCCTGTCAGCACCGCGCCCTCAGTGGAACGTGTCATTGACACAGAGGACAGTGTTCTCACCCTCAACGTCTACGTTCCCTTTACTCGCGGCCTTCTTGCTTACTACAAGAAGGAATCCCTCAAGGATTATGCCGTCAGCGAATGGGTCCACTTCTATGACGAGGTCGCTCTTCCTATTGAGAAGAAGACCTACGACATCAAGGAAGGGAATGATGGTGTGGAAATGAGTGCCACCTTTCGCACTCATGTGGACAAGTTCGGCGACGTCTTCACGGAAGAAGCTCTCCATCATCTGGAGGAAGCGGTCCAATATGCGGATACTGACATCTTCTACGTGGAAATGCCCGTGAAGAACCAGCACGATGGGAAGACCTATTATGTGAAGAACTATAGTGAATTCATTCGTGTCGGTCCACTCTTCTACTGGTCCTTTGGGGGTGTAGAAGGGGGCGATGTGAAAGTGGAGATTCGGCCTGCTCAGGAAGTCCTTCCGCCTATCCAGGTGGCTGAGGTCGTTCCTCCGCCGAGCCCTAAGGACAAGGCGGTACAGCGTGTGGCGGAGCTGAAGGCAAATGCCGATGCCATTCGTGCGGAGGTGAGTGAGCTCAAGAAGGCGCGAACCAAGCTGAATAGCGAGATTAATGAGAAGGAGGCTCGCATTCGCGCCTTTGAGTTCGCCTCTGATGAGCTCCGCGATGTGTTTGGGTTCTAGGCTGGTACGTAAGTAAAAAACAGAACGAGTGTTTCCCTGCTGCCCCTGTGGGGCATCCCCCTTTCAGGGGGTAGTGAAAGTAAAGGGTTTTTTCTATGTTCCACAGAATAAGCACTATTTTTTGGTCTTTCCAAAAAATTGAGGTGTAGAAAATCCGTGCAGGAATACCAGGAATAAGCACTATAGGTGTATTGGAACTCAATGTTGGCGTGGCAGAAATGATTTATGACTTTTACACGATTGGGGTGAGGGAGGGGGTAAAGGACGTGGTGTATGTTGGTTCTACGAATTCATTTAGTATTGGCTTGGAGATTGTGCTAGATAAAGTGACGGATAAATTGGGCGCGCCGCTTCAGGGGTTGCGGCTCGGCTTGACTGTATCAAAGGGAGTTGAAACGCTGCGCAACGATGACTGTTTCCTTGTCCACGTGTCTGTAATGGGGAAGCAGTGGTTTACTGGGGTTCATTATCACAAGGATAACGAGGAACTTAAGAAAGACTATAAGGATGTGTTTCTGAAGTTGCAGGCGGAGTATGCGCCGCCGTTGCTGGAGTATTGAGGGCTGGAGGACTGAAGGACTGAAGGAGGAGGCTTGTGGAAAAGAAAAGAAAAGCCAGTAAGCAATGGCTTTTTTATACGCCTTGGGAAAAAATTGAAATCTCTGGGGGATGCACTGTAGGGTATCTATTCTTGATGCTACTCGGTGTTGTTGAAGATGAACTCTATGATTCTTTCGGATTATTACTTGGGCCTGGGGGAAGGGGGTGTGCAAACGGAGTCCATTGTCTTTACGAAGATGGTGGACAAGGAGGGCGACTATATTGTACAAAAGGATGTTCCATGTGCTGAGGGTGTGTTGCGGACCCAATGGTTTGAACTGAGTGGGACGAAGAAGAGCGAATGTATGTTGGATGCCGATTGGAAGATACATGGGATGTATAAGCAGTGGTACATAGAGGGTGGGCTGAAAGCGATCATTACGTATAACCATGGAACCGCGCGTGGGCCGTTTACGATGTGGAACAAGGAAGGGGTGAAGGTGGTAGACTATGCCCATACAACAAACGAGGACATGGGATGTGGAATCTACACTCGGTGGAATAATCAAGGGGCGAAGGTCTTGGAAACGGAATATGTGGACTCCAAACCTATACATGGGGGATACATCTGGACAAGAGATGGAACAAAAACATATGTATCACCGAAGGGGATGGAACGCATTATAGGAGTTGTGACTGAGGATTAATGAGGAAGGGTGTCGTATAGGCCTTGGAAAAAATTGAAGTCGCGGATAGTGGCTGGGGGGTTTTTACCTGCTCTTGATTGGTATATGCGCTACGCTCTTCGGATTTGGAAAATGGCTCGTACTCGTTCTGGCACTCGTTCTCATCTCTTCGCCGCCCCTGTGCGCGGTGGTCCGATGAATATTATCAAGTTTGGAAAAGCGTCAAGTGGGCTGAAGCCGATTGTCGTATCCAAACCAAATGGCCCTTCCGCTGCTTTCGCGTCGGCCTTTAAGCCCACGAAGGAAGAGCGCCGCTACATGTTTCGCCTGGAACAAGAGGTGAAGATGACCATGTGTATGAATGCGGAACAAAATCGGCTGGATGTGCTTTCGGCGCGCCCAACGTATGGGCCGCGAGCCTTCTTGAAGGAACGGCTCCAGATTCGTGCGCATTTCTACCCCACCTTTCGCCCGTACCTCATGCGCCATTACGATGTGCTCAGCGCCATTCCGTATGTACCGAGTGCGCGTGCCGAGCTCCAGGCCTACATTGATAAGGTGAACAAGGAACTGGATACATGGACGTTTACTCCTGACCGCGTGGAAGAGGGAGGGCTTGTGGAATAAGCGGATTGGGGTCTAGAGGGAAGCACTATAGGAAATGAGATTGAGGGGGATGCTTAGAATGGAGGACCATTTTTCCCTACAGTGTAGTCCCTTTGGGTTTTGCTTTTTGTATGCCTTACGGAAAAAATTGACGCCGGCCGGTCCGTGGAATGGCAAGTATCTGTTCTTCAACTTTGCACGACTCAGATACCTACGACCGAAATGTCTACTTTCTACCGTGTGAACATTGTTGTGGCGATCCCCAAGACCAAGCAGGACGAACTGCTGGCCGCGGTTCAGGAGAAGAAGAAGGTGAGTAATCTCCAGGCGTACTTCTCCCATCACTTCGGCAAGGTCATGGATCGTAGCCTTATGGAGTTGAAGACCAACGGCGGTGCAAAGGGAATGAATGGGAATGTCATCAAGTGCGACCTGGACGAGACGTCTGGGGACTTCTTCTACAACTACGGTCTCCAGGGGCCTTACGATGACCTCATCCGATTCATGGAGAACTCCTACGTCCAGAACAGCCTCAAGTTCATTAGCGCCTTCTCCAAGTCCAAGACGTACCATCCGTATGACAAGGACAAGAAGCCGAAAGGGGACTACTATATCCACATCGGTGAAGGGGGGTACAGTTTCAAGTTGCCGCATATGAAGGTCGGCTCAACATCCGCGTCAGCGCAAGCCCAGGCGCAGCTGAAGGCTGGCAACAAGTCTGAAGCAACTGGAGGAGCCAGCACCAAATCCTATAGTGCGGCTGCGAAGATTCGTGCCCCTCCTGCGCCCTTGTGCCCTCTTGGTCAGGTGTCTCAGAGCCTGACCTACAAGATGCGCGAGGCCAAGAAGGTGGAGCAGGATTACGAGGCCGCGGAAAAGGACATCAAGGCGCTGGAGAAGAAGCTGAAAGAGCTGGGCCTGAAGCGAGGCACGCTCAAGACCGAAATCGCCGACCTCAAGAAGGAGCTGAAGAAGCTGATGGAAGAGGAGAGTGAGGATGAGAGCGAGGATGAAAGTGAAGACGAGAGTGAGGACGAAAGCGAGGATGAGAGCGAGGAGGAGCAGGAGTAAGGGCATGTAGAGGCGTGTAGGGTGAGTGTGAACGAGGGAAAAACGAGTGGGGTTTTTCATTGAAGACGCCCCCCATAATAAAATTGAATTCTGGAACGAATCCCTATAGTGATTACCACGGAGTACACTATAGGAATTGTGAATGATGGCTTCTTCTACTGGATCAGACTCTACTGTTGCTGCTGAACTCCCCAAGAATGTTCGTTATTATGAACATTGGGTGTTCATGAAGCGGAATGCTGACCACGATTATGACATTCCTCCTACGGTGGTTGCGACCACATGCAATGTGGAGGACGCGATTGACATTATGATTGAGGCGGACTATGAGATTTACGACGATGAAAAGGCGGAGATTCTGCGGCACATGTGTATTGGGGAAATGTATATGATGAACGAGGATACATGTGTATGGAAGACGCGGTCAGTGCGTCGGCGGCTGATTATCTGGAGTCATCGCCAATATTATGACCGGCGTATGGACACGGACAATTTCATGGAGATCTGGGTCGCGTATCGCAAGTACATGGACTATATAGACAATTGTTATGACAATGAACATCGCCTAAGTGAGAAGGAGAAGGAGCTTTTGCGGAGGCATGCGCCCTACGAGGACCTGGTATTTCCAGAAGAACACGTCGCAAGTAGTGTAGCGCCGTCAGTGCCAGTGTCAGCGTCAGCACGGCTCAATACGGAACCCGTGTATGCTACAACTGCATCAGCTGTAACGGCGTCAGCATCTGCGCCGAATTGGAATGGGGCGTATACACGAGCCTTGGGAGAGACGCCGCCAAGCGAAATGCGACCAAGCGAAATGCGACCAAGCGAAATGCGACCAAGCGAAATGCAACCGGTGGTTGTAGAGGGACATCATAATATCAAGAAGCGACCGGCGCGTATGTGGTATGACGATGGGAGTGTTGAAGACGAGATGGACGATGATGACCTGATTCAGACTTTCAAGCAGGCGCGGATTGGATACTATACGGATGTGGAGGTGAAAGTGGAAGAAGAGGATGATGATCTCTAAGGCATTTCTATAGTGGAGTGTAATTGAGAGGGGGAGGGGATTTTTTCCTTACAGAAAAATTGAGCGGTGGCTGAGAATTGCACTATAGGGTATCTTATTCCTACGTGATTCATTGATTGAAATGAGCTCAATGAATGCAACTCTTCCTCCCATTCAGGAAATCCCTGAGATCCAGGCAGCCGCAGCAGAGGCGGCCGCGGCCGGTCAGGAGCTCATGATTGATTATGTAGTTCCACGACATGATTATGAAATAAATATATATATACCAGACCATAATCTTCTTGTTCCATATGTGGTAATTCACAGGGAATCAATTGTAAAGTTGACACTTACACAGGTAATTGGATTACAGAATAGAACACATCAAATTCAGATTCCCTATAGTGCAACCTATGTACCTGTCCTGATTCCTTCTACGGGAGAAATTCGGCAATGCTTTGTGGGTGCACATACATATCATCTCTAGAGGGGGGTAAACTATAGGGATTAGTTTCTGGGAGATTGGTTTCATAAAAAGAGTTTATTCTTTTTTTATGAAGTTCTTATTTACGGGCGAATGAGGGCAATGAAGAACATGAGACCGACAATTTGGAGGAAGGAGGTGGCGGGTTTGGCGAAGCTGAAGAGACTGACGACGACACCGTTCCAGAGGAGCTTACCGACAAAGGCAAGGATGACGAGGCTAATAACGAAGGCAAGAATCATAGCGAGGCCGTCTGCGTATACTTCCTTCTTTTGGGCGGGGGTAGTATCGGCGAAACCTTCGGTAATTACGCGGGCGGCGGCATTGACTGGACCAGATGACATTTTTCTATTATGAGCGGGGAGAAAAATATGAAATCTTTTGGTGAACTAGTAAAGTGTTAGAGACGGGCGGGCCCCGAAGATACCCGAAATAAAATGGAGTTCTATAATAGAAAAATGAGCGAGTTGTCTGTAAAGGAATTACGCCAAAAAGCAAAAGAGGCATTAGTTAATTATGAATGGACTGACCCAAGAGATCCAACTAAAAAACTAAGATGGGGGCAGATTTTACCTTCTGAATATGCGGAAAATAGTACACGCGGTCATGAACCGCAATATATAGCTCATATTGCGACTGAAATTGAAAAAGTTTTAGCGTATATTGATCATAAACGTCTTACTGGAGATGCTGCACGTAAAAAATATGATACTTTTCTTGCATCTACTCTTAATAATGTTTTTCAAAAACGTTATGGAAAAACTATGGGCATGATAGAAAAAGAACGGTCAAAGAGTGTAAGAAAAACAACTGGTGTTGCTGCAGAAGGGACTGGAACAACTGGGGCAGAAGGGACTGGAACAACTGATGTAAAAAAACCAAGAGCTAAGCGACGTACGGATGAAGAAAAGAAGGAAAATTTAAAAAGAGAACTTGCGAAGCTTGAAGAAAAAGACGCCGAAGGTAAGAAAGTAAATGAAATTGCTGCTGCGATTGCTGGAATAAATATTTCGAAACTAACTAAACATCAATTGGGACATTACCGTGGACGTTCTAGATCAGTACTTAGAGTAAAGGAAAATATTTCTCCTTCTAATGCTCGTGCTTTAAATATGACTGTTCGTGCGGAATCTCGTGCCCGTTCTGCATCAAAGAAGGCCGCTGCTAGTACTGGGAGTAATAATGCTGCCTCTGTATCTACTACCCGTTCTAGCACTCGTAAGCGCATGGACGGTATGACCATGGAAGAGCTCTGTGCACTTAAAGATAAGCTTAAGAAGTCTAATAATAGTCCTATTACCCTGAATGATGTTTATGCGTACATAAAGAAGAAAAATGCCCAGAAGAAAAGTTTTTCAGAGTTGGCCGCAGCAAATGTTAATGAAGAATAAATAAAATTGACATCCCCATGTTGTATACATCATGATGTCAATCCTGTGGAAATGAATCCGGTCGTCCTCCCAAGTCTGTGTCTCGGCGCCTGTATTGGAGCTACCCTATGTAGTTTCTACATCGCTTCCAGAACCGATGTTGAATCTAAAGACATATACATTGGCATCGGATCGGCGGCGATTCTTGTAGCCGGTGTCTTATCCCATGTTGTTTGGAAAAGGTTTCAGACCGCACATGGGTATGTTCGTGTACATCAGGTGGAAGAATATAAAAATGATTCCATTGTATAGAAATGGATTCTAAAAACGAAGAGCGTGGGTTTTGGATATTGGGTGTTGCCTTCTTTTTGCTTGTAGGCTGGTGGCTGGCCTCTGGCGCAGGAAAAACACAGTGGGTCCGACTTATTGATGTGTTCGTGTATGGTCCGTATCTCCTCTTTTTAGCGGCTCAAGAGAGTTCCTATGTACTCAGCACTATAGAGAAAGTGTTCTTAACATTCTTGGGGGCAACGACGATTTCCTATAATGCGCGTAATTATTTGGGTGTATAAGGGGCGTTTCATATAGTGGACCTAAGAGTTTGCTATAAGTATACACTATAGGGATTGTCTCTTTGTTGGGCGGCGATGGATACACGGGCTACAAAACGTACACGAGTTTCGCGGGCGGATTCGGCGGGGGAGCCAGGGTCAGCTTCAGCACAAGTGCCAGGGTCAGCTTCAGCACAAGTGCCAGGGTCAGCTTCAGCACAAGTGCCCGCACAAGCGCCTGAAAATCTTATATCAGTAGTGAGTTCTATGTTAAAACGGATTACGGAGTTGGAGCAGAACCGCGGCGAGGCATTCAATGAAAAGTACAATGCGCTGCTAGAGGAGTATGATTCGCTACAAGAGAAATACCGTGCGCTCCAGGAGTCGGTGCGTGTGGAACGACAACGTGGGGCCAATTCCTATAGTGTATTGCTGAAGGAAAAGGATAATGTCTTTCAACGGCTGCGTATGTTGGAACTTCAAGTGCGGAAGGCGGATGAGGAATGTTGTAGTATGTCTGTAATGGTTGTCTTCTACGCATTCTTTTTCAGTGGACTGTTGTATATTTTGAATTCGGTGATTGCCAAAAATTGAAAG
>JACCDX011335890.1_pt1 | contig 10768 bp, 12 predicted proteins | sample 7449681 | NCBI WGS metagenome assembly JACCDX01 (sample SAMN15323450, study PRJNA562643) | freshwater metagenome | isolation source: river surface water | place: USA:Blue River Watershed | collected 2017-08-18
ACCAGAGTATCAGATTCGTCCTGGAATTTATCCAAGTGAAAGATTAATTATTTAGTCTTTAATCAAAATGGAGACTAAAAATATGGATTAATTAATTGGATTATTTCTCAATATGAATATTTTACTTTGAAAGTTAAAAATGTATTACCAAAAGACGAAATAATATATTATCTAAAAATTTTTTATTATTAAATAATAAAAAAATGGAAAATAAAATTAGAGATCTCGTAGATATAAAATATGAAAAAATAGAAGAAGCACTAGGAAACTATTTTTTCAATTATATAAGTTCTTCTAAAGTTAAAAATGGTTATGTGGAATTAAAACTAACTAATACTCGAATTTATCCTTTTACGGAATTTATTCCCGTTGAAATTTATGATTTACCTAAAATTTTTAGTTATATTCAATCGAATGGAATTCCTGATGAAAATCAAAAGGAATACGATGAATTTCATTTCTTTAGAAGATCTTTTCAAAAAGGGGTAAGTAAATATCTTGAAATTCCTAAGACTAAAGTTAATAAAATATTTAACCTTTACGCTTTAAAAAATTTTACTATGGAAATTTATGAAGATGAAGTTATTTTTATATTCCCCTCATCTATCAAAAAAACATTAACTCCGTTTATTGATAAAGTTTTATCAATAATGTTTTTAAATAATAACTATTATCATTACCAAAGAAAAGATTTTTACGAAGATACTTTAAATAAATATGATAATGGTAAGGTAAATTTATCAGAAGAACAATTTTCTAATTATGAAAATTATTTAAATAGGGCATATTTTTACGAAGAAAAATTAGATAAAATTAAAAAAAGTATCAATAAATATATCGAAAATAACAAAGGAAAAAAATTTAGAACTTATAGATATTAAGATTTAGTCTATATTTTATCTTAAACTTTACAATATATTTATTGATATTTTATTCTTCCTAAAGGCTCAAAAAGATTTTTAATAAACAAAACAACTATAAAAGCTAAAAAGAAATTTAAAATTTCTTGATTTTCAAGTATTCTAAAATCATTCATATTTTTTAATATTTAATATTTTTTAATTGATTCTAAAATATTAAATATTAAAAAATGATTGAACCTAGATTTCATAAACCAAAAACGAATTTATTCTCTTGTAGTGATAGAAAAGATGCTAGACACTATATGACATCGACCTTTAATACTCTAAAGGAATCTTTTAAGGTCATAATGGCTTGTTTATTAGCCGTTTTTGTTCCTCAAAATTGTTCTGATAATTCAAATAATAATTCTAATAACGAAGAAGATGTTATATGTAGTATTCAACAGAATATATTTAATCTAACAGATTGGAATAAACTTGTTTTAGCTTTTAACTTTGCGACTATGGGATTCTTTATTATTTTATATCTGACGGAAAATCTACGTGAAAGATTTCTGATTCGATATTTTGATAAGGATGAGTCTAAACCTGATAATAATCTATTAAATGTTTTTCAAGATAAATATTTAGATATTAAGAAGAGACTAAATAGATATAATTCAGTAGCTTTTTATGTTTATCTAATAACTTTAATATTTTTTATAACTAATACAATTTTAAGTGGTATTTTAGTCTTCAAAGATTATTATCTTGATACAAGAACCATCACAGTTTTTATCACAAATATTCTCCTACTTTCAGGTAAGATTTTTAGCGGTTTAAGTGTCGCTTTTGAATCCAGGAAAAGAAGTTTAGCATATTCTCTTACGCTTCAAGAACCTATATCTTGGAACGTTATTGATTCTAATATGGAAGAATTTAAGGAAGTTGTTGTTTAAAAATGAATTTTTAAAATCCTATTTGAATTTTAAAAAGAATTTCAAAATGGGTAAGATTGAGACTATTGAAGAGATTGATAATTCTATCGAATATATCCTTGAACGTGATAAATATAATACTAAACAACAAAACTTACATATTTTCGTATTAGATGTAACTTTCACATACGAAAATGCCTCTTATATTTTTAATAAAGTATTATCCATAATAGAGATTATTAATTTTCATGATTATAGATATATCGTTTTTAAGTGGTTTTTTTATAATCCAACTTTTAAGAATGATTATATAATTAAATGTCCAAATCTACCTTGGGATTATTTTAACTTAAACCCTAATTTTTTTGATAAAAATTTTATTATTACTAATCTTGATAAAATATGGAATTTTAATAAAATTTTCGTTGATAATATTTTAAGCTTTAGTGATATTAAAAATAATCTTGGTGATAATGTTTTTTCTATTCGTTGTGGAAGGAGTTTTAAAAATATTGTAGATAATTATGAAGATTATGATATGTCTATTTTAAATAATAATTTAGTTAGAGAAAATATTAATGATTTTAATAGTGTACACGAACATCCCAATTTTGATTTTTCATATATTCATCTATATCCAGAATGTGATTGGAACTGGGAAAAAATATCTCTCCATGGTGACATGACTATCGGAGAAGCTAATAAAATCCTAAATGTTTTAAAACTACACGAAACGGATATTTCCATAAATTATGATGGTAAATTAAATTTTAAAAAGAAAAATGCTAAATCTCTAATGAAATGTTTTGGTAATCTTATGCTTCAACCTTGGATGAACAGTTGGTTCATTAAGACTCACGTCAAGGATGAAGAAGATAGGAGATTTTATCTACGGAAACTTAAACGTTCTTGTTATGAAGGCCGTTCTAGGAAGAGAAATGAGCTTCTGTGGCGAGAACTGCTTGATAAGGCTATGTCTCCGGAACGTTTATTCTATTGGTATCTGGACAATTATGAACTAGATAATCTATTTACTGGTTGTCTACCAGATGACCATCCTCGGGCTAAACCAGAGTATCAGATTCGTCCTGGAATTTATCCAAGTGAAAGGTTAATTTTTAACCTCTAATATTTAAATCTTTATAAGTAAAGATTTAAATTGTAATCTAAAAATTAGTAAATAGAATCTTCTTCTTAATATTCTTAAGCTTATGAGTTTTAGCATGTTTCTTCATTATATCACAAAAACAATCTATATTACATTCAACTTTATTATTATCTTTATCTAAGATATAAAGTTTCTTTTTCATATTTTGAGTAATTCTTTTAAAATTAATTTCGGGTTCAGTATAATAGTTCATATTATATTTCTTGTTATTTATATAATATTCAGAAAATCTAGATATATTATCATAGTAATATTCATAAGGGTCAAAAGATAAATCTTCAGATTCTTCAGGTTTAAAAATTACATTTTCGATTAAAAGATAGTAATTTCCCTTTTCGTCAATAGCATAAGGATAAGGAACCCCGCTATTACCAACAGGTGAAACATATTTCACTATTTTAGCTTTAGATTTAAAAGATTCAATATTTCTATTGATAAATATATATTCGTTATCACCTACATCAAAAAGTATGGTATTACCATCAAAATTTTTCCCATAACCGTTGCTAAATTCAGTTTGTTTATTTTTAGGAGATTTTCCTATAAAAATCTCTATAGGATTTATCTCCATAACTAACTCGGGTTCCAGTTGTTTAGGTTCAATAAAATTATCTTCATCTTCTTCGAATTTATAGTTATCATAAACTTTAGATAATAATTTATCAGATTTATCATCTAAAATCTCTACGATATAAGGATGACCACCATTATCAAGAATATTATATCTCATTTTAAATTTAAAGTTATTTATTTAAAAGTTATTTATTTAAAAGTTATTTATTTAAAATAAATAACTTTAAATTATCATTTTTTAAAATAATGTCTTGTTTATTTAATTCCTTATCTAAATTTGTAGAAGATGATAGTTCAACCATAAGAAAGAAGATATGTGATTATCTTGAGACAAATCCATTTTTAATGGAAGAAACTAAAGCGGAAGATATTATAAATTGGGAATCTAATATAAATTTAAATAATTATGTTTTGAGAATGAGAAACCACTCTAGTTGGGGAGGGGCAATTGAAATTAGATGTTTTTGTAATTTATATAATCTGAATGTTGAAGTTGTTAATATCAGAGATAGAAAAAAAGATACTATATTTTTTTATACTAAGAACACCGCTAAACCTTTAGATAAACCCATTAAAATATCCTGGAACGGTGGACATTATGAACCAATATTATAAAAATAGAAAATAATCGATAATATCTTTAATTCTATCCATTTTTATATAGTTTTTTATTTTATTTAAAAATATCACTTCGTTAGGTAGTAGTCTTACTAGTTAATTTTTCAGAACTTCGTTCCTTATAGATGTTTAAATAGAAAATTTTACGTTAAGAAAAGAAATTTTCAAAACTATGATTTTAGGAACTTTTGTTCCTAACAAAAAGATAAAAAAAATTCAAAATTTCAAAACTATTTTTTTTCAGGTAGTAGTTTTAAATTTCAAAAATAAAATTATAAATTTCAAAAATAAAATTTATAATTGATATAGAAAATTTCCTAGTGTTTTTTGAATTAACATACTTTGTGAAATGACAGGTTTTTCTTCATTTTCATATACTCTATAAATTTCTCCATTTTTCATAATGTTAGAAAATTTAACACATCTACAATTCATATCTTTAGAACATTTCCTAATATAACTATAAATAACAGAATTACCATTTTCAAAATCTCTTGACATTTTTTGATATGATTTATCATTTATAACAAAGAAAGGTTTGGAATTAAAGAAATTTCTCTTATAGCTCTCCATTTTATTTCTTTTTTAAGAGAATATTTTTAAGTTTTATAAAACTTAAAAACGTTTAAATAAATTCAATTTTCAATTATTGATTATATTTGTTGAAGATGGTAATAGATTAATTAATAATATAATTAATCAAATGAAAATAATATAATAGATAGATCCATAAGAAAAATATAAAACGATAGCTTTAAACTTCATAATATATAGAATCGTTTAAAGCTATCGTTTTATATTTTTCAGAAGATAATTTTAAATTGTTTAAATCTTTAATAATAAATTCTATAGAATTTGTATCTTTAGAATCCGAAGATAGTTTTGCATTTTCGAGAATATAATTTCTATTCGTTATTATTATATTTTTTCCATTATCTAGAATAATATCTTTACTTTCATTAACAATATCAATTATTTCATCTACTTCAGAGGATTCATAACTTTGAGAATCCAAATCATCTTCTGAATTAGATGAAACATATAAATCCATATCATTATAAAAATCTGTCATCAAGATAGTTTCTTTAATTGGATTTCCTTTACAAATTAAAGTTTTTAATGATAAAGGAACTTGATAAATTCTTTCGATTTGATTATAAGAACAATCCAAATAAATTAATGTGTCGGGTAAAATAGAACTACTTACCCCGTCTAATTCTTTTAAGTTATTATATGAACAAATTAGAGTTCCTAGATATTTAGGAAGATTTGGAAGGCCAGAAATTAAATTACTACTACATATTAGAGTTGTTAAATTTTGAGGAAGTTCTGGTATATAAGTAAGTTTATTATAAGAACAATCGAAATATTCTAAATTAATTGGAAGTTCTTTAGTATCAATTTCATTGATTAAATTATCTTTACAAATTAATCTTTTTAGATTTTTAAGAGATGTATATTTTCCAGAATTAAAATTAGGAAATTTTTTAAGTTCAAGATTACTAATATCTAGAGTTTTATCACAATCACCTTCTTTAACCCATTTCTCTATTTTTTCATATAATATTATTTCGTTCATTTTCTATTTTAATAATAAAAGATATTATTTTATGTTTAATCAAATCTTTTATTATTAAAATAGAAAAAATAAATAAAGAAATAATAAAAATGACCGAACCTCTTCTGACTGAAAATAAGAATAGGTTCGTTCTTTTCCCTATACCTAATGATAGAAAACATCTTTGGGAGCTATACAAGAAGGCTTTTGCTTCCTTCTGGACTGTAGATGAGCTTGACCTAAGCAGTGATTTAAGTGATTGGAATAAACTAAACGATAATGAGAAGCATTTTATTAAGTATGTTCTAGCTTTCTTTGCTGCTTCTGACGGAATTGTAAATGAGAATCTAGCTCTCAATTTTTATAGTGAAATTCAATGCCCGATTGTTCGTTGTTTTTACGGATTCCAAATTATGATTGAGTCGGTCCACAGTGAGGCCTATAGTCTTCTTATTGATACTTATATCAAAGATGAAGAAGAAAAGATGAAACTCTTCCATTCTATTGACCATATTGATGTTATTAAGAAAAAAGCAGATTGGGCGATGAAATGGTTTGACCGTTCTCAGGCTTCTTTTGCTGAGCGTCTGGTAGCATTTGCCATCGTAGAAGGTGTATTCTTTTCGGGTAGCTTCTGCTCTATCTTCTGGCTCAAGAAACGGGGTCTAATGCCCGGTCTATCTGTGAGCAACCAATTCATTTCTCGCGACGAGGGGCTTCACTGCACCTTCGCTTGCTCTCTGTATAAAACTCTACAAGAAGAAAGTAAGACTTCTCGAGAGAGAGTTTATGAAATTATTCGTGAGGCTGTAGCAATTGAACAAGAATTTATTTGTGATGCTCTTCCTTGTTCTCTGATTGGAATGAATTCTACTCTAATGAGTCAATATATTGAATTTGTAGCCGATAGACTTCTGGTTGATTTAGGTTATGAGAAGATTTGGAACTCTAAGAATCCTTTTGATTTTATGGATATGATTAGCCTAGAAGGTAAATCTAATTTCTTTGAGCTCCGTGTCTCTGATTATAGTCTAATGTCTGGAGACCCAAATGCTACTAAATTTAAATTAGATGAGGATTTCTAAATTTAACTAAAATTTAAAGATTTACTTAAATCTTTAAATTTTAATCCAAGAGTTCTTAGATTTACCTATGTAGATTCCAAATAAAGGGTCTACACAAATTTTAAACATATCATCAACCATTTTATCTATTTTATCTATTACAGATTTATCATTTCCCCAATCAAAATTAGGATTAATATTAATCTCTAATAGCTTAGTATTCATTTCTTCATCTATTATAAAATCAAAACCTAATATTTCAAAATACTTTTTTCTATTAAAATATACTAAATCATTGGATATTTGGTCCTGATATTCTTTTGGAAGATTGATTAAATCATCTTTAATATTTAAAAGTATAAGATTAATTATATTAGACCAAATAGGTAAAAATTTTTCAAATAGATTAATTCCATTAATTTCAGTGTCTAAAGGTAAAATGTTATTAGTTTCGTATTTTCCAAAGTTTTTAGAAAACTTTTGAACCGAATAATTTGTTATATGAATAAACTTATCCTTTTCCCAATTCTCGGATACTTTATATGTATATTTTTCAGAAGATAATCTCATTAATCTGTAATTATTTATATAGATTTCATAATCATCTGTAATAAGAACGTGGATTCTTATATCAAATTTTCTACCTTGATATAATAGAGGATTATTAATATATTCTTGTATGACATAAACACCTTTTGCCTTTTTATTAAATTTTTCATTATATTCGATATATCTTAAAATTTTTTCAACATCATCAAAAACTTGAATATCTTGTCCAGAAAATAAATTTGGAGGCTTAACAATAGCAAAATTAGGTTTAATTTTATCAATAAAATGAATCAACTTTGTCTTAGAATATTCATCAGAAGTATCAAAAATTAACGTTTTAGGGTAAAATTTTTCAGAATCCGGAATTTTCATTAAAGTTTTGGTTAAATTTGATTTATTTGTAATAAAAGATATATTGGGAAGATGATTTACAACCTGTATATTATTTTTGGGATTTGGAAGAGTAAATATTGATTTTTTACCTTCTCCTTCAATATTAATAACTTCATTTTTGAACCAGAGAAAATTCCAATCTCCATCCAAAATTTTATTATAAATATAATACCATTTTCTTTTAACATTAATATCTTCTGGAATATCAAATATAAAATTATTTCTTTTGTGTATTAAATTTAATACAGGTCCTGTATTTTCCATATCTATATAATACTTATATAAAGGTTCCGATATTTTAATCCAGCTATTACCGATATTTTTAAGATTATAAAAAGGATCCATAGTTATTTTAAACATATCGTTATACATAATTTTAGATTGTTCATCAGCCCAATCAGCTCCCCATTTAGATACTATATTTGTGTGTATATTAAATAAATAAGTTTTCATATTATCATCAATATCAAAAACAAAGGCTAAAAGTTCAAAATATTTTCTATTTGTAGTGATTAAATCATTCTTAAATAGTTCATAAGATTTTAATATTATCTCTTTCCATTGAGGGACAAAACGTTCATAAAGTTCATCGCTTATATCATAAATAGATATGACATTTCCTTCCTCGTATTTACCATAATTTAAGGATTTTTTCTGGGTATAATTTCTTGGAATATGTATAATTTTATCTTTATCCCATTCACCTGTAAGTTTATTAGTATATTTTTCAGATGATGTTGAAATAAATATAAAAGGACTAATATACAAAGACTTGTCATTATTGATTAGAACTTGAACCTGAATCGAAAATTTTCTACCTTGATATAACAAAGGAGATTCACCATATTTCTCTATAATAATACCATTTTCATTATTTTTATTATTTTCAATCTCTAAAACATATTCTTTGAGTTGAATAAAATTATCAAAAATTTTATAATTTGAATTATAATTTAAATTGGGTGTTTTAACTGACCAAATACCCTTAAATTTTTTACTTATTATATCTAAAATTTTTTCAGGGTTTTCTTTTTTATGAATTATATATCTTTCACGTAAATATGAAGGATAGGTAGATGTTCTTTTTTCAAAAGAATCTTTGTAAAAAACTTTCTTACAAATTATATCATTATTAGGAAAATGATTAATTATTTGTAAATTACCTTCATTGTTAGGTATTTCTAATATGTTTTGCTTCATTCCATTTAGATGTTCTACATAATTAAAAGGCAACCATAATAAATTCCAATATCCAGTATTAATATTACTCAATAAGAATCTGTTAGGATGTTTTGAAAAATGTTCGGGTATAGAATTTGAAAATTTGTTATTTTTATATATATTTTCTCTCTTTTCAAAAATTCCTTTAATATATTTACCATCATAATATGGATATATTAAATAACTAGGATTACTTATCTTAATCCAACTATTTTTGTGATTTGGGTCTATATAAGTTAAAATTATAGGGTCCAAAACTATTCTAAACATATCATCTAAAACATTTTCTTCAATTTCAGGGTTTAAAGATATTTTATACAATTCAGATTCAAAATTTTCATATATAACAAAACTAAAATTTAAAACTTCATAAAATCTAGTCTCTCTGACATCACTATCTAAATTTCCCTTTAATAAATTTTTATTTTCAGAATAAATTTTTAATATCTCTTTGGACCATATGTTAATATAATTTTTGAATATACTTTTACCTAATTCATTTAATTTATTTTCCATTTCATATATTTCAGATTTACAATTAATAAATATTTCATCGTTATCTATTAATAAAACATAAATATCTATAGGAATATAATTTATGTTATTTAATTTACCATCAAAATTTAATTTATTAATATTAGGAAAATGATTAACTAAAAGGGATTTTATATGAGAATTATTATATATTTCCAAATCATCAGAGAAAAATATGTTCGAATTTTTGAAATCATTCGATGGATAAATTTTTCTCTTAACAAGAAGTTTCTTAATAAAATTATAATTTTCTTTATCGTTATTGTAATAGTTTATAAAATTATCCATTTTATTATATTTATTTAAACATTTTAGAAATGTTTAAATTTTAATCCAAGAACTTTCATATTTTCCGATATTAATTCCAAAAAAGGGGTCGATACAAATTTTAAGTAAATCTTCCATCATTTTTAAAGCTTCTTTATTTTCCCATACAGTTCCAGGATTAATATTAATTTCAAGGAGTTTAGTATTTAAATTTTCATCAATGATAAAATCTAAACCTAAAAACTCAAAATATTTTTTACGATTATAAAGAATTAAATCGTTATAAATATCTTCATCTAATTCTTTCGGTAAAGATATTAACTCATTTTTAATATTCAATAAAACTAGATTAATTATTTGTATCCAAATAGGGAAAAAATATTCTCTGATATTTACACCTCCTATATCAGAGTTAATGTCTAATAAATTATCTTTTTCATATTTTCCGTAATTTTTTGAAAATTTTTGAATTGAATTATTTGTAATATGAATAAATTTATCTTTCTCCCAATCACTTGAAAGTTTATAATTATATTTTTCGGATGTAGTTCTAATATTACCATATTGGTTAATATAAATATTGAAATCATCGTCGATTAAAACAAAAATTCTAACATCAAATTTTCTACCTTGATAGAGTAAAGGATTATTAATATATTCTTGAACAATATACATACCTTTATTTTTAGAACTATATTGTTCAATTCCTCTAATATATTTTAAAACATCATTAGAATTATGAAATATCTTAATATCCTGACCAGAAAAAAGATTAGCAGGTTTTACGATGACAAAATTTGGAACTATAGAATTTACAAAACGAATAAGTCCATTCTCGCTAAATTTATCATTTGAATCATATATAAATGTCTTTGGGTAAAAATTTCCAGAACCGGGAATCACTTTTTATTTGTCAAATTAACAAATAAAAAGTGATATAAAGGAGTAGATTTTATAATAAAAGTTTCGAAAAGAAAATGACAAATGAATAACCAATATGTTCCTTTTTGGAACACCAATTCGGAGTTAATCAGTAAAAGTAT
>JACCDX011472025.1_pt1 | contig 10766 bp, 14 predicted proteins | sample 7449681 | NCBI WGS metagenome assembly JACCDX01 (sample SAMN15323450, study PRJNA562643) | freshwater metagenome | isolation source: river surface water | place: USA:Blue River Watershed | collected 2017-08-18
CTTGGTACCACAGCATGTTGGGCGTTTGGCACGAGTGATGCGTCTATTCGTGGACGTTATATGTACATTACTCGTGGCGGTGCTACTACTGGCTTTGATCGCTGGGATATTACCACAGATCGTGTCAACTTGATGACTACTTCACCATTGACAGAAACACTAACTACCGGTACTATGGCAGCATATGATGGCAGAGATCGTATCTACTTCCACAAAGACGCCACTCAACGTGTTTACAGCTTGAACGTAGTAACTGCAAATGTTAATGGTGCTTCAATGTATCCATATGCTGCTCCTACAGCAATTATCGGCAATCGCATGGAGATTATTACAACAAAAGATGGTTTGAAGTACATCTGGCTTAACCGAGCATCTTTTGCAGAGTGTTTCCGTTGCTTGGCTTTCTGGTAAAAGGAGGTTGTATGTTATTACAAGATATTATACAAATCCTTAATAACAGATTGGAGTCTTTAAAAGCTAAAAAGAATATAGCAGTCGCCTCTGGAGAACTGGAACAGGTCTACAAGTTAGACTTTGAAATTTCGGAAACTTTGACGACATTAAATCAGCTTAAGACACTGTTGGTGTAATATATGTTGTTGACCCTGCTCCAATCCGGCGGGGCGGGTCCTGGTGAAATCACCGGCAACCTAGCCGCCTCCGAAGGCACGCCCGACGGTATACTGTCGTCAGGCCGTGTATTGGTATCCGGTAGTCTGGTAGGTTCAGAAACTGGTTTAGATACGTTTAGTGCAAGCAGTGGCGGCGCGGCTCCCATAGCCGGAACACTGGCTGCATCAGAAACAGCAACAGACGCTGCTGCAGCTGCTGGTAGTGTAAGGGTTAGTGGTAGTTTAGCTGGTACCGAAACAGGAACAGATACTGCTGCAGTTGTTGGTAGAGTAATAGTTCGTGGTAACTTAACCAGCTCAGAAACAGGAACAGACGTTGCCGCTATTAGTGCCAAGACCTTAGTTCGGGGCACCTTTGCAGGTGCTGAGACCGGAACTGACAGCTTTAGTGCTACTAGTACAGCACCTGGAACTAGAACAGGTACATTACAGGCTACAGAATCTGGCAGTGATACTGCAATAATTGTTGCTAAAAACATAGTACGCGGTACAGCTTCTGCAAGTGAAACTGATACAGACACTGCCACCATATCAGGTAAATTAGTAACACGTGGTAACCTGAGTGTTGTTGAAACTGGAGCTGATACTTCAAGCTCAACGGGTAAGGTGCTCGTAAAAGGCTCGCTCAACCGTAGTGAAGACCCAGATACTACAAATGTTTCTGGCAAGGTCTTTGTAAAAGGAGCCCTATCCAGCAGTGAGGACTCAGACTCTGCTACTTTAGTAGGTAAAGTACTAGTAAGAGGAACCGCGGGCTTACAAGAAATAGGGTTGGACAGCGCTCAAGGCGTTGCAAAACTTAGAGTACTTGGAGTCCTTGGTGCTACAGAATCTGGTTCCGATGTTGGCTTTGTTAATGGCAAGGTAACTGCGAGAGGCAATTCTAGTTCTGTATTTGAACTTACAGATCAAAGCATTGCTAGAGCACTTGTTTCTCTTTACAGTAACTATACCATACCACTAACCGGCCAAGCTGCCGCTATAAAGATAACAGTTTCTGATAGAAAGTCCGAAAGCTTTATTACTAGTGAAGAAATACCGTTGTTCCTAACCACACTGGATACTGGTGTTCCTATAATAGACAGCGATCCTGACTACCTGTATATTACTGAAACTGGACCTGTATATAATTGAACAAGATGGCTGAGGTCAAACCCCCTCAGCCATTCTTTTGAGGAGAGATTATGCTGGAATTTGCAGCTAGCGGATTGCTGGGAAGCTTATTTGGCGGATTGTTCCGTTTAGCTCCAGAAGTACTGAAATTTTTTGACCGCAAAGATGACCGCAAACATGAACTGGCAATGTACGGCCTACAAATTGATTTGGAAAAGACCAAAGGTCAGGTCAAAATTGAAGAAAAGTACATTGACTACGGCATCGCACAAACTCAAGCTATTCAGAGTGCGTTTGAAGGTCAAGCAAAAGAAGCAGCTGCCAGTTATCGCTGGGTAGCTGCATTGAGTGCTCTTGTGCGCCCAATGATAACATATATACTGTTCAGTATGTATGTGGCTTTCAAGATTACCATTATTGTACATGCCATCAACAGTGGAGCAGCCTGGATTGACATAGCTCGTAACCACTGGACGCCAGATGACTTTGCAATGTTAAACATGATCTTGACATTTTGGTTTTTGGGTCGTAGTATTGAGAAGCGTAATGGGTCATGATCTCAGAAGCCGTCAAACTGTGTACAGATGCCCTATTACATCCGTTTGAGGGCTATCACAAACGTCTAGGGAATGGTGACTGTGAAAGCTATCCAGATCCTGCAAGTCCGCTAGGTCGTGGACTTATTTCAAGGGCCGAAGCGGCAGCCATGACCCCAGAAGAATTATTGAAAGCTGGCCACCCTTGGACTATTGGCTGGGGTACTACTGGACCAGACATTGTGCCAGGATTGATCTGGACCAGACAACAAGCAGATGAACGCTTTGAAGCAATGCTTTCAAAATTTGTGAATGGAGCTCTCAACCTTAGTCCCAATTTGATAAATGAACCGTCCCGAAGGTTGGCGGCAATCATTAGTTTTTGTTATAACTGTGGATTGGGCAACTACAGAATTAGCACTCTACGAAAACGAGTCAATCAAGGTGACTGGTGGGGTGCCTACGAAGAAATACAAAAATGGAATAAAGCTCAGGGTATTGTGTTAAATGGACTAACACGCCGCCGCTTAGCAGAAGGCAAGTTTCTTCTCTAAGTGTTCTTCAACCAACCTTCAAAATCTATGGCAAATTCAAGTGGAAAAAAGGCTCGACGAGCAGCAAGTGAGGCCACTAAATCCGAGTTCTTAACAAGAACAGAGTTCAAGGAAGTAAAACCACTAAATTATATACAGGAAACGTATTTAAATGCTATAAAGACAAATGAAATTGTCTTCGGTATTGGAAGCGCAGGTACAGGTAAAACCTATGTAGCTGCAAGTTATGCTGCAAGTGAACTATTCCACCGACGTGTGGAAAAGATCATTTTAACCAGACCCAACGTAGAAACAGGCAGAGGTCTGGGATTCCTACCGGGCACATTGGAAGAGAAGTACGAACCCTACTTAGATCCCTTCGATCAAGTGTTCCATCGGTCACTGGGCAAAGGTTTTTATGAGTATGCTTTAAAGACCAAAGCAATTGAACCACGTCCCCTGGGCTTTATGAGAGGTGCCACTTTTGATAATGCCATTGTGTTGGTGGATGAGGCTCAAAACGCCACAAAAACCGAATTCAAAATGTTGTTGAGCCGTATTGGTCGCAACACCAAAATGATTATCAGTGGCGATCATGAACAGAGTGATATTGGTGATGACAGTGGCCTGACCGATGCAGTCACCAGACTAGAGGGCATACAAGGCATTGAAGTTGTTCGATTCTTGGACAGTGACATTGTCAGATCAAAGATGTGTAAACAAATAATCCTAGCATATAAGAATTGAGGAGACCATGGCCAAAGAACTTTGTCCAGTGGGTACTATGTATCCAGATATTAATTTGAGTAACCACTTGGCAGCAGTTCAGTATGCCAACTACGGACCAGCTGAAGCTCGTGACAGCAATCCCGAATTTTGGGAACGTAAACAAGAGGTTTGGGGTGTTAGTGAGGGTATGGCTCGTATGAGGGTATGTGCCAGCTGTCACCATCATGATAGATCACCAGAAACTTTAGACTGCATAATTGACGGTCCTGTTGGTGAGTGGAGTGAAAGCGAACTACCCGTCACTCCCAAGTTCACAGACGTTGACGGCATGCCTGTGTGGTACTGCAAACGTTGGAATATGACAGTGAGTCCAATCCGAGTTTGTGACCAGTGGGAAACAGAAGAAGAATATGAGTCTGAAGAACCAGATTTACCAGAAGAAGATCCCGAAAAGTCTTACTTTGAAAAGGGCTCCACTACTTATAAACCCACTACTGGCATGGCCAGTGCTGCTCGTAGAGCATTGAAGTGGAAAAAAGAAGGTCATAGTGGTGGCACACGAGTAGGGTTGGCCAGAGCCAATCAACTGGTCAATCGTGAAAACTTAACTGCTAGTACAGTAATGAGAATGCATTCATTTTTCAGTCGTCATGAGGTAGACAAAAAAGCAACAGGATTCAACAGCGGTGAAGAAGGATTCCCCTCAGCAGGCAGAGTTGCTTGGGATTTGTGGGGCGGAGACGGTGGCCAGACATGGGCTAAATCTAAGCGCGATCAAATAGTACGTTCTCGCGAAAACAAGTAAGAGGTGATCTATGGCCGATCCAACAGGTTATTTAACTGCAAAAGTCGCATCAATGGTAGGCGGGCTTTTTGGAGGATTTGCAATCCTAACATTTATCCGGCCAAAAACTATTGGTGAAGCATTTATGAGGGGTGGAATGAGCGTTGGTAGTGCCATAGTGTTTGCACATCCCCTATTAGAGCTTGCAGGAGCTTCCAATAATTGGGAAACTCAAATGATGGCAGGATTTTGTGTGGGCTTTTTATCTTATACAGTATTAGGAATGGTAGCCAACTTTTTACGAAAAAATCAAAACAAAGATATTGTACAAGCTGCAAAAGACGTCAAAGATGTGATAAAATGAAAAAAGCCCCTCAACTCAAGTTGAGGGGCTTTTTTATTACTTGATTGGACAGGCCCCCGTGGAGCAGTCATCTTGTACAATTTCATCAAAACTATTGGCTGAGTTGATATCTACAGGCAACAAGTTTTGAGTGTATTCTTGGTAAGTTTGCTCGTCTACTACTTCTTGTGGTAGATATAGGTATCCCAAGTCCTTGGCAGTTTTTGTTGGATCACTACGGAATAGGAAACTCACTCCTACATAGCAGTCCCAGTTGTTTAACAGCCAGTGTTTAATCTCTTCAACCTCGCTTGGATCGTAGCTAATAGTCACCGACGTATTTTGCTGAGTCCAGCTCGTCTGAATCATCTTGTAGCGTTCCAACTGATCAATAGCACTCTCCAAGTTGACTTCTTTACCGTCAACCTTGTCAAAAGGTACATCGTCCCATTTCACAGGGAACGTCACCAATACGCCGCTAGGATCGGTGGGGTGATTAATCACTTTGTAGTTGGCTGACCGTAGTTTGTCTACTACTGGATCAAACTTTGAGAATTGTACATTGTTGAAAATGTACTTTCCAAGAGGCTTGTGTACTCCCTCTGTGGTATCCATGATTTTGCTTAATGTCATTTATGTTACAAGCTACTCGATTCCAGTAGCTTTCTTTATATTTCTATAAAGATCAGACTATATCTTCACCCTATCGGGGCTTCCCACTTCGAACTCTCTAGAGTTCTACGTCTTGCGACTAGTCGTTGAACCTTTACCATAGTAAACAATTACTTTAGGTACTTGGCTGCTGATTGCCTGTTAGTCCAAGTTGCTTTTCTACATCTTTGTATATTTCTATCAAAGATTCTGGAACTTGGCTCTTGAGGGATTCCAGCAATTCGAGAAGATTTTTATATTTCATTTCTGAAATATGTGGCACTATGTATGTATTCAATTGATGTATTTTGCCATGACAACTATCACATGCACATAATAAGTTATCTTTACTATGTACCCTTGTGTCGTTGTCATCAAACAACCAATAACTTATAATATGGTGCACATTTAAGTTGTTTGTACATCCACAAATTTCACATTTACTGATATTGTTTCTATATTCTTTAGATATTCTTGCCCAACCCCTGGTGTAGTTTACATATCGAGGTGTGCCCGTATAGAAATAATTTTTATCGCCTGATGAATAAAACGACTTTCTTTCAGATTCTAGTCGTATCCTCAAATTAGCAATATCTAAGTTTAGAAAATTGCCATCTACGGCTTCTATTTCGTGATGTTCTGGTAAAAAGCATTCATTAGATAACTCCCACACTATTTGATGGGCCTTTACCTGATGTGAGTCCTTGTTTGAGCTTGGATGGCCCCACATGCTTATGTGGTATCTTTGAGATTTTCCAGCTGTGTTTAATATAGGAGACTCAAGTTTTTCTAGTGTTTTTTCTACCAAATACTCATCATTCCAATAACTCGTACCATTTTTAGACCAACGTATCATCCATTTTCTAGACTCTTGATTGGATACTTTTGTAACGGTATTGTTATTTTACAATAATCAATAAACTTTTTATAAGTTACTCTGCTGGTAGTCTTAATTCCAAGTACGTCTTGTACTTGTTGTTGAGTATGGCCTTGTTCTTCAACAAGAAATTTAATATACTCTGGACCACCTGCTTGATTAACAATTTTTTCAATATCATACATTTTTTGTTACCTCCATTATATTATTATACAATAGAAGTTACAAAAAATCAACCTACAATTTTTTGACCACTCGGTTTAATGCAAGTAATGTTCTTTGGTCGTGGCAGCCCAAGTTCATCGGCCATTCCAACTGCGGCAGCAGTTGCTGTACGCTTAAGATATTCATAGTCATAGCCTGTCATGTCAGGACGTTTTACAATGCCTGTCAAACCTACACCGCATAGTCGCAAGAAGTAGTTGTTCAAGTGCCAACTCTCTTGTAGGATACCGTCCTTCAAGTTCACACAGGTCTGACGATAGTTTGCACGGGCTGCAAGACGGATAGCTTCATGCATTCCTGCATTATTGCCTTTAAACTTGCCGATGTCTGTTTCGGTTAGGTTACAGAAGCTCTTGTTACCTAACAAGATTTCTACACAAGGATTGCATCCTGCAAACCATGGTGCTCTGCGAGTAGCTTCAACAGCATTGATAAAGCCGGGCTCACTGCCGCCAGCGTCCAACATCAAGTCAAAGATTTGACTGATTTCTTCCCATGTAGGCTTTTTGCGGAATACCAAGCTATTATTACTCTGTTGGCGCTGACTGTTTCCATGCAGCCACCAATCTTTCTTTGCTAACGCAAATTCTTTCCACTCAGGCTGGTCATACTCGAAAAGTGCGATTTCAGCACTTCTCCTACTAGACAGTATAGTCCCAAGCCAGTTAATAATGTCGAGAATATCCATGCGAGTAAGAAGGCTGTCGGCACGACCATTAAGAATGCGAGCAATAGCACTATAAGCCACGCTGATTGCTTCATCACCACTACTAATCCACCCATATCCTTTTAACCGTTCTCCTGCTGGTCGTAGTTGGCTAAAATCCAATACCAGGGTTTCTGCTGGATACTTGCCTGCCAGTAGTTTTCCAATGCTCTTTGCCCAAGCCTCGGCACTATCACCAACCTGAATAGTCCAGGTTTTTGTATCTTGGTTCCAGGTCTCCACATTGTGTTCATTTCCGCCCTTCTCCGTTCGTGTTGAGCGAACTACCTTGATGTTCTTGATGGGCTTGGAAAACCCGTTGAGGGTACCAACAATAGGCTTAAACCCTACACCGCAACCCTGCAGCAACAGCCACAGTACATCTACTACGTCGTATACTGTTTCTACACAGGTAAAACTGCAATTGAACTGACTTGCCTCACGTGTCTTGGCAACGTCTGTTCCGCCCAACCACAGTGATCGCCCACTCATCAAGACCTTGCGATCCAGCATCAGCTGTTCTAGGTCGTACAGTTCTGCGTACTCACGGTCATTTAACTCACGATCTACTGCACGTTCCCATAGCCACGCCTGGTGGTCAATCACTCGTGCAACTGTTTCTTGCCAGGTTTCAAAGTTCAACCCTGAGTCGTCAGTGGGACGGTTATAGGTTCGTCGTGTAATTACTTGTGCTCTTGTACTTGGTACCATAGTATTCCTTAATTCTTTCCAGTACTGCCAAATCCGCCAGTACCGCGTTGTGTATCATTCCAATATTCGTCTGACCAATCAACTACTGTCACTTCTGGTAGTGAGATTGGTACTACTACCAATTGAACAATTCGTTCGCCTCTTGGTAGGTATGTTTCGTTGCAGTTTCCTGGGGCTCCATTAAACATGAGTGAAGCCATGATTTCGCCACGATAATCACTGTCAATTACACCAACCGAGTTGGTCATTGTAATACCATATTTGCTCAGTGAGCTACGTGGAAATAGCAGCCCTGCGTGGCCAGTAGGGATTTTTACACTCACACCAGTGGGTACTAGAGTACGCACACCGTATTGCAGAGTGGTTGTGAGTTTGCACCGCAAGTCCAATCCAGCATCTGTTGGATTGGCTCTCGTAGGCATACATGCTTCATTTTCTAGTTTAATTAGCATAGTTTTTTAGGGTGTTGTTAATGGTTTCACAATTGGTTGGGCCCAGTGCTTCTTCGCAGAACTCTAGTAAATCCATTAGTTGGTAGTTCAGCATCAAGTTGTCAGCACCAAACTCGTTAAGGTTTTGTACATACTTATATCGACTAGAAATCGGCAAATTAGCAATGATATCCCAGGTACTGCCATACTGAGATACCAGAGCTTGCGCCTTTTTTGGACCAATTCCGGCCACACCAGGAATATTATCACCGGAATCGCCAGTGAGGCACTTGATACTAATGTGATCAGCAGGATTATACTCATAGTGTTCGTTCCAGTTTTCCAGTGTGACCTCTTTGCGCGTAACGTAGCTGAACCGCATTACGTCTTCACACACCAACAAGTCCCAATCACGATCGCTAGAGATCAATACCACTTTGTCTATATTGAACTTTTTGCGGTGTTTGACAATATAGGCCCCAATGTCGTCAGCCTCACACTTTTCAAAGCGAAATAGTGGATACTTTGATGAGTTCTTGTAGTGATCCATAACACGGTTGAACTCTGTGAAAAATCGTTCAAACGCAAGTTGTTCTTCTGGGGTTTGCTGATCAAACTTGTCTTTGCGGTTTTGTTTGTAATCAGGATAGATACTCTTGCGATAGCTGCTGCTACCACTGTCACAGGTCAGGATAACTTTGGCAGCTTTATAACTCTTGCGAAGACTGTCCACTGTTCTGACATAGCTGTCTAGAAAGTCCGTATCACCACTGTGCTTCCATCGAAAACCCAAGTTGAGACAGTCTACTACCAGTGCTGTGTGGGGTTCCAGCTCTTGTACTTTGTTAAATTCAATACTCATAATGATTGTGTAGTTAATCTGTTATTATACAACATACGAGATGGTTATTCAAGACACAAATTTTGGTTTTTCTTGAACAATCCAGTCTTCTAAGGTTGTTACATAGAACTCAAAACCGTTACGACTAACATACAAGAACGGAATGTGCGTTTCTGGTAACATTTCAAAAGCACAAAACAACTTACTGCGGTCGTGTTTAAATATGAGCAGTGGTTCTCTGTTGACCTGGTCGGCCTGTCGTTTACACTGACTCCACCACTCAAACAGCTGAGGATTCTTGTCTGTTAAAACCTTGGTACTAATGTGGTCGTCTTTGTAGTGTTTGCACTCAACACACCACAGGTTTGTAACACCAGGTACATACAGATCACCTTTTAAAAGATGTTTTGGATCCAATGCGCCACTGCCAGGGGTTCGCTCCCACTTAAGACCAGTCAGTTCTCGTAATTTGTCTCGGATAACAGTTTCTGCTCTGCTACCTTTATCTCTACTGTCAACCATTATCTATCCTAGAAATGTTATTTTGTTTTATTACTGTAACCTTTTCTAGTAGAGGATGTTGAAAACCGTGACTTACTACAAAGGTATTTAAGTATTCCTCTTTGAGTAGGACTTCTACCAGCTTTTCCTTGCCTTCTAAGTCCAGGTTCTCAATGGTCTCGTCCAAGATCAACAGATTGATGCGAGTATTGCTCAAGCTCTGCATCAACTTGCGTATACCCAACAGGGCTGCTGCATTGACTCGGGCTCTTTCACCACCGCTCAGGGCTAAAATTTCTATGTCTTTGCCCTGATCTGTGATAACTACGTTGAGTTTATCACTGCCTGCAATTCTGAAACCCAACTGGAACCGTCCACCACTCAACTCGCCCAAATACTCGTTGGTTGTAGATTCTAAGTCTTTTACCAAACACTCTATTTTGTAGGCAACCAGCCCTGTAGCACTGAATGTTTTTACCAAGACCTGTAGAGTAGACAGTTTGTCACTGGCTTCTTCTAGTTCGGCTTGGTGTGTTTGAAGGCCTTGTTCCATTTCTTGTAACTGACCTAGTATAACATCTACTCGGGCATTGTGAGCCAGTGCTTTGTTGTTGGCCTCAGTTACTTTCTTGATCGCTTCTCTGACTTCTTGTATAGCAAGCTCTGTAGACTTGACTGTGGCTTCCAGAGTCTTTTTGTCTAACAGTTGGTGAGAGATACTTGGATCGTAGAGAGCATGGTATTCTTCATACAGTTCTTTGGTTTCATTGAGCTTTTCCCACGCCTTGATTTCATCTTCCAAGTTTTGGATCAGTCCTTCAAGCTCTTTTGACCTCATAGAGGCATGTTTCTTAGAACTGGACTGTTCTTCCAACAAACTATCAATCTTGTGTTTGTCGACGTCTTGTAAACAAGTAGGACATACACTACCCAACTTGTTCATCTTGGAAATAAAACTGTCACAGTCTTTGACTGTTTTGTCTAATTCGATTTTTTCACGAGTATAGGCTGGTATCTCAACGCCTGGTCGGGCACCGACCGGTTTTACAATTAAGCCATCTAACAACTCCTTGTACTTATTGTTTTGTACAATAGCCTTGTTTTTAGCCTCAAGGTCTCTTAAATCATCACGCAAACTCTGACAACGATCTTC
>JACCDX010051215.1_pt1 | contig 10765 bp, 7 predicted proteins | sample 7449681 | NCBI WGS metagenome assembly JACCDX01 (sample SAMN15323450, study PRJNA562643) | freshwater metagenome | isolation source: river surface water | place: USA:Blue River Watershed | collected 2017-08-18
CTTTCCACCACAACATTTACAAAAATGTAAACGCGCGCTTGCCATTGCAACGCGGTGGCTGGACCCACATGTACAACAACCTCTACGACGGCATTACCGATTCCGGTATCAACGTGCGTCAGGCGGGTTACTCGCTGATTGAAAGCAACTGGTTCCAAAATGCCAAAAACCCCATTACCTGCCGCTACGACAGCAGCAACTGCGGTTTCTGGGATCTGCGCAACAACAACGTGAAGTCGCCAGCAGATTTTGCCACTTACAACATTACCTGGAGCAGTGGCGGCACTGTCGATGCAACCAACTGGACCACGACGGCGCCCTTCCCAATCGCAATTCCTTACAGCTATTCGCCGATGACACCCCAGTGTGTGAAAGACAAGTTGGCGACAGTGGCGGGTGTCGGCAAAAACGGTGCGACCCTGACCTCTGCGGTTTGTGGTGGCAGCTCAACCAGTTCATCTACTCCTAGCTCAACACCTGCAACTTCCAGCAGCAAGTCATCCAGCTCAATTGCAGCGACTTCAACCAGCAGATCATCCAGTTCGGTTGCAGTGACTTCTTCAAGCAAGTCATCCAGTTCAGTTGCAGCGACGTCGTCAAGCAAGTCATCCAGCTCGGCAGCGACGACTTCCAGCAAATCCAGCAGCAGTGTTGCAACCACTCAGGGTAATTGCAGCTACGTGATTGTGAATAACTGGGGCTCGGGTTTTGTGGGTGCGATTCGTATCACCAACAAAGGTACCAGTGCAATTAACGGCTGGAACGTGAGCTGGAAATACGCCAATGGCACCACCTTGACCGGCACCTGGAACGCGAACTTCTCTGGCAGTTATTCAGCGAGCAACCTGAGCTGGAACGCGGTTATCCAACCGGGCCAAACCGTTGAGTTCGGTTTCCAGGGCAACCACACCACCGCAGAAACACCGGTAGTGACTGGTTCAGTGTGTAATTAATTTTTTGCCGAAGTAAAAATAAAAAAACCGATGGCGCGAGCCATCGGTTTTTTTATGCGTTATCTGTTGCTTTAACCGATTATGTAACTTCTTTAATCGATTGTTTAACCGAAGAAATACAAATTAACAATCAATCAGCAAAATTTTTAAAACAAACCCTAGAACGTACGCGCATAGCCCAAATTAAAACTGCGGCCTACCCCGGTAAAGTTGCGAATATCGTTAGGGCTACTTTGTGAGTAGTAGGTGAAATAATATTCGTCGGTCAGGTTTTGAATCGCCAGTGATACAGTGCCATCAAAGGCCGCGATGGTTGCGCTCAAATCGTACGTGGTGTAACCATCGAAACTGTTGGTGATAACCCCGCTGCTATTTTTTACATCGCGATCAAACAAATAATTTGCTTGCAGGCGAGTGTCTATAGTGTTGCTCCAGCTGCGATCCCAACTCAGGTTTAATCGATCCGGTGAAATATTGGTGCCACCCAAATCAGAATCCACGCGGCCATCTTTATTGGAATCGTAACGCCCGGTTGCTTCGGCGTAACGCAGGCCAAATAAATCCAGATCTGTCGCTGCCCATGAAAGGGTAAATTCAATGCCATCGATGTTGGTTTTTTCGCGCTGCACAGTGTAAATACCATCGGCGTCGCGTTCCAAACGCTCACCAAAATCCGAGCCGGATTCGTAGTAACTCAACTGCGCGGTAATATCGCCTGTTTTAAATTCCACACCCAGCTCACTGCTTTCGGTGAGGATGGGTTTTAAATCCAGAAAACTTTCCACGCTTTGATTGGGGCGATTAATGGCGCGCAGCACGCGGCCCACATCGGGCATGGAAAAGGCTTCGGCGTAGTTAGCGAACAACCGCCAGCTTTCAGTGGCTTGATAGGTGCCGCCGTAGTTGTACAGGGTTTCTGAAAATTCCGGCGAACCACCTTCCACAACGCGACTGCCATAGGATGCGAGCGTGGTGAAGTCATCCACCTTGAGTTTGGATTTTTCGTAGCGCACACCACTGGTGAGTGTAAGTTTATCGATGCCGGTAAATTCTGCTTGCAAATAAGGCGCGGTATTTTCGTATTCGCTGGGCGGTACCCAGGCGCGGCCAGTCTGGATTAATTCCTGCCAGGTTTTGTCCTTAATTAAATCCACACCGTAAACAATATTCACTGGCAAATTGGCGAGCTGATCTTTCACTAGCGTAATTTTTGCGCCGACTTTTTCCGAATTATTTTGCGATTGGTCAATTAAATTGGGGCCGTATTTGGGATCTTGAAAGGTTGCCAATGGCACAGCTTCCGCACCGTAGGTTGCGGCAAAATCCTGGCTGAAACCTTGTACACGCAATTTGTGCCCGAAGAATTCATCGTTAGTGTAATTCACGCTAATTGCGGTCACTTCGTTGCGCGCGCCTTCACCGGTAATATCACCTTTGACTGCACTGCTGGGCGTTTGGGTGGACACTTTGCCCGGCACGGAAATCCAATTGTTTTTGTTTTCAATGTCGTAGCGATTCAGCATTAATTCGATGCGCTGGTCATCCCAATCAAAACCGGTTTTAACAAACCCGTTTACCGATTTGGAATCCATGGTATCGCCCTGGGTGTTGTCGGCGCCGATGATTTGGCCCTTGCCGTCATAAGCCACACCCATGTCACGCAGGCTGATGCTGGCAATCAGATCCACATCATTATCAAAGCGATTGGAGAGGCTGTAGCTCATCGCGTAATCGGCGCTCTCGCCCGCGTCTTCAGTTTGGAATCCCGTGCTAAAGCGAATGCCCTGCTCCAGTTTGTCGGCTGGTTTGCGTGTGATCAGGTTAATCACTCCGCCAGCGGCGCCCAAACCGTGAATCGCATTGGCGCCGTGCAGAACTTCCACCCGTTCAATCACTACCGGGTCAATGGTATTTCCCTCGCGGCCGCCGTCGCGCAGCGGGTTGGATTGGGGAACGCCGTCGATCATATAAAGCGGCTTGCGTCCGCGCAGGGTTTCACCGGCGTTGGTCATCTTCTGGCGACTGGGCGAAAAACCGGGAATCAAATTACCCAGTACAGTGGACAGGTCATCCTGGATGGATAGCTGCTGTTCCAGCTCCGCCGGGCTAATTACCGTCACGGTATTGGGAATAGTGCTGAGTGGGCGTTCAGTGCGGCTGGCGCTGACAAAAACTTCTTCAACCGTATTTTCGGCGGCGACTGCGAGGTTGGGTAACAGTGCGCAGGCCACTAACAAAGGTGCAGGACGGGCAAATCGATACATCGGGCAATTCCTGTAGCGTGGGCGCAAAGGCGCCGGGAGAGACAAGCGGCGGGAATTCTAATGCCAATGAGAATTATTATCAATGGCGTATTTTTTTGCATTTAACTCCTCAGGTTTCTAAAGCGCTCGTCAAAAGGATGGCGTTTTGCACAGAAATTAATCGCTCGCAAGCTCAGGCGTCAGTAATAAAGTGACAAGTTAAGGGGTTAAATGCAGTAAAAGCGCGCCGAAATGGGGCAAAAACAGTGCGATGCCTGCGTAATTTGCTAACCCGATATTTGCTTATAAACTTGATGAACGATGAACGTCGGGTGCGTAATCTATGGGCAAATTATCCTTGCGGCAGCTATTCAGCCTTGTTGTTGGTGTGTTGATTATTGGTTTCCTATTGTTCGGCTACATCGCTTATTCAAAGCTTTCCAGGCTCTCGGTTAACGGGCCGGTTTATCAACAGTTGGTCACGGGTAAGGACCTGGTGGCCGATATTCTCCCCCCGCCTGCCTATGTGGTTGAGGCTAACCTGGTTGCCCTGCAGTTTGTGCTCAGTGAAACGGCGAATGAACGCGCGCTCTTGAGCGCTCGCATGAAAAAACTCCACGAGGAATTTTTAAGCCGTCGCGATTATTGGCAAGATCAAGCGCTGAATGAACAGCAGCGCAGGATTATCGAGCAGAAGCTGTTCCCCAGCGGCGAGCAATTTTTCACGGTTGCCCACCAGGCGATGACAGAAATCCAACAGCAGGACGATGAGCAAACCCGCAAACTCGCGCTTGCCGCGATCGAAAAGGCCTATCAACAGCAACGCGCCGCCGTGGATGAATTGCTACAGGTAACACTGGTGGTTAATGAGCAAATTGAAGCCCAGGCAAAAACAGAAATCGCCGCGGGGTTCAGTTGGCTGTTATGGGTATTTGCCCTGTCGCTGGGGGTGGCTACTGCGGTTGCGCTATTGGCCTCGAGCCACATCCTCAGGTTGTTGGGAGCAGAGCCAGATACCGCTCAGCAAGTGGTACAGCAAATTGCCTCGGGCAATTTAATACTGGCCGTGCCGGCGGCGGCGGATGGCAGCCTCATGGCGGGTATTTTGTTTATGAAGGGGCAGATCACCGCCATAGTTCGCGCCATAGATACTATCAACCGCGAAATATCGGAATCCATTTATCACATTGGCCTGACTTCCTCGGAAATTGCTACCTCCACCCAATTACAGAGCAGCGAATCCAGCGCAGTGAATGCCGCTATCGGCCAATTTAACGAGCTACTGTTAGAGGTGAAAACCACCACCGAAAATGCCTGCGAAAAATCCCGCGCCGTGGAGCGCCAGGCGACCGAAGGGGTGAACTCCCTGGCGGATATCGTCAGTACCATGGATGACGCGGTAGAGAGCGTCGGTGTGTCCGAAACCTCGGTACGGACACTGGCCACGGCCAGCATGGAGATCAACAGCATAGTGTCCAGTATTAAAACCATTGCCGATCAAACCAATTTACTCGCCTTAAACGCCGCGATTGAAGCGGCGCGTGCGGGCGAGCAGGGGCGCGGTTTTGCCGTGGTCGCCGATGAGGTGCGCAGCCTTGCGACTAAAACCGGGCAGGCTACCGAGGTGATTCAAAAAATTGTGGATGACCTGAATAACAAAGTGGAGAAAACCCTGTCGGATATGGTCACCGTGGTGGATATAGTTAAACGCAGCCAGACCAAGGCGCAGCAAAACGTGGTCGTGATGCAACAGATGGCCGATGAAGCGCGCAGCTCCAGCCACATCAGCCAGCAAATTGCGCAGGTAACCGTCGAGCAAATTAGCCGGGTGCAATTTCTCAATGTCAAACTAAACGATCTGTTTAGTTCGATGAAAGCTAATTTCAAAACCCTGGATTTGATTGGCTCGATTAGTGATGCCCTGAGTCGCACGGTGGCGTCGCTGCAGGAGAAAATCGAATTTTTTAAATTTGAACCCGAAAAGCAGTTATTCGACCACCCCAACGACAAGCGCAAACATCCGCGTTACAAAAATGCCTTGTTCGTGAGCCTGCTCTTGCCAGAGGGTAAGCAATTGGCGCGAACCCGGGATTTCAGCAGTGGCGGTCTGTCGTTTTTTAGCAAGCAACCGCTCAACATCAAGTCCGGTGAAACACTCTTAATCAGCATTGCCCCACCGGCGTCCGCCAAGTCCCTGGGGATGAATCAACCGCTGACGTTAACCGCGCGCGTGGTGCGTACGTCGGTAGAGCAGGGTGAGCAGGTCTACGCAGTGACCTTTACGGATTTGGTTGGCAGCAACCAGCAGCTACTGGAGCAGCTGGTCGGCCACTATCATTAATTCAAACGGATTATCCAGGGCTCGCCAAAGCGGCCATAGGCGATGTTGGCGGTGAATTTCAGGGTCGACCGACTTTCCGCTTCCATCGGCAAGGTAGGTGCAAAATCTTTCGGAACATAAAGCGATTCCACGGCGAGTTTGCTCACGATTATTTCGTTGGTAAATTTCTTGCTCTTATCGCAATGGTTATAAGACAAATAAATTTCTGCAGGCACAATCAATAACTGGCCAGCAGATGTTGCCGCGCGTTTCTGTTTTGCAATTTCCAATAATTGAGGGTCGCTGGCGGCATCAATCACATAAAGCCGGGTGGATTCATTCTTTGTTTCGGCGAGCAATTTATCGGCATCGTCCCGTTTGTCGGCAAGTTCTTTTTCTGAATACGCGGCGTCAACTGTGCTTTGCAACCCATAAATAAACTGCCGGTGTTGCTCCACTTTTTCCAGGTAGTCGCTAAAACTTGAACCGTTGAATTCTAATAAAACCCAGGCAGGCACCTTTGGACGTTTATTCTTTTCTTCACAGGCAGGAAAGCGAAAACTCGCAAAGTGTTCATTGCTCAACGTCAATCGGCTGCGGTTGCCCCAGCGCCAATAGTCAGAGTTGAGTGTGTCCGTATCGATTTCTGGTGTGGCCCAACGAATGTTCAATCGCCGGCTGGAATCTTCCTTTGCAAAACCATAATTGTTTGGCAGCGTCAGCTCGCGCTGGCTCAAGGTAACCTTTGCGACAACCTCGCTGCGGTTAACATAAACCTTGATTAAGATAAATGCATTAACCAGTACTATGCAGCCTATTGCGGCGCAGACCAGTAATTTACGCGGGGTAAACATAGTCTTGTTCATTGCTGGCTCCCGGTTTGTTGTACTTTACGCAGGCGATTAAAAATCACCAGCGCTAAAATTGCGGTCAAACCTACCACCAGGAAAAACAGGTACTTCGGCATCCAGTCCCACCACCAGTCAAAAAACTTGGTATACAAAAACAGCGCGAAAAATACATTGCCGGCCAACATTAACTGCGCGTTGCGTTGGCGCAAGCCATACACCACCAAGAGCGCGCTGGTGACAAATCCGGCCACTTGGTAGCAACCCTCAATAATTTCCACCGGCCATGGAAGGTAGCTCGGCCAACCCCAGTTAGACAGAATCAACACCGACGTAAAAAAGATAATTGTCGAAAATACCTGGTAAATACTGGTAAAGCCGTGAAAGCGACTTTGATCCTGAATTAGTGGAAAGATAAAAAATAGTACCGCCGGAAATAAAAAGTGTTCCGGATTTTCACCAACGTAAATCCAGTAGCTACCCATCCAGGTGCCGAATTTCGCGCCCACAAAAATAGCAGTGCAAATGATGCCGGCGGCAATCAATAAACGCACTTGCAACAAGTAGGCAAGCAGAAACCCATAGAGTGCAAACACCGCAAATGCATTGGGCGACGGGGTAATATTGAAGATGCTGCCGAGCATAGAAATATTTAAAACCCAACTCACGAATGACACCAGCGCCGCCAGCTTGGCGTAGTAGCCAGAGCTGTCAACGCGGTTAATCCAAAGCGCCAGTGTCAAACTCAATATTGGTGCAGCAACCAATATGCTTACTTGACCCAGCGTATTGAAAAACCCCCAGTATTGATAAAACAGAAAAAATAAACTGGCCGCCAGTGCGCAAGCGCCCAGGAAGGAAACGATTTGCATGCCGAGTGATAAATGGCGAGCCCCATCACTCAGGTCCACATCCTGCGTGTGTTGCAATTCTTTGAGTAATTGATCGTGATATTGTCGAATTGCGGCTGCAGAAGAATCAGACAGTTGTAGTAACCCTTTTTCCACCAGGTCTGCCTGCTCGGCGCGAAAGGCCCGCACTTGGTTGGCGCGGGCCTGCGCTTGATTTTTGGTAAGTATGTTCATGGTTATCCTTTTATTTGAACCCGACCATTCCTTGTACCTCAGTATGCAGCAAAAATCCACCGCCTCCTGGTCGCGGACACTAAAGTAAATTATCCATAATAAACCTCGCCACTCCATCCTCCTGATTAGGCTGTGCACGCAGGGCGGAGGGAAATAGCTGTTTTAATTTTTCGTTGGCGTTGCTCATGATTACGGGGTGGGCCACGGTGCGAAACATTTCCACATCGTTAAAGCCATCGCCAAAGGCCATCGCATTAGCCAGCGGTAAATTGAGCAGGCCCATCAATTGGGTGAGTGAATAACCCTTGGAAATATTTTGCGGCATGGCTTCCAGATAATAATCATCGGAAAACGTCAGGTGAATGGGTAGCGGCGGCAGTTGCAGGATTTTTGCTTTCACGCGCTGTAATTTTTCATTCTCGCCATAAAATAAAATTTTTAACGCGGGTGTTTCCAGCAGTTGTTGCAATGCAATCTGGCGATAAAAAAATTGCGATTGATCGTGAGCGCTCAGCATGGGTTCACAGGGCGAAGTCACTAGCCATTCGGAATCGGTATACATATTCAAATGCACATCAAATTGTTCAGCGAGGGGCAGCAGGGCGGCGTTAACACTAAGTGGCAATACCGACCGATTAACCAGCTCGCCCGCGCTGTTGTGAATCATGGCACCGTTAGCCGTAATGGCTGCTATGCCGCCGCCCAGTTGCTCAATGTAAGCACGAATATCCTGGTAGTGACGCCCGGTGGCGATGATCAACGTGGCGCCGCGCGCTTTCAATTCCTGCAGCGTGCGGATCGTCAGCGGCGACAGCTCATGTTCATCATTGAGCAGGGTTCCGTCCATATCAAAGACAAAGGTGTGTACCTGATTAGCAAGGCTCATGGGTTACAGCTCCAAGGCGTTATAAAGGTGATTAATTTATTTTCGGCGGCTTAAACGGTGTCAATTAGCGAGCAATCAACTGCCGAAACAGTTTATTGAGCTGTTCAATATCGTAGGGGTTTTCAGATTCAGTTAGTTTTAGTTGATCGAAATGTGCAAGCGTCATTTCAATAAATTGGTTAAGCACTGGAATCGGTGCGGCAATTTCTTTTTCCTGACTGACTTTTTTGCGTTCCAGAAGTGCAGAAATTTCATCATCAATGGCGTTGTCTGCAACTAACGAGCGCAACTGATGAAATTCTATGGGTGCTGGCTGCTTGTTACGTTCAATCCAGACGCAGGATAAAAGTGCACGCAAAATATAGAAATATTTCTTGATAACCACTGAGTCACTGTTGATGTGTGTACGATAATTATTTCGCGCCATATTGAGATAGTGATAAATTCCTTTCACTGGCGAGTAAATATCGGATATGAGCGCGCGTGCTGCCGGTGCAAATGCACCGTCGTCCACATAGACAATCGGCGATTGCAACCACTCCACGATACCGGGGTTGGATCGCCACAAGAGTTGCAATGCCTTGCGCAAATCCCAACCATTAATATCAATCTCGTCAACGATCGGGTATTCAATGACATCGCGCTTATCTTCAAGGTTAATCGCCAAATACCAATCGCGCGGGTGTACGTAAACAAAGCGCACATCGTAGTCGCTATTGGGCGACGCAAAACCCCAGGCGCGACTGCCGGATTCCACTGCAAACAAGACCTTGACGTTGTGCTCCTGTTCGGCGGCTTTTATCCGTTTCAATATTTCACTGTGGATATGCGGTGCTATAGCGTCCTCATACATAGCGAACGGTTTCCTGTTGTGTTCAGATTAAATAAAGCTGGGGAGTGAATCATAGCGTCTCCCGCGCAATAAACCAAAACAGGAAATAAAAAACCACATCGTCGTACCCTGAGCGATGTGGTTTTTTGAATAATCGAGTGAATTTTTCAGGGGTTAAAATAACGGCCCGCAGGGAATCTTGCCTTTGCGCAGGGCGTGACCGCTGGTTTCCGAATCATCAACCCAAAAAAAGGATTTAGTATTGGCTACACATTCAGCGGCGGGGGCCATGGCAATACCTTCGTTGTTGATGTTCGACATGCTCGACGGACGTGAATAACCTTTGCGCACAATAAATTTACCGAAGGTTGTTGAGCCGACTGTTTTGTCGATACCTAACAAATGCGAGCGGTTGCTGCAGTTGTTATCGCAATAGGCCCAAAGTGCACCGCTATCCCAATCGAACGACAAATCCATGATTTTTGTGTGGCCGCTATCAATAGTTGCCACACGCACAAACGTGGAGTCGGAATTCAGCGCGTAGGCGTAAATTTTTCCGTTATTTTCCAGGCCCACAAAAAACAAACCAGTGCCGTGCAAGGGATAATTCGCAGGGTTATAGCTTGCAGCAAAATGTTCATCGATAAAACCATTTGCTTGCAAATAGCTGTCTGGCACCCAGGCGATTGCTTCCAACCCCAAATTGGTTGAACTTACACTGGGCAAGTCCGAGGTTAAATTCCATTCGTGAGTGGCATTAATGGTAGTTGCAGTGCCGGCGGTGTCGTAGCGCAACACACTGAAACGATTCGAGCCGCTGCCATCGCGCTCGGTAGCGACATAAATATCTGTCGCCGATAATTCTGCTTTGGTAATACCTTCCGCATCGGGCGCGCCTGAGCCATTGGGGTAGCGCAGAGTTTTACCATTGCTCCAACCGTTGCTGGTACTTTTTACAAAGGTATTGCTGCTGCTATTCCACACCAGGTTGTAAAGTTTGGACGGTGAATTTTGCACTGCCCACAACACCGCAGTTTGCGCACCTGCAGCGGGTTGATAAAACAGCCCACTCATATTTTCGCCAAATACCGAGGAGCCATCCGCAGTTGTCACTGCCGTAGAATTTGGCCAGGTGTTATAAGTAATGGCAGAAGCACTAACACTCACAACAATAGCCGCGCAAAAACCAATTGCGTTAGCGATAGACGCTTTCAATTTTTTATTCAGAATCATCTTTAGGAATCCACAACGGATTAGCAATAGTAGCGGTGTGCTTCAATCCCCGCACACACCCGCCATTTGCGGCACACCTCCGTGTTATTCGCGCTGCGGATTCTAGGTAACGATTATGTCTGAATAGTTGCGGGAAAATGACAATATGAAGTGAATGCGAAATGGTTAATCGATTGATGCGCCAGTGTTGCCACCTTGATTCATTGTCTGACCCCATAAGCTTATTAATCGCCACAACGTAGCCCGTATGGAGCCTAGCGAAATACGGGGCTTTTGATTTGAATTTTGATTTTGACTTTATTTTTTGATTCTTTCGAAACAACAACCCCGCATTCCGCTAGGCTCCCTGCGGGCTACATTGGTGC
>JACCDX010025684.1_pt1 | contig 10764 bp, 7 predicted proteins | sample 7449681 | NCBI WGS metagenome assembly JACCDX01 (sample SAMN15323450, study PRJNA562643) | freshwater metagenome | isolation source: river surface water | place: USA:Blue River Watershed | collected 2017-08-18
CTTTGCGCTCTTTGCTTCTTCGTGCCCTTTGCGTTCTAATGAGTTGAGAATTGAGAATGCGTTTATCTAGACTTTGCGCCCGAATGAATTGATAATTGAAAGTTGAGAATTGAGAGGGCGTTGACGTAAGTATTCTTCTAAGAGCAAGTTAAAGAGCAAGTGCAAGAGCAAGTAGGCTTTCGTTAAACATCCACCTTTCCGCCTTCTACCCTCTACCCAATTTTCAAACAGAGTGAGTGTGAGAGCGGGAGCGAATGGCGTTTACGTGAGACTGTTTCTTGGAGCACATACAAGTCAAGTGCGTTTGCACTAACTACCAGTTATCTCCTACCAACCATTTTATTTCTAATGGTGAAATGCCAATACGGGAATATGCGCGGTCATGGTTAAATCACGGGTGAGACTGTGTCCGAACAATCGGCCCCAAAAACCACGGTGACGGGTGTTTAATACCAGAAAATCGGTTGTGCCTGCTACCATCTGCGCCATAATCACGGCTTCAACATTTCCTCGCAAAAGATCAAAACTTACTTTAGGATAACTTACTTCTTCCTTCACCGCCTTCTTAAATTGCAGTAGCCGCTCCCTTTCTTGATCTAAATTATCATCGTTCTCCACTACATGTAACACGTGCAGTGTGGCTCCAACTGTTTTGGCAATTTCAGCTGTTTTAGCTATGGCCAACTTATCGCCTTCAGCATAATCAGTAGCATAGGTAATTTGGCGAATTGAAGCAGCTGGGTTGAAATCAAAAGGGACAACTAAGACCGGGATTTCGGATTTTTCGATAACATGTGTTGCAGTGCTGCCCAAAATAGCGCCAGACAAAGTATTTTCTCCTTGACTGCCCATCACCAATAAATCCACCGCATGCTCTTTCGAAAGGTTTACAATCGACTCACCCGGTAACCCCTCTACCGCCAACAAATCGCACGAAACACCATTATTACGGGGAATAGCCGATAATTCAGATAATTGACCATACAATTCATTCACCCGCTCGTGGTTTTCTTCTTTTACCACTTCTAAAGGCACTGGTGCTGCCGAACTTGGCTGTAGGTAGGCAGACATTAATAGAATAGGCGCGCGCAAACGCGTGGCAAAACGTAAGGCATTCTGCGAGCAGGCAGAAAAATCGGTTGGGACAAGTAGCTTGTTCATACCCTGAAATTAGATAACTCCCACTTCGTACAAGCGTTCGTGGCATCAGGCACTACCCTGACAAAAGTCAGTATTAAACAAACACTGGGAGGGTGTTTTAAATACAAAACCCTTGTGGGCTGTGGCGTTCAGACAAACTACCCGCACTGAATTTCTGAAAAAAATTGTACCTTGCTTGAGTATTCGATGTAAGATTTACAATCAATTTGATGCGCCCATTTTTCATACAACGTGCTTGCTACTTGGTTGGTTTACTTGTAGTAACCCTTCAACCAATCCTAGCGAGCGATTCGCTGGTTCGTTTAAGCGATTTAACTTTTATCAACGCAACCGAACGCGAAGCTTTTAAACGGTTGCAACAGCAAAACGAACCCTTGCTTGAATTGTTATGTACACCCTACGGTCGCGATGTTTCGTTGCTTACAGCCAGTGTGCCCGAAACCATTAGAGCTTTTGCCCAAAAACTTTCTCGCGACCTTGAAAAAACACCGGAGAAAAAGAAACCAATTAAGGTTTACGAAGCTATTCAATCCCAGTTTCTCAAACATTATGAACTTGAGAATTCAATGATCGAAGTATTCGAAAAAGGTTGGTACAACTGTGTTTCAGGCACGGCCCTTCACGCATTGGTGTTTGACTTACTCAACATTCCCTACCAAATTCGCGAGCAACCCAAGCATGTTTTTATCGTTGCCTACCCCGGCACACACAACGTAATTATTGAAACTACTGCACCCGAAAAAGGTTACCTGCCTGTGAATGGTAAAATGGCGGAGACCTTTGTACGCTACTTACTCATTGAACAAGTTATTTCTGAAAACGACTATAAATCTGAAGAAGCACTTTCTATTTTTAACCGACATTACTATGCTAAGGGCAACCTATCACTTCACGAGCTCACCGCCTTGCAATACTGCAATTACGGGGTTTATGCCAGTGAACGCGACCAGTACGCGCAAGCCCTCATGTATTTTAAAAAAGCCTACTACATCTCCCCGAGTAAAACAGCGTACGATGGCATGCAGCTGGCGGCCATTCAATTACAGCTCAGTGAAACCTTGAATGGCGATGTTGCCTTCCGCCATTTTAACTTTATGTGCCGATTGTATGCACATCAAAAAAGCATTTCGTTGAAAGAGCTTTTGCTAAAACAATTTGAAACCTATGTCAAGAGTTACAAACCAGTAAGCCAAACGAAAACCGAACCTGCGTCAACCAAAAACACTGTGAATTATGCTGATTCTGCGATTCGCAAATTGCAATCGTTTTTTAGCGACTCGTTATTTGCTAACGAGGCGGCTTACTACCATTACGAAGTAGCCCGGTTAAAAATTTTAGACAAACAACTTGATGCCGAACTAGAAAAGCATCTCGAGCAATTAATGGCCTTAAAGCCAGATGATATAGATGCCCGCTACCTTGTGTTTAGCTGGTTTGCCCTGAAACATGAAAACACCCAACAATTTGATGAATTGCTTACCGACATGACACGTGCAGAAACCCGGTTTCCTTTTTTGAAAACCTACCCCAATTTTTTAACTGTGCGCTACACCGTTGAGCTTGGACGCGCAGCCGATTTTTTTGCCAAAGCTCAACAATCGAAAGGTGATTTGGCACTTAAAAATTTTGAAGCCCACTACCTTGCTCTACCCGGTGTGGTACTCGATGAAAAACTAGTTGAACAAGTATACGGAACAGCCGCTAGTTATTATTTCAGAATGGGACAAACTGCAAAGACCCGTGAAATCTTAAAACGGGGTCTAACCATTTACCCAGACCATTTAGGCTTAATGCGTCGACTAGACGAAGCACGTTAGGTATTACAAATTATCGTAGGCGATTGGCACTTCAATTACCTTTATGTAGGTATTACCTAAAACTGATTTGGCCATAAACGCAATGTTTAATGTTGACATTACATGGCCGCCCTTTGGCACTGAAACCATGTAAGTAAATCCATTAGGCGTTTCTTCTAATTTACGAAAACCTTCTACGCCCTTGCCTTCAATTACAGGTAAACATTCGTAAGCCCGCAGTTCTTTTAACGACGTGGTGCATTTAAAATAATACAGCACTCTTTCTGCCAACAACATTTCGTTCTTAGTATGTGTAGTTACTTCAATCGCATTCTCAATTGGTTTGCCAGTCTCGGTGTACTCTTCAATACCTGGTACCGGGCGTCCTTGATCGTATCGGCAACGACTCATCAATTGTCCATTGGCATAATACAATTCTTCCACACCATCTTTTTGACCTTCTTTATAGGTAATGGATGTTAGCAGTTTTCCGGTGCGATAGGTGTATTCTTTAGACGTGCCATCCAACACCCCTTGCTTGAAATTAATTTCCGAAACCAAGCCCCCTTCCTTGTTATACTCTTTCCAGCAGCCCGACTTTAAGCCCATATTATAAACCTGTAACGTTTTAAGCTTGCCGTCGGGGTAGTACAATTGCGTGGTGTCGTGCAAGGTATCGTGTACAAAAAACTGACGCGCTTTTAACTGGCCCTTTACAGTAAATTCTTCGAACCAACCGTGCTTGGTTTTGCCATCCAGGTGTATGCGCTGTTGCAATGTCTTTCCATCGTCGTAATACACTTCTTTTACATCGCCTTTTGAAGAATTACACGCGTTGAGCATGAGCACACAAGCGCCTATCGAGAAAAAACCACCCAATTTCATGGGCATCAAGGTAATAAATTGTTTTTGAAGCAACCGACGACCATCTCTTACCAATTACAAATTAAGTCGCACTTATTTTTTAAGAACCTACATTGCTACTCGTTTTAAGAAGTAATTAGTAGTTGGCGCCTGCCGCTGTTTATCAAAAAACACATCAGCGGCACCGCGCTCTACGGCTGTAGTTGGCTCATCCGCCCTAACCTGCTCAGCAGGGTGCGGGGTCCCTGCAGAAAAAACGGCAGGGCCTCCACCCCTTTGAGCCGGTAAGGGCGGCCAGCGCCAAGCTACTGCCTGCGATCGCTGGCGCGCAGTTACGCCCACGCTACCGTAATTGTTTGTCTACAAAACGGCCCTTTGCAACGCGAAGTCACTTCAGGCATTAGCCAAATAGAAAAACTAAAGAAGCACTAGGGAGTAAACGAATACCGTAAACGTGCGCCCCCGATTGTAACGGAAAGCCCAACGGAGACTGGGGTTAGCAGGCGGTGAGCGGCGCAGGCCCCACGGCTACTGCAAGTGGGGACCGTGCACGCCATCCGCCTGCTTAACCCAGGATGCGTTGGCTTGCAGTGAAAAGCGGGAAAAGGCGCCCAACAAATCACTAAAATCAACGTCATTAATAACACGCACTGAGTGGTGACTGAAATAAGGCGCCGGGTTTGGTGATGAAACAAATCGCTAATTCTCCTCTATATTTGTACCATGCGTATTGATATAATAAGTGTGGTTCCGGAGTTGATTGAAAGTCCGCTCAATTATTCCATCGTGAAACGCGCCCGCGACAAGGGTTTGGTGGATATCAACCTGATTAATCTTAGAGACTACGCTACTAATAAATACAAGCAAGTCGACGATTATCCTTTTGGTGGCGGCGCTGGCATGGTAATTATGATTGAGCCGGTAGCGCGGTGTATTGCCGAATTAAAATCGCAACGATTTTATGATGAGGTGATATACATGTCGCCCGATGGCGAGCTGCTTGATCAACCGATGGGAAATGCTTTATCATTAAAACAAAACCTAATTATTTTGTGTGGCCATTACAAGGGCATTGATGAGCGCATTCGTGAACACTTAATCACCCGTGAAATTAGCATTGGTAATTATGTATTGAGTGGTGGTGAATTGGCAGCAGCTGTTGTTACGGATACGATTGTCCGCTTAATTCCCGGCGTACTTGGTGATGAAACCTCAGCGCTGAGTGATTCGTTTCAAGACGGCTTGGTTGCGCCGCCCGTTTATACCCGTCCCGCTGATTTCAACGGACTTAAAGTCCCTGATATACTTTTAAGTGGCCACACCGCCAACATTGAAAAATGGCGCCACGAGCAAAGTGTGAAGCGCACGGCGGAGAGGAGACCGGGGATATAGTTGGTGATTATAAATTGTTAATGGTAAATATTAAATTGTTAATGGTAAATTGTTAATGGTTAATGGCGGGGACAAAATGTACGCGTTGAATTGAGAATTGAAAGTTGAGAATTGAGAATGGGTTTATCTAGACTTTGCGCCCAATTAAAATTGAAAATTGAGAGTTGAAAGTTGAGAGTGCGTTTATCTTGGCTTTGCGGCCTATTAAAATTGAGAATTGATAGTGGAGAATTGAGATTGCGTTGACCCTCACTTTGCGCTCTTTGCTTCTTCGTGCCCTTTGCGTTCTAATGAGTTGAGAATTGAGATTGCGTTTATCTTGGCTTCGCGGCCTTTGCTTCTTCGTGTTGTCACCCTGAAGCGAAAGTCACGAGCATTTTCATTCACCAATCACTTTCTGCTTGAAGGGTTGCGCCCAATTAATATTGAAAATTGAGAGTTGAGAGTTGAGAGTGCTTTTATCTTGGCTTCGCGGCCTTTGCACCTCTGTGTTCTCTGCGTCCTTAAAAATTGGGTGGAGAGACTAAATCCGTGGGCCTTCCACTTCGAAACCCTTCGTTCTTGCGGGAACGGCTGTTTAAATCAATGATATCATCGGTAAAATGCCTATTAGCGGGGTTAAGACACCAATAGACAGCTCCTGCCCATAATCAAACATTGTTCATTAAGTGGGTTTTGTTTTCCCATTTATTTTATTTCTTTTGTTGCGCTAAAAATTCGCGACAGGCTACCCTGTTTTATTCCAAGGTTAAAAGCTGTTGCGTTGCATAAACCAGATCAGTTATTATGAAAGTTGGAATTCCAGCCGAAATCACTCCCAATGAATTACGAGTTGCGGCAACTCCAAAAACCGTAAAACGTTTACAGAAACAAGGCTTTACCGTATTTATTGAACACAATGCCGGTATAAAAGCGAATTTCTCCGATAAAGAATTCGAAGAGGCCGGTGCCACCATAGTGCCCACGGCTGCTGCTATTTATGGGCAATCAGACATCGTACTAAAAGTAAAAGAACCCACAATTGCTGAGGTGGCCTTGATGAAGGAGGGATTAGTCTTACTGAGTTATTTATGGCCAGCACAAAATCAGGATCTTCTAAAAACACTGGCCGATAAAAAGGTGAATGCAGTGGCCATGGATGCGATACCACGTATTTCACGTGCACAAAAAATGGACGTTCTTTCGTCAATGGCCAACATTGCTGGTTACCGTGCCGTCATTGAAGGCTCATTTTATTTTGGGCGCTTTTTAAACGGACAAATTACTGCCGCCGGAAAAGTAGAGCCGGCGAAAGTACTGGTTATTGGTGCCGGTGTAGCTGGACTAGCCGCCATTGGGGCTGCCAATTCACTCGGTGCGATTGTGCGTGCCTTCGATACCCGTAAAGAAGTAGCAGAACAAATTGCTTCGATGGGCGCCACCTTTTTAACGGTAGAAATTGAAGAAGACGGTGCCACGTCCTCTGGGTACTCCAAGGAAATGAGCAAGGAATTTATCGAAGCTGAAATGGCCTTGTTCAAAGCACAAGCCGAGGAGGTTGACATTATTATCACCACTGCACAAATTCCTGGTCGTCCCGCTCCTAAACTTATTCTCGATTACCACGTAGCCGCCATGAAACCCGGCTCGGTGATTGTTGATTTAGCGGCCTCTTCGGGCGGCAACTGCGTGCTCACCAAGCCCAATGAAATTTACACAACCGAAAATGGCGTGACCATTGTTGGTAAACTAAGTCAGTTACCTACACAAGCTTCACAACTATACGGCAATAACCTTTGCCACTTGCTCGATGACATGGGCAAGGCTGCAAACTTTAAAATCGACATGAACGACGCGGTGGTGTCGCGTGCAATGGTGACTTACAACGGCGCCATCAACTGGCCGCCACAACCGCTGCCTGTAACGGCAGCAGCACCTAAAAAAGAAACCGCTGCAGAGGCCAAGGAAAAAGCAACCGTTACAGAAGCCGAAAAAATAAAAAAACAAGCCGCCTCTATGGCGATGCGTTTAACCATGATTGGCGCCTTGTTGTTGTTACTCGGCCAATTTGCGCCGGCTGAATTCATGCAACACTTTACAGTGTTTGTATTGTCGGTGTTTATCGGTTGGCAAGTAATTTGGAACGTGTCGCATTCGTTGCACACGCCCTTGATGGCAGTGACCAATGCTATCAGCGGGATTATCATTGTGGGTGGGCTATTGCAAACCAAGAGTGAGTTTTCAAATGCCATGACCCTACTAGCCTTTAGTGCTATTTTGGTTGCGAGCATCAATATTGTAGGGGGCTTTGTGGTAACACGCCGCATGCTGAACATGTTTAAAAAATAATTTGAAGTATGATCGTTAATAATATTCAGACAGCCGCTTATCTCTTTGCAAGTATTCTGTTCATTTTAAGTTTAGGAAGTTTATCGTCGCAAGAATCGGCGAAACGTGGCGTGATGTATGGCATCATTGGCATGCTTATCGCCATACTCGCTACCGTCATGGGTGCAGGTGTTGAAGGGCATGTGTACATCATTGCCGCTATAGCCATTGCCTCGGTTATCGGTGTGTTGTTGGCCCGTCGCGTTGAAATGACCTCGATGCCTCAGCTCGTTGCGATTCTACACAGCTTTGTGGGATTGGCTGCTGTGTTAGTTGGTTTTGGTTCTTATTTAGACCCACACACGCAAGCCCTGCAAGGCACTGAGCGCACCATTCACTTAGTAGAAGTTTTTGTTGGGGTCTTTATTGGGGCGTTAACGTTTACCGGCTCCATTATTGCCTGGGGCAAGTTAGAAGGTAAGGTGCGCAGCAAGCCGTTGTTGTACCCCGGTCGCCATGCGGTGAACATTATTTTAGTTATTGTTTCCATTGTACTGGGTGTGTTGTTTGCCAAAGCCGATGGCATCGATGGTATGATGTACTTGTACTTGATGACCGCCATCTCAAGTTTTATTGGGGTGATGTTGGTGATGGCCATTGGTGGTGCCGACATGCCAGTGGTAGTGTCGATGCTCAATTCATACTCTGGTTGGGCAGCATCGGCAGCGGGCTTTATGTTGGGTAACGACTTATTAATTGTAACCGGCGCCTTGGTAGGTAGCTCAGGAGCTATACTTTCGATTATCATGTGCGAAGCCATGAACCGTTCATTTTTCTCCGTTATTCTTGGTGGCTTTGGTGCCGCGCCAGCTGCGGCTGGAGATGCAAAAGCCATTGAAGGCGAAGTCACAGCTTTAAACCACGAAGAAGTTGCCGCCTTGTTGAAAGAAGCGAAATCATTGGTGATTGTGCCGGGTTATGGTATGGCGGTTGCCAAGGCACAGTACCCCATTTATGAAATGGTGCAAGTGTTGCGCAAGGCAGGAAAAACGGTACGCTTTGCCATTCACCCAGTTGCGGGGCGTTTACCGGGACACATGAATGTATTATTAGCAGAAGCGAATGTGCCGTATGACATTGTGTTGGAGATGGACGAAATCAATGATGACATGCCGGATACCGATGTGGTGATGGTGATTGGCGCCAATGACGTCGTTAATCCAGGTGCGCAAGACGATCCAACTAGTCCCATTTATGGCATGCCCGTTATTGAAGCTTGGAAGGCTGAAAAAGTAATTGTGATGAAGCGTTCGATGTCGGTAGGTTATGCTGGGGTTGAGAATCCGCTTTTCTACAAACCCAACACCGAGATGTTGTATGGTGATGCGAAAGAAAGTGTGCAGAAGATTTTAGGGTTTTTGAAATTCTAAATTCATCGCCCTGGGCTGAACTTCTTTTTTGAGTACCTTCGAATGAAGTTCACTCATGCGTACTAGTGCTCTACTGCTTTTATTTTGGTTTTGTTTTAGCACATTGCCTGGCAATTCGAACCTGCAGGGGGTGCCGCTTTCATTGCGTTTACAGCTGCCGGCGCAGCCAGTGAAAGAAGGACAACCGATTACTTTTACAGTAGTTGTAACAAACAATTTTGACACTCCTGTTTTATTTGTGCGGCCGCTAACCAACCAAGCTGCTCAACGCTTATTTCCTATTTCAATTTATTACCGTGATAGCACCCTTTCGTTGTTGCGCATAAAGGACCATCCTTTGTCAACTACGTTAGACAGCAACGCCATGCGCTTAGAGCAATTAAAACCCCATGAAGCTGTAACGATTGTGTTTGAATACAACGGCGGCGCGATAAGTGGACCCGCATTATTTCAACGCCAACCCGAGATACCGTTGTTTGCGGGTGAATATGGAGTACGCGTAACGTACTCGGTTTATGCCTATCCATTGAGTCCTAATCATTTTTATTATGACAAATTCTCGTCACGAGACACGTTGCATTATTTTCCAGAACAAGGTATCACCAGCAATTTTGATGTTTTAAAAATTGCCAGGACCCGTGACATGCTCATTTATTGGCAGCAGAAGAAGTATTACATTCATCACGATCAGGACCGTCAGTATTATTGGTATTATGAAGACAGTCTTGGTAAAGGTTCTTCTATTAATTTGGTGCACATGAGCAGTCTACCACCCGACAGCACGCACATGGTTAACGAGTATTACTACACCCATTTTGCAGGTGTGTATGCCGAGTTCATTCGGCACTATTCCAATCAGCAATTAGAAGAGTACCGAAGGTGGGTGGATAATTGTCCCTCTGAAATTTTAGAAATCCACTATTATCCCAATGGATCCATTTACAAAATAGCTCAACGGAACGCTGATAATACTGTAGAAATAACTGAATGGAACCCATTGCAACAAATTATTCGCAAGCAAGTATACACAGCCGATCACCGTTACTTGGATGTGAGTGATTATATTTATGATAAAAGTGGTCTGCTAAAAAAAATAAAAAAGCAGCGCCAACTTGCATGTGTGGAGACGGAGTTATAGGGTGGATAGAGTGTTCGCGTTAAACTTTATTATTAATCGATTAGAAAATGCCTAGCCATAGGCGCTATTGTTTTCGTATCAACTAAATTATTATTTTAGTATAACCATTCTGCAATGCGTCTTAAACGAAACATAATTCTGTTGCTAGCTGTTGGAATACACATCATGCTGATTGCGCAGCCTATTGGGTTTAGTTGGGTAAAACAATTGAAGGAGCAATCGGCTGTTTGGGGTTTTGCCAATGACATCGAATTAGATGCAAATGGGAATCTTTATACTTGTGGCAGATTTAGTCAAACACTGGACTTTGATCCTGGCCCTGGCGTTTACACACTAACAACTAATGGCGTTGTTCCATTCGTTGCTAAGTATGATCCAAATGGGGCCTTGCTTTGGGCAAGAATGTTCGATGGTCTCTCGAATTCTACTGCCTTTGCTGATTGTAATAGTATTGTTGTTGACAATTCTGGAAATGTTTATTGTGGTGGTGGATTCAATACCGTTTTTGATTTTGACCCCAGTATCAATACTTATACACTGAATGCCATTAATGGTACGGGGTTTATTTGCAAATTAAATTCTGCAGGAAATTTTGTTTGGGCTGGCCAAATAGGTAGGGATAGTTCTGGAAGTGTAGATGATTTATGTTTGAGTAATTCAGGTCATCTACTTGCTC
>JACCDX010518059.1_pt1 | contig 10763 bp, 10 predicted proteins | sample 7449681 | NCBI WGS metagenome assembly JACCDX01 (sample SAMN15323450, study PRJNA562643) | freshwater metagenome | isolation source: river surface water | place: USA:Blue River Watershed | collected 2017-08-18
CCATGTCATCCAAATGCTCAAACACAAAACTCCTCTCATCCTCCCTATCTAAAATATCTGAGAAGACTATGGCACACTCTTTGAAGAACAAGCCAGCCCCAGAATAAAAACTCTCGATCTCAATAGGTGAGAAATTATTGCGAGCAATATGAAAAACCTCCATCTTGGCAGATACGTCTCCCAAGAATTTTTCATAACTAGCTATTTTCTTTTCAGCGTCATCACCAGCAAAAAGATATATCATTCTCTATATTTAAAATCTTACAGATTTTTTGTATTCTCGATAAGCATCACCATAACGTCTCTCTAGTATTGCTTCTTGATCTTTGATAAAGACAAGTTTAGTTATAAAAAAAGATACTATAGTGAGGAGAGTGATAAAAAAAGCGTTGATCATGAGCCCAAAACCAAGCACCAAGAGGAATAGACCCCAGTGAGTCGGGGTGCGAGTATAACAATACGGGCCCTTGCAGAAATTCTCCTTGGTCACTTCTTCTGCTTTGGTCAAATGCAGAGAACTCCGCTGTGCCCAGATGATCAGGATAGAAGACAATACCAAGAGGCCTATCCCCACCCACCCAGAAAGCCACGCAGGGAAAATACGTATAGGGAAAAACATATCAAGCGCCACACCAAACAAAAGTACAAAGAAATAGACGGTATATGAATGCGCCAAGGTATGGTGCACTAAATGCCTCGCCTCTTTCTCCACCCTCTCTTCTTTGACTGGTTGTGTTTCCATAAGCATATTCTAGCATAAATAAAAAAGGCTGTGAGATTTCGCTCAGCAGCCTTTGGATTTGTCCTACAGAAACCACACCCTAGGACATTGGGCATGGAAATAATTTCAATATTTTTTACTTTGTTTTTATTGTTGAACTTGGGTTAATTCTTTTGGAGAAACCTTTACCCTGAAATGTATCCGAATCCATTCGGATTGATCTTTTGGAGTTTGTGTTCCAAAACTTTCTGCAATATTTTCCTGTCTAGCAGGAGTAATTGTTTTATTTGATGCTTTAAAGGAGAACAAAAAAAACAATAATAATGCGAATAAAATCAGACCAAGCAAAAAATAAAAAACAAATTTGCGTAAGTTTTTTTTAATCAGGCGCAGTGCCTGACGTATTTTTACCAAACGCCTTTTTTGCGAAAATTTCATTGTTTACCATTTTCAAAGATGGGAGTGTATTGTGGAGGATCATTTTTTGCAGGCGGCTCAAGGGCTGATGCCGGCGGGTTCTTTAACGTCTCTGGTTTTAGCACATAGAGTGAGTCTGGCTTTTTACCTGTCTCACTCTGACCAATCAAAAATTCATCTGTAGTAACCAATGTTACTTTGTAAGGGCCAGCTGGTGTAATCGGTTCTACAACACTATCTCCTTGTTCTAAAAGGTTATAAGTTGTGGCAAAAGTTACTTCAAGCGCCTGAAGCCCTCCCACTACCGGCAATTTCGCAGAATATATATTTACGTATCCTTTGAATTTACCTTTATGGGTGTAGGAAAAATAACCAGTTCCGGACGACACGCCAGTGGAACCAATTTCGCGAGGCTGATTCCAGACGCTATCTACAGTGAGACTGTCGTAATAAGCATACCTGCCCATTAAGGTTAAATCAGTTACTGCTATTACCCCTGTGTCAGTTTGGACAACCGTCGTGTTTTCTGTGGTTGGTTTTTGTTTGGTTAATTTAGTAAGGGCAGGGTCACGCTGGCAAGCTGTGATGAGAAATGTGGCAAAAAGTATGCCAATAACACTTTTGATTATTAAGTTTTTCATGACCAAAAAAAAGGTTTGAAATGAAAGAATATACTGAGCGATGTGCTACAGCAGAAAAAGTTCTGGGTTAGAAAACCCTTTCTGCTGCAGCAAGGCTCGAAATCCACACCAAACACTCAATCAAAACTATGTAAAGTAAGAATTTGTCAAAAAACTAGTATTTTCTTTACTGTAACAGCTTTGGCAAATTTGTCAAATAAAAAACCACCTCTCGTTTGAGAAGGCGGTTTTGAAGGTGAAAAAATAGTTTTTATTTAACTTGATACATAGAAAGGTATCTCTATGTTGGTTTTTGAAAGTTGTACAAAAAAAGAAATTAAATAGATGATACCGGAGATTAGAAAACTCCAGACTGTTAAAGATTGCTTCCAAACAAAACCAGCTTTAGTTAATTGCCAATAGCAATATACTGGCACGAGTGTCATTAATGTAAACAACCAATATGAACTGGTTGCAATAACACTAACAACTAACCAAAACATAGAGGTTCCTATGTTTGAAATAACAACTTTTGCCACTTCAATTTCTATTTTTTCTTTCCTTGCAACATAGCGTCGGTATCCCCAAAGCATAAACCTTCGGTTTAGTTCAAAGATAAAATTTTTTATTTTTTCCATGGTAAACGAGTTTTAATGAAAAGAGCGTGTTTATCAAACTCTTTATACAATATTGAGATTTTTTGTCAAAGAATTTTTATTTCACCTCCTCTAGATTATTCCCCACTCCGTAGTTTACTAGGAGGGGTATTTCATTTTGCATAGACAGGTATGAACGTGCGAGGACGCCTTCCATAGCATTCTTGATGATGGGTACAGCCTGCTTGACTGCGCTCTCTTCTATCTCATACACGAGTTCATCGTGCACCTGTAGAGTCAGATGGGTTTTATCTATCAGTCCGGCTTTTTCCAAATCTTCATGCGCGTAGCGAATAGCGAGTTTGATGATGTCCGCTGTGGCGGTGCCTTGGATCGGAGCATTGGTCGCGGTACGCTCAGCCATGTTTTTGAGAAATGGCAAGCGAGAGTTTATGTCTTTAAAATACCTTCGACGCCCAAAGAGAGTTTCTGTATATCCATGCTTTTTAGCAAAATCTTTTACCTCTTCTAGATACTGGGCCACCCCTTCAAACTGTCTAAAATAATTGTCATAGAATTTCTGTGCGGCTTCTCTAGTGTCACCCAAGTTCTTCCTCAAAGCGCTGACCCCCATACCGTAGATAATGCCAAAATTTATGACTTTTGCCCTGCGACGCATTTCTGCATCGACCGCCTCGAGCGGTACACCAAACACAAAAGACGCAACCCCAGCATGAATATCCTTGCCTTCTTTAAAGATATCAGTCATCTTTTTATCTTTTGATAAGATAGCAGTGACGCGTAGTTCTATTTGAGAATAATCAAAAGACACCATCTTGTGCCCTTCCCCGGCTATAAACCCTCCACGAATTCTCTTGCCCAGCTCGCTTTTGACTGGTAGGTTTTGTAGATTTGGATCGATAGATGAGAATCGCCCAGTAGTAGTCGCATTCTGCAAAAATTTCGCATGCAGTCTGCCATCTTCTCCGACCATCTTCGGCAACACGTCTACATAAGTAGAGAGTAGTTTGGATAATTCTCTATATGCCATAATCTCGGTGATAATAGGATTATTTTCTTCGAGTTCTTCCAAGACTTCAATGCGAGTCGAGAGGTTACCACTGGCATTCTTTTTCTTGGTGGATTTGATACCCATCTTCTCAAACAAAATCTGACCGAGTTGCTTTGGTGAATTTATATTGAATTCCTCCCCAGCCATTTTATAAATACGAGCAGTAATAGCATCTAAACTCGCATGATACTCTGCACTCAATTTTTTAAAAAATACCTGATCTACGAGCACACCGTGGTCTTCCATTTTTTTGACTATCGGGATGATGGGTTTTTCTATCTCCTCAAAAACCTTTTCTAGATTATCTTTCTTAAGTCTCTCAAAGATTACCTTTTTGGCGATTTCAAAATCCTGCGTCTTTGCAAAGTTTAAAATATCTCCTTGTGTCGGATTTGAAATATCTGAGTTTATGAGCCATAGGGCGACAGAGGTTTCTTGCAAGACTGACGCATCTTCAAAACCCAGAGCCTGTGCCGAGCCGGTCTGGTGAATTGACCCGAGGACCCGAGGCGTAGGCTCTGGGTTTTTACTTTCCTTTGATGTAGATAAAAAATCATCTAGCCTGCCGACAGCCTCTCCGCCAGAGAAGAAGTTTTTGAGTCGAGACATAAGGCTACGAAATTCTAAATCGACAAAAAGTTTCTCTACCTTTTCAAAAGAAAAATTCTGCCAAAAAGTCTGCTCTGGAATTTTGAAATCAATCGGAGCATCTCTTCGTATGGTAGCTAAAGTTTTTGAAAAAAGGGCTTCTTCTTCCCCTTCTTTTAATAAATTAAAAATTCTTTCAGAGATACCAAGTTTCTTGAAAACTTCCTGCGCATCTTTGCCTTTGATGGCTTTATAAATATCTTCTATGGTTCCAAATTCTTGGATCAAAGTGGTCGCTGTTTTCTCTCCGATACCTTTGATGCCGATAATATTATCGGATGGGTCACCACGTAATCCTTTGTAATCTGGCAAAAATTTTGGAGCAAAACCAAAACGCTCTTTGACCGCCTCCTCATCATACATAATGGTGTCATTGATGCCTTTTTTCAGGGTATATACTTGTACTTTTTTACCATCGACAAGTTGCATAGTGTCCATATCACCTGAAGCAATGATGACCTTTATGTCTTTTCTGTCTTTCAACAATTCGGATATGGTCCCGAGTTCATCATCTGCTTCAAAACCAGGGGCGTCATAGATTGGTATATTGAAAGCCTCAAAGATTCTACGAGAGCTTATGATTTGAGTGATGAGTGCTTGGTCAGCCTTTACCCTCCCTGCTTTATATCCATCATAGGCTTCGTGTCTAAAAGTTTTTTGAGGTAGGTCATAACAGGCTACTATATAATCAGGTTTCAGGTCAGAAATTATTTTCATCAGCATATTTGAGAGTCCATAGAGAGCACCGGTAGGCTCACCGGTTGAAGAAGAGAAGTCTGGTAATGCATGATAAGCTCGGTGGATTATCGCATGCGCATCAAGCAAAACTATAGTTTTTGTATCTTTGTCCATCCTCGGCATTATACCATTTTGGAAAGTTGCTATATAATTATACAAAATGTCTGACTTTAATGAAGAAAAACAAAATAAACAACTCGAGGATTTGAAGCACGTAGAAGAGGAACAGCTTATAGCTATGCTCGCCGAGACCAAATACAACCTACCCTATATAGATTTGTATCGTATTGGTGTAGACAACGAAGCCTTGCGTGCTATTTCAGAAAAAGATGCTCGTGAATTAAAAATAGGGCCCTTTAAACTAGTTGGTAAAAATATATATGTGGCACTCAGATCTCCCACAGAGGAACTAAAATCTAGAATCAGAGAAGAGGTAGGGCGTCATGGACTCATACCAATTTTCTATATGACTTCTTTGAGTAGCATAGAAAAAGTTTGGGAAAGATACACCGAACTGTCACTAGCAGAAAGTACCCGAATCGGAGGTATCGATATTTCTTCTGAAATATTAAGAAAAACAGCTGAGACCATAGAACACATACAAGATATTTCCGAAATGGTAAAAAAAGAACTCGAGACAAACAAAACCCACAAGATATCTCGTATCTTGGAAATCATTTTGGCTGGAGCTATTGCAATCAAAGCATCTGATGTGCACATAGAACCCGAGCAAGATAGAGGCAGATTGAGATTACGCTTAGATGGTGTATTGCAAGATGTAGATTACTTTTCATTAGATACATACCACTTGATAAATTCTCGCATAAAATTACTTTCTGGAATGAAACTTACTTCAAAAAATGCTCAAGATGGTAGGTTTGCTATCACTGAAGGTGAAGAAGAATTATCTATTCGTACTTCAATGATTCCTGGTACATATGGAGAATCTATCGTGATGCGTATACTTGACCCCAAGTCTATACAAATAGACCTAGAAGATATGGGTATTGAGACTTATCTTTTTAATATTATCAAAGAAGAAATAGCAAAACCCAATGGACTAATCCTGGTAACTGGTCCAACCGGGTCCGGTAAGACCACTACATTGTATGCCTTTTTGCGTCGCATCTACTCGCCTGAGATAAAAATAATCACCATCGAAGACCCAGTAGAATACAGACTCAGGGGTATTACTCAAACCCAAAAGAAAGAGGATGATAAATATGGCTTTGCAGAAGGTTTAAAATCCGCTCTGCGTCAAGATCCAGATGTTATTATGGTGGGTGAAATACGTGATGGTGATACAGCAGAGATAGCAGTCCAATCCGCTTTGACCGGACACATGGTGTTCTCTACTTTGCATACCAACAATGCAGCAGGTGCCATACCTAGACTGATCGACCTTGGAGTGAATCCAAAAATTCTTGTATCAGCCCTATCTCTCTCTATTGCTCAACGTCTAGTACGTAAACTCTGCACATCATGCAAGATATCAAAACCAGCCAAGGAAAGAGAGGTAGTGCTTATAAATATGATTATCTCTGGTATGGAGGCTGAGGGTAAGGACTTGAATAAATACAATATAGACAAGACAAAACCTTTCAGTTTCTTCTACCCTGTCGGATGTGAAAAATGTAATAATACTGGCTACAAGGGTCGTATTGGTATTTTTGAAGCAGTACACACAGACGAAGCGCTAGAAAAGTTAATGCCGGAAAACCCATCAGAAAGACAAATCAAGGACGTGGCCAAGACGCAAGGCATACTATCTATGCGCCAAGACGGTATAGTAAAAATATTAAATGGAATAACTTCTATTGAAGAAATATCGAGTGTAGTTGACCTTGGTGAAGAATAAATTTATATTTAAAATATATGAAAAATACCTTGTCGAGACTTTTTAAGAAACAAGATAATCGTTTTCGTGTGGCAATCTTTGGGAGTGCTAGAATAGAACATGGTGATAATATATATGGGGATGTAAAAAAACTAGCAAGCATGCTAGGAGAGGCAGATATTGATGTAGTCACTGGTGGTGGACCAGGACTCATGCGTGCTGGGAATGAGGGTCATAAAATCGGGAAAGAAAAAGCCGGTAACAATTCCCTTTCTATTGGTATAGGTGTAGCTCTGCCTTGGAATCAGAAATTCAATAACGCCGTAGAATACAAAGAGACCTTTAATCGTTTCTCTGAACGCCTAGATGAGTTTATGCTTATATCAAACGCAGTGATTGTCACCCCAGGGGGGCTAGGCACCTTACTCGAGCTCTTCTACACCTGGCAACTTGTCCAAGTACACCACATCTGCAACATACCCATAATACTCATGGGTGATGAATGGGAAGGTTTACTAAAGTGGATCAAGGAGCAACCATTAGCAAAAAACTACCTAGATAAGGTAGATTACGATTTGGTGTTTCATGTAAAAACTCCTGAGGATGCTATGAAAATAGTGCAAGATACTTATGCTAGTTTCAAGGTGGGTGGGAAAGACTTCTGTTTAAACTACGAAAAATATAAAGTTTAAATAAAAAAACCCGCCTTCGTAAAACTACGGCGTGGTAAATAAAAAAGAGCCCTAATCTCTAAACAATCCTTCCTGGGCTTGACCCGAGAAGTAACAACTCCTTGAAGGATAGCCCCAGAAAATTAAAAAATATCCAGAACGTCCTACGCAAAACTGTATAACCGGTGGCTGATTGCTTAGAGATTAGCGCCCTCTTTAATTGTTTTCATTATAACTCCATCTGAAACGTGACTCCATGTTATAATGTGGACAGTGCTGTTGATAAACTGTCGATATCTTTATCTGTAGGTAATATAGCATATTTAAATTAAAATGTCAAGCAATCCTGATAAAAAAACCGAGGAGCCAAATTTGGATCAAACACTCAGACCGCGTGCCTGGGATGAGTATATCGGCCAAAAACACATAAAAGACAATATAAAAATACTTCTTTCTGCTGCTTCTGAACGTGGACACACACCCGAACACATACTGGTTTATGGACCACCAGGACTCGGTAAAACAACCCTAGCGCACTTGATAGCACGTGAGACAGGTAAACAAATGAAAATAACTTCTGGCCCGGCCATAGAAAAAGTCGGGGACCTGGCTTCTATACTGACCAACCTCTCACCTGGAGATATTCTTTTTATCGACGAGATCCATAGACTCAATAAAATGATAGAGGAAGTCCTCTACCCTGCAATGGAGTCCGGTGTTCTTGATATTATCATCGGCAAAGGACCTTCTGCCCGAACTATACAACTAGACCTACCTCCTTTTACCATCATTGCTGCTACGACACGCATAGCTCTTCTCTCCTCCCCTTTACGCTCACGTTTCTCTGGAGGTGTTTTTCGTTTGGAATTTTACACCAATGAAGAAATAGAAAAAATCATTGGGCGTTCTGGAGAACTCTTGGGAGTTTCGCTTGAAAAAGATGCTGGAAGCGAGATAGCTAAAAGAAGTAGATTTACGCCGCGTATGGCAAATTATTTTCTAAAAAGAGTGCGGGATTTCGCTCAGGTTCACAAAAAAGAATTGGATGCAAAAACAGTTAGAGAGGCTCTGGCAATGCTTGAGATAGACGAAGCAGGATTAAATTCCTCTGACAGAAAATTTTTGGACGTGCTTATTGGTAAGTTTAATGGTGGACCGGTGGGCCTCAAGACTATCGCTGCGGCAATGAGCGAAGAAGAAGCAACTGTCGAAGAAGTAGTGGAGCCATACCTAATACAACTTGGATTTATCGAACGCACTACCCGCGGTAGAGTCGCTACAAAGAAAGCCTATGAACACATGGGCTATGAGCTAAATTAAAAAATATGCGTATTTTAGGAATCGACCCTGGTTATGAGAGGCTGGGGGTGGCAGTAGTAGAAAAAATAAACAACAAAGAAGTAGTGTTGCACTCTGAGTGTTTCAAAACACCCTCTTCTTTGTCTTTCAATGAAAGACTCTTGTTGCTGGGTAACAAGATGGATAGTCTTTGCGAAGAATACAAACCAGATACTTTATCTATAGAAACACTTTTCTTTACAACCAATCAGAAAACAGCCATGCATGTAGCCGAAGCGCGAGGTGTGATATTGTACATCGCAAGCAAAAAGAATATGCGTATTTTTGAAGCCACACCACTTCAGATAAAAATAGCAACTACCGGCTACGGCAAAGCGGATAAAAAAGAAGTCATGAAAATGGTAAAAATGCTTGTAAAAATAGATAAAGACAAAACCTCCGACGACGAGCTAGATGCGATAGCTATAGCTTTGACTGGATTTGCTCATTTGCGCTTTTAGTTTTCCACAGAAAAGACAAAATCGCCTTGCTTTGGAAATTGTATTTTGATATTAATTATTCAAATTAAAAGGTCGCATAAAATTTTAAAACAAAACAAAAAATGGATTACGACGAAAACGGTGATTTGATGGGTGGTGATGAGTTCAAGGAGGATGATTTTGACCCTAACGCCCTAGACGACGGACTTGATGATTTGGACGATGATTTTAGTGGAGATGAACCGCCAGAAGGATTTCGTTTTGACGACGGAGAAGAAGCTGATCAAGAAGAATCTTACTAAAAATTAATTTGTGGAGCTAAAAACCCTTTTACTAATAAGTAGAAGGGTTTTTGGTTTTTGGCTATGGATTCTAGCGGATTTTTCAGTTAAAATGCCTAGGTGATTCATAAAACAAAAAAACTAGTAAGAAGGTTTAAACACTGGTATAAAAATATCCTAAAAACAAAGAAACACTATGATTGGGTACTTTTATTTGCTGGATTATTTATTTTATTTATAGGTGGTGTTTTTGTCTGGATTTCGTCTTTGCGAATTCCGGATTTTAATTCTTTTAATGACAGAAAGGTTTCTAACTCAACTAAAATTTTTGATAGAACTGGTGAGATAGTTTTGTATGATATTCACGAGGATATCAAAAGAACCAGTGTGCCGTTTGAAGCGATAAGTCCAAATGTTAAAAATGCGACCATCGCAATAGAAGATGCTAATTTTTACAACCATAATGGAATCAGAATCACCTCTACTATCAGAGCCGTAATTGCAAACATACTAAACACTAAAAAAGCTCAAGGAGGGTCCACTATAACTCAACAACTCGTAAAAAATACACTGTTGGTACAAAAGAAGACCTACACAAGAAAGATAAAAGAGTGGGTTTTAGCTGTAAAAATGGAAAAGGCTCTGACCAAAGACAAAATACTAGAATTATATTTAAATGAGGCTCCTTATGGAGGAACTATCTATGGTGTAGAAGAAGCGAGTAAGACGTTTTTTGGAAAATCCGCTATAGATATCAATCTCGCCGAAGCCGCATATCTAGCAGCCATACCTCAATCCCCTACCTTCTATTCACCATATGGTAAAAACAAAGACAAACTCGACAATAGAAAAAATTTAGTTTTGTCCAGAATGAGAGAGTTGGGGTTTATCGATGAAGAGACTTATCAAAATACACGAAACGAGGTAGTCATATTCTTACCAAAATCTGTCTCTGGAATCAGAGCTCCTCATTTTGTTTTTTATGTCAAAGATTACCTAGAAGAAAAATATGGGTCTGAAGTGGTAGAAGCGGGGGGACTGAAAGTAACAACCACCCTAGACTACACACTCCAAGAACAAGCAGAAAAAATAGTCAAAGAAGGTGCTTTACAAAATGAAAAAGATTTTGGTGGAAGCAACGCAGCACTTGTGGCTATAGACCCTAAAACAGGTCAAATACTTTCAATGGTTGGGTCGAGGGATTATTTTGATACAGCAATAGATGGTAATTTCAATGTTGCTTTAGCAAAAAGACAGCCGGGTTCTTCTTTTAAACCATTCATCTATGCGACAGCTTTTAATAAAGGCTTTACACCGAACACAGTGCTTTTTGACCTACCAACAGAATTCCAAACTACCTGTAATGCTTACGGTAAAGCACTAC
>JACCDX011105251.1_pt1 | contig 10763 bp, 6 predicted proteins | sample 7449681 | NCBI WGS metagenome assembly JACCDX01 (sample SAMN15323450, study PRJNA562643) | freshwater metagenome | isolation source: river surface water | place: USA:Blue River Watershed | collected 2017-08-18
ACAGCCGAGCACATTGCCCGCCGGGTTCTGCCAAGCCAAGCCGGGGATCACCTCGCGCAGGCGCTCTCCCGCTGCGGCCATGGCGGCATGCTCGGCGGTTTGCCCGTGGTGAATCTCATAGCCTTCGACAAGCGTGCCGGAGAGCGCGCGCCAGTGCCCCGCCAACTCACCAAAGCGCACCTGGGCGCGGCGCACGGTTTTGTCCTTGTCGAACACGGTGACCAAGGGCAGTAAGCCCAGGCCTGGGGCGTTGCCATCAATGCCGTGGGGATCGATGAGGGCTTCGCCCAAAACCTGCAAGCCTCCACAAATGCCCAGCACCCCCCCGCCACGTTGGGCATGCGCCACCACTGTCTGATCCAGGCCCTGCAATCGCAACCAGGCCAAATCAGCGGCGGTGGATTTGGAGCCCGGGAGCACCAACCAGTCGGCTCCCACGCAGTCAGCTGGGTTGCGCGCCCACACCAGGCGCAGGCCGGGGATGTTTCGCAGCGCTTGAAATTCGTCCAAGTTGCTGATGTGGGGCCAGGCCACCACGGCCACCGTGCGTTGTACCGTGCCAGCGCTTCTGGTGCGTGTTTCGAAGACCCCATCTTCCTCAGGCAAGCCGTGTTGCCACCACATGGGCAAGGTGCCGACCACGGGGACTTGGGTCAGCGCCTGGAGCATCTCGGGGCCCGGAGCGAGCAAGCCCGCGTCGCCCCTAAACTTGTTGAGCACAAAGCCCTTGATCAAGGCGCGCTCCTCGGGCGGCAACAAAGCCCAAGTGCCATAGAGATGGGCGAAAGCGCCCCCGCGATCAATGTCGGTCACGAGCCAGCAATTGGCTTGGGCATGCAAGGCCACGCGCATGTTGACGATGTCGCTGTCGTGCAAGTTGATCTCCGCCGGCGAGCCCGCGCCCTCGATCACCACCACATCGTTTTGCGCGCGCAGTTCGTCGAGCGCTTGGGCAATGAACGGCCACACCCGCGCGCTGCGCTCACGCCAGGGGGTGGCACTGAGCACCGCGTCGACTTTGCCCATCAAGACCACTTGGCTGCGGGTATCGGCCTCTGGCTTGAGCAACACGGGATTCATGCGCACATCGGGCCGGGCTCTGGCGGCCAAGGCTTGAAAATATTGGGCCGAGCCAATTTCACCCCAGGCGCCCTGGTCGGCCTCGACCACCCGCGCGTTGTTGCTCATGTTCTGCGCCTTGAAGGGCGCCACCTTGAGCCCTTGGCGGGCGTAGTAGCGACACAAGGCCGTGGCGAGCCAACTCTTGCCCGCACCACTGGTGGTTCCCAAAACCATCACGCAACGGGCGGTCATGACACGGCTCGCATGGTGGGCTTTCAAAGCGGAAGGGACACCAGACGCCCGGCAATGGCGTGAATGGCGATGCGATGCTCAAACACCGACTCGAGGCTGCGGTGGGTGGAGGCATCTGTGCAAGCCCCGTGGTGCAGCACCCTGCCCTGCTGCATGATGAGCATTTCATCGGCCTGTAAGGCCGTCGAGATTTCATGCAAGACGCTCACCACCGTGCGTCCCTGGGCCGTGAGCGTGCGCACCAGCGCCATCCAATCCGACTGGAGGGGGGGATCCAAATTGGCCAAGGGCTCGTCCATCAAGATCACCTGCGCTTGCACGGCCAGCGCGCGCGCGAGCAGCACGCGTTGACGCTCGCCACCGGAGAGCGCGCCCAGGGGGCGGTCACGCCACGCCCAAGCCTGTGTTTGCGTCAATGCCTCTTGCACCACGGCATGGTCTTGTGCCGAAGGGGGCTGCAACCACGCGAGGTGGGGTAAGCGCCCGAGCATGGCCACGTCATACACGCTGAGCTCGTCCATCGCCGGCTCGCCCTGTCCGAGCCAAGCGAGCGCGCGAGCCCGCTCCTGGCGCGGCCATTGCGCCAGCGCTCGGCCCAGGAGTTGCACCTGGCCGCTTACCGGCAGCAACCCCGCCAAGGCTTTGAGCAAGGTCGATTTGCCCGCACCGTTGGGCCCGACCACGCTGGTCCACACCCCCGCGCGCAATTGCAGGGTGATGTCCTTGAGCACCGGAGCGCCCCCCAGCGCCGCGCTCAATCCCGTCAACGTCAAGGCATGCACCGGCATCACAGACCTCCGGTTGCCGTTGGGGCTGAGCGGCGGTGCATCAGCCACAACAAATAACCGCCTCCCAATAAGGCCGTGAGCACGCCCACCGGTAGCTCTTGGGGCGCGATGAGGGCTCGCGCAAGGATATCGGCCGCCACGAGCAAGACACCGCCCATTCCACTGGCGAGCCAGACTTGCTCGCGGTAGGAGACTTGGACCACGGCGCGCACGAGGTGCGGTGCGGCCAAGCCGACAAACGCGATCAAGCCCGTCTGGGCCACGGCCGTGGCGGTCGCCAAGGCCAAGACCCCCACCAAGGCCGCGCGCAAAGGCGCGAGCGGCAGCCCAAGGCTCAAGGCCGTGTTCTCGCCCAGGCTCAAGCCATCGAGCACACGCGCCAAGAACCAGGCCAGAACGATGAGCAGCAGCCAGACCCCGGCCATCAAGCCCCAGGCGTTCCAACTGATGAAGGCCGTGGACCCGAGCAAAAAGGCTTGCATGGCTTGGAGTGAATCGGGGGAGTACAACATGATGAGCGAAGCGGCCGCCCCCAGCACCACGCCCACAATGACCCCAGCGAGCAGCAGACGCAAGGTATGCGCCACGCCTTTGGCCAACGTGAGCGTGAGCAAAACAGCCCCCACCGCGCCAACGAACGCCGCACCTGTGAGCCCCAATCGAATGCCCCAATGCCCGGTGAACAAGCTCGAAGCCACGCGCGCGCCCAGCCCCGCTTCGCCCAAGAGGGCCGGCAAGCCGCCCAATAGGGCCAATGCCAGGGCCACGCCCAGCGAAGCGCCCGAGGCACTGCCGAGCAAATAGGGGTCCGCCAAGGGATTGCGAAACAGCCCCTGCGCCACGACGCCCGCGAGCCCCAGCAAAGCCCCCGCCGTCCAGGCGCCCAGCGTGCGCGGCAAGCGAATGTCCATCACGATTTGCCAGGCATAGGCCCGATCGGCCGCGGGGCTCGCCGTGTCCCACAGCGTGAGCAGCAAATTCTCAAAGCCCGAGCTGCCCACGCAAACCCCCAAAGCCCAGAGCGACACACTCAGCAACAGCAAAACTCCCGCCAGGCGTGGCGTCGGGCGCGCGCTCATGGCTTGACTCCCGCTGGCAGGGGCCCGCTTCCTTGCTGGGGCGCTTGTTCTGCCAGACATCGCGCCATCAAGCGCGCGGCCTCGGCCATACGAGGCCCCGCGCGCACAAGCACATCGCCTTCGGCGGCGCTAAACACACACACCCGCCCTTCGCGAATCGCCCGGATCCCCGACCAACCCGGGCGTTGCGCGAGCTCCGCCACCGGGCGCTCGCCCATCAGGATCACATCGGGATTGGCGCGCACCACCCACTCTGGATTGACTTTGGGGAAAGGCCCCAAACGGGCGGGCAAGATGTTGTGCACGCCCAATCGGGCCAGCGTCTCGCCCATGAAGCTGCTCTCTCCCGCGCCATACGGACCCCGATTGACTTCAAAGTAAACCCGCGTCGAGCGTGCGTGCGCAGGCAGGCTTTGGGCCGCAGCCATCACGCCCGCATCGATCTGGCGCCAGAGCCGCTGCGCATCCGGCACGCCCAAGACTTTCCCCAAACGATCCACAACCCGTTGCACATCGGCATGGGTTTTGGGCTCGAACGCCAAAACCGGAATGCCCAAACTGGCCAGACGCTCCACGGCTCGGGTCGAGGTCGCGGCCAAGACCAGATCGGGCCGCAGGGCCACGATGGCTTCGATGTTGGGATCGAGTCCGCCCCCCACGCGGGGGAGACGTTGCAGGCTGGGTGGCCAGGTGGAATAGCGATCCACCCCGACCAAGCGATGGCACTGCTCGAGCTCGCAAAGTGTCTCCGTCAAGGAGGGCAGGATACTCACAATGCGCTGGGGCGGTTGGGCCAATTCCAACGTGCGACCCAAATCGTCCTGCACGGTCAGGGCCAAAGCGGAGCCCCACCCCCAACAAAACGCCCAGACCCAAGCACGCCAGTTCATGCCGATTCCCCTGCGCGGCCTTGACGCTGTGCCCAATGCGCCATGATGCGTTGGAGTTGGGCGAACCCATCGGTCAATGCGGCGGGACCGGGCTGCAGGATGTCGCAGGATTTGATTTCAAACAAAGCGCCCTCGCGCACCGCCGTGATGGACGCCCAGCCAGGACGGGCGGCCACTTTTTCAGGGCGGAATTTTTTGCCACACCAACTCCCAATGATGATGTCCGGGTTGCGCCGAATCACTTCACTCGGGTCAGCGATGATGCGGTCTCGTCCTAGGCTCGCCTGGGCGAGTTCGGGAAAACAATCGTCACCGCCAGCGATGCCCATGAGTTGTGAGACCCAACGAATGGCGCTGATGGCGGGCTCATCCCATTCCTCAAAATACACCCGTGGCCGGCGCGGCCACGCGGCAGCGGTGCGCTCGGCGGCCAGGAGCTTGGCGCGCACGTCCTCTGTCCAAACCTCAGCGGCGGCGGTGCAACCGACGGCGGCGGCGATCTGCTGCAAAACCGAGAAAATCTCACCCACACTGCGCTGGTTGTACACCGTGACTTGGATGCCCTGACGAATCAGCGCCGAGGCAATTTCGGCTTGCATGTCGGAGAACCCCACCACCCAGTCGGGTTCAAGCGCCAGGATCTTGTCGAGCTTGGCACTGGTGAACGCGCTCACGCGGGGTTTTTCATCGCGCGCGCGCCGGGGTCGCACGGTATAGCCGGAGATGCCCACGATGCGATGTTCTTGCCCCAGCCAATAGAGCCATTCGGTGGTCTCTTCGGTCAGGCAGACGATGCGCTGCGGCCCCAGAGAGGATGGGGGCTTGCGCCAATCGGGGTGCGGCATCGACACAGGGGTCTGCATGGCTTTCTCATTGAACCTGCCCCACCGCCTTCCTCGACAGTGAAAGGGCACACGGCACACCCAGGTGTGCCACCGTGTTGGCCGGTATCCGGGCTGGCGAAATCAACCTTTGCCACCTTCCCAAGCCCAAGGGCTCAGTGGTTTGAGGCAAAAGCGAGCAAGGCTCGTTCGCTTACCGTTGCGAGGACAGCGCAGGTTGGGTGTTGTCTGAAAGACGCCACCGCCCTGCTTCCCGTTGAACTGCAGTGTGTGAACCGCACTGCGAGCACCAACGCTGCCATTTTAGGCGAGACTGCGGACAAGAATTTGGAGAAACGCTTACTCTGGGTGAGAGCGCTCAATCGGCGGGGGTTGAGTTTGGCGCCGAGCCCTCCATTGACCGATGGATTGCAGATCTTGAGCCACACGCCGCAAGACAGGGCCCCACTGCCGATCCGGATCTTGACGGTAGAGGCGCACAGAGTCATACCAGGGTGAATCTTGCCGATCCAGCAGCCAGCGCCAATCGGGAACATGCGTGAGCAGAGCCCAAGTGGGTCGTCCGAGCGCTCCCGCCAGGTGTGCAATGCTGGTGTCGACGCTGACGACCAGATCCACACACCCACAAAGGGCTGCAGTGTCACTGAAATCTTGAATGTGTTCGGTAAAGCTGCGGATCTGATACCGATCCAATAACGCTTGTTCGTGCGCCAACACATCCTTTTGCAAACTGACATACGCTAGGCCCGCAGGGAGCTCACGCACCCACTCTTCCAACCTCAAGCTGCGGTTATGGTCGTTTTTGTGTTGGGGATTGCCTCGCCAGGCCAAACCAATTCGCGGTTGAGTGGGCTCTCCCAACACCCTTGCCCACTGGTGACGCAGACTCGGGGGGACCGATAAGTAGGGCCCTGGATTTGGAATCGTCTCGAGCGAGGTCTTCATGGCCAAGGCGACGGAGATCATGGGACAATGAAAATCGAACTCGGGCAAGGAATCGCCTTGCGCGCAAAGCACATCGACACCGGGGAGGCTTTGCATCAAGCCCATCAGTGTTTGCGGAACCTCCAGGATAACCCTCGCGCCTAAGCTTTGCAGCATAGGGGCGTAGCGACAAAACTGAAGGGTATCGCCATAGCCCTGTTCGGCGTGGAGTAATAGTGTCTTGCCTTTGAGATCCTCGCCATGCCATCGTGGCCTTGTGAAGTGGCGCTGCTCGACCTCCCCGGCCTGCCAGCGCCATTCGTAGAGAGAAAAACCACGCGCAAACTCCCCGCGCATCAAATGGATCAGTCCCATGTTCATCTGCGCCTCGATGAATTTCGGCTTGAGTTTCACGGCCATTTCATAGGACCGCATGGCTTCATCCAAATGCCCCATCTCCTGCAAAGCCACACCCCAATTGGAATGGGCTTCTGCGTACTGTGGGTTGATTTCGGTCGCACGCCTGTAGCTGTGGGCGGCCGCCTCTAAGCGCTTCAAGACGCGCAAGGCGTTACCCAAGTTGACGCAAGCATTTTCATGCTGAGGGTCCAGCGCGAGCGTGCGCCGGTAGCATTCTGCGGCCTTTTCCATCTGCTCAAGCGTTAGGTAAGTGTTACCCATGTTGTAGAGCGCGTCGACATAGTCAGGCTTACTCTCGAGTGCGTGCTCATAGCCCGTGATGGCCTCTTCCAACCGGTTTAAACCTTTGAGTGCGTTGGCTCGAAAAAAATGGGTATCTGCATGCCCAGGGTCGATCACGAGGGCTTGATCAAACGCTGCAATGGCTTGTTCCCACGCTTGACTGGAGAGTCGCATCAAACCCAAATTGAAGTGCGTATCAAGGGAGTCCGGCTTGAACACAAGGGCTTGCTCCAAGCTTGCGATAGCCTCCTCGGTCCGCCCCAAGGTCTTCAACGCCATGCCTCGGTTGTACCAAGCGTCGGCCGCATCGGGCTTGCACTCAATGGCACGATCAAAACTGTTCAAGGCCTCGGCGTGACGATCGAGGAAGATTAACATGCCGCCGCGATTGGCGTGGGCTTGGGCAAATCGGGGAGCCAAGCGCAGGGCGGCATCGATGCGCTCGAGTCCCTTTTCATGCTGGCCTTGCTGCGCCTCAATCACGGCGAGCATGTGCAGCGCATCAAAGTGATCGGGGTTTTTGGCCAACACAGCCTCATACCTTGCCTGGGCATGCTGCAATTGGCCTTGGCGATGGCGTCTTAAGCCGTCTTGAAGCGCTGACACAACCTCCGGTAACTCTGGGGTGACTTGCGCGACACCCGAGGTTTTGCCCCGTGCGGCATCGGGGTTGAATTCGGTTAAGGATTTTCCGATGCGCTGCAACACGTCGTCCCACGACCGTTGCGTGGTTTGGCGAAAGAGTCGAAGGTTGGAATACCAGGGCGAATCCTCGCGATCGAGTAGCCACCGCCAGTCTGGCGCAAACGGAATCAAAACCCAGGTGGGCAGTCCCAAGGCAGCCGCCAGATGGGCCACGCTTGTGTCCACGCTCACCACCAAATCCATGTTGGCACAGAGCGCAGCGGTGTCGGCGAAATCCATCAGTTCGTCCCCAAAGTGGGCGATGCGCCTTTGCGCTAATTCTGCGCGATCGTCCTCACTGATCTCCTTTTGCAGGCTGACGTAGTCGATATCGGATGGCAAGTGAGACCACAACGCATGCAGCGCAAGGCTACGCAGTCGGTCGTTTTTATGCACAGTGCTGCCTTGCCAGACGAAGCCGATGCGGGGTTGGGTCTTAGGACCCAACCTTTTTGCCCATGCCGCGGTCTTCTGCGGATCTGCCTTCAGATATGGGCCCGGATTGGGAATGCTCGCCGCAGTGGTTTTGAAGGCCAAGGGCAAGGACAGGAGTGGACATTGGAAATCCACTTCGGGGAGTGGTTGGCCCTGCACCAACCACTCATCTACCCCTTCCAAACCGTTGAACAACGGGCATAAGGTGGAGGGCACTTCCATGATCACCTTGGGGCCCAAGGCTTTGACCTGTTTGGCATAGCGGCTGAACTGAATCGTGTCGCCATACCCCTGTTCGGCATACAACAAAATCGTTTTGCCCCGAAGGTCCTCTTGGCCCAGCCAGAGGGGGGCGGTCATGCTGCGCGGCGTGAGCTCGCCACTGCGCCAGCGCCATTCATACAAGGCCCAGCCTTGGTTGAACTCCCCCACCACCAACCAGACCAGGGACAAGTTCCAGTACGCGGCAGCGTAGTCTGGCTTCAATGCAATGGCTTTTGCGAAACTGAACAAGGCCTCGGGAATGCGCCGTAATTCCTTGAGCACGTTGCCCCGATTGGAATACGCTTGGAAAAATGCTGGATCGATGTCGATGGCCTCGTCATAGCTGCTCAGAGCTTCTTCGAGTCGATTCATATTGCGCAAGCAAACAGCACGACCAAAATGCGAGAGGGCATGGTTTGGCTGCATTTCGATGGCTTTTTCAAACGCGACTAACGCCTCCTCGAGTTGCTGCAGGTCCTTGAGCGCCGTTGCGCGGTTGTACTGGTAGTCCACATGGCCGGGGCGAAGGGCAATGGCCCGGTCATAGCAAACAATGGCCTCGGCGAACCTTTTTACCCCCTGCAAGGCGATGCCTCGGTTGTAATGGAACTCGGCAAAGTCCGGCTTGAGGGCGATGGCTTGGTCGTAACTGATCAAGGCCTCATCCACACGACCGAGCTCGGTCAAGGCATTGGCACGATGGGAGTGGGCCAAGGCATGGTTTGGCCGCAACGACAGGGTTTTGTCAAACCAAACCAACGCCTCCCCAGGGGCTTGGCTCTGCGCGAAGGCCACTCCCATGGCGTGCAAACTGTCCACGTGGTCGGCTTGTATCGCCAAGGCTTGGCGATAAAAGTCTTGCGCCTGCGCCAATTGGCCGGCCTCGTGGCAGGCGAGTCCTTTGGCAAAGCACGCGGCTGCGTCGCTGTTCATCGGCGCGCAGGAATCAGGCGAAACATCCTTGGGGGAAGGCATCAGCAGTTACATGACGAGACATGGGTATGGCCCGTCGCACCAATGCGTTCACCCTTGGCACGACGAGGACAGCCTTAAATTCATTTTTTAGTATTCATTATAAAGCCCAAGAGGAATTACTATAATTATTTATAGTGACATATTTGCAAGACATACGAGCTCTTTAGCCGTCGCCGTCGATGGCATACCTTGATTTATATTAGGCCGATGAATCCCGTACGAGCAGTCTATTGTGTGTTCACTCTCTGGTGTCTGGCCCTGCTTGCCGCTTGTGGCGGCGGCGGTGGAGGCGGTGGCGCTAACCCGGTACCTTCCAACACCTCGACGGGCTTATTCGGTCCAGCCTCTGACCCCATCCGCTTTGGCTTTTACCGCGATGGCAGCACGAGCAATCCTGTGAGCTACCTCTTTCCCAAGGACATCGACGGGGACGGGATTGATGAGATCTTTTTTGTTTCATTTGAAACACAGCCCAACACGCCCCCGCAGTACAGCAACACGTCGATTCAAATTCTGGGGTGGAAAGGCGGTGTCTTTCAGAATTTAACCGCGCAGTGGCTTGGCGGCACCGCCAACGAAGTCGAGGGCGTGGGTGATGTCTGTTTTGGTGATTTCAATGGCGATGGAAAGCTCGATGTGTTTCTCTCGGCCTACACCGACATGGATCATCCCGTGAAGCCCTACGCATTGATGAACCAGGGTCAGTCATTCACCAAAGTGGCGCTTGCCATCCAAACTTGGATGCATGCGGTGACTTGTGCCGATGTCAACCGAGATGGCTATGACGATGTCTTGGTGACGGGCTATTCCGGCTTCCCCCAGTATTTAGGCTCCCCCACGGGCTTGGTCGAGCGACAAGGGATGGTGGGAGGCTCGGGCATTGCGGCCGGGGATTTTTTGGGCAACGGAAAAATTCAGGCCATCGTGGTTGACGCCGATGGCAACAACCCGGCCAATGACACCCGACTCTTTGCGCTCGATTTCACGGCGAATTCGGTGGGGTTTAGCGAAGTCGCCAAACTCCCCGGCCCACGGCTGGACACCCTCTTTGCCGATCCCAAGAGCCCCAACTCCAGCCATGACATCCGGGCGCGGGCGATTGATTTCAATCAGGACGGGAAATTGGATGTGGTGGTGTTTGGCTACCGGACGAATGCACCAGACTCCTATACCTTGCACCGCAGTGAAATCCAGTTTCTGCAAAACAAAGGCAATGGTGTGTTTGAAGATGTCACCGACACCGTGCGCGTGGGTTATGACACCAGCGGCCATGCGGGTTACGTGCCCCTCTTCCGAGACTTTAATGGCGATGGTCGACCCGACCTCTTCGTGAGCCAGCCCGATTGGCTGTCATCTGGATACCGCTCCACCTCGCTCCTGATCCAAACCGCGGACGGCCGCTTTGTGGATACGGCCAAAGCTGAACTCAACACGCTCATCGAGTCAGGGGGCGGACAAGCGACCTTGGCCAAGGGACCCTCTGGCATTTTTTACCTGGTCAAAGAGTCCGCATGGAAGCGCGATGGCTTGACCCGGGTATCCGTCCAACCCATGATGCGCAAGCCCTGAGCGGCGCGACCGTTGGTGGACCAAGAGGCAAATCCGCATCGGCATGTGCCAAGAAACGCGCTTGGCGAGGGGCCCCGGTTCATGTGGGCTCCACTTGACATGGGGAAGAGCCAGTGCCCATCCCCCGCTAATGGGGAAGAGCCGAGATGGGGAAGGGCCTAGAGCCGAGGTGGAGGCGCGGGCCGGAGTCGAACCGACCTACACGGATTTGCAATCCGGTGCATAACCGCTTTGCTACCGCGCCGTGTCCTTTGACGAAAAAGGGAAGCAGGTGCTTCCCTTTTTGAAATTGGAGCG
>JACCDX010634544.1_pt1 | contig 10762 bp, 11 predicted proteins | sample 7449681 | NCBI WGS metagenome assembly JACCDX01 (sample SAMN15323450, study PRJNA562643) | freshwater metagenome | isolation source: river surface water | place: USA:Blue River Watershed | collected 2017-08-18
AAGCAGTTCCTCTGGCGGCACCGTCATCACCCTGGAAGAAAAGGAGTTTGGGGTTGGGTTGCGCTTTTTCCCCACGGTCCTGGAGGACGGCGTGATCAACCTGCGCGTCACGCCGGAAGTTTCGGAGCTGTCACAGGTGGGCACCACGATCACCGGTCTCACCGGACAAACCAGCCTGCTGCCCTCGATCACCACGCGACGCGCCTCCACCACAGTGCAACTGCGAGACGGTGAAAGCTTTGCCATCGGTGGCCTGATCAAGAGCAATGTCTCGCAAACCGTGAAATCCGTGCCCCTGCTGGGGGACATCCCCATCCTCGGCCCGCTGTTTCGAAGCACGGCTTTCCAGACCGAAAAATCCGAGTTGCTGTTCGTGGTCACGCCACGACTGGCCAAACCGATGAGCACGGTGCAAGCCTTGCCCACCGACGCCTACAAGCCGCCTTCACGCATCGAGCGCGTGATGGAAGGCCGCCTGGAGGCTCGCGACACCCCCACCTCGGGAGAAACCCCATGACTGATTCACGCCCACTGCTGCACCCCCTCATCATCCGCCTGACCGCGAGCATCACCCTTTGCACGTTGCTGGGTTGCGCCGAGCTGCCCACCGCCGTCGACCGCAACTTCGGCCAAGCCATTCAGCGCACGCAGCAAGCGCAGTCGATTCACCCGCACAACATACCACCGGCTTACCCACCCCTGGTGTCGGATGCAGTCAGTGGCAAGGCCGCCATCGAACGTTACTACAAGAGTTACGAATCCCCTCCAGCACCGGGCAATGTGCTCAACATTGGTGTAGGCACCTCCCTCACGGCACCTGTTGCGAGATAAGGACCATCATGCAAATGGGATTGATTGCTGCCACCCCAACCCGGCGGGATGCATTGCTGGCCTGGATCGGACCGCTGGAGGGCATTGAGTTAACCACGAAGGTGCGCGAGCACGACCCCGACAGTTTGCGCGACATGCCCGTGCAGTCCTTGGACATACTGATTCTGGACAGCCCAATGAATACTTCCACGCAAGAGCGGGACCAAGACCTGGCCTGGCTGGGGCAATGCGTCACCCGGCACCCGTTGTTGGGCGTGTTGTGGCTGACCCACGACATCGACCCCGCTTTCTTGCTGCAAGCCATGCGCAGCGGCGTGCGTGAGGTGCTGCCCTTGCATCCAGACGCGGCAGAATTTACCCAGGCCCTGAACCGCTTGCGCCGGCATGCGCAATCACTGTCCCCGGTGAGCCGGTCGGATCAGGCGGATCCTGGCACCCCAGGCAGGTTGATTGCCTTTGTCCCCACCAAGGGCGGCTGTGGCGCCACCTTCCTGGCGACCAACACGGCCTACCTGCTCGCCAAGGAGATGGCGTGCGACACCCTGCTGATCGATCTGGATCTGCACGGGGCCGATGCTTCGTATTACCTGTCCAGTGATGATCACCGCAACAGCCTGCTGGACTTGACCCGTCACACCGAGCGTTTGGATGCGCATTTGCTGCACAGCAGCCTGCATTCGGTCATTCCTCACCTCTACCTGTTGGCCGCACCGAATGTGAGCGAACTGACCTCACCGCTCACGGCTCCACAACTCGAGCAGGTGCTGCAACTGGCACGTCGGCAATACGGCATGGTGCTGCTGGACATGCCCGATGCCCTGGACGCCATCAGCGTGAAGGCCCTGGACCTGGCCGATGAAGTGGTGCTGGTCATGGGCAATACCGTGGCGCACGTGCGAAACGCCAAACGCTGGCTGGTGATATTGCGATCGTTGGGATATGCAGATGCCAAACTGCGTGTGGTACTCAACAAGATCCACCCAGGGAGTGAGGTGGACATCGCGCTCATCGAGGGAGCTCTCGGAATTCCCGTGTCCCACACCTTGCCGAGCGACCCCGCCACCGCGCTGCAGGCGATCAACCAGGGACTGCCCCTGATGAGCCTGAACGGCAACAGCCCACTGGTGCAGGCGCTGCGTCAATTCATCACGCAAGCCTGGCACCTGAGTGCGCCCAAGCGCAAGAGCTGGCTGGAACGCTGGTTCTGAATCATGCAACCCCCTGACACGAAAGCGTGAAACTGTGGCCCTGAATTTTCGACAATGGTTGGAGCGGGACATGCTGCCCCCCGAACCCGGCCCCGATGCCGGCGCGTTGCCCGCCAGCACCAGGCGCTTTGATCAAATCCGAGCGCAGATACACCGCGAGATGCTCACCGAGATGGATCTTCGAAAATTCGAAGGTATTCCACTGGAGGTACTCAAGCGCGAGCTCAAGTCCATGGCGGAGCGCTTCATCAGCGCCAAGAGTGTGCCGGTCAATGAAACCGAGTTGCATCAAATTGTGCAAGGCATTCAAAACGAGATGCTGGGTTTGGGCCCGATTGAACCCCTGCTGTCGGATGCCAGCGTGTCGGACATTCTGGTCAATGGCCCGCACCAGATCTACGTCGAGCGACGAGGGCGCATTGAACCCTCCCCCATCCGCTTTGACGACGACACCCACCTGATGCGGGTGATCGAACGCATCGTCTCACGGGTGGGTCGCCGCATCGATGAGACCACCCCCATGGTGGACGCTCGCCTGCCGGATGGCTCCCGGGTGAATGCGGTCATTCCACCCTTGGCCATTGATGGCCCTCAACTCTCGATCCGGCGCTTTTCGGTTGTCCCCTACACCTTGGCCAACCTGCTGGAGTTTGACACCCTGACCGCCGACATGGCCGAGCTGATTCAGGGGCTGGTCAAGGCGCGGGTGAACCTGATGGTGTCGGGTGGCACGGGCAGCGGCAAGACGACTTTTCTGAATGTGATTTCGGCGTCTGTTCCCGAGGACGAGCGCATTGTCACCATCGAGGATGCCGCCGAATTGCAGCTGCAGCAGCGCCATGTGGTGCGGATGGAGTCGCGCCCGCCCAATATCGAAGGCAAGGGCGAGATCACGCAACGCGCCTTGCTGCGCAACAGCCTGCGCATGCGCCCGGACCGCATCATAGTGGGCGAAGTGCGCGGCGCTGAGGTGCTCGATATGTTGCAGGCGATGAACACCGGTCACGAGGGCTCGATGAGCACCATCCACGCCAACACGCCCCGAGACGCGATCACCCGCATCGAGCACATGCTGGGCATGGCAGGGGTGACGACCGATGTTCGCACCACTCGCCAGCAAATCAGCGCCGCGCTGTCCGTGGTCATCCAGGTCTCCCGCTTGTCGGATGGGCGGCGCAAGGTGATGAGTGTGCAAGAAATTCTGGGTCTGGAAGGAGACGTGCTGACCATGCAGGAAATCTTTCGCTTCGAGCAAACCGGCCTGAGTCCCACGGGCGAAGTCTTGGGTCGCTTTGTTGCCACGGGCATCCGCCCCAGGTTGATGGACCGGCTCAAGGCCAGGGGGATCACCTTGAGGCCCGACATATTTGCACAGCCCCGACCTGAGGGGGCATGATGGATCTGATGGGTTGGAGCCTCTTTCTGCTGGCCGCTGTGAGCGCCTCGGGCATTGCATTTTCAATCGGCTGGCTGGGTGTTGACCTGCTAAAGCCCAAACGGCGCGACATGGCGCAGCGGCTGGCCGATTTGCACACCGCGCCCCTGCCCCATGTGGACCTGCAGTTACTCAAACATCGACCGCTGAGTCGACTGACCTGGCTGGACCCGTTGTTGCGGGAATGGCCTGCGGCGCGTGAACTGGACCGGCTGCTGCAACAAACCGGTTGGCCTCTGCGTGTGGAGCATGTCGGGGCCGCCATGGCGGTCTCCACGCTGATCGTGTTGCTGGGTGTGCTGATGCTGGGGCTGAGTTGGGCATGGGTGCCTGGGCTGACCGTGGCCAGCTGGCTCGTGGGATGGACCGTGCTTCGGCTGCAGCGCAGGCGGCGTGAGCGTGCGATTGAGTCGCAGCTGCCGGATGCGCTGGATTTGATTGCACGGGCCATGCAGGCCGGACATGCTTTGAGCAGCGCCATCCTGATGGCGGCCAATGAGGGGCCACAGCCGCTGGCCGATGCATGGCGCACCATCTTCGATGAAATCAATTTCGGTATTCCCACACGCATGGCCATTGAAGATTTCTCCGAGCGGGTGGACAGCGAGTATGTGCGCCTCTTTGTGGTCTCGACGCTGATTCAAATGGAGACCGGGGGCAACATGGCGGAGATTTTGCACAACACCGCCAAGCTGATCCGGGAACGCCAGCAACTCCAGGCCTCGGTCAAAGTCCTGTCGGCCGAAGGCCGGGTGTCCGCCTTCATCCTGTCCACCCTGCCGTTTGCCCTGGGCATCGTGCTCACGCTGATCAACCCCGGGTTTGTGGCCGTGCTGTGGACCGATCCCCTGGGGCTCAAGATGCTGCTGGGCGCCCTGGCCCTGATGCTCTTGGGCGTGTTCTGGATGTGGCGAATGATCGACATTGCGGTGTGAAGCCGCCAGGAAAAACCCATGCCCATTGATTTGCTCACCGGCTTGTTGTTTGCCGTGACCGTGCTGGCCAGCTACGCGTTCTTGATGACGTGGTGGCCTCAGCGCTCGCAACGACGGCTGCGTGATTTGTTTCGAACACCAGCGTCACAGGCGACATCACCCCCACAACCCAACGCGATCTCGCCCTGGGCACGCTGGACGACTCGGCTCAGCAAAGCGCTGCTGCGCATCAGCCCCTGGCTGGTGCGTGAGCCCTCAAACCGTGGCGTTGAAACCCCCGATGACACGCCCTACCGCTCCCAAGCCTTGCGGTGGCAGTTGCTCAATGCTGGCATTGCGGGGGCGGAGGCGGTGGTGGTGTTTCAGGTCATGCAGGTGCTGCTGGCCTTGCTGCTGCCCGTGTGCACACTGCTGTTGTGGTGGTGGCACCCGCCCAGCCTGCAGCGCGCCAGCATGCTCATTGTGCTGATCTTGGCGGGTATGCTTGGCTACTACCTGCCCTTGGCGGTGCTACACCGTCGCATCCGCCGTCGGCAAGCCCTGTTGTTTCGAGGATTTCCCGATGCCCTCGATTTGATGCGCATGTGTATCCAGGCCGGGCTGGGACTGGATGCCACCCTGGACCGGGTGGGACGGGAAATTCGGCTGTCCTGCCCGCCCCTGTCACAGGAGCTGGCCATGACGGGCTTCGAGTTGCGCGCAGGTGCCTCACGAGCTCAGGCCCTGCGTCACCTGGCGCAACGCGTGGGCCTGGTGGATGTGGAGGCCTGGGTCAGCACCCTGATCCAGTCCGACCGGTTTGGCACCAGCCTGTCGGAATCGCTGCAGTTGTACGCACTGGCCCTGCGCAACAAGCGCAAGCTGGCAGCGCAGGAAGCCGCTGCCAAGCTGCCCATCAAGCTGCTGTTGCCACTGGTGTTTTGTTTGTTTCCGGGCTTGCTGACGGTGCTCTTGGGGCCCGCCGTGATCAACATCACCTCGCACCTGATGCCGGTGTTGTCAGGCACGCGCTGACACAACGATACCTGCGAGGGGGGCAAGCCGCCAGGACGGCCAGCAAGAGGACGTGAACCGCTCAGGAGCGGCGCATCGGGGGGCGCGAAGTGGGCGCACCCGTGCGGGGTTCGAGGTGGCGGAAGGTAATGCGGCCCTTGGTCAGGTCGTAGGGGGACATCTCCAGGGTGACCTTGTCGCCCGCCAGAATCCGGATACTGTGCTTGCGCATCTTGCCGCCCGAGTAGGCCGTGACAGTATGACCGTTTTGAAGGGTGACACGATAGCGGGTGTCGGGCAGAACCTCGTCCACCACACCCTGCATTTCGATCAAATCTTCTTTAGGCATTCAATCTTCCTTTCATCCCGCGATTTTAACCGAACCGATCCGCCCCGCCACCCGGGCGCCCGGGGCCACCGCACAGGCCTCAGCAGGAAGAGACGGCGCCGCTCAGTTCAGGGTGTCGTACTGCCGAATCACCTCGCGGTTGACCTCGATGCCGAGACCCGGGCGGTCCGGGATGTCCACCCACCCGTCGCGCAACATGAGCGGCTGCTGGACCAGCAACTGCCGGAAGGGATGCGAGGAACGGTCGTATTCCAGCACCGGCTGCGTGGCAAACAGGGCGTGGTGCGCCACCGGCACCGCCGCGATGACCTGCAGCGACGCGGCTTGGGCAATGGCCGAGCCCCAGACGTGCGGGTTGACCCGAACGCCCATGGCCTGTGCCAGCGCAATGATGTGCCGCGCCGCCGTGATACCGCCACACGATCCCATGTCGGGCTGCGCAATATCCAGTGCGCCTGCAGCCAGCAACTGCTGGAATCCGAACAGGGTGTGCTCGTTCTCACCGCCAGCGATCGGCATGGTCAGTTGTTGACGCATCTCCACATAGCCCCCGATGTCCTCGGGCACCACCGGCTCCTCGTACCAGAGCAAGTCAAACTCGGCCAGGGCTCTGCCCAGACGCAGGGCCTCGGCGCGTCCATACGCATGGTTGGTGTCAATCATCAAGCGAATCGGCTTGCCCTGGATGGCTTTGCCGATGGCGTGCATGCAGGCAATGTCGTCATCGACACCGAACCCCAGTTTGACCTTCATGAGCGAGAAACCGGCTTCGTGATGCCGCAACGCCTCCTCGGCAAGACGCTGAGCCTCGCCTTGCCCCTGGATCCGATAAAACCCGGTCGCATAGGGCTGTACCCGCTCACGGAAACGCCCTCCCAGGAGCTTCCAGACCGGCACCCCACGGGCTTTGCCGGCGATGTCCCACAGCGCCATGTCGACCGCGCTGATGCCAGCCACGACCGATCCCTTGCGGCCATAGTCACGGGTGCGGTGGTAACAGGTGTGCCACAGCACCTCGGTGTCCAGCGGGTCGGCGCCGATCAGCAGTGGCCTGAGGGCGTGCTGGATCACGGCGGCGGCGATCTCGGGTGGCTCCAGGCCCTGGGCAAAGGCCTCACCCCAGCCGGAAATTCCCTCGTCGGTGATGACTTCCACCAGCGTGGCACTGCGCTGGTGCACCCACCCTTGCGAAAAAGCGAAGGGCTCGGCCAGCGGACTTTTGAGCACATGCAGTTTGAGGTCAACGATTTTCATGGTGGGCTCCTGAGGGTGATACGGCGGGCGGTCAGCGTCCTGTGAAACGGGGTGTACGTTTTTCTTTCCAGGCCAGCCCGCCCTCTTTCAGGTCGTCGGACGCCAGCGTTTGCAACACGCTGGCGCGCACGGCCTGTGCATCCACCGTGCCGCGGGCGATACGGTTGAGGTGGTGTTTCATGCCCAAGAGCGCCAACGGCGCCATGCTGACCAACTGCGCGCACAGCGCATCGGACTGGGCCTGCAAGGACTCAGGCGCGACCAGGTGGGTCAGAAAGCCACAGGCTTTCATGTGCTGGGCATCGATTTTCTCGGCGGTCAGAAACAGCCGCTTGGCCATGTCCACCCCCAGCCGCGACACATAGCGCTCCAGGCCGCCCAGGTAGTAATGCAGGCCCAGACGAGCGGCCGGCATGAACATCTCGATGTTGTCCGAGCCCATGCGGAAATCACACGCCAGCACCATGTCGGTGGCGCCGCCGTACACGCCCCCCTGCACCACGGCCAGCGTCACCGCGCGGCAGTTCTCGATCGCGTCAACCATATCGCCAAAGCCTTGCCCCTCGGCTTGGCTGCCGCTGACCTCGGCGATATCGTACCCGGCGCAAAAGTGCTTGCCAGTGCTGCGCAGCACCAGCAGCAACACCGACTCGTTTCGGTTCACGGTGTCCACATGTTGCCGCAGCACGCCCAAGTCATGCGGGGTGATCTTGTTGGCCGAGGCGGGGCGTTGCAGGCACAAGGTGGCAATGGGGCCGTGAATCTCGAGGGTGGGCGCGTGTTGCATGAGGGGTGTCGGCGGGTGTTCAAAAAGGCTGTGGTCGATCTTACAAGGGCTCGCGTTTCCCCTGATGTCACCCCCCTGGCCATTGCTAAACTTGTCACCCATGTTCTTCCGCCTGTCACAGGAAACCCCATGAGCCTCAATCGCCGTCAATTCGTTCAAGCCACCTCAGCCGGAGCCTTGCTGGCCTCCATAGGCGACGCCGCCATGGCGCAAGTGTTGACCGAGAACCTGAAGATTGTCACGGGCTTCGCCGCGGGAGGCACCTCAGACAACCTGTGCCGTCGTATCGCCACCCGGCTCACCGGGTCGTACGCCACCAATGCCGTGGTCGACAACAAGACGGGCGCAGGCGGACAAATCGCCATCCAGTTCACGAAAACCCAGCCGGCCGATGGATCGGTGCTGCTGCAGTCGCCGACCTCGATGTTCACCATCTACCCGCACATCTTCAGCAAGCTGCCCTACGACCCCGTGGCCGATGTCACGCCGGTCACACTGGGTTGCGTGTTCGATTTCGGTTTTGCGGTGGGTCCCCTGGTACCCGCCAGTGTGAGGACCCTCAACGACTTCGTGGCCTGGGCCAAGGCCAACCCTGGCCAGGCCAACTTCGGATCCCCCGCGGCAGGATCCACCCCGCACTTTGTGGGCGCCTTGCTGGGCATGAAAGCCAACATCGAACTCAAGCACGCGGCTTACCGCGGCACACAACCGGCCTTGCAAGACATGATGGGCGGGCAGATCGCCGCCGTCAGCGGCCCGATCGGGGACATCACGCAACACCTCGCCAGCGGCAAGGTGCGCGTGCTGGCCACCTCCGGCGCCAAGCGCAACCGGTTCATGCCGGATGCCCCCACCTTCGCAGAACAAGGCTTTCGTGACCTCACCCACAGCGAGTGGTTTGCCTTCTTCCTGCCCCCCAAGGCGTCTGCGGACACGGTGAACAAGGTCAACGCTGCCCTGAAGACGGCCCTGGCGTCAAAAGAGGTTGTGGATGGCCTGGCCACTTTCGGTCTGGAATCCCTGTCCAGCACCCCCGCTGAACTGGCTGATCTGCTGAAGAAGGACACCGCCAAGTGGGCGCCCATCGTCAAGGCGATTGGCTTTACCGCAGACACCTGAAGACTCGTGTTGCGAGCAGCCTGACAAGGAGGCTGACGCAGCATGGTGGCGTGGATACGCCAGGTTGACGGTTTGGTGGAGAGGAGGAGGATCGAACTCCCCACCTTCGCATTGCGAAGGCTACGCTCTCCCAGCTGAGGTACCCCCCCGGCGAATGAAATTCTACATGGAAGACGGCATGGGTGACCACATAAAACCACCCAAATCACCCGGCAGTAAAAACTATACAAGTCTGGGGAAATGAACAAATTTGGCGTGCCCAAAGCCCTGAAGCTGCGCTCTGACACCGGCTGACAGCCCTGCCCCGCTGGGCGCAAGCTGCGGGGATGAATGCACTGGAATTTTTCTTCCGACAGCCCGGTCCGGCCCCCGATTCGCGGCAATCTCAAAGCCACAACACACTGCCCATAAGAGGCTCCATCACCCACATTGATGGCTATCCCCGGAAATTGGTGCTGTATCTCATGGAGGCCAGCCCCCCCTACTGGCAGGTTCGTTACTTTGAGGATGGAAGAACCTTCAAACGATCCACGCGAACAACCCGCAATGTCTTCAACTACATCGAAATGTTCGACAACCCCAAGCGTCGCCACAACACATCTCGCGGCGTCTCTCCGGTAGAGTTCGAGAAACATTAAACCCAACAGCTCGGAAGTGTCTAATAGATCCGGGTCGATTCAAGGACCGCGTAAGCAGCTACATCAGAAGTTCTAGAGCGTATTTATTATTGTGAGCACAGGAGCCTGTCCGTAGCATCCAGAGCATTTTGAAGCTCAGAGGAATGGATCAGCGCATGCCGAATGTAAAGCAGTTCACGATCAGCAGTGTGATGGGTTTGTTTTTATGCTTGGCAAGCCAAGCCATGGCAGACGAAGCTTCAACTTCACACTTGGCAGACCAAACCAGCGAAACCTATCGGTTTGTGGGCAGATGTCCCAACGGCACGCCGTACCGCTTGTTTTTTTACGAAGCCAAGATCGAGGGTGTGCTGCAGTCTTTCTACGATTACGCAGGTCCGGCAGGCAGAGGAACGGTCAAGACCAATGCGCCCCCCAAGACGATGGCCGTGCGGGTTTGCCGCGCGCTGTCAGAGATTGCAAGCGATCAACTTTGAGTGACGCTTAACCTGTGCAAGATGAAGCATCCCTCACAGAGTTGAAGCGATGATTCATCTTTCCTTGGAATACAAATTCACCAACGAGCCCACGAAAAAGCGCTTGCAAGAAGCGTTTCGCACATCCGCCAAAAGCTCTTGAAAAATACGGTCCGGTTGTCACCCCAAAAATTATCAATGCGCTTGCCGCATGGCGCTGGCGACAAAGGCCGCAATCTCTTTGATGTCAATCGGTTTGTAAAGCACATCGATGTTGTGCGCGCTGAACAGTTCCAGGTGCTTGGGTGAGGTGTCTGCTGTGAGAATGCACGCAGGAATGTCCTCGTTGAATTCTTCCCTCAGCTTCTGGATGAAGTAAATGCCGTCTTTTTCACCCAGCCTGAAGTCACTGAGGATGAATTGCAGCTTTGGAAGTTCCAGAAGAAATTCGAAAAATGCGACCTCGTGATGCGGAATCAAGTAGACCTGGTAGCCCTTTTGCTTGAAGTACTGGCGATAGGCTTCCCGGAGGGAGGGGTCGTTCTCGATGATGCCAATGCAAGGCGCCAGTGCGGTCTCATACGGCGCATGGTGTGCTAAGGGTGAGGCATTGGCAGGCATCAATGGCTGATGTGCTTGCTGATCCGAGACCCTGTAAGGGGTATGAATGGTGAATGTGGAGCCTTGGCCGACTTCGGATTGCACCCGGCACTGGCCGTCAATTTTTTTCACAATTCTGTTTACAATGGACAGGCCCA
>JACCDX011204160.1_pt1 | contig 10762 bp, 9 predicted proteins | sample 7449681 | NCBI WGS metagenome assembly JACCDX01 (sample SAMN15323450, study PRJNA562643) | freshwater metagenome | isolation source: river surface water | place: USA:Blue River Watershed | collected 2017-08-18
ACAATAAAAAAATATATTTAATATTTTATTAAAAAATCGCAATAAAATCACATATAAATATATATAAGTATATTTATATGCGAAAATCCGCCCGGAGCTTGCGGAGGCCAGAAGAATAATTATCAGAAATAAATATGGCAAGAATTGCTTATATATAATACTGATAAAAATAATTTATAAAAAAATTAATAAAATGAAGAACGAAATGAGAATGAAAATAAAAAAGTAAAAAAAAAATAAAAAAAGGTTGAAAAGTTGTAAAAAAAAAATGAATAAAATATAGATTAAAAGAAAAAAATGAAGATAAATAAATATTTTGAGAATAGTTTTTCTAAAATAATTCAAGCTTTTAAAAAAATATATAATAATAAAACTTCAAGATTATTTGCTTATACATTTTTTATTTTGTTATTTGCATTTGTTTTTTCAAATTATTTTATCCAAAGAGATATTTATCATAGCATTGATGAAAAGAAAAAAATAATATATTTTGGTCAAACAGTAGATTTAGAAAATAACAAAGTAAGTATTGAATATTCATTAGGTTTCCAAGTAGCCTTTGAACAAATTAACAGATTAGGAGGTATTAATGGTTATGAATTAAGAATTATTTTATACAATGATAGATATGAACCGAATATAGCAACAGAAAATGGTAAATTATTAGTAGATTACTTTAATGTTTTAGGATTAATGGGTCCATTTGGAACAGCATCAACAATGAATATAATGGATAAAGTAATTCAAGGAAGAAGTGTACCTTTATTATTCCCATACAGTGCTACAAATGCTTATAGTGAAAAGTTCCAAAAGAATTTATTATTATTAAATGGTACATTCTTCTTAGAATTTAATATGATATTAAAGAATTTAAAGAAAAACAAAATTAAAAATGTATCTATTATTTACCAAGATGATGAATATGGACATACAAACTTTAATGCATTAAATGAATTTATATTATATCATAAATATGATATAAATGTGATATCTTCAGGAAAATATAAGAGAAATACAACAGATTTTGGTGATTGTTTCAAGAGTGTATTTGGAATGGAAGATGTATATGATTATAGAGAATATAGAAATTCAGAAAATTTAAAAAAAATGGAAGCAGTAATAATATTCTGTGTAGAAAAACAAATATCAGTATTACTTGGACATTTAAAGAGAATTAAACCAGAATTATTTATTTATTATAATTCATTTGTAGGAACATCATCAACAAACTATGAAGATTTAGATAAATATAATAAAGATAATATATATCAAACATTATTAAACCCTAATATTAAATTAAAATACAAGAAATTATATGATAAATACAAAGAAGAAGTAGAATTACATAATAAAGAAGTAACATCTGATCAAGAAAAAGTCGAATTAGACACAAATGGTTCATATATAGGATTTTATTCAGGATTATTAATTGGTGAAGTATTGAAGAGTTTTGATAATATGAAAGATTTAAATAGAGAGAGTTTTATAAATATGTTTTATAAACAAAGATTCTTTAATATACATGGTTTAGAAGTTGGTCCATTTGTAAATAATGTATCGAATATTGGATTAAAATATGTATCACTTAATAAATTAAAAGATGGAAAGATGGTATTAATTGATGAATTTGAAAATACAGATTTAAAAGATGAATATAAAAAGAAAAATGGTAATTCGTCAAATAATAATCAAAAAGAAGATGAAACTGAAATTGAAGACAAAGGAGATGTAAATAATAATGGTAATAAAGAACCTAAAAATGAAAATAAAGAACCTAAAAAACAAACAAAAAAGACAGAACAAAATAATAGACAATGGGAAGTAGATAATAATCAGGAAAATTATATACAATATATATATTAAAAAAATAATAAAATTTTTTATTATAATAAATATAAAATTATATTTATTAAATTATCAAAAAATAAAATAAATAAAAAATAATTATGTAGTTAATTTCTTTAATAATTCATCTTTTTCATTAGAAATCTTGATATAAGTAAAAACTTTAACAGCAATATACATAATAGCAACAGTTAAAACAATAAGAATAGAAACATACATAACATTATTATCTTTGAATTGATCCAAAATAGAATGTTCTAAAATTTTGAGGAAGAAACTGGAAATTAAGAAACCGAAAGCGAGACGGTTAATTTCCAATAATTGACTATAATAAACATTGTTATATAATTTGGAAGTTGTCAAAATATCAGAGATATCGATAACAATATTTTCTTTATTACTCATTTTAATATATATTCTATATATTATAAAATAAAAAAAAGTAAAAAATAATCTTAAATTAAAAATGAAAATGTTAACATAAAACTATTTTTATTAGCAAGTATTTTATTTTATATATTTTTAATGATAAAGTATTGATATTTTTAAATAAATATTAAAAAATATATTTTATATGCAAAAATCCGCCCGGAGCTTGCGAAGGCCAGAACAATTATTTATCAGAAATATATTATGCAATTTATTGCTTGATTTTATTCTGATAAAAATTAATTTAATAAAATATTATTTACTAAAATATATATAAAAAAATATTATCTTTTTTTCTTTTTTGTGATCAAATAAACTTTTCCATATAATCTTTCTTTTTAGATACAAGAACATAATCATGTTTACTAGCAGATGATATAGGTATAATTTCATATTTACATTCAATCATTAAAAATTTACCAATATCAGAATTTACAAAGTTACCCATTTCTTCGGGCCAAATTTCAATAACAATAGCAGGTAAATTTTCACTAATTGTTTTTCTACCACCTTCTAAAACATCTCTTTCCATACCTTCAACATCAAGTTTAATTAAAGATATGTTTTGTAAACCGATTGAATCAAGAGTGATTACTCCAATTTTCTTTTTTAAAATAGCTGTATCTATTTTTTTAACTATAGATACTGTACCAAAATTATTAGGTTTCATTCTGTCCATCACATTAATTTCAATTGTTTCATTCTTTTTTCCTAAACCCTGTGTAAATAAACAAATTTTGTCTTCAAATCCATTATCTATAATATTTCTTTGTACAATATCACCATAAACAGGTTCAAAAGAAAAAATAAGAGAATCTTTGGATATAAATTCAGTCATAAGAAGTGTATGAGACCCTACATTAGCTCCAATATCAATAACATTTGTACGAGGTATATAATATTTTTTAAAAATAGGTAACAATTCAAGCTCCCACCAAATTTTTTTAGAATAAAAGAAGTTACTTAACATTAAACCGAATCTTAAAATATTTACTTTTTTACCTCTTAATTCAACCATTGATAAATCTTTAGCATCAGGAAGAGGTTCAGGATAGAATAATTCAAAATAAGGTTTTTCTTCAAATTTAATATGAAAAACTTCAGGGATAAATTGAATGACTTTCATAATTTTATCATCAAATTTATCGATAGACCATAATTGAATTTTCATTAAATTCTTTTTAGGACGAAAACGAACACCACGAATATAAATAAATTTTTCCATAAATTTAGTAAAAAACAAAATACATTTTTCAAAATCAATCGTTTTAAATTTATTGAGAGAAAACACCATTTCATAAAATCCACCTTCTAAAAATTCGGGTGTTTCATAAAAAGGAACACTGTTATCTTTAAAAATAGCAAAAAATTTTAAATTAGGTTTATCTTGAATATCTTTTAAAAGAGCAAAATCATATTTAACTTTTTCAATATCAGTAGTTTCCATAGAATGAACTTCATAGAAAATATTAAATTTATTAGAAGAAGATAATTTAGATTTTGTTTTAGTTTTTTTGAGTGATTCTTTTTTTACTTTTACTTTTTCTTTCATAATTTAATATTTAAACTCCTATTTTTTAAATATATATTTTTCAATATATTTTTATTCTAAAAAAATAATATTATTAATTAATTTACTTTTTTGATTTTGATTTTGTTTTAGTAGATTTAGTAGATTTGGTAGATTTAGTTTTAGTAGATTTAGTTTTAGTAGATTTGGTTTTAGTAGATTTAATAGATTTTTTTTTACCACCACTTAAATTAAAATTATTTTCCAAATTAACTTTTTTACAAAAATTATTTTCAATATTTACATTATTTTGAGTAGAAGGATTTAAAGAAAGAATAGTTGATTTAAAAATAGGAGGTAAAAATTTTTTTATCCATAAATAATTTTGTTCTATCCATTGAGTTCTTTCTATTTTATTTTTATTTTTATAAATATTATTTGCTATCATAAAAAATATAATTTCTCTAACAAAAAAATAATTTGGAAAATATGTTCTTGGATTATCTCTTTTAAAAAATAATGGATTAATATAAGATGAAGATAAAGAATTTAATTTAAAATATCTTTCTATTTCAATATCAATATTGTTAAAAGATAATATTTTTTCAGTATCAAAAAATTGAGAAATTTCACTAGGAATATCTTTATTATCTGTTCCATATAATTGGATTCTCATAGATTCTAAAAATTTAGTTGAAGGTTTAAAACAATTATCTTCGATATGTTTAGATTCTTCAACATATTTTTTAATATAATTTGGTAAAAAGAAAAAATACATAGTTAATCTAAATAAATCTATACTTTTTGTAAAATAAGTTAATTTTATAATATTTTTATCTTTTTGAAATAAAGAATTAACATCAATTTCTTTGACAAAATTAAATATAAATAAATTATTACATTGGACAAATGAAAAATCAAAATCTACTAATTTTATTTCATCATTTTCAATCATTATATTTCGAGGATTCAAATCAAAATGAACAAAATTTATTTTCTGATATTCTTTAACTAAATTACCAAATTTCAATAAAATATTTTTGACATAATTATTTTTTCTTTCCAAAAATAATTTATTTTCATTTTTTAATTCAATTCCTTCTTTTTCGTTTAAATTATTATTGTTTGTATTTACAAGTTGATAATATGATTTTAATAATGTTGTACCATTTAATTTTTCCATTTCAATTGCTATTTCATCTTTTCCTAAAATAAAACTATATACTTCTGGAATTTTTTCTTTTAATCCAATATCTTTAAATGATTCAATAATACAACAATGTTTAAAAAATTCAAAAAAAGCTCGTTCAATTACAGGTTTTCTAATCGATTTTTTTAAAACTCTTTTACCACCACTACTTAAAATTTCATAAATATAACCAAATCCTCCTTTATTCATAAATCTATATTTGTTCAAAGGTACTTCTGAATTATTTATACCAAAAATAAAATCAGTTTTCATAAAATTAATTAAAAAAGAAATATTTAATTTAAGTTCAAAATAATAAAAATCTTCATAAGCAATTTCAAATAAATTTTTTTTTTGGTAAAAATAATATTTTAAACTATAATTAATGTAAAATAAATATTTTTCAATACAAGGTCTTAATACATTGTTAACAACAAATTTTTGGATTTTTTCTTCTAATTTTTGTTTTTGAGTATGATTTAAAACAGAAATATTATGGGGTAATGTTGGAAAAAAATTAAATAAAAAATTAAAAATAAAATTTATTTTGTCGATGTAAAAAAAAGTTAAATCTTTTAGTTTTGTTCTAGCTAATTCTCTAAATCTATGAGTATATTGTAATTTATATTCCCATAAAATTGATTTTTCATGTTCTTCATCAATAATTCCAAAATCAACTAAAAAAGAATAAACCTTTGGATTAAATATATCTCTAAATTCTTTTTCACCCTCTCTTAAATCTTTTAAAATTTGAGTATTAATAAAATCTTTTTTTATTTCCATTAGTGGTATAAATCTTCTGTTTGATCTTAATTGAATAATTCTATTTATCATTAAATTACAATTTTCATAAAAATTTAATAAATCATATTTAAATTTTATTTTTTTATCAAATTCTATATTTTCAAATAAAGTATTAATATCAATAAAAATTCTATCTTTTTTTTCTTTATATTTATATTCTATTTTTTTCAAAATACCACTTTTTAATGCTTTAATATATTCTTTTTGTCTCCATGTTTTTTGTTGTTTTGAATAAGGTGTGATATAATAAATATCAATATTTGAATTATTTTCATCTGCATTACTTTTTTTTTTTTTTCATAATCAAAATGTTCAAATATCCATCTATTATTTGGTAAACTTCTAGCTTTTTTAACAAATTCTATATATTTATTTTGATATTCTCTATTAACTTTTTTTGGTCTGTTTCCAACATTTGTATCAAATTTTTTATAAAAATTTTTTATTTTTTTTATTCTTTCTTCTCTTTCTTCCTTAACATTTGTACACAAAGGATGTAATCTAATCTTTTCAGGTGAATCACATTTAGAATTTATTAATTTTTGCATTTATTCTAATTAATATTAATATTATATTATATAAATTTATTATATATAAATAGAAATATAAAAATATAATGTGGGATCTTGAAATAATTAAAAAATTATCAAAATATAAAAATTTAGAAACAAAGATTTTATTAATTGGTTATACAAATAATGATGAGATAAATTGGTTAATTAATAATATTTTAATAAATAAAAATTCTGAATTATTTATTTTGGATACATGGAATCTAATTGATACAAATATTAATATGTTAAATCCATTTGATATGAAAAATGAAGATTTAAAAAATAAAAATAAATTTGTAAGAGAATTAAAAAAAATTGATCAAAATGAAAAAATAATAGTATTAAAAAAAACTTTAGAGAATAGTTTTTTAATTTTTGATGAAAAAAATATTAATTTTGATATTATTTTAATTGATTGTAAATTAATTTCAAATGTTATGAATATTTTAATATATTCATTAAAATATATAAATAATAATGGATTTATTATATTATCAAATTTTGAAAATAATAAAATTATAATTGATAGTTTTATAAATATATTTAATTCAGAAATTATTTTTGACAAAAAAAATAATTTTATTACTATATCAAAAAATGAAAATAAAAATTTCACAACAGAATTACCAATATATATAAATAAATTATTAGATAAATATTTAAAAATAAATAATTTTTTTATAAATATAAATTTACCTAAAAATAATATAAAAAAAATAAATTGGAAATTTGAAATTAATGATAATTATAAATATAATTCTTCACTATTAAATTATAAATATGAAATTGAAAAATATAATAATTATATATATGATATAAGTAATACAAAATTCGAAGAATTAAAAAATTTAGATATCAATTATTTTTTAGTTGTTCGAAAAGAAGAATTTTCTAAACTTGAATCATTAATAAAAAAAAAATTTATAACAAAAAATAGTGACAAAAATTTTGAGGATTTAAAAAATAAAATGAAAATAAGTAAAGATTTTAATTATAAACTTGAAAAACTTTTTATTGATTATTCAAAATTAAATCAAAAAAATGATAAAATATTATATTTTAGTAGTTCGGAAAAAATAAAAAAAACAGAATTAATAAGTTTTTTTTATAAAAAAAAAAATATTAAAAAATTAAATTTTACTATGTTTAATTTATTTTCATTTGATAGTATTATAAAAAATATAAATAAAGAAAATACTAAATATGATTTAATACATATAAATCTTTTAAGATATTTAAATAAAAATAAACTTCATAATTCTTATAAATATTATTCAAATTATTTATTATTAAATCTTCTTTATTTAATTTTAAATTTACAAAATAAAAATGGAGAATTTTATTTAATTATGCCTCCAATAACTAATTTTGTTGAATTACAAATTTTATATATTATACAATTTTATTATAAAAATGTTTATATTAAAACATATTTTAATTATACTAATTATTATTCAATTGTTATTCATGCCTCAAAATATAAACATATTTCTACAAAAGAACTTGAAGATTTTTATATAAATTATAATTCTTTTTACCAAAATTATATAAAATCCCACGACCAAGAAATATTATTAGGAAATAGAATAAATGGTTTATATTTAGATAATATTATATCTAATAATATTAATAAAAATTTAATTCAAATAATAAAAAATTTTAACAAAAACTATTACAAGGATTTTTTAGAAAATCTTAGAATGAAAATTGATATTTATGACTTTTTAAATAATTCATCAACAACAAAAGCTCAAAAAGATTATATTTATGATAAATTATTCCAATATCAATATAAAAAATATTTAGAAAATTTTAACAAAATATTTAAAAAATAATAAATTTAATTTATCAAATTATCTATTTTTATTATTTTATTATGAATATTTAATATATCTTCATAATATAAATCATTTTCCCATCTTACTTTTTCTATCATTTGATTTAATTCTTTGACCATATTATATATTTCTAATGTTTCATAAAAATTTTTATTTTGAGGACTCAAATTTATTATTTTTATCAATAGTTTTTTTAAATTTAGTTTTTCTTCATATTCATGAACAAAATATTCTTTATTTAATATATTGCTTTCATAAAATAATTTTAAAATTTTAAATATAAACACCAAATCTTTTAAAATATTTTTAAAAAAATAGGATTTTGTAAAATTATTATCATTTTCAAATTTTTTTGTATGTGTTAATTGTTCTTTTATTATTTTAGTTTTTTCAAATAATATTCGTTTTAAATCATCTTGTGTCTCTGGAAAATAATTTAATATCCATTTTAATGTTTCCTTTTTAACATTTTCCAAAAAATAATTTACATAATATTTGTTCGTCGTTTCATATAATATTATCTTTTTTAACTTGTCATGTTCCATTTTTTCATATATTTTTTCATAAAAATGTAATGTATAATTATTTTCAAATATTCTACAATTATGACATCTATCTCCATTTGGAAATTTAATCATCAAATCAAATGAACTTGAATCAGAAAAATAATCTGAATCACCATCAAATGTAGGTAATATACTTAAATCAAATCCTTCTTCAAAATATAATATATCATATAACATATTTATAAAACCATTTCTATTTATATTTTGAATTGTAAAACTTGAATAATCAATTGAAAATCCATTAGATATTAAATATTTATATTCTTTATAAGTTAAATATTGCATAAAATCAAATGTTATTAATTTATTTTCCGTATTTTTAATAAATTTATCGACTTCTTTCAAAAAAATAGGATCTTCAAAACCTGAATTTGGATTTTCATATGTATATTTATTTAAACAATAAAGTCTTTGTTTTGTTATATTGTTATTATGATTTTCACGATTTTGAATATAATCTAAAAAATCAAATTTGATTTTTAAAGTTTTCTGAAAATAATCAAACCATTCTAATCTATGTTTTACACGATATTCTTCTTTATAAAAATCTTTATTTTTTCTTTTTAAAAATCCTAATGAATACCGAATATTTTCATTTAATGTTTTTTGTTCATCTTCAGGAAAATGTTCTTTGAACATTGTATAATCACCAGGTGGTATAAATAAATCAATACTAAAAGAATTATTTTTATGAAAACCTAATTGCCAAAACATATATTTATATTTTTCATAATTAAATATAAGTTTTTCAACATTTTTTATATATCTATCTTCTCCAAATAAACTAAAAAAATCATTTATATCTTCTAAAGTATGTTTTTCTAATCCATATACTTCCATTTTAGGTATCTTTTGATTTAATTTTAATACATGACCTTCTGGAAGATTTTTATAATAATACATTCCTAATAGTGGTGTTAAATGTCCCGGATATGTAAAAGTTAATTCAAAATTGTATCTTTTATAAGTATATTGAATCTCTAAAGGTTCATATTTATAACTATGATAATAATTATATTTATAATATTCAACCATCTTCTTTCTATTTTATTTTATCAATCTTTTTTTAAGTCAAAACAAAATATCATACTTAAAGAAAATTTGTATTTAATCAACTTCTATCTATATTTTCATTTTCAAAAATATCTATAATTATTGTTTTACCATTTTCATCAACTTTAAATGATACACCATCTTCTTCATCTTCACCAAATTCAGAAAAATATATTTTAGAAGATTCGTTTAATTTTGATATATCAAAATCTTCAACTTCCATTTTTACAAGTGTCATTTTTTTTGCATTCTTTTTTATATCTAATATTTTTACTTTAAAATATGATTTTGTTATATCTTTTGCTTTATATCTCTTTTTGAATTTTTCTAAATTATATTTAAACGTTTTATTTATATCTAATTTATGTTGTTCACAACTTTTACTTACAAAAGGTCGTTCATTTTGATCATATGTACAACTTGTATAAATACATCCGCATTTTAATTCACTTTCATATATTCCCATTTTGATACTTTGCTTATTTATTTTATATTTATTTAATATTTTTTTTAAGTTCTAATAAAAATAAATTATTATTTTTAATTATCTAAGTACATGTCTTATTGAACTTTCATATTTTGGTCTTATTTTATCTTTTGATACTAAATTTATCAATGGTAAATAAACAAATAAACATCCTGATATAATATATAATTTATCTTTAAATGATTGATTATTAATTTTATATATCAAATACTTCATTTTTTTTGTAAATAATTATTTTTATTATATAATTTTTTTAAATTCAAATTTATACTTTTTTTGAGAATAATTATTTTAAGTTCATTTTTCTATTTAAAATAATTTTGATATATTTATTTACAATCATATCACTCAAAAATGAGTAAAAAGAATAAATTTGAAAATGAAGATGATTCAAGTTTTTCGAAGAAAAACTTTCTTTCTGCAGAATCAAACGATTCTGCCAAGAAAGATATAGCAATGTATATATTTATCAATAATGATTTACATA
>JACCDX010181665.1_pt1 | contig 10761 bp, 6 predicted proteins | sample 7449681 | NCBI WGS metagenome assembly JACCDX01 (sample SAMN15323450, study PRJNA562643) | freshwater metagenome | isolation source: river surface water | place: USA:Blue River Watershed | collected 2017-08-18
CCCCGTCTCGCCTCCATGCGCACCTTGCTCCGCACCCCGCTGCTCTCGCTGACCATCATCGTGTCCGTCGCGATCGGCATCGGCGTCAACACCGCCATCTTCAGCTTCCTCGGCGCCGCCATCTACCGCCCGCTCCCCGGCGTCGCCGCCGACGTCGTGACCCTGCGCATCACCGAACGCCAGCGTCTCTCCGGCGCCTCGTGGCTCGAGTATCGCGACCTGCGCGACCGCCTCGCGCCCTACGCCGACGTCACCGCCCAGAATATCCGCTCCCTCTACCTCGACGCCGGCGCCCGCACCGAACGCGTCTGGGGCCAGTTCGTCTCCGCCAACTTCTTCTCCACCTTCGGGGTTCGCCCCGCCCTCGGCCGCTTTTACCTGCCCGACGAAGGCGAGACACCCGGCGCCGCCCCCGTCGTCGTCATCTCCCACGGCTTCTGGCAAAGCCGCTACTCCGGTCGCACCGACGTCCTCGGCCAGACCCTGCGCCTCAACAACGTCCCCCTCACGATCATCGGCGTCGCGCCCCCGGAGTTCCAGGGCGGCGTCATGGCGCTGACCTTCGACGTGTGGGTCCCGCTCACGCTCGTCGCGCGTCTCACCGCCGACGCCGGCCAGTTCTCCGCGCGCACGTTTCGCGCCTTCCAGCTCGACGCCGTCCTCAAGCCCGGCGTCGACATCGCCGCCGCCGACCGCGAGCTCGAGCTCACCCGGCGCGCCCTCGCCGCCGATTTCCCCGAGGCGCAAAAGGACATCGGCTACCGCCTGCTGCCCCTGTGGCGCGGCACGCGTTCGGCCGAGATGCTCCTCCCCATCTTCGGCACGCTGCAGACGTTTTCCGTCCTGGTCCTGATCGTCGTCTGCATCAACACCGCCAACCTCCTCCTCGCCCGCGCCACCGTGCGCCGCCGCGAGATCGGCATCCGCCTCGCCGTCGGCGCCGGCCCCGGCCGCATCGTGCGGCAGCTCCTCGGCGAATCCCTCCTGCTCGCCCTGGCCGGCACCACGCTCGGCGTCCTCGTCGCCGTCTGGGGCGTCGACGCGATCCACTACCTCAAACTGCCCACCAGCGTGCCCGTCCGGATCGCGCCGGTCTTCGATGCCCACGCCCTCGGCTTCGCCGTCCTCCTCGGCTCGGCCTGCGGCCTCCTCTTCGGCCTCGCACCCGCCCTCCAGCTCTCGCGGCTCGACGTCCTGCCCTCGCTCCGCGGCGGGTCCGGCGCCCTCGCCGGCCGCCACCGCTTCCGCGATTTCCTCGTCGGCGCCGAGGTCGCCGTCGCGCTCGTGATTCTGATTCTCGCCGGCCTTTTCTACCGCAGCTTCCACCAGGCCCAGGCCGCCCCGTCCGGCTACGATGCCGACCGCGTCCTGCTCGCCTCGGTCGATCTGCTCGGCCGCGGCTACACGACCGACGCCCGCCGCCTGGACTTCATCCGCGAGGCGCACGCCCGCGTCGCCGCCTTGCCCGGCGTCGAAGCCGTCGCGCTCGCCTCGCCGCCGCCGCTCGAACTGCACGGTCTGCCCAAGGGCGTCATCAAGGTCGACGGTGCACGCCTCGCCTCCGATGCCGCCGCCCGCGTCATCTGGACGGCCACGACGCCCGGCTACTTCGCCACGATGGGCATCCCGCTCGTCGCCGGCCACGACGTCGCCCCGCTCGACCAGCGCGACCACCCTCTCGATGCCGTCGTCAACGAGACCGCCGCCCGCACGTTCTGGCCCGGCACCTCCGCCCTCGGCCACACCTTCACGCTCATGGGCCGCGACTCCACCGTCGTCGGCATCGCCCGGGACACCAAATACGAATCGCTCGGCGAGGCCCCGCATCCCGCCGTGTTCCTCACGGTCCGGATGGGCGCCATGTCCGCGCCGAGCTTCTACGTGCGCACCCGCTCCGGTGATCCGCTCGCCGCCCTGCCCGCCCTCCGCGCCGCCGTCCGTGAGATCGATCCCGACCTCGCCCTCTACGAGGCGCGCACCCTCGCCCAGCACATCGACAACAACCTCGCGATCCAGCGCGTCAGCGCGAACTTCCTTTCCGCCCTCGCCCCCGTCGCCCTCGGGCTCGCCGCCATCGGGCTCTACGCCGTCCTCGCCTACGCCGTCGGCCAACGCACCCGGGAGATCGGCGTGCGCCTCACCCTCGGCGCCACCCCGCGCGGCGTCGTCCTCGGGATCGTGCGCCAGGGCATGGCCGTCGTCGCCCTCGGCTGCGCCGCCGGCTGGGTCGTCGCCTTCGGCCTCGGCTGGTATCTGCGCCCCCGCCTCGTCGGCGTCGCCCTCGGCGAGCCGTCCATCTACCTCGCGATTCCCGCGCTCCTCCTCGTCGTCGCCGTGTTCGCCTGCTGGCTGCCGGCCCGCCACGCCGCCCGCGTCGATCCCATGGCCGCCCTCCGCTCCGAGTGACCCGCCGCTCCGCATTCCCGGCTTTCCGTCGCGCCCGTCGCCGGCCCACACTTAAAAAAATCCGAACCTCCCGCCGCCTCGTCCGGTCTCCCGCCCCGATGCCCCGCGCCTCCCGCCTCCTTCACGCCGCCCTGCTCGGCCTCCCGCTTCTCGCGTCCGCCGTCGTTCCGGCCGACCCGGCCGACGTCGCCGCCGCCCGCGCCCTCCTCGACCAGCGCAAGCCCGCCGAGGCCCAGGCCGCCTTCGAGAAACTCGCCGCCGCCCACCCCGGCGACGCCGAGGTCCACTATCACCTCGGCCTCCTCGCCATCCGGCGCAACGAACCCGCCAAGGCCGTCCCGTTCCTCGAGAAAGCCATCGCCGCCGCACCCACCGTCTCCCGTTACCACCGGCTCCTCGGCGACGCCTGGGGCACCCAGGCCGCCTCCGCCTCGATCTTCAGCCAGCTCGGGCTCGCGAAGAAATGCCTCGCCGCCTACGAGAAGGCCGTCGCCCTCGACCCCGCCGATATCGACGCTCGCTTCAGCGTCTTCGAATACTACCGCCGCGCCCCCGGGCTCGCCGGCGGCGGCTTCGACAAGGCCTCCGCCACCGCCGCCGCGATCAAAAAGCTCGACGCCGCCCGCGGCCGCTTCGCCTTCGCCACACTCTACCTCGGCGAGAAGAAATACGCCGAAGCCTTCGCCCAGTTCGACGAGGTCCTCAAAACCAACCCCGACGACTACGCCGCCCTCTACCAGGTCGGCCGCATCGCCGCGATGAGCGGCGAACAACTCGACCGCGGCCTCACGTCGCTCCGCCGCTGCCTCGAACTCCCGGTGCCGACGCCCGAGACGCCCGGCCACGCCGCCGCCCACTGGCGCATCGGCCAACTGCACGAAAAGAAAAAGGACGTCCCCGCCGCCCGCGCCGCCTACGAACAGGCCGTCGCCCTCGACCCCAAATTCACCCCGGCCGCCGAGTCCCTGAAAAAACTCCCGGCCAAATAAGCCCGGGCCTCGCGCCGGGCCGCCCTCACCACATCTACCCCGCCCCTCCCGCCATGGTTCTCGCCCGCCCCTCCCCCCTTCGCCTCACCCTGGCCGCCGCCTTCCTCGCGCTCGGGTCCGGCGGGCTTCCCTCCCTCTGCGCCCAAACGCCGCCCGCCCCCGCCGCCACGGCGGCCCCGAAGCTCTTCGCCGTCACCTTTGCCACCGGCCCCGCGTGGGATGCCGCGAAACCCCCGCAGGCGCAGGCATTCTTCAAAGAGCATTCCGACCACCTCGCCCGCCTCCGCGCGGAACAGGTGAGCGTCCTCGGCGGGCGCTACGCCGACAAAGGCCTCCTGCTCGTCCGCGCCGCCGCCGCAGCCGAGGTCCGCACCCTGCTCGCCCGCGATCCCTCGCTCGCCGCCGGCACCTTCGTCGCCACCGTCGACGAGTTTCGCCCGTTCCAGCACGGCGACACGCGTCCGCCCCTCGCCACCCCCGAAGCCGCCGTCATCCGCTCCCTCGTCGCCGCCTACAACGCCCGCGACACCGCCGCCGTCCTCGCCCACTACGCGCCGGACGCCCAGCTCACCCCGCTTGATCCCGCCGCCGCCCAACTCGATCTCGGCTCACCCGCCGCGCTCGGGCGCTGGCTCGACGCCGTCTTCAGCGCCGCGCCCGACCTGCGTTGCGAGCTCCTCGATCTCACCCAGTCGGGCGTGCACGTGAGCTACCGCGAACGCACCACCTTCACCGATCGCGACGGCCGGCGCCGCACCCAGACGTCCCTCGCCGTCCACGAAGTCCGCGCCGGCAAAATCGTCCGCGCCTGGTATTACCCCGCGACCAAATCGTGACCCGCCCCGCCTTCCGTTGCTCGTCTCGCCATCCTCGTCCCGTCTCCATGCCCCACCTCCTCCGCCTCGCCCTCGCCCTCGCCGCCGTCGCCCTCGCCGGGATTCCCTCCGTCCGCGCCGCCGACGGGAAGCCGGCCCCCGCCGCCGCTCCCGCGGCCGCCGCCCCGGCCAAACAATTCGTCTACGTCCTCAGGCTCGTGCCGCGCCTGCACGACGACGCCGCCTGGACCGACGCCGACAAAAAGGCCGTCGGCGCCCACTTCGCCCGCCTCCAGGCCGCCACCAAGTCCGGCCAGGTCATTCTCGCCGGCCGCACCCTCGAGCCCGGCGACAAGACCTTCGGCCTCGTCGTCTTCGAGGCGGAGGATCTCGCCGCCGCCCGCACCTTCACGGCCGGCGACCCCGCCGTCGTCGCGGGTGTGATGACCGCCACCGTCCACCCCTACGCCGTCGCCCTCCAGCGAAAGTCCTGAGTCCGCGATCCGCCCGGCCCGCCGGACCGGGCCGCAGCCACCGCCGTCGCCCGCCTCGGGCGGCGTAGCCCGCCCTCAGTTCGGCCGCGTCGGCCCGCCGCTCGCTCCGCTCCGCACCCGCCCCTCCCGCTGCCTCCCCCTGGCGCTGGCGTAGTGGGAGTATCATTACAGCGCGCCGCCGCGTTTCCAGCTCCGGCCGGTTCGGCGTGACCACTCCGTCGCCCCGACCACGCTGCCGCCCTGATGCATGCCGCCTCCTCCGTCCCCGCCGCCCCCGATCGCCATCCCGATCCCGCCGCCGCTGCCGAACCGGAAGACGCCCGCCGCCGCAACGCCGACACCGCCGACGTCGGCCTCGTCGATCTCGCCGAGACCGCCTGCGAACTCCCGCGCCTCCTGCCGTCGTCGCCGCCCGCGGCCCAGGCACCGGCCTCCGCGCCGACTGCCGGCGCCGGCCCGGAAACCGGCGGGGGCTCCTTCGAGCTTCCCTCGTTCGACCTGCCCGACTTCTCACTCGGGGACATCTCGTTTTTCGACTTCTGACCGGCGTCTCCAGCGATCCGATACGCCGCGCCCGCCGCTCCGCCGCTCCGCCGCGCGAGAATTGCTTTGCCCCGCCGCGGTCCCGCCGCCGGACTCCACCCCGCTTCTCCCCGTCCTCCCTGCGCCCCACCCCCCGGCATCCGTCGCCGTCTCCCTGGACCGGCCGCCGTGCGCCGGGTTCGTCCCCGCCTCTCGCCACGCCCCTCATGCTCGCCTCTCCCGTGCTCCCACGGCGCGCCGCCGCGTTCCGTCGCTTCGCTCTGCGCACCCTTGCCGCCGCCGTCTTCGCCACCCCGGCCCTCCGCGCCCAAACGCTCGATCCCGCCTTCAATCCGTCCCCCAACCTCGACGTCTTCGCCCTCGCCGCCCAGCGCGACGGCCGGCTCCTCGTCGGCGGCACCTTCGCCACCATCGCCGGCGCCACCCGCGCCCGTCTCGCCCGCCTCCTCCCCGACGGCTCCCTCGACGCCGCCTTCAACCCGGCGCCCAACGCCGACATCCAGGAAATCGCGATTCAACCCGACGGAAAAATCCTCCTCGGCGGCAGCTTCACCACCCTCGGCCCCACCCCGGCCGTCCGCCTCGCCCGCCTCCATGCCGACGGCACCGTTGATGCCTCCTTCGTCGCCGGCGCCGACCGCACCGTCCGGACCTTCGCCCTCCAGCCCGACGGCAAACTCCTTGTCGGCGGCGCCTTCGCCGCGATCAACAACACGCCCCGCACCCTGCTCGCCCGCCTCAATCCCGACGGCTCCCTCGACCCCGCCTTCAACCCCGTCTTTTCCGGCGTCAATCTCTCCTCCGGCGGCGCCGACCAAGCGCGCGTCGATGCCCTCGTCGTCCAGCCCGACGGCAAAATCCTCGTCGGCGGCACCTTCGCCCAAGTCTCCGGCCAACCCCGCGCCGGCCTCGCCCGGCTCAACCCCGACGGCACCCTCGACTCCACCTTCACCGTCGGCTCCGGGGCCAACAGCAACGTCATCGCCCTCGCGCTCCAGCCCGACGGCCGCATTTTGGTCGGCGGCTCCTTCAACCTCTTCGCCGGCCAACTCCGCAACTACCTCGTCCGCCTCTCTCCGTCCGGCACTCCCGACACCCAGGTCGGCGTCATCGGCCCCGGCGCCACCGTGAGCACGATCGTCCTGCTGCCCGACGGCCGCTTCTACGCCGGCGGCACCTTCTCCTCCGTCGGCTCGTTGCCCCGGACCCGCCTCGCGCGCTTCAACGCCGACGGCTCCTTCGACGCCTCTTTCAACCTCGAGATCTCCGGCAACTCCGGCCTCTCCACCTCGGGCCTCTACGCGATGATCGTCCCCGGCCCCGATCAACTCCTCTTCGGCGGCAGCTTCGACACCGTCGGCGGCCAACCTCGCCTGGCCGTCGCCCGCCTCGGGACGCCGCTCCCCGTTCTCACCCGCCAACCCGTCTCCGTCGCCGCCCTCGCCGACCAGACCGTCGCCCTCACCGTCGCCACCTCCGCCGACAACCCCACCTACCAATGGCGTCGCAACGGCACCGCCGTCCCCGGCGCCACCGCCGCCACCCTCACGTTGCCCGCACTCTCCGCCGCCCTCGCCGGCTCCTACACCGTCGCCGTCACCAACGCCTTCGGCACCACCGTGTCCGACCCCGCCGCGCTCACGCTCGCCGCCCCCGCCGCGCCCGCCCCCACCTACACCGTCGCCACGTTCGCCGGCACCGCCGGGTCCGCGGGCTCCGTCGACGGCCCCGCCGCCACCGCCCGTTTCGACCGCCCCACCGGCCTCGCCGTCGATCCCGCGGGCCACGTGTTCGTCGCCGATGTCTCCGCCAACTTCATCCGCAAAATCGCCGCCGACGGCACCGTCTCCACCTTCGCCACCCAAGCCGCCGTCTCCCTTGCCCTCGACTCCGCCGGCCGCCTCTACGTCGCCGACGGCCGCTCCCGCCTCGTCCGCTTCGCGCCCAACGGCACCGCCACCCCCTTCGCCGGCACCGCCACCCCCGGCCGCGCCGACGGTCCCGCGGCCACCGCCCAATTCGACGCGCCCGCCGGCGTCGCCGTCGATGCCGACGGCGCGGTCTACGTCGCCGACACCGGCAACCGCACCCTTCGCCGCATCGCCGCCGACGGCACCGTCTCCACCTTCGCCGGCCGCGCCGGCGAGACCGGCTCCGTCGACGGCCCCGCCGCCACCGCCCGCTTCAACGCCCCCCGCGGCCTCGCCTTCGATGCCGCCGGCCGCCTCCTCGTCGCCGACGGCACCGCCATCCGCCGCGTCGCCCGCGACGGCACCGTCTCCACCCTCGCGTCCGCCACCGCCGCCTACGGCATCGCCGTCGACACCGCCGGCTCGATCTTCGTCGCCGACGCCAACCTCCACCTTATCCGCCGCCTCGCCCCCGACGGCACCGACACCGTCGTCGCCGGCGCCTCCGGCACCCGCGGCTTCGTCGATGGCCCGGGCCCCACCGCTCGCTTCGCCGCCCCCTGGGGCCTCGCGCTCGACGCCGCCGGCCGCCTCTACGTCGCCGACAACGCCAACAGCGCCATCCGCCGCCTCACCCCCGCCGCCACCCCTGCCGTCCCCTTCGCCATCACCGTCCCGCCCGTCGCCACCCACAGCGCCGCCGCCGCGTCCGCCGTCCTCGGCGTCGCCGCCACCGGCAGCCCCGTCACGTTTCAATGGAAAAAGGCGGGCATCCCCGTCCCCGGCGCCACCACCGCGACGCTCCACCTCGCCTCCGCCAACGCCGACGCCCACATGGGCACCTACACCGTCGCCGTCACCCGCGCCGGCACCACCGTCGAGACCGCTCCCGTCCTGCTCACCGTCGCCAATCCCGCCGCCCCCGGCCGCCTCATCAATGTCGCCACCCGCGGCTTCGTCCCCGCCGGCGAAGCCCTCACCCCCGGCTTTGTCCTCCGCGGCACCGGCGAGAAACAGCTCCTTGTCCGCGGCGTCGGGCCCACCCTCGCCCGCTTCGGCATCGGCGACCACGTCCCCGATCCCCGCCTCGACGTCGCCCTCCTCGGCGGCGCCACCGTCACCGCCAACCAAGACTGGGCCGCCGCCGACTCCGCCCTCGCCGCCGCCACCAGCGCCGCCGGCGCCTTCCCCCTCGACTCCGCCTCCAAGGACGCCGCCCTCCTCGCCACCCTCGCCTCCCCCTCCGGCGTCGCCGCCTACACCGTCCGCATCACCGGCACCACCGCCACCGAGAGCGGCGTCGCCCTCGCCGAAGTCTACGACCGCGCCCCCCTCGATTCCCCCGTCGCCCTCGCCAACGTCTCCACCCGCGGTTTCGTCGGCACCGGCTCCGCCGCCCTCGTCCCCGGCTTCGTCATCGGCGGCCGCGGCCCGCTCCAGCTCCTCATCCGCGCCGTCGGCCCCGGCCTCGCCCCCTTCGGCGTCACCGGCCTCCTCGCCGATCCCCAACTCGTCGTCACGCCCCTCGGTCAGTCGACCCCTGTCGCCACCAACGACAACTGGGACAACGCCCCCGCCCTGGCCGCCGCCTTCACCGCCGCCGGCGCCTTCGCCCTCCCCGCCGATAGCAAGGACGCCGCGGTCCTTGTCCGCCTCCCGCCCGGCGCCTACACTGTCACCGTGACCGGCGCCGCCACCACCACCGGCACCGCCCTCGTCGAAATCTACGACCTGCCCTGAACCCTTTCGCCACGACTCCGCCTAGCCCACTACCCGCCTCCCCTACGAGGCGGGTTTTTTCGTCCCGGTTGTCCTTTCTCCGCCAGTTCCACCCCATCCCTGGCTCGCCCGCGCCCCAACGCGCTCACCGGCGCCTCCCGTCCACCCGCCGCCCGCTCCGGGGAATTCCCGAACCGCACCCGGGAAATCTGCCCCATTCCTCCGTCGCTCCCTCCCGAGTTTCCCACCCGTCATTCTGGCAATATCCCCGCGCCTCCCCCTCCGTTCGCGCGGGCGCGATTGGCCCGCGCCCCGTGCCGCCACTCGCGGCGCGCCTCCCGTTTCGTCCGGCTGTTCCGCAGCCGGGCGTTGGTCAGTGTAGGTCAATGAAGCAACTGCCCCGCGTGGCGGTCCCCGCGACCGCTGCGCGGGGCTTTTCGTTTCCCGTGCACGGCCTGCACTTTTCCGTGTTTCTCCTCGATGAACCCATGGCCACATGCACCCGCGCGCGATATCACCGCCCGCGCTCGTCACTCGTCACTCGTCACTCGTCACTCGTCACTCGTCACTCGTCACTCGCCTCACGCCCCGGGCTTGGCGTTCGGAATAAACGCCGCCTGCCGCAGCACCTCCGCCGGCGCCACGCCCAGCCCGCGCGCCACTCCGTTGAGTCGGGTCGCTTCCGCCGCCGTGAGCGTCGTCAGGCGGGCCGAGCCGTCGCGATCGACCCATTTCACCGCGTGCACGCGCTGCCGCGCCGCCTTCACGAGATCCCGCACAAACGTCAGCTCTTCCGGTGGCAATTCCATCGCTCCACCACGCCCCGCCGCGCCCGCGCCGTCAACCCCCCGCCCGCCGCTCCGCCACCGCCGCCTTGAGCTCCGGGGCCGCCCCGGGAAGTCTCCCGCGCCCGTTTCCATGTCCGCCGGCGGGTGGGCGGTTCGTTGAGTCACCGCGGTCCGCCGCCACCCGCTCCTCCGTTTCCCACGTTTCCCGCTTTTCCTCCCCGTGTCCGTCTCCGTCCCTCCGCTGCCTCCGGAAAAGTTCTCCGTCCTGCGCGTGGTCGCCCAAGCGCTCCGCGGCGAACACCACGACTACACCGCCGCGCCGCTCAACCGCGCCGTCCTCCTCCTCGCCGTGCCGATGGTGCTCGAGATGGTCATGGAGTCGCTCTTCGCCGTCGTGGACGTCTTCTGGGTCTCGCGCCTCGGCAAGGAAGCCGTCGCCGTCGTCGGCCTCACCGAGTCGGTGATGTCGCTCATCTACGCCGTCGCCATCGGCATCTCCATCGCCGCCACCGCGGTCGTGTCCCGCCGCATCGGGGAAAAGGATCCCGCCCGCGCCGCCCAAGCCGCCGGCCAGATCGTCCTCCTCGGTCTCGTCGCCTCCGCCCTCCTCGGTCTCATACTCGCGCCGCTCGCCGGCCCCATCCTCCGCTTCATGGGCGCCGACGCCGCCACCGTCGCCCTCGGCACGCCGTTCACCGCCCTGATGTTCGGCGGCAACGCCACGGTGTTCATGATTTTTCTCATCAACGCCGTCTTCCGCGGCGCGGGCGACGCCGTGATCGCGATGCGCACCCTCTGGTTCGCCAATGCCCTCAACATCGTCCTCGGCCCCTGTTTCATCTTCGGCCTCGGTCCCTTCCCCGAACTCGGCCTCACCGGCGCCGCCGTCGCCACCAACCTCGGCCGCGGCTTCGGTGTCGCCTACCAACTCTGGCACCTCGCCCGCCCCGGCCACCGCGTCCAGCTCCGCCTCGCCCACCTTCGCCCCGATTTCCCCCTGCTCGCCACGCTCCTCCGCACCGCCGGCAGCGGCATCGCGCAGCTCCTCATCAGCACCACCAGCTGGGTCGGCCTCTTCAAAATCCTCGCCGTCTTCG
>JACCDX010905058.1_pt1 | contig 10761 bp, 9 predicted proteins | sample 7449681 | NCBI WGS metagenome assembly JACCDX01 (sample SAMN15323450, study PRJNA562643) | freshwater metagenome | isolation source: river surface water | place: USA:Blue River Watershed | collected 2017-08-18
AATGTTTCTCAAAGTTACTTCTATATAAGATTCCTTCATACTTATTAGCATCTTTAAACCCAGTATTATGTGCCACAACATTTAATGGTATTTTATATTCTTCACATAATTGTTTAACCAATGTAGCTAATGATTCCATTTGTTCATTAGTATATGGGGCCCAGTATTTAAAGTTTCTCCATCGCATTTCAACGACTACTTCTCTATTATAAATATGACCAACATAGTTAATGTATTTGTTTTCATCAAATAAATCTTTGGTTAACCAACCTTCGTTCTCTAATACAATAGATATTGTACTATTATCTAACTTAGCATCATTTAGATAGTTTGAATAATACTTGGGTGAAAAATGCTCATGAATAGTACCATTTAATTCAATAGTATAGTTAGCAGTTCTTTTGAACTTACCATTAAGTCTTGTAGTCCACCCAGTGTAGTGTTTCATATTAATAGAAAAAGAATTGCCTATGACAATCCTTTTCTTAGATGTTTCAACTGGAATGTAGTTTTGTTCTGATAGTTTAAAATCCATTATCTACCTTTATTAAAAAAAATCTTATCATCATTACCACCTCTAATTTCTTTATTAGAACCAATTCTTTGAATTGTATTCTTATCTCTTCTAGTTGGTATGTTTACTGAGAATCCTCTCTCTCTAATCTCCTTAATATCCTCTTTTCTAATCATTCTTTCTTCTTTAACTGGTTCAACAACATCCATTGCTGATAATACTCCAGTACCATCTGGTTCAGCTAAAGCTTGAACTTCTATAATCTCTTCTTGAACAGTGATGGGTTCTTGTTCTATAATTTCTTCTTCCTCATCAGTATAGTCTTCTTCTACTTCATATTGAGTAAATGCTAAAGCAGTTGGTTCATTATCAATATCTTCTTGAGTTGGGTTATGTAATTTACCTTCTTCTCTCATCTTCTTAACACCTTCCCATACCTTTTTAGCTTCCTCATTATATTTGTTAGCAGCACTCTTTAATGCTTCATTAGGTTCTGGGTATTCTTCATCGTCATCTTCTTCTTCATCATATACTTTAGGTTCTAATGGTGTTTGTTGACCATTCAATTCAAAGATTCTGTTTGTAGCTAATACTAATGCAATTGCCAATGGGTCAAATACAAATATCAATAACAATATTAAGTAGTTCACCACATTTGCCATAGGCACACCAGTTAATTCTGAAATGTATTTTAAAGGACCTACTTCACCAGCAATTTTACTACCAGATTTCAATTCTAAGACATCTACATTGTATTTGTTAACTGAATCAAGTAATAAACTATTTTTAGCGTTTAAAGCGTCTATTTCACTACTTATAACATTTAATCGTTTATTACCTTCGGCAGTTGCAATATCAGCACGTCTACTTTGATTACCTTTGGTGAAGTCTATGTTATCAATACGTCTATTTAAACGTTTGCTAGTTTCTTCTTTCTCTTTAACCTTATCAGTAATCAATTTCTTATTCTCATCAATAGATGCTTGGAATGCTTCTTTTTTTGTAACTAACACATTAATTTCACCTTCATGTATTTCTAATTCATTTGCTGTTTTTTGATATGCATTTGATAAGAATCCATATATACCAGCTGAAGTGATAATCATTAAGATACCCACAGCTGTTGTAAGATATATTTTAAGTGTTCTATTTAGACTAGACCAATATGTGTGTAATGCAGTTGTAATAATTACTTTACCAACTTCAAGTACAGATGCCATTATAATAACAGCTAAACTAGCTCCGGCAAATAACTGGCTTAATCCCCATACGGAGAAATATGCAGCGGTACCAGCCAATAAAATAGCTAATACCAGCATTATGTAACCAAATCTATTTTTCATATTTAATAAATATACTATTGATTTAATATGTTGTACAACCCATGTACATTATGTCTTAATTTTCTAATTGCTTTCTCTTTGATTTGACGTATACGTTCTTTACTTAGTTTAAATCTTTCACCAATTGTTTCAAGAGTCATCGCTTCACCTTCAATATTGATACCAAAATAACATTCTATAATTTCACGTTCTCTTTTATCTAAAACACTTAATGTTTTATTTAACTCATTTTTAACATCATCATCAACAGCATAATAATTCTCTTCTTGTTTGAATGAACAATCTTCGATTAGCTCATGTAACTCATCACCTTCTTCATTTATCTTATCGTTTAAGATAATTGAGCCAGTAGCAACTTTCTTTAATACATCACCATCTTCATTGATTTCTTCACCTAAGACAGCTTCTCTTTCATTTAAGAATTCAAACTTCTCAATATCTCTTTTAAGTTGTTGATTTTTATTTACTACGTTAGTTGGGAGTCTAATAATTCTTGAGTTATCGTTTAGACTTTGTAGTATGGATTGTCTAATCCACCATACAGCATAAGAGATAAATTTAAAACCTTTTGTATGGTCAAATTTATATGCTGCTTTAATTAAACCATAATTACCTTCACTAATTAAGTCTGGTAATGGTAGACCTTGGCCTTGAAATTCTTTTGCAATTGTTACAACGAACTTTAAATTAGCTTCTACTAGTTCGTCAATAGCTTTACTATCACCTTCTTGGATTCTTTTAGCTAATTCTATTTCTTTTTCTGTTGATAATCCTTCTGATTTTTTTACATCTTTAAAATATCTGTTTATAGTTTCATCTGCACTATAGTTAATAAAATGCTTGCTCATTTGTTACTTATATTTCTTCTAGTTATTTGTTTACTTCCAACCTTATAATATAAGCATAAAAAGGTAAAAAGTAAACAGTTTAGGTTATTTATTTATCAATTTCTGAATAAATTTTTTATCACCTTCTGTTATATTTTTATACCCTTTATCGAGTATTGAATTTATTGTTTCTTCTATCTCATCTTCATCATATAAATCTTCTATATCAATTCTAATCTTTGGTATTGATTTAAAAGATTTTCTGATTAATTCTATATCTTCATTGCTGAATGAATTAGATTTTGGTATTTGGATTGATGGATTACCAATAAAACTAAATAACTCGTTATCTGTTTCTTCATCGGTAATGTTTCTACCGAAATTTTTATTATTAATTTCAAATACAAAGAAATTAACATCATATGATTTTACATACTCTGTAATCTCACCAATGTTAAGGTAGCTACTAAATGTAGCTACGATAACATCTTGTGAATTGTAGGCCATAGTATTTGGAGTAGTTTCACTAATCCTTAATATATCATCTATTGGGTGATTCTCAGCACCCAATAGTATTAAACAGTAATTTTTTTTATTTAAAAGTTCCATATTGTCTTTTTATATTACAAATATATACAATATAGTTCCATTTTGCAACTAGTTGATGTTAATCCTGGATATATTGTTATCTTTTGTAACCGTGATAATATTATCGGACCAGTCTTTTACAAGTTCATTATGAGAGATAAAGAATACAATATCAAACATATCACGTATCTTATCAAATAATGGTTTCATACGTTCAATATTATCATTTGCTACTCTACCTAAAACTTCATCAAAAGCTATAAAGTTAGGCATTGGTAGTGTTGACATCTTTCCTAATACACATCTTAATGCAATACTAGCACTAGTCAACTCAAACCCACTACCAGACTTTAATGGTTTTTCAATCTCATCTTTAATTATAGAAAACTTAACTTCATTCTTATCATCTATAAATATCTCAACATCGAAATCTGTAACTTCATCAAGTAATCTTTGTAATTCAGAATTAATAATCGGTAATACTGAACGTAATACTAATTTACTAATACCTTTCTTACCAACCATCTCAATATAAATCTTAAATACTTTCTCAACTTCAGCTTCTTTACCAATAGTTTCGATTAATTTTGTTTTAGTTTCTATTTGAGTATTGTTATACTCAATATCAGTAACAGCTTTCTGAACAGCTTTTGACAACTCTTCTTTCTGGTGTTCACATACCTTAATTAAAGTACTAATATTACTAATCTCAATATCAATATCCTCATTCTTCTTAATACTAGCTAAGTTATCATTGTATTTCTTTAAATCTTCATTCTTAGACTTTAATTTTAATCTTAAAGACTGTAACTCAACTAATAATTTATCCTTACTCAATTCTAATTTATTCTTACTCTCAACCAACTTCTTAGTTTCAGATAATGATTTAATTTCTTCTTCAACTTTAGTTAACTTATTACCATCATCAGTTAATTTTTTCATTAAAGCTTGGATATCAGCATTATGTTTATTGATATGTTCAGTATTATCTACATCATCCAATTTTCTATTACATGATTGACATATACCACCAGCAATTAAATCAGCAACAGCAGTCTCTAGTCTTTCAATCTCAGCAGTAGTCACCGCAATAGAACTAGATAATGCGACTTTATCTTTACCTAACTGATGGTCTCTATCTTCATCGAATTCAATTACACCAATCTCAGCTATCTTATCAGTATATTCTTTAACTTGAGCTTTATAACCTTGACCAGTTTCAGTAATAGTTTCAATCTCTTTCTCCAATTTAGAAGGGTTAAGGGTTAATATCTCAACATCAATCTTATCTTTCTTCTCAACTAAAGCAATCTTATCTTCATTAAGCTTATTTTGTTTATCTTTCTCATTAACTAATTCTTCTCTTGATTTAATCTCAAGTTCTTTTAGACTAGCAATAGTTTTAACATGCTCTTCAATCTCTTCAGTTAATGTAGCTGTGTTATAAGTATTAGATTTCATTGTTTTAGCAAAAGCATTATACATTTCTCTAGCTTGCGCTTCTTTTTGTTCAATAATTTCTAAACCAATAAATCTAGTAAGTAATTTACCACTCTCAGTTGTAGTTAAGTCAATAAGACTATCTAAGTTTCTAGCTGTAGCTAATACAACCATTTCAAAGTCTTTTTCACTACCTACAGCATCTTTAATAGTTTGAGTAGTAATGATAGCATTTTCTTCATTCATTAACTCTTCAGAACCATCAGGCATGATTTGATAATAATTAACTTTATTCTCAATATTCCAGTCACCACTACGTTTCTTCTTACGAGTCATTAATCTTTCAATGATTAATTCTTCATCACCATCAATCTCTAACATACCTCTAACTTTCAATTCAGTCTCTTCGTTGAATTGATTAAAGATTTGCTCATTCTTGTCAGTCTTAGTAGTCTTACCAAAAAATAAGAATTTCATAGCGTCTACCGTTAATGTAGTTTTACCACCTTGATTATGTGGTATTGAATTAACTACTGTAAGACCTTTAAACCTATCAACTGGAAAATAGTTATTATCACCAAATGATAAGAAGTTATTTAATGTTAACCATTTCAATACATACTTCTTATGTGGTTTAACATCTGGGTCCAATTCTAATGCACTATTGATTTTATCATCTAACGCGATAATCTTATCAAAGTTTACTTCTTTACCTTCTCTATTAATCCATTCTTTAAATAACTCACGTTGGTAAGATACGTTCATGATATTTTCAATACCAGCACCTGATATTTCAATAACATCACCATTATCACTTACCTTAATAGGTCTATAGACTACGTTAATCTTACTCTTATCAACATCATACTTAGTTGAGAAGTATTTCTGTACTCTATTTCTATTCTCTCTGGAATAGTTTTCTGGTCTATCATCCCAATAGACTTTAATTCTTGCGTTTTGTGGTATAATCAAATCAGTTTTGATTATCTCTTGACTATTATTCTCCATAAAAATCTCTTTTCTTTTTTGCTTTTTCTTCGTCTAAATCTTTTTGTAATACAGCATTTAAATTAGTAATTTCAAATAGCTTAGCATTACAATCTTCAATTTGCTTTATGTAATCTTTAACTTTTTCTTCTACTTCAGTGTCAACAATGTTAACTGGTACTTCAATAGTTCTTTCTACAATTGTTTCAACTGGTACTTCTACAATCTTTTCTACAATTTTCTCAACAATCTTAGTTGTTGGTGTAGCACCGAATTTCTCAACAGTGAAACCTTGTCTAACTAACTTAATTGTAAACTCATCAATATTTGTAATATCATTAAGTCTACAGTAATCCCAAATCTCTTCTTTTAAATCTTTTGGTAATTCCATAATTAATAATTAGTTAATTTCTCAGTACCATTATCAATATCATCAATCGATGACATTTTAAATTGGTAGAAACCATAATCAGTTTCAATGTTATGTTCGGTATATGTTAATGTTTCCATATCCCAAGATAAGAATCCATGATTTCTAACACTTTCACCAAAGTTCTGTTGAATTAACGAACTAGGCATTACAATAGGAATTCCTTTATAAGTTAATTGCTGTCTCTTGTGAATATCACCACACATAACTGCATCACAACCATCAAATATATCCAAACCATAACCATGGTCAATCTCAAAACCTATATCAGTTGTTGAACCAACTAATGGTCCATGAAATAAACCAATATATTGTTTATCATCACCGTATTCAGCTCTGGCCGCAGCAATATCTGGTTTAGCATTCTCTTCAAATATAGAATATACACACCAAACAATATTATCATCTAAGATACATTCACTTTTCTTATAGTATCTTATATCTAAATCAGATAATAAGTTAACCATAGGTGTTAGTGAGTCTAATCGGTCTTTATTTGATTCAACTAAATCGTGATTACCAGCAATCAATACGACTGGAGCAATCTTTTCAAGTTTTTTAAGGAACCATGTACCCAATACCAATAACTCATTAGAAATTGTAATCTTTTGATGAACATAATCACCAGCGATAAGAATTCTAACTTCTTCTCTTTCATAACCATCAGTTATCTTTCTGATTTCTTTTAACGTTTTTTTAAACGCTTCAGCATACTCTTCATGCATCTTAAATGTTCTGATGTGAATGTCAGCCAAATGGATTGTTAATTTAACCATAATTTTATTTTTTACAAATATAGTAACTTATTGTTTACTTAACGCTTCTTTAAGTAATTTTTTTCTAGTTTCTTCTTTTTTAGCATAAGCTTTCTTATTAGCCATCACTTCATCAATTCTCATTAATGGGTCCATAGTTAATACTGTATCAATGAATTTTTTAGGTATTCTATATTCAAAAAACTTACTGTTATCAGTTAAATGTACTATAATAGCACCGAATAACTTAATATCAGCATATTTCGTACCTTTTAACATATCCAATAGTAATCTAGCATACAACGGTAATTGAATCATGTAATGACTTAATGCTGTGTCCATATAGTCATCAAATGGTGGTAACATTGGTTCAGTATATGAATGAACTTCAAAGTTTTTTTGCTTATTGGTTTTCCAATCAGTAATTACTAACCCTAATTCACCTTGTTCATTGAACATAATCCATACTTTATCTGGTTGACCAGTATAACCTAACTCTGGGCTACCCAATACCATTTCAGTATCAAGCAATACAGCCCCTCTACGATGCATTAACTGGATAAATGAATGTCCAGCATCAATCATAGCGTTACTGTCTCTTATTTGCTCTGCATCACAGTTAAATATAGGTTCTCTCACTGATTTATATGAACCATATAGTTTTAATAAGTCAGTTTCTAATAGGAAGTGAGTTCTTGAACCTTTACCATTAGCATAATCAGCAGTTCCTCTCCATTGAGTTAGCAATTTATCTTGTTCAATAATATCACCATTACACATATCGAATGATTTCTCCAAATCTGGAAATTCGTTATAAAATTGTTTTATAACAGTAGAAACACTAGGGTAATCACTTCTTACTACACCATTTAAATCTCTCATGTAATATACGTGAGTTTCTTCTATGAATGATAATTCAAGTTCTTCTTGCTTTTTAGTGATAACTTCACGAATATCTTTAGCTATCTCTAATAATTTCTCTTTATTTGTTGTAATTTTGCTCATAAACACAAATATATACAATTTTGAAGATAAAATCAACTACTTACTAGTCCTAAGTAAGTCTATTATACCCTTTTTACCATGGTCTTCATTAATCTTTGATGGGTCATACCCTTCTGGTAGCACACATAGCTTGACTCTACCTTCTAATCGGTCAATATTTAATTCTCTTTTGATAGCTTTAGCATCTTTTAACGCATCATCATCTAATACTATCACTACATCAGCATTTGCTTTCTCTAATAATTCTAATTTTAATTTAGGGTGTAATACTTTACCAAGTAATGGTACTGAATTTGGTATAACTATATGGTCAAACGCACCTTCAACTAAAAATATGGTAGCATCATAGTTTAATAACTTCTCATTAAATATTAAATCTTGTTTCTCAACGCTAGGGTTTAAGTATTTAGGTTTAATTCTATCATTAAATGACCTAGCTATAAAGAAATTTAAGATACCATTACTATCGTAAGATGGTATTATAATCCTATCCCTATATAAACCTTCAGAAACAAATCCTATATTATATTTATCGATAATTTCATCTGTTATACCTCTTTGTCTAAGATAATACATAGCCCATTTATATCTAGGGTGTGTTTCATTTGAATCTTTAAGTAATCTAAACTCTTCTGGTAAAGCTATAACTCTATCTCGTTTGATATTATCAAGATATTCTTCAATTTCTTCTTCTTCTGGTTTGATTAACATAAAATCAGCTAGATTATGTTTTGTACCATATCTTTTAACTAATTTTTCAATTGGGCCATGCATGTGGTTTGTTTTACCACACGCCCAACAATTGAATCGGTTTTTAAAATAATTGATTTCAAGGTTATGTTTACCATCAGTATCAATCAGTCCTTTATCTTCAGCACAAGCTGGACAATCGTATTTCAACTGACCACTATCCTCATTATGAGAATATGGGTCACCCAAAAAACTATTCAATATATTTACAACCATTAATGACATGGCGCAAATATATAAACATTTTAATTAAAAAACAAATTATTTCCAAATACCTTCTTTTCGCATCTGACCGATTACCGCACAATATGCATCAGTCATATCAAAGTTCTCTTTCTTTAATTTACCTTTTTTATCGTATATCCAAGTGATTTGTGGTTCCATATCAGCAACCAATTCCCATACAACTGTTTTCTTATCAACATTATCATCATAAGCACCAAATAGTACTGGATTCTTTTTTGCTATTTCTTTTTCAGTATACGGTTCCCCTTTTCTATTAACAGTTCTAACTGCCATTAATTCTGGGAATCCATAACATCTAGCATCATATGATGAAATATATTCTGGGACTACTCCTAATGTGTCGTAGACAGCTCTACTAATCATTCCATTGAATCTCAGTAGAGTTGCTACAGTGTTCACATTATTGGAACGCAATAATGGTTCCTCTATAATAACTTTAGTAATACCTACATAGGCATACTTGTTTAAAAATTCTTCTTCAAATATTCTAGCTTTCTCAAAAAGCTCTTGCATTTTACTTTCTGGTTTAGGTTTTACTATAGGTGTTACATGGTGTAACAACTCTAATTTACCATATGTACCTTTATCTTCGATTAATGATATTCCAATACATGTAGTACTTACATCCAACCCTAGAATCAATCCGTTCTCTTTTGCTTCCAAAACAATAATTTTATTTTTAATTTATTAACATTATTATAATTAAATTAATAATAAAATAAATAGTTTAAGTGAACTATTTTTAATATTCAATTACTATATTGAATATTACTATTTCATTTGGTGATTTGTAATATGTTCTATTTGTTTTAGCAAAAGCAATTAAATTACCTACTGCATCAAATAAACCAATCTCAGTAATTCTAGGTGTCTCACCAGTTGTAAATGTAGCATTTGTACTATTAACAAATGTATTTCTATCAGCTATACATGTAATTTGTTGTGATACACTACTATTAACTGAGTTAAATTCAATAGTTGTAGCAGTAGATGTTACTCCAGTTAAATCAAAATCATTTACAATAGTAGGGTCAGTAATCACAAAAAATCCTTTATCTAAATAAGCAAGACCTACTGGTGTATCAGCAGTTAAACTTAATGCACTATCAGTTGTTAAATTCCAAACTTCTTTTTTAGGTATAGAACTAAATGGTTTAGTTGTAGCATATCCAGTAGCCCAACTCTTAGTTGAATCTTGATTTGGTTTAGCAATTCCATCAGAAAATAATAATGCTCTGTTAGTACCAAATACTGCTAGACTTTCTGCTGTTTCAACTAATGAATTATCATATGTTGTTAATGGTAAATTTTGATTTTCAAAAGTACCATAAATAGTATATGTTCCAGCTGTTGTACTTAAATTGATTTTAATTGATTTACCATCAATAATTTCACCAAACTCAGTACTTTTTAATCCAATAACTAATGCTTTATCTTGAGATAATCCACTCAATGCTGTATCACTATATCCACCTTGAGCAGATGTAGTACCAGTAAACGCTAATAACTCAGCATCAGATTTTGGTAAACCAAAAGAATAAAACAGATTGGTTAATACATCAGTAGTTCCAGATAATCTATTAATAATATTTTGACTAATTGTACCAGCACTATATTGTATTGTACTTACACCTAGATAATTAAAACTAGTATTAATTGATAATGAAGAAGTTTCAACTGGTTTTACGGTTGATGTTCCATTATAATATAATACGCTTCTAAAATCATAATTACCACCACCATTATTAACAGTGTTTTTATCACCACTAAAATCTGGTATTTGACCATTAGTTAGCCCAGAAAACACTGTATAATCAGCATCAGAATCACCTAAGGCAAATGTATTAATTAACGTATTAGTGTTTGTAATTAACAA